>Ga0208942_1000799_pt1 | contig 12120 bp, 8 predicted proteins | sample GreLakmeSU08MSRF_FD_187704 | JGI IMG/M metagenome (GOLD analysis project Ga0208942, IMG submission 187704) | Freshwater lentic microbial communities from great Laurentian Lakes, MI, USA - Great Lakes metaG SU08MSRF (SPAdes) | ecosystem: Environmental > Aquatic > Freshwater > Lake | place: Great...
GTGGCATCGTTCTTGGTATGCACAATAATGTTTTGCTTTTTGTAGGGCCGCTTCAGTTGAATAATATGCTGTGTTCATCGGGATAAAAAAGAAAAAAAATAACGCGTTGGTTATTACAAAATGCAATACCCCAATATTGTAAAAAATTCTCCTATTTTAAAAGAATAGGATTTTTTATGCTAACAAAGAATAGAATAGGCTCACTTCTTCCTTCTCCATTACCATCCGTTCTGGTAACCGGATTGTGATCTTTATCCAACGACTGAACAGTCCAAATAAACCGCATACTTTGCTCTTTAATTTTACTTTTATTTTCGCTTATGACATATCCCAAATCTTCATCTGGACCTATCCAACTAAATGATAACTGTGGCTGCCAGATATATTGCGTGGCCGCTAAAATTTCTTTATCCAGTACAGGTTGGTTACTCCTTAAAGCCTGCACCGGACTTTGTGTTGGCAACACTTCAAACACTTGTATACGATAAGTAACCGGCGATATTTGTCTGGGTACAACGGGTGACCACCTGAATATAATAGCCGTTTGGGCTTTTTTGGCATCCAGGACTTCTTCATTGTAAGGTTTCATTAAAATGGGTAATTGAGTTGTGGCTAGGTAAAAGTTTTTACATTTCATTTCGCCCATTGGGCCGTAATCTGTTGTTCGTACCGGTTTTGTACAAATGGTATAGTTATCGGCTGGCATTTTACCCGTTCTTTCCAATGAGGTTTTGTATTTTCCGGTAAATACCATGTATTCCAGTGGCATAACATCGTTGGCAACTAAAATAGTGGTACCCGTTGTGCTTGGTATAAACACCGGTGATTTGGCCAAATCAGTAGTAGCAATGACGGTTCCGTCAATTAATTTTATTTCAGTTTTTAACTTAAAAGACTCGCCTATAACGCCGGGAGCACTTACTATTAAAGTAAGCACTTCTCTTCTGTTGCCCCACTCAGACAATTGAGCAGGAGGCTGACCGTTTACAATCAGACTTATATTTAACTGTGCAATGCCTGTGCTAAAAATACAGGCGGATATTAACAATGAAAATATTTTTTTCATATTACTTTTTTATTTTTTAGTATTAAAACGATATTGAAATCCGGTGCGGCAGGTGGTTTCTACATAATTAGCGCCGTTGGGTATTATTTCGTTTCCATATTTAAAATAGTTGGTTGTTAAAAAAGTACTCCAGTTTAGTTTTTTGGTTAATTTAAAATCAATATTACAGGAGGCAATTAAATTATTGCTATTGCTGAAACTATTTAATTTACCAAGTGTATATTGTAATTGTCCCCGTAACCTTAATTTCTTTTTAGCGACCTGCATACTCAACGCACTACTGATGGTGGCTAAAGCGATTTTTGCACCGGGCACATCATTATAAAAATATAAAATACTAAAATCGGGTGATATCTCTTTTTCAAGATACGTAGGTACATAGGTAAGCAAGGTTGTGTGGGTATTGTTTGATGTGGTAAGCCCGGTAATCACATCCCGTTCATCGTATTTACTATAATTGTAACTCATGCTGATCAGGTGAATAATTTTTTTACCAGCCCATGTAACCGTTGGGTTAATGCCAAGGTCGTTACTTACATTTTTTATGCCAAATGGATTAATACCACTGGCTGTTTGAAAACCAAAATTATTGTAATTAACATTTAAACTGAACTTATCATTAAACTGTGTAAACCAATTGAGGTTACCAATAAACTGTTTTGCTTTTAATGCCGTGTTACTTACATTATTTATCCGTTGGCCTAAAGTAGCTACAATATTCATTTTGTTTTTCCAGGCATTAATGCGGTTGTTAACGGTATAGTCCAATCTATCACTTTGTAAAAACGGATAACCAATGGTTTGAAATCCTGCACCCAAATATTTAACCATTACACCAATATCAAAATTCTTCGATTTTTTTCCAACCGCAGCTTGTGCAGCATAATCAGTTATTGTAGAAGTGTGTGCTTCAATAAAAGGTTTTAGTCCTTTTAGCAAAAGTGTTAAAGGGGTTGCCACATCCTTGGTAAAAATAGATTGAGCTCCTTCGGCTTTAAAATAAAATCCTTTGTCCATGTATAAATCCGATACCACGCTTATCACTAAACCTTCCTGCGGCCTGATGGTAACCGGTGGCGGCGCAGAAGATGTTGGTACATCTTTTCCCTTTGCGATATTTAAAGCAAATAAATATTTACCTTCTTTTTCGGTACCTATCTGTGCCATCCAGTTTCTTCTTTTGTAGGCTCCCACAACCGTTGGCGGGCCTGCTACATAATTTATACCCTGCTGTGATATACCGGTAAAGAATTTAAAGAGCAATGTTTTTGGCCTCAGATCAAACCCAATGCCAAATACACCAATATCGCCGGTAGAAAGATCGGAGTATTTTAAATATTGCGTACCCAACTGCAGCTCGGCCCATTTGTATTTTGGATTGAGGCCAAAACTGTTCATGGGGTTTGTTATGAATTGCCCGAAGCTTGGTTTTTTTATACCTGCAAACGGCCCTGCAAAATTTGTAGGTATGGCAGCAAAATTAAAATTAAACGGTAGGCTGAAATTTTTACCAAGCTTAAAAGTTGGTGTAAAATTAAAGCGCACCTGATTCCATGGTTTACGGGGTTGGTAGCCTGTCCAGCCCGATGGGTTTCGATGCAGGCCATAACCTTCGTAGCTTACACCTGCCGTGCCACTTACAGAAAAAGGCGCAGGCTTTTTTGTTTGTGCATATAAAAAATGCCCGCAACCAAAAATAGCAATGCATAAAACACAGATCGTTTTTCTATTCATCATATTTTAATTATTACGGTATAATTACCGTGAGTCTGCAATCGCATTTTGTGCTGCCGCAGGTGCCCGATAAATTATAGGTGTAATTACCCGATTGTGAAAAAGTAAAATTGTAATTGGGCCCACTTAGTACAGAAGTTCCCCCTGTTGTATTATTGGTGATGAGTACCGTTAACCCTGTGGGTGTGCAGGTGGCAGATGCCGGGCTGCATGAAAAATTCGGGTTAAGCGACACAGGAATATTTCCTTTAAATAAAGTAACTGTGCCACCACAGGCCACTTCTTTTTTTCCGCCTTCATAACTAAACACCGGCTTCCAACTGCAATTGCATACTTCACCGTTATTCGTTCCTCCACCGGTTTCTTTACAATCTTTGCCATTAAATATTTTGTAGCAAATAGTAGTATCGCACATTACACAGGCAGTGTCTGTAAAAGTATAGCGCAGGCAATATTCAATGGTATCGCAGCAGCAGGCTATAGCGCTGCGTGGTGGCAATGGTATGGTAAAGTTTAAGGGTACACCAGCATTAAAATTATATCCCAAACTATCTTTCCACTGTATTAAGTGAGAGAATGGGACACCTACAGGAACTGTACTAAATGATAATGGACTTGTGGGGTTGGTAATATTGCCAAAATGCTTTGGATCCTTTACGCATACATCGCAATCTTTGGGATGCTTTACTTCAAAGTTTACAAGCGATACGGTTACTTTTTTAAGTTTGCCTGGGCCTGCAGTTAATGTAGCATTTACGGTAAGCGCATCGTTGCTTATAGTTTGAGTTGTTTTAATTTTTTTCAATAAATCTTTGCAGCATCCCCCTGGCGGCACTTCGGGCACCACCACTTCTATACAAACCGGGTTACTTTCTACCGGATTAATGTTATAGCCGCCCGTATTAGATTTGGCAATAAAGCCAACGGTGTTGCAATCAATTAAACCATTGGCAGTAGCCGCCGGAATTTTTGTTTGAAATATAATAGTATAAGTTCCTCCGGGTGCCAGCGTAAAGGTTGGATTAAAGATAAATTTAACTCCACCATTTGCAAGTACTGCACTCCATACACCCGCATTGCAGGGTGTGCCCGTGGCAGGCCATGTGGTACAAATATTTTGAGTAGCGGTATACAATGCCGTGTAATTAATATTGATGGGTGCGGTAAGCATGAGCATATTAAACTGGTTGCTTACAGGTGCAGAAAGTGGGCTTCCTAAAATGGTAAGATTACCTACTGCAGGAATTCTGTCAATCACAACCAAATTATCTACTGCAATAGTTCCTGTATTGCGTAAGGTAATTTCATAATCTACTGCTGTATTAGGATTACCAGTTCCGCTGTTTGCAAAGCTTCCGTTCAGGCTTCCCTTTACTTTTTTATCAATGCCTATTGCAGCAAATGCACAAATATTAAATGAGGTATAACAAGTGCTTTGTGAGTTAGTTAAATTACCTCCATACACGGTTGACCAAAAACCATTGGGGCCACCTACAGCTCCTGTTTGCACAATTGCTTTAAAACATATTTTATAAGAGTTGACACTTACGGGCAGGTTGGGCAAATTAAATTTAATATTAGTTGCACTCATTATGGTTGGGTTGGGAGAAAAGCCTGTATAAACCACACTTGAGTTAATGGCCTGTAACCATGGTGGCAGGGGCACATTAAATACCCCACCAATTAAAGGAGCATCGCCGTTATTTTTAAATTCATAACATACATCTATGGTATCGCCTATATTCTTACATCCCGGAATAGACTGATTCGCCACGCAGTTAATGTTTGGCTGGGGGTTGTAAATAATTACAACAGGATTCCATACGCCTCCAGAACCACACGGAATACACGGTACTGCAGGAGCCACACAATTATAAGAAATAGATAAACTGTCTTTATAAGGTGGGGGGCCTGCAAGCCCGCTGCAGGAGGAAGTTAAATCGTAGTACAAGATTAAACTTGCAGATTGACCCGGAAGCAAATTATTTACTGTATGATCAAACTTTTTAGTATTGGTTGCAGGAGCATTTGCATCTGTGGCACCATTGCCTATTAATGCAAATGGACCAGAAGGGGCAAGTGCGCAATTATAATATTTTATCGCTCCCACCAGGCCTGCCTGCGATGTGTTTTGCTTAACAGAATTGGGAACATTTTTTAAATGAACCAATGGTAAAAAATTTGTAGTAGTAAGATTTAACGGCGTATTGCCGGTGTTGGTAATGCTATAAAAAAAAGAAGAAGCAGTGGCTGATGTGGCAACAGATATAAAGGGTGTGGCTGCGGGTACTGCAGGAATAGTAAAAGATGCGGGTACCGGCCCTTTAATATTACTGTTGGGAACATTACAGTTTATTCCTTTAAGGGTTACATTGCTGGTAAGTGTTTGTCCAAGCCCTACGCCGCATGGCAGTTTTACCACATAATAAAAACAATCACTGGCATATTGATTAAAGGCGGTTGTGTTGGGGGTTATAGTAGTGCCTGCAAGCGTATAAATATATGCGCCTCCATACACCGAAGTAATGGTGCCCAGTAGTGGAGGAGAAAGTGAAATATTAAAAGCGGGGTTCTTAATTTTAAAACAGTTGCTGCTATTGTTGAAACAAACCCTGTAAGTTACTTCGGCTGTCAACTGGTTAAAAGAATAAAAATTATGAGTAAGAGAAAAATTATTATTGAGTATTCCGTTGGCTGTGCAGGAAGCATTTTGGGTAGTGAGTAAATTATCTGTAAGTACGCCGGTAAATACTGCCGGCTTTATTACACCCGTACACGAATCGGGGCAGATAAATTTAAAACATACATTAAAACTGATGGCCCCAGTGTTGGTGCAGGCTAATAAACTGCTCATGGTAATGGTGAGCTGGTTGCCAATGTTTGTTATACTCATGCATCCGGGCAGGCTGGCTGCGCAGGATGGATCGTAACTAACGAATGCCGGGTTGTAATTTATTTTTACAACAGCACTGGTGGTAGTGTTGGTCCAGTTAAACGATACGTTTAAAGGAAAGCTAGTTCCTAAACTATGTGGCGGCGCAGGAAAAGATGCATCGGTAAGCGTAAAGCCATTTACCTGTGCCTTTGCAGCCATAGACAATGCTATCATTGCTATTGCTGAAAAAAGTTTGAAATATTTATTTATATGTTTCATAATATTTTTTTTAAACTTTTGGGAAATGATTTTTTATTGCGCTTTGCGTTCTATTTCATAACACTTGATTATATCACACGCATGACAACAGAAATCCCAAATAGTATAACGAATGCATATTTTTATTTTGTCGCCACAGCATTTTAAACTGCTTCCGGGCGGCACTGCAATGGGCAGCCAAAATGTATTTAATTTAGGTATGGGGCCTATAATAATGACCGGGGTTGTACTGGCAATTTTGGCAGCGGGATTAGCTGGTGCTGGAGGCTCAGACCCTGTACCGCAGGTTGCACACATTGGAACATCTACTCCATTATTGTTTCCATTGCCTGTACCACCACCATTATCTGCATAGCTGCCACATTCTTTTTGCACCGTGGTAAGCCAGGTCCATTCTCTGCCAAAATTTACCCCGTTTAAAAGACCGGGATTGTATCCAGGAAAAAATGAACTGGCTGGTTTTATAAAATTTCCCCACTCCCTATTTTCTGCGCATTTTACGCAGTTGCTGTCGCCGGTTTGTTCTATGTTGTAGTAAACCAACTCCATGGTTATTTTTTTAATATTGGCCGGGTTTAACCCTGTTAAAACGCCTGATAATAATATTTGCCCACTGCTGCTGGCGGTAATGGTAAGTTTATCTCCTTTAAGCGTAACGCCCATTGTTTTACAGGGATCACATTCACAATGCAGGGTATCCCAGGCGGTTTCATTGTTGATGTTATCAGGATCTGTTGGCCAAATAGCATCTACAATAAATTTAATGGTCTGCATACTGTCCACACAATTAATAGAGGCAGTATATACCTGCGAAGAATTGGCAGTAATTGTGTTGGGCAAACCAGGTACTGTAGGCGATAGTATTATAAGTGGCCCTGTACCGTTTACCCGGTATTTTATGGCAATTACCTGTGCGGTGTTGGTAAGATGCAGGTTGCTTATTTTAATAAATATATTCTGTTTATTATTTACGCAGCAACCAATATCTACACTATCTATTTTTGTGTTGATGTTATCATCAGCAATTTTAAAAGTGTAAGACTCGCTGTTGCCATCGTTTCTACCTATGGGTTTTCCTTCCCGGTTTACAGCCTGCACATTCCAGATGAAGTCGCATAGGTAAGGAGGTTTACAGGGGCCTGTATATAAATTGGTAACAATAGCCTGTGTTAAATTATCTACATCTTTGGTAACAATGGGTTGGTTGCTACGCATGGCTTGTGATCCGGTTTGGCCCTGCATCAGTTGCCAAACTTTTAAACGATAAGTAACTGACTGTGGCTTGGGAACAACTGGTGTCCAACGAAACATTACCGGCTTCTGTAAATCTTTAGGTAAAAATCTTTTTTCGTTTTCGGGCGTTATTAATGTGGGGGGGGCATAATCAACATCTTTGGGTGTTTCTACTGTAAACTCTTTGCAGACTTCGTTGCTGATGGCCATCCGGTCTACATTAAAAAACTGTACACAAATGGTATAGCTTCCGTCTTTTAATTCATGGCAACCCGCCAGTGTTCCCGTTAACTCGTTTGCAGAAAATGTTCGTGTGGTAAACTCATCAACCTGTAAACCACCTGTTGAATTATTACTGCAAACAATGGCGCCGCCGGATCTTATCTGAATCATCAGCCTGATACCTTTTACCCTTATTGTTGGCGGCTTTTGCGCCACCAGTAATAAAGAGCCGGGTATGTTGTTCCAATTATCGATAACAGCCGGCAATTGATTTTTTACTGTAAAGCTTACAATTTTTATCTGTTGTATCTGGCTAAAAGCAGCAGCCCCGGTAATTGCCAGCAACAATAAAAGCAGTTTTATTTTTTTCATAAACAGAATTTTCGATTTGACTATTTAAAAAGTCTTTTATTACGGTAAAAAAATTCATTGGTATTGCAAAGTACAATCCCCAAATATTGTAAAAGGTCAACTGGTTAAATCCTTTTAAAAAAACACCGACATATTCGAATTGAGTGAAAGAACCAGTTTGAAAATAAAGAAACAACACCCGAGCTATAAAAGATAGAGTCGGGGATCTCTGCTCAAATATAAGATATGTTTTGTAAAAAATTTTCTATTTATCAAAAATGTAAAAATTCATAGCAATATTTGTGTTTTGCACATTTTATGTCTATGAACCCCCGTCTGTGTTAAGGGCAGCTATTATAAGTAAAAGTAAAATTGTTGGTAAATACACCGTATTTTTAGCCACGTTAATTTTATATTTGCTAACTAAAGATATATTTATGAAGTTTATTGTTTCCTCATCAGCCCTCCTAAAGCAATTACAACAAATTAGCGGTGTAATAAATACCAATACCGTTTTACCTATACTGGAAGATTTTTTGTTTGAAATTGAAAAAAACAAACTAACAATAATTGCTACCGACCTAGAAACTGTTATGAAAGTGCGCCTAGATATTAAGGCCGCAGATAGTGGTAAAGTATGTATTCCTGCAAAAATACTCCTCGATTCTTTAAAAAACATTACTGAGCAGCCACTCACTTTTAATATCGACAAAAATTTTGGAGTAGAAATTACCAGTGATAACGGTAAGTATAAGGTAATGGGAGAAACGCCTGATAATTTTCCTAAAGAACCTGCTGCAGATGATGCAAATGCATTTACCATGAGCTCTTCGGCATTGGTTACCGCTATTAATAAAGCCTTGTTTGCAGTTAGTAATGATGATCTGCGGCCTGCCATGACAGGTGTTTATTTTGAACTGGATAAAAAATCAATAACCTTTGTTGCAACTGATGCACATCGGCTCGTGCGTTACACCCGTACCGATGTAAGTTGTCCAAATAAGGATTCTTTTATCGTTCCTAAAAAACCACTAAATTTATTAAAAAATTCATTGCCTGATAACGAAGACGAGCTGCATATTTCTTATAATACCAATCACTTATTTGTGTCGCACGGTACAACTGATTTAGTTTGCCGTTTAATTGATGCGCGCTTTCCTGATTATAAAGTAGTAATACCCGTTGATAATCCATATAAAATGACGGTTAATAAACATGATTTTCAAAATGCATTGCGCAGGGTTAGCGTTTTTAGTAATAAAAGTACCAATCAAGTTGCCCTAAACATTACTGGTAGCGAATTGCAATTGGCTGCACAGGATATTGATTTTAGTTTTGAAGGTAACGAGCGCATGGCTTGTCAATACGATGGCGAAGACCTGCAAATTGCTTTTAATGCTAAATTTTTAATTGAAATGCTTGGAGGTGCTGATACCGGCGATATTAATATGGAACTAAGCACGTCTACTAAAGCGGGTATTATAAAACCAACCAAGCAGGGCGAAGGAGAAGAATTGCTGATGCTGTTAATGCCCCTAATGTTGAGCAATTAAACCTTTACTTAACTAAGAGAATAATTTTTTACTGTTTTTTAACCGCTTTCTAAAACGAAAGCGGTATTATTTTTTATGCTAAAAACAGCTGTGTAATTTCATTCCCGCTATTATTAAATATTTTATTGAACTTGCACGTCTAAACTCACTTATTATGTTATTAATTATTATTGGAATTATTGTTTTAATTATTACAACAGTAGCAATCAAAAACAGCCTTGCTTTAGAAAAATTTAAATCCATTGGTCGCATAGTTGGTTTAATTTTTATTTTATTAGGAATATTAAATGCCTGTGTAAAACAAATAGATGCCGGCGAAGTGGGCGTAAAGGTTTTATTTGGAAGCATTCAAAGCGATGTGATGGGTAGCGGGCTGCATTTCATTAATCCATTACTTGATGTAAAAAAATTAGATGTAAAAACTCAGAATTATACTATGAGCGGAGTACATGATGAAGGAAATAAATCGGGTGATGATGCTATTAGGGTATTAACAAGCGATGGATTGGAAGTAACAATAGATCTTACTGTACTTTATCGAGTGGTGTCGGGCGATGCCCCAAAATTATTAAGAGAAACCGGCGATGATTATCGAGATAAAATTGTACGCCCCATCACCCGTACAAAAATTCGAGATAATGCTGTGTATTACCAAGCGGTGGATTTGTTTGGTAGTAAAAGAGATGTTTTTCAACAACGTATTTATAAAAGTATTGAGGAAGATTTTAAAAAAAGAGGCTTAATGTTGGAGCAATTACTGATAAGAAATATTACGTTGCCCAATTCGGTAAAGGCTTCAATCGAATCAAAAATTAATGCTGAGCAGGATGCTAAAAAAATGGAATTTGTTTTATTAAAAGAAAAACAAGAAGCCGAGCGTAAAAGAGTAGAAGCGCAGGGTATTGCCGATTACCAGCGCATTATTAATACCGGACTTACCGATCAGCAATTGCAATACGAACAAATTAAAGCCATGAAAGAACTTGCCCTTAGTGCCAATGCCAAAGTAATAGTAATGGGTAAAGGAAATACACCTATCATCATCGATGGTAAATAATAAATTATGAACTTTAAACAAATAGCTTCTTACGATAATTATCTATTAGCAAATATGGCCATGGGGATGATGACTGAGAATGATATAAAATGTCAGATGAAAGATGAATATATCGTAACAATAGATCCCTTACTTAACCCTGCTGTTGGCGGAATAAAATTACTAGTAGAAGAAAATGATTTTGATCGGGCGGTTGCATTAATTAAAGAAGCAGAAAATAATTATTTAAAAGAAATTGCTTGTCCGGTATGTAAGGTATGCACCATAAGTATCGAAGAAAAAATTAATACCCCACAGGATTTTTGGAGTAGATTAAAGAATCAGATTTTATACGGCCAGTCGGCAACCTATAGTAAAAATTACCGATGCACATCTTGTAACAAAATATTTACTGAATTACCGCCTTCATTTTAAAAATGATTTTACTGAGCTATGAAAAAAATTGCCATGATACCGGCACGATATGCTGCCACACGTTTTCCTGCCAAGCTAATGCAAATACTGGGCGATAAAACTGTAATCCTACATACTTACAATAATACGGTTGCCACTGGTTTATTTGATAGCGTAGTGGTGGTTACCGACAGTGAAATTATTTACAACGAAATTGTAAACAACGGCGGCAAAGCCATGATGAGCATTAAGGAACATGAAAGCGGCAGCGATAGAATTGCGGAGGCTATTGCAGGAATGGGTGTTGATATTGTAGTAAATGTGCAGGGCGATGAGCCCTTTGTGCAAAGAGAACCACTTGAAAAACTGTTAGCCATTTTTACAGATGAACAGGTGCAGGTTGCATCGTTAATGCAGGTTTTACACGAACAACAATTTATTGCCGACCCCAACTATGTAAAAGTGGTTGTTGATAAAAATTTTAATGCCCTTATGTTTAGTCGTAGTCCTATACCTTATCACCGCGATAAAAATATTACTCCTGTATATTACGAACATATTGGTGTGTACGCTTTTCGCAAACAAGCTTTGTTAAGTTTTACCTCCTGGCCAATTACACCACTTGAAGCCGCAGAAAAAATTGAGTGCCTGCGATATTTAGAAAACGGGATGTCGCTAAAAATGGTAGTTACCCAATACATGGGTATAGAGATTGATACACCAGAAGATTTGGTGAGGGCAGTTTCGCTCCTCTAGTTTTAAGCATGGATTACACAGAAATTTTTCAAAAACAAAATCCAAAGTTCTTCTTCATTATCACCCCAAATAAATTTTTGTATTTTTGTTCCTCAAAATAAGCCTATGGCATTCAGAAATTTTAAAATGATTGGCTATGTAATTTATGGTCGCGGCGCATTTAACCAGTTAGATGAAATTATTGCACCACATCGCAAAGGGGGCGCACCGATGATTTTTTTAGTTGATCACTTTTTCGAAAGCAAAGAACTCGTTAACCGTACTCCCGTTCGGGATAATGATAAAATTTTTTTTGTTGATGTAAGTTGTGAACCTAAAACAACTTATGTAGATAGTTTAGCAAACCAGCTTAAAGAAGAGTTTGGTACCGTGAGTGGTATAATTGGTATTGGCGGCGGCTCTGCCATGGATTTAGCCAAAGCTGTTTCGCTGATGATGAATAACCCAGGCAGCAGTGCTGATTATCAGGGGTGGAATTTGGTAAAAAATGCCGGCGTGTATAAAGTGGGCATACCTACTTTAAGTGGTACAGGCGCCGAAATAAGCCGTACTACAGTGCTTACCGGCCCAACAAAAAAATTGGGAATGAACTCTGATTTTA
>Ga0208942_1000808_pt1 | contig 12009 bp, 11 predicted proteins | sample GreLakmeSU08MSRF_FD_187704 | JGI IMG/M metagenome (GOLD analysis project Ga0208942, IMG submission 187704) | Freshwater lentic microbial communities from great Laurentian Lakes, MI, USA - Great Lakes metaG SU08MSRF (SPAdes) | ecosystem: Environmental > Aquatic > Freshwater > Lake | place: Great...
AAAAAACAGAAGGTGTTGGCCGCACTTCAGCAGTCACTGGTTCGCTGAAGATTGCTGATCAAAAAGTTTTAAACGCCGAATTTACAGTCGACATGACGACGCTTAAAAGCGACAGCACTCGCCGCGACCGACAGGTGAACACCCGCATTCTCGACACTGCGACTTATCCGACAGCAACATTCGTGTTAAAAAAGCCGATCACACTGACGCCTGAGGCGCTGGCTGGCAGTGACTTCAGTGTCGATACAACTGGCACGCTCACATTGCGGGGCGTTACAAAAGACATTGACCTCACGCTTATCGCGCGTTTAGTCGACGACGTTATTGAAGTGAACGGATCAATTCAGATTGTGTTTACCGATTGGTCGATACCAGACCCGAGTATTTCGGGAATCATCGTCGTCGACCGCGGCTTGCTCGAATTTTTAATTCGGTTCGCGCGTTAACTGTTACTTATTGTGATGTAGATTCCGCCGTTTGTTTCGGTCGCTTCGTAACGAACTAACGGTCGCACGGCCGGCCCAGTGATAACTGCACCTGTCGTCGGTTCAAACTGCGAACCATGCAGTTCACATTGAAGAACTTTGCCGACGCGCGCAACCGGAAAACCCTGGTGCGTGCAATTTACGCTAAGCGCTGTGATACCAGCATCGGTGCGAGTCAGAACAACGCCAGTTGAGCCACCATTTGGCGCCGGCACAACTACGACTTTGGTGTTGCCGAGTTCAAGGTCGGCGCTCTCAAGCACGCGAACTGTGACTACTTTGTCTTTTACCTCTGCTGGAGTGCGACGCCACACAAGTTTGCCCTTTACATTTCGACAAACAAAAGTGGCACCATCGACAGTGCGTTCGCGACCTTTCACTTTGCACGGTGCACCAGCACTAATCGCAGTGGTTGCAGCCGATGCTCGGTCGCCGGTGATCATCCACACAAAAGAGGCGACTGTTGCCGAAAGAAATGCACGTCGAGAAGATTTACTTGTCATAACCAAGATTCTAGAGCGTTAGCGCTGTGTTGCGCTTTTGTTTGGCGTTTGTTTGCTTTTATTTATTGTCTAGTTTGTCTCGGCGGCCAGAGCCAACCAAGTTTCTTCGGTGCTGTTCACTTTGGCTTGAGCCTTGGCGAGTTCTTCGCTAATTTTCGCCAACTTCACATGATCATTACCAGCGCCCGACATTTGCGCGGTCAGTTTTTCGAGTTCGGCAGTTGCTTTTGTCAGCGCGGTTTCTGCTTGGGCAATTAATCGTCGCAGTGTGCTCGGACTCTTTGTTGATTTCGGCTTTTGTTTTAGTTCGGCAGCCGCCACACTCGGAGTATTGATTAATTTGCCGCGCTGTGCTGGCGTCATTTGTTCGGTTGGCGCTGTATTTCGTTGCTTCAACCAACCAGCCACACCACCGCGCACAACAGCAGCACCACCAACACCATCAAGCGCCAAAACATCGACCACTGTGCGGTCGAGAAACACCCGGTCGTGACTAACCACAACAACGATGCCTGGCCATTCATCTAAATAGTCTTCAAGCGCACGCAAAGTGTCAAGATCTAAATCGTTTGTTGGTTCATCCAATAACAAAACATTCGGTTGTTCAATCAGTGTCAATAAAAGTTGCAATCGTCGTCGCTCACCGCCAGATAATGTAGAAATCGGCGCATATTGCGTATCTCCGTCAAACCAGAACTGTCGCATCAACTGGTTGTCTTCAATTGATGGCTGACCTTTGTCGCCGGCAACGGCTTCACGCACGCGTTGGTTTACATTCAATTCGCGTCCAAGTTGGTCGTAGTAGCCAATCTTGACGGTGCTACCAACATCCAAGTGTCCGTGTGTTGGTTTAAGTCGACCAGAAATTAAATCAAGCAAGGTACTCTTGCCGGCACCGTTTGGTCCGACGATGCCGAGTCGATCACCGGGTTCAAGCTCATGATCAAATGCGTTCAACACCAGTGCGCCACCCGAATCATTTGCACCTTTTGAAGTCGGCCACGAGAATCCAACGCCGTGCAGTTCGACACCCTTTGATCCGAGTCGTTGATTGCCTAGCGATAAACCAATTTCTCCAGATCGTGCAGCGGCCTCTGGTCGGCGATTAACTAATTCTGTCGCCGCAGCAATTCGCGCTTTGGGTTTAGTCGTGCGAGCCGGTGCACCGCGACGCAACCACGCAAGTTCGGTTCGCGCCAAGTTTCGTCGGCGCTGCTCGGCAGTCGCTGCTTGTTCTTCACGTTCAATTCGCGCAGTCAGATATGCGGCATATCCAGAGCCAGCATTTCGTTGTGCTGGCATGTGCAAATATGCGTGACCACGATCGATCTCAAGAACTTTTGTTGTCACGCGATCAAGCACGTGCCTGTCGTGCGTTACCAGAACTAAGCCACCACGATAATTTGCCAACCATTCTTCAAGATATGCAATCGCATCAAGATCTAAATGGTTCGTCGGCTCGTCAAGAATTAATGCATCCCATTCGCTAACGAGCAACTTTGCCAACGCAACACGTTTTTGTTGTCCACCAGAAAGCTCATTTGTTTGCGAGTCAATTAACCCCGACATTCCGAGTCGGTCGAGCATTGCTTCGCCGCGCCAATCTTCAGAGACTGCGTCGCGCACCGAACCGCGTGGCAACACAGGTTGTTGAGCGAGCATGCCAATTCGCGAACCACGTCCGTATCGAACGACCCCAGAATCTGGCGCGTAGTCACCGCTGAGAATTCGTAGCAGAGTGCTTTTGCCGCAACCGTTTAATCCGACAACACCAATTCGATCGCCGTCACTGACGGTCAACGAAATGTCGTCGAACAATGGCCTATTGGGCCGAGAAGCCTTTAGTCCTTGGGCGTCAATCAAAATCACAGCCTTTCAGGCTATGGGATTGAACTTGGCTATGGTTGTCGGTTGTGCCTGATTTTTTAACGACGTACGCGCAAGTTCAGCCTGACAAGTTGGCTGTGATTGATGACCGACCAAATGGCAAAATTCGCACGCTGACATGGAAGCAACTCAACGAAGAAGCCAATCGTCTTGTAAATGTTTTGACTGATATTGGTGTCACACAGCCTGGTGAAAAAGTTGTGTGGTGTGGGCAGAACTCTGTTGGTGTTGTCGTGATGACAAATGCAGCCCGAAAACTTGGTGTCACTTCAGTGCCACTCAATTACCGATTAAGCGATGACGAGTCGGCATATGTCACAGATCATTGCGACGCCACAGTTGTTTATGTAGACGCCGAAAACGCCGCAACCTTTGAGCGAATTCGCGATCGAATTCCGAAGGTTAAAAAAGTTTTGGTTTATGACGGCGTTGCACCCGAGTCAATGCTTTCGTGCGATGAACTAATGGCAGCGGCATCGCCACTTGAGCCAATTGTTATTGAAAGTCGTGAACCAGGTGCAACAATGATCTACACATCCGGCACAACAGGCAAACCAAAAGGTGCGCTGCGAACTTCGCGCACCAGCCCAGAGCAAGGTTTGGCGCTCGCTCAATTGCTTGGTGCATCGCCAAACGATATTTATTTGACTACTGGTCCGCTTTATCACAGTGGCCCTGGCGGTTTTATGGTTTCGGCATTGGCTTTTGGTCAGACGATTGTCACGCAACGAAAATTTGATCCGCAAGATTGGCTGCGACTAGTTGATAAATATAAAGCGTCGACAACTTTCAGTGCGCCGACACCGATTCGAATGATCTGCAACCTGCCAGCCGAAGTTAAAGCCAATTACGACGTCTCGTCGATGCGATGCATGGTTGCCAACGCCGCACCATGGAGCATGACGCTGAAGAAAATGTATTTAGATTATTTTCCGGCGATTTCGCTATATGAGATTTACGGCTCAACTGAACTTGGCGTAAATTGTGTGTTGTTGCCAGAAGATCAACTGCGCAAACCTGGCTCGTGTGGCAAACCATCACCTCTTGTTGAAATCAAATTATTTGACGATGACAGCAACGAAGTAACTGGTGTCGGCCCGCAACATACGGGCGAGTTGTATGTCAAGAGCCCGTCGGTTTTTGCTGACTACTACAAGCAGCACGATAAATATGTCGCTGACCAAAAGCACGGCTATCAAACCGTGGGCGATATCGCGTATCGAGATGAAGATGGATACATATATATATGTGACCGCAAGAAAGACATGATCATTTCTGCTGGCATGAACATTTACCCAGCCGAGATTGAAGGAGTTCTCGAAAATCACGTGGATATTTATGAGGCCGCCGTGTTTGGCATCCCTAACGAAGAGTGGGGCGAGAGCGTGCATGCAGTTATTGTTCGTCGTCCGGGAGCAACACTTACCGAAGCTGAAGTTGATGTTTATACGCGGGCCCACTTGGCAAGTTATAAAATTCCACGTTCAGTCACATGGAGCGATGAATTGCCTAAGACTGGTTCGGGCAAGATTCTTAAGCGTGATTTGCGCGCACCGTTCTGGGCTGGTCGAGCCTCACAAGTTTAACTTTTCGTTAACTAGACGATTAAAGTTGCTTTATGCCGAGTGTGCTTGAGATTCCAAAGTCGTTTACTCCGGCGGGTGGGTACGGCGCCGAAATGCCAGCGCCAGTTTTAGCGGGTTGCACCGATGCACTCGCTAAAAATATTCCTGATTTTCGTGGATTATGGCAGGCGATAGATGTTCGAGTCAACGGTGAAGTTGCGCCACCACAATTAAAAGTTTGGCAACATGTCGAGCGCATTGAGCAGGCTGGCAATCGTGTTGTGATCACTGCAGGTGGTGTGGTGCACGACATGTATGCAGATGGAACTTTTGAAAATGGAGTTAACGATGTAATGGGTGCAGATTTTGTTACGCCGATTTCGGTCTCGGCAACATTCGAAAAAGATGTCTTAGTTTTGCGTCCGCGCGGCCTAGACGGTGTTGAAATTAAGCGTTGGTTTGATGGTGAGCATCTGATGTGGGAGTACAGCACAGCCTTCACAGTTCGCCTCAAACGCATAAAATAAGATTGAAATCTTCTCACTAATCGTCCGGTGCTGTTGTCAAACGTGCAGGTTGTTAATCTGATGGGGTGAAAGTTTCGCTTGATTACGACTCGTGTCATGGACACCAGATGTGTGCGATTGCTGCCCCCGAGGTCTTTGGTAGCGACGAAATCGGCAATGCAAGAGTTCTTATAACCGGCGAAATTCCAGCATTGCTTCACGCCAAAGTGCGTCGTGCTGAATCAAATTGTCCTGAGCGCGCAATCACAATCATCGAATAGAGAGAACATGACCGACACACAAAAACCAGTCAAAGATATGACAACTGATTACGACATCTTTGATCCAGAATTCATCAAGAATCCGTATCCGGGCTACACCGAGATTCGCGAATCGCAGTGTCCGATTGCGCACACCGAGCGCTATGAAGGTTCATGGTTGCCAACGCGTTACGACGATGTTGTCGCAATCGCGCAAGAGTATGAAACATTTACGTCGCGCCAAATTTTGGTGATGCCACCAGCTTCTGGGCGTAGCGAGGGCCCATATGCGGCCGTTGGTGCGCCGCCGATCACAAGTGATCCACCTGATCATCATTGGCATCGTCGTTTGATCTTGCCAGTGTTCGCGCCGCAAGCAGTTGCGAAATACGAACCGGGCACGCGCGATTTGTGCAATGCATTGATCGACGAGTTCATTGACAAGGGCATTGCTGATGCGGCCAGCGATTATGCGCAACATATTCCGGTGCGCGTGATTTCGAAAATGCTCGGTGTGCCACTGACGATGGAAGACGAATTCACCGATTGGGTGCGCGGTGCCTTAGAAAATATTACGGATGCAGAACGCCGCATGAAAAGTTTCCGCAGCATCGTCGAGTATTTCATCGGCGAAGTGCAATCGCGTGCAGCGAATCCGCGCGAAGACGATTTTATTACTGAGTTGATGAACACCGAAGTTGAAGGCAAAAAAGTGCCAATCGAATATGTGCTTGGTGTTTGCAATTTAATGTTGGTCGCAGGTATCGATACAACTTGGTCGGCGATTGGTTCGTGCATGTGGCACTTGGCCCAGCACCCTGAGCATCGCAAACAGTTGCGTGAGAATCCAGATTTGTGGCCGACTGCGGTCGAAGAGTTGATTCGTGTTTATGCACCTGTGACAATGGCGCGAATTGTTGATCATGACATTGAGTTTCAAGGTTGTCCGATGAAGGCAGGCGATCGTGTGTTGATGGCTTTTCCAGCAGCCAATCGTGATCCACGACAATTTGAAAATCCTGATGAAGTCATTCTTGATCGTCAGAACAATCGTCACGTCGCGTTTGGTTCGGGCATTCACCGTTGTGCGGGCAGCAACTTGGCACGACTCGAGGTTCGTGTTGCATTGCAAACTTGGCTTGAGCGAATTCCCGAGTTTGAATTGATTGATCCGACGTCAGTTACGTGGGCCGGCGGCCAAGTGCACGGCCCTCGCAAGTGCATGGTCAAGTTCTAACCTTCCCAAAAATTAACTTTTGTTCAGGTCGGGTGTTGGCTAGTTCTCTTCGCCGATGTCTTCATTCCATAGGGTTGGCTCAGCAACAATGAAATCTTGCATCAACTTATAACTCTCAGCATCGTCGAGCACGATCACTTCGACGCCACGTGATTTGAGCAGTTCTTCGCCACCCAAAAAGGTGCGGTTCTCGCCGATCACAACACGCGGAATTTTATATAACAAGATTGCGCCCGTGCACATATCGCATGGGCTCAGAGTCGTGTACATCGTGGCGCGTTGATACACGGTTGCCGGCAAGCGTCCAGCATTTTCTAAGCAGTTCATTTCGGCGTGATGAATCGCGCTGCCGTGCTGCACTCTTTGGTTGTGGCCAACTGCAATTACTTTGCCGTCAACTACGAGCGCCCCACCAATCGGAATGCCTCCGGCGGCCCGACCTTTCTTTGCTTCTGCCAATGCAAATTGATAATTTTCTTGGTCGCTCATTTGTTTCTCCTTATTAATGGTCATAGTCGTTTATATGGTTTGAGATATGCACCAGGGTACGAAACATTGCGTCCCGAGATTGCTAGTCCGATGATTACTGCCAAAAATGGCAACGCCAGCAAGAGTTCGAACGGCACATCTGAAAAAGATGGCAACAGACGCAGTTGCAACTGGCCGGCATTGACCAGTGAAAACAGGGCAGCACCCGCGAGAAGTCGACCGATCTTCCATCGACCAAAAATTACTAGTGCGAGCGCAACCCAACCACGACCATTGATGATGTTTACTGTGAAAGTTCCGACGAACGCGAGTGTGATGAACGCGCCACCCGCGGCCATCAGTAGCGAACCAATGATGATCGCCGTATATCGAGTCTTGGCGACACCGATACCGGCAACATCGGCAGCCTCGGGGTTCTCACCAACCGCACGAATTTTTAATCCGAGACCCGAGCGCCACAACAGCCACCATGTTGCTGGCACAGCGACGAGAAACGTCAGATATGTATAAAAGTATTGACTAAAGATTGGACCGCCGAAGCTGATTGGTTGCCATGGATCAACGCGCACTTGGCCACCGTCAACCGTGAACAATATTCGGTTCGCAGTGTTACAAAAACTAATCATCAGAAGTGTCAGGCCGAGCCCAGCAACATGTTGATTAACTCCCAGAGTTACGGTGATGAAGGCAAAAATTAAGCCTGCAAGTGCGCCAGTCACCAATGCGGCGAGCAGTCCCGTACTCAAACTTCCTGTTTGCGCTGCGGTGGCAATGCCCACAAATGCACTGCCGTACATGATTCCCTCGATGCCCAGGTTGAGTACCCCAGATTTTTCAGTAACAAGTTCACCGAGTGCGGCAAGCGCGAGGGGTGTGGCGATGCGCAAACTTGAACCAATGATTTCTTGAGTTACATCAATCATTTTTGATCCTCATTCTCGATTCTTGCTTTTGTTTGTTGTCCAGATCACTTGATATTTCTGAATCACCAAAGCAGAGACGACAGTGAGCAACAAAACGGCTTGCAACACTTGACCAATAGTCGTGGGTATTTCGAGTGCGCGACTAGCCGAAAAAGATCCGACGGTGATTACGCCAAACATCAATGCCACAAATAGTGCGCCAATAAAACTTAAAGCTGCGAGCGTTGCGACGATTACACCCGTGTACCCAAAGTTATTGCTGATTCCTGTCGTCAATTGATGCGCGACACCTGCGATTTCACTGGCTCCGCCGAGGCCTGCGATTCCACCGCTGACCAGAGCGGTTGTTAAAAGTGTGCGCTCAACTGGAAGGCCAGCGATTCGTGAGGCGTTTGGTGCCAGACCAACAGCGCGCAATTTCAAACCACCCGACATCTTGCCGACAAACCACCAACACAATCCGATGATTACTACACCAACTGCAAGACCAAAGTGCACTCGTGTGTCCGGCCAGATAATCCAAAGTTTTGTTGAGTCTGCGATGACATCCGAGTCAGGAAATCCGGTTTCAGTATTTCGCCACGGTCCGTTGAGCAGGCCAGTGATTATCAGCAGAGCGACAGGGTTCAACAGCAGAGTTGTCACGACTTCGTCGATACCGAGTCGCGTTCGCAACAGCGCTGGCGAAAGCGCCCACAATGCACCGAACAACATTCCGCTCAGCAAAATTAATGGCACACCAATAAATCGCGGTAACGACTCGGCGTTGATGCCAACCCATGTCGCGCCAATCGTGCCCGCGAGCAGTTGACCTTCGGCGCCAATATTCCAATAACCGGCGCGAAATGCGATCGCCACTGCCGCACCAGTGAATACAAGTGGTGTCGCCGACAAAAGTGCCTCGGTAAAGCCAAATCTTGACTGCAACGGTGAAATAAAGATGTATCTCGCCGCAGGTATCGGAGCACCGCCTGCCCAACGAATGATGATTGAAGAGATGAGAATGGTGACTAGACCTGCGATGCCGATCAGCAATGGCCCGCGCCACCAAGGTGTCGAGGCCCGAAGTGCAAATCTGGCCTTCATTTCGCGATTCCCGCCATCAATTCACCAACTGATTCGCGCGACGCCTGAGAATGATCCACAATTCCGATCACTGAGCCTCGATACATCACGGCGATTCTGTCGGCAAGTTCTAAAATTTCATCCAGATCTTCGCTGACGAGCAAAACTGCAGTGCCATCTGAGCAGGCCTGTCCGATCAACGAACGAACATATTTAGTTGACATGACATCAAGACCGCGAGTCGGTTGAGAAATAATTGCAACCTTTGGTTTGCGACTAAACAGTCGGGCCAATAAAACTTTTTGCATATTGCCGCCAGACAAAGTTCCAAATGCTTGATTCGCCGTGGCCTTGATTTCAAATTCGGCAATCGCTGACTCGCAATGACTGTCCATTTTCTTTCGATCAAGTTGCAGCTTGTTTGTGAAACTTTCAAGGCAATCAAGTACTAAGTTTTCAACAACCTTAAGTCCATGAACAGCCGACGCATGTCGATCTTCACCCAAGATGCCGACACCTGCTCGCATCAACGATTGGGGAGTGTTCTCACCAAGTTGAGTACCTTCAACCGAGATTGTGCCAGAGTCAATTCCTAAAGTGCCACTCAAAATATTTACTAGTTCAGTTTGACCGTTGCCCGAGACACCGGCAATCCCCAAAATCTCGCCTGGGCGAACTTCAAAGTTGACATTGCTGAGTCCGCCAGTTTCTGTATTCACAGCAACTGACTCGAGCACCAAGATCGCATCATGGCCCTCACTCGGTGTGCGTTTTCGTGGTGCTACCGGAGAGCTTGGTTGTCCAACCATCAGCGTGACTAATTCTTTTGAAGTTATTCCGTTGGCGAGCGAGCTTGAAACTACTTGTCCACGCCGTAAAACTGAAACACGGTCAGCGACCTTTTCAATTTCAGCCATTTTGTGGCTGATTAATACGATGCCAATTCCAGCGTCTGATCTCAAACGTCGAATCACTTCAAGCAGAGAGTCAATATCTTGTGGGCCGAGCACCGCAGTGGGTTCGTCTAAAATCAGGTAACTGCATCCCGACATCAGAGCCTTCAAAATCTCGGCTCGTTGCTGCAAAGCGATCGGTAACGATGAAATTATCGCATCGGGTGGCACGTCAAGCCCATATCGTGCAGACGATGCAACAATTGCCCCGCGCACGCCACCTAAGTCAATAGAAAAAGTTTTCGCATCGGCAAGTGCGATGTTTTCGACAACTGTCATATTTTTCACGAGCGAAAAATGTTGCGTCACCATGCCGATGCCAGCGGCACGAGCGTCGCGAGGCGAGCTAATTTTCAATACAACCCCATCGGCTTCGATCTGGCCAGAGTCGGGCTGCGTCAATCCGTACAGAATTTTCATCAGGGTCGTCTTGCCAGCCCCATTTTCGCCCAGAAGTGCGTGCACTTCTCCTGCGCGCAGATCAAGCGACACGTCACTCAGCGCAAGTGTTTCACCATACGCCTTGGTGATGTCGCGCAAAAAAATTGAGGGGGCACCAACGCGAGACGCGATGGCAACCCCCTCAACCGAATTCATCCTTGAACTTTCTTATTAACTATTAGCTAGTTACTTAGTAACCGAACCAGCTGGCACACCTTCGTTAATGTCAACGCGCAGTGTTCCAGCTTTAATTGCGTCCATCGCAGCTTGTGCTTTGGCGACCACCTCAGCCGGAATGCCACCAGTTACACCAGTGTTAATCTCGGCCAAACTAGCGCCACCCTTAGCGACCATGCTGAAGTCTTTCAAGTCTTGCGACGTGTATGAACCAGCCTTGACTTGGTTAAGGATGTACTTAACGGTCGGACGCATGTTCCAAACGTTTGAAGTTACAACCGATTCTGGTGCAGTTGCTTTTTGATCCATTTGATTTCCAAATGACAGCAAGCCTTTTTCTGCTGCTGCTTCAATCACGCCAGCACGCTCTGCGAACAAAATGTCAGCACCGGCTGAAATTTGTGAAAGTGCGGCTTCTTTTGCTGCTGCAGGATCGAACCACGAGTTGATGAAAGCTACTTTTGCTACAACCTTCGGGTTTACCGACTGAGCACCAGCAATAAACGCATTGACAATGCGGTTCACTTCTGGAACTGGAATTCCGCCGACGATGCCGATGATGTTTGTCTTGGTCAGGCTTCCTGCCAAGATTCCAGAAACATATGCAGGCTCGTGAATCCAGTTGTCGAATACTGAGAAGTTTGGCTCAGCAGGTCCGCCACCTGAACCCATAACGAATGCGATATCTGGGTAGTCAAGAGCAACTTTACGAGCCGACTCTTCGTTGCCGAATGAATCACCCATAATGATTGCTGGCTTATCTTCTTCAGCGATCTGCCTCACCGCGCGCTCGAAAGCGCCCGAGGCATAGCCGATTCCGTCAATGTACTTGTAGGTAATTTCTCCAGCGTCTGCCATTTCTTGCAGAGCTTCGTGAATCACTCCGTCCCATGGTTCTTCAATTACTGATGAGTATGCAGCAACAACGCTTAAAACGCCATCGCTTTCTGCTGCGTCATCGCTGCCGGTGTTTCCACCACATGCGGTAAGCACAAATCCTGCCAATGCAAGTGCTGCAAAGGCTTTCCCAATCCGACTTTTCTTCATTTAACTTCCCCCTTTAGTTGGTAACCCGTAACCGTAGTACCAATTTTGGAAAGCACCAAAAAGCAAAACTTTCAAAGCTTTATCGGTCTCCCCAAAACGGCAGCCTGATTGACTCGTCATTCAATCGGTGCCGGTTCGATTCCGGCTTGGGGCTCCGCTAAAACGAACGAAGAGGTGCTCGCGAAACTTCTTACCTAAGTTGACGATTTAGGGACACTTCAAGTAGTCAGGGCCGGCAGGGCGACTTGCCGGCTCTGTTTTATTTTGTCTGCCAGAATATTTTTATCTTGTACACTTAAAAGCGACGAGTCAAGACCAAATTTATTTGGTAAACCGATTGAAGAACCAAGTGCGGCACAGAGATGTGCCGTACTTGCTATTTTCGGCCTTTTCGCAAGGTAACCGCAAGTACGAATACGTCTCAAGTGCAAATCATCTAGACATCAGACATCAGACATCAGACATCAGACA
>Ga0208942_1000811_pt1 | contig 11980 bp, 9 predicted proteins | sample GreLakmeSU08MSRF_FD_187704 | JGI IMG/M metagenome (GOLD analysis project Ga0208942, IMG submission 187704) | Freshwater lentic microbial communities from great Laurentian Lakes, MI, USA - Great Lakes metaG SU08MSRF (SPAdes) | ecosystem: Environmental > Aquatic > Freshwater > Lake | place: Great...
ATAGGCAATCGTGACCCCAAGCAGCACATCCAAGCCTGCGGCCAAACCGCAATAAATCAAGGTGTTTTGAATCATGCCGCTGGCATCCTGAAACACGACGGCGTAATGCTCAAGCGTGTAAGCGTCGGGCAATGGCGAAAAGCTCCAGACTTTGGCAAACGACAACAACAACACACCCAGGTGGGGTGATAAGGTAATGAGCAATATCAGGCCAATCCAAAGATAAGCCAACGCACTTTCCATAGGGGAAAGCTGGCGACGTTGAATGCTAGAGCCGCCTTTTTGCAAGGTCGAAAAGTCGCGCCCTTTCAGCACACGGGCTGAGATGACCATGGCGCCAATTGAAAACACAATCATGAGCACACTGATGACATAGCCCATGGGGTCTTCCAAGCCTACCTGTGTGATGCGCAAATAGGCTTGAGGCGCGAGCATATTGGTCTGCCCCATGACCAATGGCGTACCTAAGTCATCAAACACTTTGACAAAAACCAGAGAAGCACCAGCTACAAAACCTGGCAGACCCAACGGAAAAATGACACGCCAAAACAGGCGCCATCCTTTGCACCCCAAGTTCATAGCGGCCTCTTCCATGGCACCGTCAATGTTGCGCAGGGCCACCGTCAGGTTCATGAGAATGAATGGAAAGTAATGAATAGACTCGACAAAAATCACGCCATTGAGCCCCTCCATGATGGGCAACGTGAAACCAAAGGCATCATTGAGCAGCAGATTCAAGGTGCCAGAGCGCCCAAAAATCAGTTGCAGTGCCACAGCCCCCACAAAGGGCGGCATGATGAGTGGCAGCACACCCAAGGTCTGAATCAGAAGCGCGCCTCGAAAATCAAATCGCACCGTGAAGTAGGCCAAAGGAACTGCAATCAATGCAGCAAAAAGTGCCGACATGACCGCCACATACAGGCTGTTCATGAACGACTCGCGCATCAAATCTTGTGAAAAGAAGGCGCTGAAATGCCCAAGGGTGAGGCTGTTGTCGCTGTCTAAAAAAGCGGTGACAAAGACACGCGCCACAGGCAATGCAAAAAACAGCAATAAGAAAACCAACACCAGTCCGCCCGCCAACCAAACGCCGGGGCGCACATTGGCCCAGCCATTTTGAGGCCGCATTTCCCCTTGCGGCTGCAGTGTTGCTTGCCCAGTCACAGACACGATCAGGACCTGAAGCTTATTTGGTGGCAGCTAGAGCTTGCTCTGCCAAGCTTTTTGCACGCTCATAGTTTTGGCGTGCACTGTTGTTCCAATAGTTCTCTAAACCTGTCACGCTTTTGCTAACTGCAGAATCCTTTTTGTTGGCTGCAAACAAAGCCAAAAACTCTTTGTCAGCGGCTTTTTGCGTATTCACAACAGGGCTGAAGGCGGCCTCGCGTGCTTGCTTCACAAGCTCTGCGGCGTTGGCGTTGGGTTTGCGAGCCAAGGCGGCTTCGGCTGCATGAATGGCCTTGGTTGCAGCCTGCAGCTCTTTCAAACGAAAGGTAATGGTTTGGTCAAACAGGGCGGAGACGACGTTGTAGCGGTCTTCAGACAAATCGGAGTTGAACTGAACTTTGGCGCGCTTGGCAATTTCAAAAGGATTGGGATAGCCTGCAGGTGTTTTACCTCCCATGGCTTCGGGCGGCAAGATGGGCAAGCGAGAAATTTTGGGGTTGTAAAGCAACTCTTGCCCTTGTTGCGAAACTGTGTAACTAATGAACTTGCGCGCCTCGGCCGAATTTTTGCTGCCTGAGACCAGTGCAATGCTGGCGGGCACAACAGCCGTTACGTCGGGGTAGACAAAATCTACCGGGAAACCAGAGAACTTGCCAGCCAAACCAAAAAAGTCAATCACCAAGCCGATGCCAAACTGGCCATTGTTGACACCATCGGGCACGCCAAAACTGCGCTCGGTGATGGCAGCACAATTGCCAGAAATTTGTAGAAGCTGACGCCAGCCCTTTTCCCAGCCCTCGCCTTGAAGCATAGTTTCAACCGTCAAGTGAGTGGTACCCGAGCGTGAAGGTGAACTCATGGCCACATGGCCAAAATACTCGGGCTTGATCAAGTCAACCCATTGCTTGGGCGCCGCCAATTTGTTGGCAGACATGTAACGCGTGTTCAACATCAGACCATAGCCAGCCAAGGCTTGTCCAAGGTACATGTTGTCTGGCGCATTGATGGGGTAAGACCCCACTTTGGCGGGTGCGGATTTGTTGGCAAGTTCGCCAATAGGTTCAAGCAATTTAAGGCCGGACATGACTTCAAAGGCATCTGGCGCGGAGGCCCAGAACACGTCTGGTCGTTGCCCTGCAGGCAATTCACGCACATAAGCAATGCCTTGTACGGTGTTTTTATTCAAGATTTCGATCTTGATGTCAGGGTTGGCTTTTTCAAAGGCTGACTTGTAAATTTGAGTCAGCTCTTTAGGGAATGAGGTGATAACTGTCACCGTACCAGCTTGGGCAACTTGCGAGCCGCCACCCAAAAACGCCAATGCTGAGGCCAATATTGCTGGCCAAACAAAATTTGTATTCATGTGCTTGTAAAAGATGAATGGATAAATGCTTATAGAGCGAACAATACTAATCGGAAAAACACTTGATCCGAATAAAGCTTGTTCATGGCGCGATCAGGAGTTGAAAATCTACCTACCCCCCTTGAGTTCGAAAGGCATCAAATTGCGTTATGTAGGGTGTCTAATGAATTGGGGAAATAACAATCTGACACTTTAAAATGCCATAATTTGCAAAATTAGTCAATGCACAAAGTCAGGGGTTTTCATGAATCAGTTTCAATCTGCGCATCGGATAGCTGTCACAAAATGGATTTTTGGTCTTTTTGTCACTGCTAATTTTTTGGGAGCAGCATTCGCTCAATCAGTCGCTTCCAACTTTCCCAGCAAACCCGTTCGCATCATCGTGCCACAGACTCCAGGTGGCGCTTCTGACGCGTTGGCACGCATCGTTGGTCAAAAGCTTTCTGAAAAATGGGGTCAACCCGTTGTGATTGAAAACCGCCCCGGTGCAGGTGGCAATATTGGCATGGACGCGGTCGCTAAGGCCCCGGGTGATGGCCATACTTTATTGATGTCCTATGTTGGCTCTCATGCTATCAATCCAAGCATCTACAGCAAGTTACCGTTTGATCCAGAAGCTGATTTTGTGGCTGTAGCCACTTTGGCCAATGTCCCCTTTGTAGCGGCTGTGACTGCTTCTGTCCCTGTTTCCAATATGAAAGGTTTGGCTGCCTATGCCGGACAAAAACCTGTTGCATTTGGTTCAGCAGGCAACGGGTCAGTTAACCATTTATTAGGGGAAATGTTCAACGCAGCCAGTGGCGCCAAAATGCAGCACGTCCCCTACAAGGGGGCTGCTCCAGCCTTGACAGATTTAATTTCCGGACAAATTCAAGTGGTGTTCACTAGCTTGCCATCGGTAGCGCAGCATATACGAGCAGGTACGGTCAAGGGCTTAAGTGTCACGGGCTCCAAGCGTTCAGCCGCATTCAAAGACATTCCGACCATTGCTGAATCTGGCTTCCCTGGCTTTGTGATCAATCCATGGTTTGGCTTGTTTGCTTCCAAGGGAACTCCTGCCAGCGTAGCGAGGCAGATCAATGCAGACATTAAAAAGGTGATGGAGGACAAGGAGGTTCTGGATAGATTTGCTGCGGTTGGTGCAGAGCCGTTTGAGACCACACCGCAAGAATTTCAAGCCATCCTTAACGCTGATATTAAAACTTGGGCTGCTGTTGTTAAAAGTTCCGGTGCAACAGCGGATTGATTGAGCTCAAGGCAATTTGATATGAAAATAAAAAGAATTGCAGGCGCATTAGGCGCTGAAATTATTGGGCTAGATTTAACGCAGTCTCTGTCCTCAGATTTAACGAAAGAAATTCGAGAAGTATTTTTAAAAAATAGTGTCATTTTTTTGCGAAATCAATCACTCACTTCGCAACAATTCATGAACTTTGCTACGGCCATGGGTGAGCCTATTCAGTATCCTTTTGTCAAAGGATTTGAAGATTTTCCAGAAATCATTGAAGTCAAAAAGTTGGAGCATGAAAAAGTCAACTTTGGAGGTGTGTGGCATTCAGATACCACTTATTTGGAAAAGCCACCTATGGGATCGATGTTGCTTTCAAAAGAAATTCCTCCTTTTGGCGGTGACACTTTATTTGCTTGTCAATATACTGCTTACGAGTCTTTGTCCGACACCATGCAACGTTTGCTAGAAGGTTTGCTGGGCATTAATTCTTCTGCTAAAGCGGATGTTTCTAAAACAAGGGAAGATCGCATCAAATCTGATGGCAATCAATCTTTACCTAAAAGTTTCAGCAGTGCGCATCCTGTGGTTCGAACGCATCCAGAAACAGGTCGCAAGGCTTTGTTCGTCAATACAGCCCACACCACTGGAATTGAAGGCTTAGCAGACAAGGAAAGCGCTTCATTGCTGTCTTTTTTGTTTGAGCATCAAGTCAAACCTGAATTCACATGCCGCTGGGCTTGGCAACCAGACGCTCTAGCGTTTTGGGACAACCGATGCGCTCAGCATAATCCTATCAACGACTATCACGGTTTTCGCCGAGTCTTGCACCGTATTACGTTGCAAGGAGATAAGCCCGTTTAATGTGTTCATGTCTAATTCGTCTCTCAATAAGCCAACTGTCACTGACGACTCTCCTGCGTTTTTATTAAGAGGCAATCGATTTAAACCCCTCGCATGGGAAAACATGTCGGCTGAACAGCAACAAATGACACGTGCTGTTTTGGGGGGGCAGCGTGGCAATATGCAAGGCCCCTACAACGTTTTGCTTAGAAGTCCAGAAGTTGGCCATCTGGCCCAGGCGTTTGGTGCTCACACGCGGTTCAACTCTTCCCTGCCTTTTGCACTGAATGAATTGGCCATTTTGCTGGTAGCGCGTGATTGGACGGCTCAATTTGTATGGTGGGCGCACCGCCACATTGCTGAAGATGCAGGGCTACCAGTTTCCTTGGTTCAAGCCATCTCGAATCAAACGCCAATACCCCAAAACTTGCCAGATGATGTCATTGCAGTGTTTGAATTTTGCAAAGAGTTAATACAAACTCGAAAAGTCAGCGATTCATCTTTTACACATGTTGTCAAACATTTTGGTGAACGCGGTGTTGTTGATCTAATGGCAACCATGAGTTACTACACCCTCGTCTGCATGTCTCTCAATGTTGACGATTACCCTTTGCCAGATGGCGTTGAGCCTGAGTTGGCTGCACCATGGATGCCGCATCCTTGATGCAAGCTAACAACAATGATTCGAACGACAGAATTTCTCATCATTGGCGGTGGTATTGCCGCAGCATCCACTGCCTATTGGCTTTCTCGAAACGCCCTGGTTTTATTGCTTGAGCAAGAGTCTCAACCGGGCTACCACTCAACGGGGCGTTCGGCCGCTTTGTTTATGGAGAGTTACGGCACACAGCAAGTTCGGGCATTGACCATGGCGAGTCGCGCTTTTTTGCAGGCGCCTCCTGCTGGCTTTTCAGATCATCCACTCCTAACCCCCAGAGGCGCAATGATGGTAGCTGAGCATGGGCAAGATGAAATGCTTAGCGCCCATTGGGACGTCTTGCGCCAAGTGACGCAGAAAGGACGCTTGCTCAATACGCAAGAGGCCTGCGAATTTTTACCTGTTCTGAGGTCAGAGAAAATTCTGGGCGGCATCTACGAACCCGACGCCTCTGACATGGATGTCCACAGCATTCATCAAGGCTATTTACGCGGCGCAAAAAAAAATGGCGCTCAACTGATTTGTGATGCCCAAGTCACTCAAATCCAGCGCAGCGGCAAAGTCTGGCAAGTGCTCGCAGGAGGTCACCAATATGAAGCTCGCGTGCTGATCAATGCTGCAGGCGCTTGGGCTGATGCAGTCGCTGGAATGGCCGGCGTGCTCCCTATTGGACTTGTTCCCAAACGCAGATCTGCTTTGATTTTCGAGCCCCCAACAGGCTTGAATTGTGGCGCTTGGCCAATGGTAGCCGGCATAGACGAAAGTTGGTACATCAAACCCGATGCAGGCAAGTTGCTAGGCTCTCCCGCCAACGCAGACCCTGTCGCGCCTCACGATGTGCAACCGGAGGAATTAGACATCGCCATGGCGATTGACCGCATTCAAACCATGACCACGCTTGAAATTCGCAGGCCTATTCGAACGTGGGCCGGTTTGCGTTCATTTGTGATCGATGGCGATTTAGTGGCAGGCTTTGACCCGCAAGTGGAAAATTTTTTCTGGGTCGCAGCGCAAGGCGGTTATGGCATTCAAACATCAGCCGCCATGGGGGAATGCTGCGCTGCTTTGGTCAGACATCAAGAATTGCCCTCACACGCAACTTCGCATGGCCTGACTCAAAGTATGCTCAGCCCCAAGAGGCTATTCAAAACATCTCATTAAAAGGTACCCCAGATGATTTACAAAAACTTAGGTCATAGCCCCTTGAAAGTCTCCCGCATCTGCCTAGGCACCATGATGTTTGCAGACCAAACAAATATGGCCGAGGCGCGCAATATCGTTGACCATGCGCAGCAAAATGGTTGCAACTTCATTGACACCGCTGATGTTTACACTTTGGGAAAATCAGAAGTTATGACTGGCGAGTTGATCAAAGCCACGCGAAACCACTGGGTTTTGGCCAGCAAAGTTGGCAACAGCATGTCAGACAATATCAATGAGCGTCACTTTTCACGCGCTTGGATGGTGCGCGCTTGCGAAGACAGTTTGAGTCGCTTGCAAACTGACCACTTAGACATCTATTACTTGCATCGTGACTTCAACGGTTTGCACCTTGAAGAACCCTTGCGTGCCATTGAAGCCTTGTTGCGCGATGGCAAAATTCGTTACTGGGGTTTGTCTAACTTCAGAGGGTGGCGCATTGCAGAAGTCATCCGCTTGTGCCAACAAATGAACATGCCGGCGCCTGTGGTGTGCCAGCCTTATTACAATTTACTAAACCGACAGCCAGAAGTTGAAGTATTGGAAGCTTGTGCCCATTACGGCATAGGCGTTGCGCCCTACAGTCCGATCGCCAGAGGCATACTCACGGGTAAATATGCGCCCGGTTCTGCGCCAAGTCCCGATAGCCGTTTAGCGCGCGGAGACAAACGCATTCTTGAAACCGAGTACCGCAAAGAGTCTTTAGAAATCGCTCAAAAGCTCAGCACCCGCTGCGAAGAAAAAGGCATTCAACTTTCACACTTCGCTTTGGCTTGGGTTTTGGCTCACCGGGCTGTGACATCGGTCATAGGCGGGCCCCGCACATTGGCGCAGTGGCAAGACTATTGGGGCGCGTTGGATGTGACCATCACGCAAGAAGATGAAGACTTTGTGAACCAACTTGTCTCACCCGGGCACCCTTCTACCCCTGGGTACAACGACCCTTCTTACCCACTTTCAGCAAGGTGTGCCTAAATTTTGAAGACACTGGCTATTGGACGGATAGATTTAATCAACTGGTCAGAGCGACTTGACCTTCTTATGATGGTGTGTCATTGTTGGCGCATTGGTTCATCATGATGAAAGGCGCAGCGCTAGATCGCACAAACGCCCTGGGTTGAGCCTTTGCCGCATTGACCAAGACTATTCGATCAAATTAATTTTTCTTCACAGGAGTAAACATGAGCACCGCATCCACTTCCCAATGTCCTTTTCATGCTGTCGTTGGCGCGAACAGCTCCAATGGCCGGCGCTCCAATGCCGATTGGTGGCCCAACCAACTCAATCTGGCCATCTTGCACCAACACACGCCCGTCTCCAACCCCATGGATGCGGACTACGACTACCGCAAAGAATTCGCCAAGCTTGACTTTGCCGCGCTCAAAAAAGACATGGTCGATCTGATGACCGACAACCAAGAGTGGTGGCCAGCCGACTGGGGCCACTACGGCGGTTTGTTCATCCGCCTAGCTTGGCACGCCGCCGGCACCTACCGCACAGCCGACGGCCGCGGCGGTGCCAGCACCGGCAATCAGCGCTTTGCACCCCTCAACAGCTTTCCCGACAATGGCAACCTTGACAAAGGTCGCCGCCTGCTGTGGCCCATCAAGAAAAAATACGGCAACAAAATTTCTTGGGCCGACCTGTTCATTCTGTGCGGTAACGTGGCCATGGAGTCCATGGGCTTCAAAACCTTTGGCTTTGGCGGCGGCCGACCTGACATCTGGGCACCCGAAGAAGACATCTTCTGGGGCGCTGAAACTGAGTGGCTGGCCACCAGCGACAAAGACAACAGTCGCTACAGCGGCCAACGCGAGCTAGACCACCCCCTGGCTGCCGTACAAATGGGTCTGATTTACGTGAACCCACAAGGCCCGGACGGCAACCCAGACCCCAAGCTGTCGGCCCACGATGTGCGTGAGACCTTCGCCCGCATGGCCATGAACGACTATGAAACCGTGGCCCTGGTCGCCGGTGGACACACCTTTGGCAAGATGCACGGCGCAGGCGACGCGGCCTTGGTCGGCCCCGAGCCCGAAGGCGCGCCCATGCACGAAATGGGTTTTGGCTGGATCAACAAGCACGGCACCGGCAAGGGCGGCGACACCACCACCAGCGGATTTGATGGCGCATGGAAACCCAACCCCACCACCTGGGACATGGGCTACCTCAAAGTACTCTTCAAGTATGAATACGTGCAAATGACGACCGCCGCAGGCGCCATTCAATGGCACGCCAAAGACTGCGCGCCCGAAGACATGGTGGTCGATGCTCATGACCCGAGCAAAAAGCACCCGCCCATGATGACCACGGCCGACCTGTCGCTTCGCATGGACCCTGACTACGAGAAGGTCTCGCGCCACTTCTTGAACAACCCCGATGAATTTGCCGACGCCTACGCGCGCGCCTGGTTCAAACTGACCCACCGTGACATGGGACCCAAGGTCAACTACCTCGGCCCTGAAGTGCCTGCTGAAGACCTGATCTGGCAAGACCCCATCCCCGCGGCGAAAGGTGCGCCAATTGACGTCGCCGACATCGCCGCCCTCAAGGCAAGCATTTTGGCCAAGGGCTTGAGCGTGAGCGAGTTGGTGGCCACGGCATGGGCCTCGGCCAGCAGCTTCCGCGGCTCTGACAAGCGCGGTGGTGCCAACGGTGCGCGCATTCGTCTGGCTCCACAAAAGAACTGGGAAGCCAATCAGCCTGCACAGCTGGCCAAGGTGCTAGCAGCGCTTGAGGCCGTGCAAGCAGCTTTCAATTCCAAAGGCGGAAAGCAAGTGTCCTTGGCCGATTTGATTGTGCTGGGCGGCTGCGCCGCGGTAGAGTCAGCTGCCAAAGCAGCAGGCTTTAACGTGCAAGTGCCTTTCACATCTGGTCGTACAGACGCCAGCGCCGAGCAAACCGATGTGGATTCTTTTTCCGTATTGGAGCCTCAGGCCGATGGCTTCCGCAACTACCAAAAGAAAGCCTTCACTGTATCGGCAGAAGAGATGCTAATTGACAAGGCCCAGTTGCTGGGTTTGAGCGCCCCAGAAATGACTGTGCTGGTAGGCGGTTTGCGCGTCTTGGGTGCCAACACCGGTGGCTCCAAGCACGGCGTATTGACACAGCGCGTGGGCCAATTGAGCAACGACTTCTTTGTCAACCTGACCGACATGAGCGTGGTCTGGACGCCCACATCGTCAGCGGAAACTGCCTTTGAAGGCCGCCACCGCAAAACCGGCGCGGTGCAGTGGACAGGCACGCGCGTAGACCTGGTGTTCGGCTCCAACTCACAGCTGCGCGCCTTGTCTGAGGCCTATGCCCAAGACGACAACCAGGCCAAGTTTGTGCGAGATTTCGTAGCCGCTTGGAACAAGGTCATGAATTTGGACCGCTTCGATCTGGCGTAAGCCACTTGATCATCCCCCGGAGCCACAAAACTCCGGGGGTTTTTACCTGTTGCATTGCAGGAGGCGTGGCAATGAAAGACATTGATGAACAAGTTGCGGTCAAACAAGGCCACTGGTTTTACGCTGGCTTGACCCTTTGCCCGGTTCGCATCGTGCACCTCCACACCCGCTTCGGCAGCCAAGACCCCGAAGACCCGCCAGAGCTGTCTGCCGACAGTTCAGCAGACTGTTTTTACATTCGTTATCTTCCCCCCGGCCCTCATGCGCATTGGCAGAGCGGCGGCATGGCGATGAGCCTGCGCGAAGCCATTTTTTTAGCGCAACGCAAACTGGGACCCGTGCTGCAATGGGAAGACTGAGGCCGTCATTCTTTAGCCAAGTCTGTACACATTTTTTTAGCAGAGTCTGACGCAGCGGGTCGAGTCATTTAGTTTGTCTCTCAAAATTCAACTCGAACAACACATGATCTTAGGGTATTCATCCTATTGCAATGGCCACGAACTGGTTAAGTTGTGAATGTCATCTTTGCCCACCCAAGGGCTGAGCTCGCACAACTCAAGGAGATCCTTCATGTTCAAGAAATTTCTTTCCGCTCTCGTGGTGTCAAGTTTGTGGCTTTCAGGTGCAGCCATGGCACAAACCAAACAAATCAAAGTGGGTGTGATTTTTGATATGTCTGGCCCCTTGGCCGCGGGCGGGTCCAATGCCAGCTATCTGGGCACCAAATACGCTATTGATATGATGAATGAACGCGGCGGCGTAGAAGGCCACAAAATTGTGCCCATTTACGTTGATGCTCAAAGTAAAACCGAAGTGGCCATCAATGAAACCGAGCGCTTGCTGAACCAAGAAAAGGTAGACGTCATCATGGGCGTTTTCTCTTCTGCCCAATGCGTTCCCATGGCCCAACGCGTCGACCAAGCGAAGAAATTCATGTGGGCCAATGTCTGCGTGTCTTCAGCTGTTTTCAAAGACAAGAACCTGAGAAACGTGTTTCGGGCGCAAGTTCATTCGGATCAAATGGGCGAAGCTTCTTGCCGCTTTTTGGGTGAAAACAGCAAAACCAAATTGGGCAAAGAATTGAAAGACCTCAAAGTGGCCATCATTTATGAAGACGGCCCTTACGGCGCGGGTGTTGCATTAGGAAACGACTTGGTTTGCAAACAATTGGGCATGCAAGTGGTCTTGAAAGAAGGCTACGCTGCCACATCCCCCGACCTGTCTCCCTTGGTGACCAAGTTGCGTCGTGCTCGTCCCGATGTGATCTTGCACACGGGCTATAACCCCGACATCACTTTGTTCTTGCGGCAGGCCAAAGAACAAGGTTTAAAGTGGGATGCCCTGATTGGCCACGGCGCAGGCCACGGTCAATTTGACAAGCTGTTTGCCACTTTCAAAGAAGACGCCAACTTGATCTTGAACGTTGACCCAGTTGCAGCCCAATTACTTGACGCAAAAACCCTCAAACCAGGCATTGGCGCCCTGACAGCAGAGATGATCAAACGCTACAAAGCCGAAGTAAAAGCTGATGAAATTCCCCCTCACGTTTCCATGGGCTTTAACCAAACTTGGATTTTATTAAGCGATGTGATGCCGCGTGCCATTAAAAAATACGGTGGCTACGACCCAGAATCACTGCGCAAAGCCGCATTAGAGACGGACATTCCTGAAGGCGGCACGATCCAAGGTTATGGCGTCAAATTTTTCCCACCGGGTCACCCCATGTCTGGCCAAAACGAACGCTCCTCACCCGTCGTTCACCAGTACTCGGGCAACGACACGTTTGTGGTCTGGCCTAGAGCCATCAAAAGCCGCGATCCTGTGATGCCTCTTCCAAAAGGCAACTCTTACGCAAACTGATTGTGCTTGAAGTCCATGAACTGACCAAGAAATTCGGTGGCTTCACAGCCGTCAACCAAATTTCTTTTGAAGTCCAGCGCGGAGAAATTGTGGGCCTGATTGGCCCCAATGGCTCCGGAAAAAGTACCACCTTTAATTTATTGGCGGGTATGTTTGAACCCACATCAGGCCATGTCATGTTTGATGGCCAGCCTATGTTGGGCTTGTCTTCTTCAAACATTTGCCAACTTGGGGTGGCCAGAACTTTTCAAATTCCCAGACCTTTTCGC
>Ga0208942_1000812_pt1 | contig 11972 bp, 13 predicted proteins | sample GreLakmeSU08MSRF_FD_187704 | JGI IMG/M metagenome (GOLD analysis project Ga0208942, IMG submission 187704) | Freshwater lentic microbial communities from great Laurentian Lakes, MI, USA - Great Lakes metaG SU08MSRF (SPAdes) | ecosystem: Environmental > Aquatic > Freshwater > Lake | place: Great...
GCCGGCATGGTCACGGCCGCTCCACTCCCCATTGTCGAAGAGCGACCGCTGCTGGCGGCCTCGATGTTTGGTGTCACCACGCCGTGTGTCACTCAGGCTCGCGACCAGCTGGAGGGTGTTGGTTACGAAGTGCTCACCTTCCATATGACGGGCACGGGTGGACGCTCGATGGAGTCGCTGATCGATGCGGGCTTTATTCGGGGTCTGCTCGATACGACACCGACCGAGCTGTGCGACGAGCTCGTTGGCGGCGAGTTGAGCGCCGGCCCCAACCGCTTGACGGCGGCGGGACGTGCCGGGATTCCACAGGCCGTCTCCCTGGGTGCATTGGACATGGTCAACTTCGGGCCGCGTGAGACGGTGCCAAAGCAATTCGACGATCGCAACCTCTACGTCCACAACGATCAGATCACGCTGATGCGCACGACGCCGGCCGAGTGTGCCGCGCTTGGGCAGGAGGTGGCCGAGAAGTTGAGCGCGGCGACCGGCCCGACCGCACTCTTCATCCCGCTGCGGGGTATCTCGATGATTGCCACCGAGGGCGGTCCGTTCCACGATCCGGAGGCCGATCAGGCGCTGTTTGGTGCCGTTCGCGCGCACCTCGGTGACAACGTCGAGTTGATCGAGCTCGAGTTGGACATCAACGATCCCGCGTTCTCGGCCGCGATGGCCGACTGGCTCCACGCCGAGGTTCAGAAGGAGACGGCATGAATCGCGAGCAGGCCCTCACTCGACTTCGTGCCACGCGCGCGACCGGCCAGGCGATTATTGGTGCGGGCGCGGGTACGGGCCTTTCGGCCAAGTGCGCCGAGGCCGGTGGTGCCGACCTGATCATCATCTACAACTCGGGCCGTTTCCGGATGGCAGGTCGCGGCTCGCTGTCGGGCCTGATGCCCTACGGCGATGCGAACGAGATCGTCGTCGACATGGCGCGCGAGGTCTTGCCGATCGTGCGCGAGACGCCCGTGCTTGCGGGCGTCTGCGGTACCGACCCATTTCGGATGATGGACATCTTCGTGCCCGAATTGGCACGAATCGGCTTCTCTGGTATCCAGAACTTTCCGACCGTTGGCCTGATCGACGGCGTCTTCCGGCAGAACCTCGAGGAGACCGACATGGGCTACGCCCACGAGGTCGAGCTGGTCCGGATCGCCCGCGAGAACAACCTTTTGACCGCGCCCTACGTCTTCGATGTCGAGTCTGCCGTTGCGATGACGGAGGCTGGCGCCGATGTGCTCGTTCCGCACATGGGGCTGACCACGAAAGGCACAATCGGTGCGACGACGGCACTGACCCTCGAGGATTGCGTGCCGCTGATCCAACACATGCGGGATGCTGCGATTGCGATCAACCCCGACGTGCTCGTGCTCTGCCACGGCGGACCGATCGCCGAGCCCGACGATGCGCGCTTTATCTTTGAGCGCACGACGGGCATCGATGGCTTCTTCGGCGCCTCCTCGATGGAGCGCCTACCGACCGAGGTCGCAATGACCGAGAACATGCGCCGCTTCAAGGCGTTGACTGTCAACGAGGGATAGGAGAACAGCATGGCCAGCAAGTTCATCACGCAACATGATGTGCCGGTGACGGATTTCGATTGGGGGAGCGCTGGCATGCGCTGCTCGAAGCACAACACGGGGTGCGAGTCCTTCGTGGTGCTCGATGTCACGCTCGAGCCAGGCTTTTGCCACGACTTTCATAAGCATGTCGACCAAGACGAGATGATCATCGTCAAGGCGGGACAGGTGACGCAGTACATCGATGGTGAAGCGTCGATCATGAATCCCGGCGATTCGGTCTACCTCGACCGCGACGTCGTCCACGGCTCCTTCAACGATGGCACGGAAACGGCGCTGCTACAGGTCGTGCTCGCGCCCGCGATGGGCGATGGTGGCTACGAGCTCGTCGACGTGTCGGGCGATGCGCCCTGGTCGGGTCTGCGCGGATAGGGCTCTAGAGGCGGACATGACAAGTGCGCACTTGTCATGTCCGCCGAGCCTAACCGCTGGTGCCCGAAGGCCTAGCGTTCGACGTGGCCGGCACCTTGGAGGTCGCCGAGCACGAGGTCGCGCTCGCGGTCTGGGACGTGGTCGAGTGGGACGGGGGCGAGGCCTTCGATAAAGGTGACACCGCCCTCCGAGTAGAGCTCGTGTGCAAGGCCGCGGTTGATGCAGACGACTTCGCCCGCGACGACAGTCTTCGTCTCGTCCTCAATCGTGATGCGCACTGAGCCGTCGAGAATCACCATCAACTGCTCGGTTGCCTCGTGGCTGTGACGTGGCACTTCCTTGCCCGGCTCGTACGTGACGCGGCAGAGCAGCATCTGATCGCCTCCGAAGGCGTTGAGGCGCACGCCGGGGAAGAGCTCGAGCGGATCTTGGTCGTTCCACGTACCGAAGGGCGAGGTCGCCACTGTCTAGACCGCGAACGTCACGACGGCGTCAGCCGACTGGTGCGAGGTGATCGACAGCGCCTCGTCGTAGCGCACAACCTTTCCGGTGGTGACCGACTCAGGGATGCCCGCGGCTTTCGCTTCGAGCGCGCGTAACACCTTCTCCGGCGTGATCGGCAGTTCCGTCACCCAGACCCCGACGGCGTTATAGATCGCTGTGGCAATCGCGGGTGGCTGCGCATTGTTGGCCATCTCACCGATTGCCTTGGCGCCAAAGGGGCCATCGGCTGACGGGTTCTCGAGGATGATGCACTCGAGCTCGGGGAGATCCTCCATCGAGGGGGCGAGGTACGAACCAAACTGCCCGCCGCGATGGTCGTTGCTCGGGTAGTACGGGTAGCAGTTCTCCAACAGACCCAAGCCAAGACCCTGGATGGCACCGCCCTCGATCTGGCCTTCAACCATGGTCGGGTTGATGGCGCAACCGACGTCGTAGACCTGGCTCATCTTGAGCACGCGCACATCGCCCGTCTCCTCATCGACCTCAACCTCGACGGCGCAGGCTGCGTATGAGATGGCGGAATGGGGTGGGATCGTCACGGCGCCCGTCTCGGGGTCGAGCGTGGCGTAGTCCTTCAACGCCGTGCCCTGACCAGAGATCAGCTCGCCCTTGACGAACGTCGCCGCGCCAGCGATGTCGCCGACACCGATCTTTTTGTCGGGCGAGCCCTTGGCGATCACTTCGCCGTCGATAATCTCGAGGTCGCCTGGATCGATCTCGAGCAGTTCGCCACCGATTTCGAGGATGCGGTTACGCACCTTCTCGGCGGCCAGCCGGACGGCGTTGCCACCGATAAACGTGCCGCGCGAGGCGAAGGTACCCATGCAGAAGGCGGACGAATCGGTATTCGACGTGTCCATCGTGACCCAGTCCATCGGCACGCCGAGCGTGTCGGCGACGATCTGGGAGTGCACGGTCTTCGAGCCCTGGCCAATGTCGACGGTGCCGGCGAAAACATCGACGCGGCCGTCCATCTTCAGCTTGATCCAGGCCTGCGACGGATCGCCATTCTGGTTCATGCCCGTGGGGTATTCGATTGCCGCAATACCGCGGCCACGATGCTTAGCCATTAGTGATCCTCCGGGTTGCCCATCTGGGCAACAAGATGCTCGGGCAGATCCTCACCCGAGCGCATGGCGGACGTCATCGTCCGAGAGTGGGCAGAGAGTTCGACGCCAGCCGCGTCGCTGATCGCTTGGATCACCGGCACGGTCGAGGGATCGACGTAGGGAATGCCGTTTGGCGATGTGTCGCCGAGACGCGTCGCGTTCTTCATTCGCAATTCGACCGGGTCCATCCCAATCGTCTGGGCGATGCGCTCGATGTGCGTCTCCGTGGCAAACGACACGCTGGTTACACCGAAGCCACGCATGGCGGTCGTGGGTACGCGATTCGTGTAGACGACGTAGCCGTTGAACTCGAGGTTCGGAATCGTGTACGCACCCGTGTGGTGGAACGCATGCTTGGTCACGCCGTAGGGCGAGAAACGGGCGAAGGCGCCGGCATCGTGTAGCGTCAGCATCTTGCGTCCGAGAATCCAACCGTCCTTGGTAACGGCGTCGGCGATCTCCATGTGCCACGGTGCGCGCGTCGACGAGCAGAGAAACTCTTCCATCCGTGTCCAGCGCCACCGCACGGGTCGATGCGACTTGATTGCCAGCAGCGTGGTGATCGTCTCGGTAGCCGAGTCGACCTTGCCACCGAAGCCACCGCCGGTGGTGCCACCGACGAACTTCAGTTTGTTGAGTGGCCAGTTGAGGTGCGCTGCGACGACGCCCATCGAGAAGTACATCGCCTGCGTGGCCGAGTAGACGACGAAGCGACCGCCGGCCTCGGGCACGACCTGGCAGACCTGCGTCTCCATCGGAATGTGCTCGATGGCGGCGGGGCGGTAGACGCCCTGCACGATCACGTCAGCCTGCTCGAAGGCCTGGTCGATGTCGCCCTTGCGGATCTGACGCCGATCCATCTCGCCTTCAAAATGGGGATACCAGTTGCCCCAGTGGTGAACCTGAGGGGCATCGCCGTCGAACGCCTTGCGGACGTCGAGCAACGAAGGCAGTTCCTTGTAGGTCACCTGGATGGCCTCGGTTGCTCGGATTGCCAGCGCCTCGTTGTCTGCGGCGACAGCCGCGACGGGCTGGCCCTTGTAGCGCACGTGAGTCTCGGCAAACAGCGGCTCATCGCCTGGGACGCCGAGTCCCTCAATGTGGCCGTGGACGTTCTTATGTACGTCCTTGTAGGTGACGACGGCGTGGACGCCCTCCATTGCTTCGGCAGCCGACGTATCAATCGAGACGATCTCGGCGTGGTCGTGCGGCGAGCGGAGTGCCTTGGCCCAGAGCGTGCCGGGGATACGCACGTCGTCGACGTAGCGCGTGCCTGCCGAGACATGCTCGTGGGCGTCGTAGCGTGGAAGTCGAGCGCCAACGGCCTTCATTGATCCACTCCCTTAAGCGTCGTGTGGAGCCCTGCCGCGGTGGTTGTCAGATCGAACGAATCGCCACGGGCTGCCGCCGAGACGGCATCGAGGATCTTGACGTACCCCGTGCAGCGGCAGACGTGGCCGCCGAGAGCCTTGGCGATCTCGGTGTGATCGTCGGACCCACCGTTTTCGAGGTAGGCCGTGGCAGCCATCAGAAAACCGCCCGTGCAGAACCCGCACTGGGCGGCATAGTGGTGAATCCACGCCTCTTGCAGCGGCGATAGTTGGCCCGGCGGAGCGAGACCTTCGACGGTGCGAATCTCGGCGCCTTCAACCGCTGCGATGGGCAACAGGCACGAGCGTCGCGGCTCGCCGTCGACGAGCACGGTGCAGGTGCCACAGCCACCGTTTTGGCAGCCAGCCTTGGGGCTGAGCACATCAAGCTCTTCGCGGAGTACGTGCAGAAGCGGCGTCAGCGGCTCGGCATTGACGGTGCGCGACGCACCGTTGACGGTGATGTTGAGGCTCATGCGGCTTCCTTGAGCTGGTCGAGCGCTCGACGGACGAGCACGGGGAGGGTCTTCTCGCGATACCACGCGGAGGCGATGGCGTCATCGAAGAGGGCAACGTCAGCGAGTGCAGCGCTGCCAGCGGCAGCGTGATCGCTGGCTGCGGCTTCGGCCGAGGGCAGGCGCAGGCCGTGCGGGCCGGCACCGTTTGCGCCGAGCCGAATCGCGCCGTCGCTGGTCCGGACGGCAGAGACTGCGAGTGCCGTGTACTCATGCGTGTGGGCGCGGTCGAGGTAGGCGTAGGCGCCTGCAGCGGGCAGCTCGAACGAGACGTCGAGTACGAGTCGGTCGTCGCGATTGGCGAGAAACTCTTCGGCGGGCTCGGTGCGCTCGCCGCCGGCTCCAACGGAGCGGACGCTGGCACCGAGTGCGATCATCGCGCCCTGCAGGTCGCCGCGCGGAGCGTCGGTATTGCGAGCGCAGAGGTTGCCGCCGAGCGTTGCCTGGCCGCGAATTTCGAGATCAGCGATGTGGGCGACGCAGGCGGCGATCGGGTCGGCCATTGCGGCGAGGTGGTTGAGTGGCGTCATGGCGCCGATCGTGAGGCGCCCACCGGTTTCGGAAATTCCGGCGAGTCCAGCGTGGTGCAGCATCAAGGCGCGAGCCGGGCGTGCGTCGCTAAGGCGAAGCATCGGGATCAGGATCGTGCCCCCGCCAACCACAGCGGTGTCGGCACCTGTGCCGAACAATTCGACGGCTTCAGCAGCCGATGTTGGAATCAGTACCTCTGGTCCTTGGCTCATGTCTCCACCCGTTTTCGTGTGGGCGACAGACTGCCCACGGTCCCACGATCAGCGTGCTGAAGGCAGACTACGGATTGGACTGACCATTTGCAAGTGCGTTGGGCGATTTGATCGCCTCTTCGAGCCAGCCACGAATGTCCTCGATGTGCGCCCGCATGGCTGCACCAGCCAAAACAGGGTCGCCTGATTCGATGCCGGTGATGATCAGTTCGTGCGCCGACATGGTGCGTTCGAGGACGTCGGTACCAGCCATGATGCGTTGGCGCAGTGTCGAGCCGAGGTGCCAGACCGATTCGATCAACTCGATCAGGAGCTCGTTGTCTGCCAGCTCGTGGATCGCGTGATGAAACTTACGGTCGGCCGCAAGGTTGCGGACGCCATCTTGATCGGTATGGATCGCAGCGGCGAGGCGGTGGAGTCGCTTGATATCCGCCTTGGTGGCGCGCGTGGCAGCCAGCTCTGTCGCGCCGACCTCGAGCATGCCACGCACGTCCATCAGTGCGCTGGCCGAAGAGGCGTTGCGCTCGACGGCGTACAGCAGGGGCGTGGCGAGGCGTTCTGCGCTCAGTTCGGTGACGTACGTGCCAGACCCCTGGCGGGCTGACAGCACGCCCATCGACGTGAGCGCACGAATTGCCTCGCGCACGGTCGAGCGCGAGACCTTCAGTTGTGCGGCGAGCTCGCGTTCGACCGGCAGACGATCGCCGGCCTGAAGTCCGAGCGTCTCGATCATCGTCAGCAGGATGTCGGCGGTCGCCTTGGTGTTGGCGGAGCGTTGACCGGTGGCTGCGCCAATCCGGCCAGCAACCGAGCCGAGCACGTGGCCGGCGTCGCCTGCCGGTTTCGTCATAACATCTTCTCTTTGGACCATTGATCATAAAGATACAGCGTCGCCCGCAGATTCTCGGCACTCTGGGGGAACGTATCGGCGAGGACCCGCAAGGGCACGCGTTCTCGACTGACTTGAGTCATGTCACGTTGCGTAAGTTCGACGAGGTTGCCGCTCGGGTCGCGCACGTACATCTGGCCGCTGCCGTCAGGGAGCAGCGTGGCGGCGGCGAAGCCGGGCACATCGACGAGATACCCCTGCTCGATTGAGGCCAGAAACAACTCTTCGAAATTATCGATCTCAAAGGCAAGGTGATGACGGTCGGGCGCAGGCTCGGAGGCCGGAAAAAGATGGATCTGGCGTTGTCCGACGCGGAGCCATTCGACGCGTACGCTCATGATTGGCGTGGCGATGTGCTCGAGGCCCAGGAACTCCGTGTAGAACCGCAGCGACTCATCGAAATCTCGCGTGGAGATGCTGACGTGGTTGAGGTCGATGGCTGGCATACAGGCGCGAAAATCTAAATGGTCAGACCAACGATAGTCGGGCAGGCTCCGAATGTGAAGGACGCCGGCAATCGAGTTACACCTGACGCACGCCCCGTTGCAGCCGAGCGCGCGAGAGCGTCGCAACACAACCGATGTACGCCAGGGCGCAGAGCGGAAAGCAGAGGAGGACTAGGTTGAAGTTGCCGGTCATGTCCCGCAGCCCGCCGAGCAGCGATGGTGCAGTGGCGGTCGCGAGGTAGCCGAAGAACAGCATCATGCCCGCCACCGCTCCGACATCGACTGGGCGATCCGCAACGTCGAGTGGCAGGCTCATCGTCAACGTAAACATGGCGCCATTTGCCATGCCAGCGAAGAGCACCCAGGCGATCGCTCCAGCCGGCACGGTGGCCAACAGCAGCGTCGCGACTACCATCGTCGAGGCTGCGACGAGCAAGCCACGGCGGCGCGAGATGCGCTCGCCAATCAGGCCGACGGCAATCGTTGCGGGGACGGTACCGATGTTGAAGATCGCGGCCAGCCAACCGGTTGAGGCCTGTGAGTAGCCGAGCTCGACGTAGGCTGCCGGCAGCCACGCCGTGAGGCCGTAATAGATGACACCCATCAGGGCGAACATCGCGACGAAGACCCAGACCAACCGACTCTTGAGGGGAAAGCGTGGAAAGACACCTGGTGGTCGCTCGTGACGAGACGAGCGAGTCAGTAGCACCCAGCCGGTGGCGGCGAGGGCGCTGGCGAGCGAGAAGATCAGCAGGGTTGCGCGCCAGCCACCCAGCGAGTCTGCGATCGGCACGGCCAGCACGGCTGCAAACGCAGAGCCAACCTGGATCCCTGCGGTGTAGACGCTGGTCAGCAGCAGCGGGTGGTCGGCGAAGCGCTCTTTGACGGCCACGACCATCAGCGCATTGCCAAGCCCCATGCCGGCACCGAGCACAAACGTGCAGAGCAGGATGCCTGTTGTGCCGTCCATCGCCACGCGGAGCACGCCGGCCGTCGCGATCAGCACCACTGCCACCGTGACGGCCTGCACGGCACCAATCCGACCAGCGAGCACGGGAGCAATCGGAGCAAACACGCCGAGGCAGAGCACGGGGATCGTGATCAGCAGTCCGGCTGCCGCATGAGACATGCCGAGCGACGCTTGGATATCGGGGATCAGTGGCCCGAGCCCGACCACCTGCGGACGCAGGGTCAGCGAGGCCAGCAGCAGCCCAATCAGAAGTGGCAGTCGCTCGCCGATCCGTTGCGGCACTGCCGCGGTCCCAGTCATCGTCGACCTAGCGTTGCGGAACGATTTCGGCGCCTGCAGCAATCAGTGCTTGGAAGCGCTCGATTGTGTCGGTGACCCCTGCGTCGAGTGGGTAGCGCTCGACGTCGCCGACGACGCGCGCAAAATCGGTCGAGTCGACGGCGGGGGGAAATGGCAACTGAACATCGTCGAGCGTCAGTTCGGCGCCCGGCAGCACTGCGCGAATCGAGGTGATGATCTCGTCCATCGAGACCTCGTCGCCCGGCAGGTTGACGACGGTTGCGCCGTCATGGTCGCAGCGCGCGGCGGCGATAAAGGCGCGGGCAGCATCGCGGCCATGCTGGTAGACGGCGCGGCCTCCGAAGGGAATGTGGAACGCCTCGCCGCGGGCGGCAGCGAGCATTGCAGAGGTCGGCGAGGACGTTACGCCTTGGTCGCGACCAAGGCCATAGACGACGTAGGGGCGCAGCCCAATCGACGAGAGTCCACGATCGGCGTGGTACACCGCGGCCGAGTCTTCGTTGGCGCGCTTGTAGACGCCATAGAGCGTGTGCGGCTTGCCCTGCGGATCGGCGGCAGCCGTGCCGTCAACCGTCGGTTCGTCCTCGCCGCCGTAGGCTGCGACCGAGCTCGCGTAGGCGAAGGTGCTGTCGCCGAGATACTCGACAGCCGCCTCCATCAGGGCGATCGAACCAACGACGTTGACGCTGGCGCCACCGATTGGATCGGCCTTGCAAAACGGCACCTGGAGGGCAGCGAGGTGCACGAGGTGGGTCGGCTGGTGCTTGGCAAAGCAGGCCATCACGGCTGCCGGGTTGGTGATATCGAGCGGGTCACGGGTCAGGCCGGCAGGATCGGCACCAACGAGGTTGCGTAGGCGATGATCCGACGTGCCGAGATCGGCGATCACGACCTCGGCGCCTTCTGCCAGCAACTCGTGTGCGGCCCACGCGCCGATGCAGCCGAGGCCGCCTGTGATGAGAAAGCGCTCTGTCATACGCGGAGCATGGCAGACTCACAAAATTGGTGCGACCAATCTTTGGCTGCTAGGACTTTCCTCGTTGTTCTGCCTCCAAAACTCTGGGTGTTTATCCTCCAGGTTTTTGGGTTGGGTGCGTCGGGTCTCGGGGTGCGTCGGGTCTCTGGGTCGATCGGGTCTGGGTGTCGGTGTGGGACGCTCGTACCAGTGCGTCCCGTGGGCTCAGTGGCAGAACAGGTGGTTGTGTTGCAGGCGGACATTATGGGCCCGGGCCCATAATGTCCGCCTGCGTCCCAGACTGTGAAACCGCCCCTCGAAGGGCCAATGCCCGCCTCAGTGTGACGAATACGTATTCCACACGCGCGTGTCACGCAGAACGAACGTCGCCTTCTTCACAAGACAGAACACCTAGTCGGATAGGTAGCCACCATCGACCGGCAGCGTCGCGCCGGTGATAAAGCGTGCGGCGTCCGAGCAGAGAAAGAGCGCGGCACCAACCAGATCGTCGGGGGTCCCCCAACGTTTCATCGGCGTGCGATCCATGATCATCCGCGTGCGCTCGGGGTCGGCACGCAGTGCATCCGTTAGTGGCGTGTCGATCCAGCCAGGAGCGATCGCATTGACGCGTACTCCCTCTGCTGCCCAGGCTGCGGCGAGCGACTGTACGAGTTGCTTGACGCCGCCCTTGCTGGCCGAGTAGCCCGGCACGAGCGGGCCGGCAGCCCAGGTCAGAATGCTGGCAATGCCAATCGCCGCGCCACCGCTCTCGACGAGCTTTGGTTTGCAGGCAACGAGCGTGCGCATCGTGCCTGTCAGATTGACTGCCACGACCTCGGCGAAAACTTCGGGGTCGTACTCCTCGATGCGCTTGATCAGACCTGCGCACGTGACGACCGCGTCGATCCGATCGCAGCCCGCAGCGATCTGGTCGAGCGCGGCCTGGTTGGTCACATTTGCCTCGACCACCGTCACGCCCGGATAGGGCGTGGTGCGGTCGGCATCGAGACCGATGGCCGTAACGGTCGCCCCAGCGTCGGCAAAGCCGCGAGCGAGGCCGGCGCCAATGCCGCTGGTGCCACCGGTGATCACCGCATGGCGGCCGCTGTAGTCGAACGAGGCGATCGTCATCGGATGAACTGGTCGACGTAGTCCGCGCCAAGGCCCACGGCCTCGTAGTGCTTGCGGCACATCTCGATCTTCGTAAAGACGTCTTCGAAGCCTGTTGTTTTGCCCCACGGATCAACGTAGATCATCGCGGCGGTGACGGTAAAGAGCGTGATCATCTCGGTTTCGCCCTCAGGTACGACGAGCGTATGCGTCTCGCCTGGCGGCTCGTAGAGAAACGCTCCTGGCTCGGCCATCCAGTCGTGTTCGAGGTAGTGCCAGCGACCCTTGATGACGTAGCCGGTGACTGGCATTGGGTGGCGATGGCGGCTGACGATGCCAGTGCGGCGGACGCGCAGCAGGTTGCACCAGTAGCCCTGTGATGCATGCAGGAGCAACGGTCGAAAGTGCAGGCCCTCGGCCTGTGGCACCCAGACACGCTCGTCGTCGGGCAGGACAGATGGCACCAGCACCTCGTCGGCGGCTTCGGCGGGAAACGGCAACTGATACGGCATGCGCGACGTGTCGAGTTCGCGCTGGTCGAGCACGCTCGGGGTGGGGACGGTCTCCATGGCTACTCCTTGTCGACGTCGAGTACGCGGCGTCGGGTGCGGTCGGTGTGGTGTTCGGCGGCGCGGCGCGCCGGCTTGGGGCCTTCGTGGATGGCGGCGAGTAGTTCGGCGTGCCAGCCGCCCGTCTTCAACATGTCGTTTTTCGGCATCATCCAGAGCGACTGGCGAATGATTGGCGTGATGCGCGCACGCAGATTTTGTAGCAACTCTTCAAGCGTCGGCGATTCGGCGAGGTGCCAGAGTGCCGCATGGAAGGCATCGTCGAGGGCAAACAGCGTCTGTCGGTCACCGCGTCGCGCGGCTCGGTTCATGGCATCAGGAATGCTGGTGATCAGTGCGAGCGTGCTTGCAGAGAGCGGCGATGGTTCGGCGCCCGAGCAGAGCTGTGCGGCTGCGCGCGCGGCGGCCTCACCTTCGAGGAGGGCGCGCAGGGCCGAGATGTCTTCGATCTCCTCTGGCTCCAGACGACGCACGCGGACTCCTCGGCGGGGCAGGCGCTCGATCCAGCCCTCCTGCGCCAACCGGGCAAAGGCGTCTCGTACG
>Ga0208942_1000814_pt1 | contig 11956 bp, 6 predicted proteins | sample GreLakmeSU08MSRF_FD_187704 | JGI IMG/M metagenome (GOLD analysis project Ga0208942, IMG submission 187704) | Freshwater lentic microbial communities from great Laurentian Lakes, MI, USA - Great Lakes metaG SU08MSRF (SPAdes) | ecosystem: Environmental > Aquatic > Freshwater > Lake | place: Great...
CCACCAGCAACTCCCCAGCTGCTATCGCGGGAGCGGCGGGAGAGGGGTCGAGAAATTTACAGGTAACGTTTATACGATTACCGGCAAAACCCAACATACGCCCAAGTTGGCCCCCACCGAGCACGGCGACCAAGCGTGAGGGGTCAAAAGTCGCAGGGTCGGCAGCCATGATCTTGGTTCTAGCGTAGAGCACAAGTATTGATCGTGGATTATGCCTCGCCGCCCAGTACGATGGGCCGTGCGACAGCGTGGTCGCCTTACGTTGAGCCGGCAAGCATAGATTTTCCTGCTTGCCTCGATTGCTCCGAGGCGATGATTTCGCCTTGTGGCTGAGGAGATACTGCGGTGGCAAGTAATGACATTGGCAACCCTGAGTTCATAGCAAACGCTACTCACGAACTCTCATCTATTAGCGCGGCGCGGCGCCAACGAGAATTTGGTGCGTGTGGAATTGGTTTAGTTGCTGACGAATCAGGCCGAGCCAGTAGAGAGATTATCGAACTCGCGCTAACCGGACTTGGCTGCTTGCGTCACCGAGCGGCTTTGGCTGCTGATGGTCGCTCGGCCGACGGTGCAGGGATATTGGTGCCAATCCCGCGTGAATTTTTTGCTCGCATTGCTACCGAGATAACTGGAGTGAGCCCTAACCCCGAAGAAATCGGAGTGGCGTTTGGATTTTTCGATCGTCATGACTCTGATGCCCGAGCAGCCGCTCGAGCCGCGTTTGCTAAAGCTTGTGCTGCTGAAGATATTGATTTATTAGGTTGGCGAACCGTTCCGACCGACGAATCAGAACTTGGCCAAGCCGCTCTCGATGAAGCCCCGGCTTTCACTCAAGCAATCTTTGTTGCGTCGGGCGATGAGGTTGAGGCAAGGGCATTTCGAGCCCGACTCCGAGCCGAAGCCGCTTGCCGAGACAGTGACATCCGAGCGTATTTCGCTAGTTGTTCTTTTTCTTTGGTTACTTACAAAGCGCTAGTTATTAGTGATCGTTTAGCCGATTTTTACCCCGACCTCGCTGACCCTGATTTCATCGCCCAACACGCGGTATTCCATAGTCGTTTTTCTACCAACACTGCTCCCGCGTGGGAGCGAGCCCAGCCGTTTAGACATATTTGTCATAACGGTGAGATCAATACAATCGAAGGCAACGAGCGCCGCATGGTGGCTCGGGGCATTTTGGGCACCGAAGCCGCCGGTTTGGGTAGTGAAGAAGTATTCCGGCCCGTGCTTGATAAATACGATTCTGATTCGGGAAAACTCGATTCGGCGGTAGAGTTACTACTGCGCGGTGGACGCGATATTCGTCATACGGTATCAATGTTGATACCAGAAGCGTGGGAAACTCGTCGTGATCTCGACCCTGATGTTCGTGACTACTTCACTTATCACGCCGCGTTAACCGAACCGTGGGATGGACCGGCAGGTTTGATTTTCACTGACGGCAAGCGAGTCGGCGCTTCTCTCGACCGTAACGGACTGCGTCCTTTGCGTTGGCAGCGAAGTTCCGACGGAATCGTGGTTTGTTGCTCTGAGGCGGGAGCAGTGCCACTAGAGAATCGTGGCCTAATCAAGCGCGGTCGCCTTGGTCCGGGGGAGATGTTGTGTGTCGATCCCACCTCTCTAGATTCAGTTTGGCAAGACGATCTAATTATCAAGACCGAACTGGCTTCGGCGGCACCCTACGGCGATTGGGTGCGCGACGGACTCATCTCCATCTCGTCGGGTCGGGCAATAGCGACGCTACCGTCGCCCGAAGAAATTTTGGTACACCAAGTGGCCTTTGGCTGCAATAAGGAAGAAATTTCGGTGGTGTTGGTTCCTATGGCCAACGACGCCAAAGAGCCGACATTCTCAATGGGTGACGACACTCCGTTTGCCGCCGTGGCCACTAAGGCCCGCCCGGTATTCGGATTTTTAAAGCAACGCTTTGCCCAAGTCAGCAATCCGCCTATCGATCATCTTCGGGAACGACTCGTGATGTCGTTGCGAACTTTTCTTGGGCCCCGAGCGCCATTACTTTCGTCTGGCCCCAGTGCCGCTCGACTACTCGATTTGCGTACATTTTTCTTATTTCCTGATGCTCTGTCTAATCTGCTCGATGAGGCCACTGCGGTATTCCCTAGTGTTTTACTTGACGCAACTTTCCCAGTTGCTTCAGGCGAAGCCGGATTAGAAACTGCGATTAATCAATTGGCCAAACAAGCCGCCAGCGCGGTGCAATCGGGGACGGGGATAATCGTCATCTCTGACGCCGCCATTAGCGTCGACCGGGCGCCAATTCCATCGCTATTAGCGCTGGGTGCGATTCACCACGGACTGATCGCTAAAGGCACTCGAGATCGAGTGTCACTTATTAGCGACAGTGGTGACGCGCGCGACACTCACTCAATTGCCAGTCTTCTTTCCTACGGCGCTGACGCTATTTCGCCCCGAGTTGCCCTTTTGACCATTGCTTCCATTGCGGACGAGGGACGGCTGGGGGAAACTCACGCCGCCGACGCCCAAGCAAAATTCCAAGCCGCCATTGAAGATGGAGTTCTTAAAATCTTGGCCAAAATGGGAATTTGTACGGTTGACGGATATCGCGGCGCGCAGATATTCGAAGCCCTTGGTCTTGATCAAACGGTCATTGATACTTGCTTGCGGGGCACCACCACCACGGTTGGGGGTATTGGATTTTCAGCTATCGCAACTGACGTCTTAGACCGGCATCGAGTGGCTTTTGGCGACGACCCCGAACTAATCGAACCCGGGATAATCCGTTTTCGCAAACGCGACGGCGAATACCACGAAAATAACCCTGAACTAATAGCGGTGTTGCACGCGGCGGTTGGACTAAATCGCGACGATTCTGACGACGCGGAAAACACAACCTCTGAACCGGTGGTTAAAAAATCTCGACGCAAACTTGCGGACCGGTTCTCTTCCACTCCGGTGGCACCCACCGGCGAACAGGGGAAAGTAATTTTCTTCGAAGGAATTGGGGCTGAAGCACTAAGCGATCCTGACCCAGTAGACATTCGGGCCGCGCACTTGCTCAACCAAGCGATCAATTCGGGTCGATCCGAATTCTATGAACGGTTTCGTGAATTAGTTCAATCGCGCCCAGTCAGCGAACTTCACGATTTACTTGACTTCGTTCCTCGCGGGAGCTCTATTTCTATCGATGAAGTTGAACCAGTCGAAGAGATTACTCGTCGTTTTTCTACTGGAGCAATGTCCCACGGTGCGCTTGCCGCCGAAGCGCACGAAACTTTGGCGATTGCCATGAACATGATCGGCGGTAAGAGCAACTGCGGGGAAGGCGGAGAAGACCAAGCCCGCTTTCGTACTCGTGGGTTGGCGCGCGACCGTAACTCTCGTATTAAACAAATTGCGTCTGGCCGCTTTGGTGTGACTCCGGAGTACTGCGCCTACGCCGATGAGCTCAACATCAAAATGGCCCAAGGGTCTAAACCGGGTGAGGGCGGTCAGTTGCCGGGCCACAAAGTTAGTGCCGAAATTGCTCGCTTGCGGTTCACCCAGCCCGGCGTCGGTCTCATTTCGCCACCCCCGCACCACGACATCTACTCCATCGAAGATCTCGCCCAATTGATCTACGACCTTAAACAAGTCAACCCGTTAGCCGATGTATCAGTGAAACTGGTGGCGGAAGACAACGTAGGGGTAATCGCGGCTGGAGTAGTCAAGGCGTTAGCCGAAGTCGTCCAGATTTCGGGTGCTAACGGAGGTACGGGGGCGTCGCCTTTGTCGTCGATTAAAAACGCGGGCTTACCGTGGGAGTTAGGCCTCGCCGATGCTCAGCGAGTATTGATCGAAAATAATCTTCGTGATCGAGTGCGCTTGCGGGTTGATGGTGGTTTCAAGACGGGTAGAGACGTACTGATCGCGGCAATGTTTGGCGCGGATGAGTACTCGTTCGGCACCGCAGTTATGTTGGCCGAAGGTTGCATCATGGTACGGGCGTGTCATCGCGACACCTGTCCGACCGGTATCGCCACCCAACGCCCTGGGCTGAGAGCCAAGTTTGCCGGCACTCCCGAAGGAGTGGCCACTTACATGCTTTATATCGCCGAAGAAGTTAGAGGTTTATTGGCCGAACTAGGGTTTCGCAGTCTTGATGAGGCTATCGGGCAAGTTGAAAACTTAACCCAGCGAACAATCGGTGACCCGCGGGCCGACGCACTAGACCTAAGCCCACTAATTACCCCACCACTAGACCTAACGGCTAGTCGTAAATTCGTAGCGTGCGTTCCTTTGCAGCGACCCCGTTCCGAACTAGACGCACAATTGCTCGAAGACGCCTACGCCACTATTTGGACGGGCGGCACTATCGAACTTGCTTATCCGATCGTTAACTCCGATCGCACAGTGGGGGCGTCGTTGGGGGGCGCAATCGGTCTGGAGTTTGGTTTGGGCACCCCCCGAGGTTCGGTCGTCGCTCGCTTTACGGGGTCTTCGGGGCAAAGTTTTGGTGCGTTTATAACTAAAGGAATAACCCTCGAACTCATTGGTGAAGCACAAGATTATGTTGGCAAAGGCATGGGTGGGGGACTCATTATCGTGCGCCCCTGCGATGACGACGCGGGCGATCCGGTCTTGGTGGGCAACACCGTTCTCTACGGAGCGACTGGAGGCCAAATCTTTGTTGCCGGGCGCGCGGGTGAACGCTTTTGCGTTCGCAATAGTGGAGCGTCGGCGGTTATTGAGGGGGTTGGTGATCACGCGTGTGAATATATGACGGGGGGAACGGTTGTCATCTTGGGAGACTTTGGTTACAACGTTGGCGCGGGAATGACCGGTGGGCAAACGTTCGTTTACGATCCTTACAACTTGTTGGCGGCCCGACTCAACCGGCAACTAGTTGACGCTCGGGTAATTGATGATGCTCAAGCGGCCGAACTGGAGTTTCTCGTTGAGGAGCACCGCCGCCTCACTGGGTCGGTGTTAGCCGATGCTCTATTAAACGACTGGGCGCACGCGTTGCGCTCTTTTTGGCGAGTTGCTCCGGTAACCGAAGTTGCTCGTATTGAGCGAGCCAACGAAGGCGTTCTCGATACTGCTCGCTAGCGACTTGTCGCCTAAGTGCCGAGGCGTAACACCGGAAGATTTTCCAACCCAAAAATTTCCCCGACGATTGAGTTCAAAAACGCCTTCCGACTTTTTTCGTAGGTCGTGGCCGCTTTGTTATAGCGGTCAACCCGATTATTGGGGAGAACTTGGCTATCGAAAGCTCCAAACCCCGCTATTACCGCCGGGTCGGCACTCAATTTGGGGTTAGCGGCCACATTGGCTCGGGCCCGCCGCGCGAGCGCTTCGAGATTGTTGGCGAGGCGGGCTTCTGTGCCCGCGTTTTCATTAGTGGCTGGACGCAGCATCAAGTTGTCCCAGATTTTAAGTTTGGCCGATAACTCTCTAGTGACGGTCCGCTCCGGTCCTCCTATTGCCGCTAAAGCAGAGTTCATAGTGGCTAAGTCGTCGTAGCGAGCATTTAGTGATTGCCGCAGTGGAATCCATTCGACGTTAGCGGCTTTCAATTTATCGTCGAGGCCTGGCCGCACAACTAAAAACGCCAGCCCCGCACCGGCTACGAGTAGCCCGACTAGAAGAAAAATCATTACCGTGAGTCCGCGTTTTCGCCCCATAGTTGTCACGACCTTACCGTCGAAATAGTCACAAAACGGTGCAACGACTCTTTTTATTAGTTTTGGTGGTCGGCGGAGCATCTTTTTCCGGCTGGTGGCTCGGAGAGCGGTCCTCGACCTCGACCCAAAAGTGGCGGGTGACCGCGGTGATTGACGGTGACACGATTGAGGTTGTACGTAGATCGCAGCACGACATCGTTCGGCTCTTAGGGGTCGATACCCCCGAAACTCATCACCCGACAAAACCGGTTGGATGTTTTGGTCCTGAGGCTTCAGCTTTTTCTACTCACTATTTATTAGGTCAATCAGTTGATCTGGAAGATGACGTTGAGCATCGCGATATCTATGGACGCCGTTTGGCTTACGTGTTTCTCGGGGGGAGGTTGTTCAATGACGTTTTGCTCCGTCACGGCTTGGCTCGGTTACTGGTGATTGCTCCTAATCGGGCCCACGGACGAGATTTTTTAGACTCCGAATTACTCGCTCGCCACCAAAAACGCGGATTGTGGGCAAAGTGCGGTGACGAGTAGCCCGAGCACCAACCTAGGGGGTTGAGTGCTGCCCGATTATTTCTAAGAGTTCATCGCCATAATTTTCTACTCGGGTGGGCCCTATCCCAGAGATATCTAGTAAGTCGGCAGAAGTTTTTGGTTGGTATTGGGCTAGAGCGTGCAAAGTGGTATCAGGAAACACTACGTACGCCGGAATAGCTGCCGCCCGAGCTCTATTTTTCCGCCATTCACTTAGGGCATTAACCAACTCAGAGTTCAGCGAAGCGGTGGGTCCACCTAGATGAGCGCGCGACTGAGCGGGCCCAGATTTTTTTACTCCATTTTTTTGGTCCGGTATCTTCGCCGCTTCGTTTTTTGACCGCCTAACTTGGGTTATCGGATCTAGCCACACGCTGGGAAAGCGTTTGGCACTACGCGATCCGAGACTGCGTTGGCTAGCCCAAGAAAAGTGAAGATTGTCTTCGGCCCTCGTTAGGGCTACGTAGAGGAGTCGACGTTCTTCCTCTCGCTCTTGTTCACTCTTAGCGTGGCTAATCGGCACTAGACCCTTTTCCAGCCCCGTAACGAAAACTGTGGTGAATTCGAGCCCCTTAGCCCGATGAAAGGTAAGTAACTCAACCGCATCATCACCGGTTATAGGCGCTTCGTTGGCCAATGTGGTCGCGAGCCACACTTTGAACCCCACGACCGAGCCCGTGCGCCGACTGGGGTCAGTGGCTGCCAAGTATTCGTGCCCTAGACGAACGATTTCAGTTGCGTGTTCATTGATAGTGGTTTGCCCCCCAGGGTCGATCGTCTTGTCATCGCCGTCATCGCCGTCATCGCCGTCATCGCCGTCATCGCCGTCATCGGTGGCGCTCAAGTCGGCGAGAAGGGTAGAAAAATCTGCACCGGGAGCTCGCTCGCTCGCTTGCTCAAGTCGTTCAAGTACGGCTTTCACTTCCGCCCGTTCAAGAAAACGTGTCTCTCCCCGCAGCCGAACGGGTATCCCTTGCTTAGCGAAAGCAGCTTCAAACGCCGCGGATTGTGAGTTGATTCGGTAGAGCACCGCGAAACTCGACCAGCCGTTAGTGGGGGTTAGTTGTTCCCTAATTTGGCGAGCAATACCTTGTGCTTCTTTAACTTCGTTTTCATATTCAGTAATAGTGGGCCACGGTCCATCGGGGCGTGAGGCTAAACGGGGCGGTCGGGGTGACGAACCAGTTTGATAACTATCATTCAGCAACGCTTCACCGGTGGCCACAATCTGAGGTGAAGATCGATAGTTGTGGTCAAGCCGGAGTACTTCTGCTCCAGGGAATTGACGAGTGAATTCAGTTAAGCCCTTAGGGTCGGCACCGGCAAATGAGAATATGGCTTGATCGACATCGCCTACTACGGTCAACCCACTGCGCTCACCCAACCAACCCCGCACAACTCGCAACTGGGCCGCACTTACATCTTGAAATTCATCAACGTATAAATGCCTAAAGCGCCAGCGTTGTTCACTAGCGAACTCTTTGTCTCCTTCGAGTGCGTCGCCTAGCCACCAGAGAAGGTCTTCAAAGTCGACAAGTTTTTTAGTCCGTTTTACTTTTTCGTATTCTCCGTAAATCTCTTCGATTTTATCAGGGGGTAACTGAGTATCGCGCCCTAAGCGGATAGCTTCTTTGGAGAAGTCAGTCGGTTTTATCAGTCGCGCTTTAGCCCACTCGATATCACTCGCCACGCCACTGACTTGCACAAACTCTTCGACTCGTCCACCCACTTCTTGGTCACTGGTCAGATGGGGAAGAACCAAAGGGAAAAGTAAACGGGCCTTGCGCTCTAACAACTGCGGGAAAGAACGGCGGTTATTTCCCGCTCGTCGTTGTAGTTGGGCCAAGGCAATCGCGTGAAGAGTTCCCGCCGTAACCCCTTCGTTGCGTGAACTTACGCCGAGTTGACGCAAACGAGAGGAGAGCTCGTGGGCTGCTCTTCGGGTGAAGGTAACCGCTAAAACTTTGTCGGCTTCGTCCTGCTCCGTCGCCACTCGCCAAGCAATACGACGAGTAAGCACTCGAGTCTTGCCCGATCCCGGCCCCGCCTGAATCGCGAGCGGAGCGGCCTCGCTAGTCACCGCCGCCCGTTGCTTCGCGTCTAGCCCCTCTAGGAGTTCAGGGTATTGGGTTATGGCCATCATCTGACCGTACTTACTGGGTGCGACATCCGCTCGGATCGGCCGCTAGGAGGTCTACCGAACATCGGCCTAGCCTGAGCGGGTGGCGCATAACTATCGGTGGCGCAACTGGGGTCGTAACCAGTCCTGTCGCCCTCAGGTCTACGAATCGGCTCGTTCCGAGCTCGAGGTAATTGCCGCCGTTAACCGAGCTCGAGGGCGGGGACAAAAAATAAAAGTTGTGGGGAGTGGCCATTCGTTCAGTGCGGTGGCGTGTACCGACCACCACATGCTCAGTATTGCCGGCCTCGATCGGGTTATAGCGGCCGACGCAAGCGGAGAGTTAACGGGCGAACCCACTATTAGCGTCGAGGCGGGCATCACTATTGCTCAACTCAACCAAGAACTCGCAAGCCGAGGTTTGGCTCTCGCTAATCTCGGTGACATTGCTTACCAGAGTATTTCTGGCGCAATTTCAACCGGTACGCACGGTACCGGCGCTAATTTTGGCGGGCTATCTACTTTTGTGCGTTCTATGGAAATGGTTACCGCTAACGGCGAATTAGTGCGTTGCTCTCCAGTAGAAGAGCCCGAACTATTCCACTGCGCCCGTGTGGGTTTAGGGTCGCTGGGAATTATTACTCAACTCACCTTAGCGGTAACTCCGGCATTTAATTTGGCCCACAAAGAGCGCCGAGGTGAGTTTCATGAAGTAGTGCAAAATCTTAACCAAACAATTAGCGAGAACGAACATTTTGAGTTTTATTGGTTACCCCACACCGAAGCGTGTTCGTTACTTATGAATAATCGCACCGAAGACGCCGTACTCCCTCGCAGTGCTTATCGCCAATGGCGTAACGAAGTGTTTTACCCTAACTATTTTTTTGGCGCTTTAGTAACCGCAGGTAAATTAGTTCCGCCCCTAGTTCCTGATATTGCTCGTCTAGTAGCCAGCACGGTGGGTAGCGGTCGTCGAGTAGATCGCAGCGATAAGGTTTTTATTAGCACTCGGCTGTTGCGTTTCGTCGAGATGGAATACGCTATTCCCCAAGAAAATGTGAGTGAGGCGCTATTGGCTATTCGAGACTTCATTGACGACGAAGGGCTGCGCGTAAGTTTCCCGATCGAAGTGCGTTTCGTCGCGAGCGACGACATCCCTTTGAGTATGGCCTCGGGTCGAGCCTCCGGATTCATCGCCGTACATATGGCCCAGGGGACACGATTTGATCGCTACTTCCACGGCGTAGAAGCGATAATGAACAAGTTTTCTGGCCGACCCCACTGGGGCAAGATGCATTACCAAACCGCTACCGCGCTAGCTCCTCGCTACCCCCAATGGGAGCGCTTTCGTGCCCTGCGCCACCAAATGGATCCCGAAAGATATTTTTCTAATGATTATCTTGACCGAGTCCTCGGGGAACAGTAAATTCAGCCGATGGCTTACCCCAAGAAACTCATCAACCCGAACGAAGAAGTCGTCCTTGATCTCCGACCCCACTGGTGGTTTTTCTATAAGCATATTTTTTCTGGGCTTATCCTCATTGGCTTACTAGTTCTCACTATGATTTTGAGTGGAACGCCGAAGAAAATCTTGGCGTGGATAGTGTTGATTCTGGCAATCGTTTGGGCGATTTGGCTGTTGATCAAGTTTATTTCTTGGTCGCGTACCTATTTTGTTGTTACTAGCAAACGAGTTATTTATCGCACCGGAGTGCTATCTCGTCACGGGGTCGAGATCCCTATGGACCGAATCACCAACCTCAACTTCCACCAACGGATCTTTGAGCGCGTCATCGGCGCCGGAACCCTTGATGTGCAATCAGCTGGTGAAGAAGGAACGACGATGTTCGAAAATGTTCGTCATCCCGACGGAGTCCAGCAAGAGATATATAGCCAAATGGAGGGCAATACCCAGAGCGGATCGGCTGGCCAAGCGTCCGCAATCGGTAAAGCCGTAGCCGAGGCCATGGGCAGTCAATCTTCCGTCGGTCAAGACGCTGCGACCCAGATTGAGCGATTGGCTGAACTGCGCGACAAGGGCCATATCACTGCGGCGGAGTACGAGGCTAAGAAATCAGAGCTTCTCGGCAAGATGTAACTTGGGCGTTTTAGCCGGTTAACTCCGGTCGCTCGCGCCTTGAGCGATTCTTACTGCGCCGGGCGGAACGCTTAAGTAAGCACCAATTTCCTCTCCGGTCCACACTTCTTGAGTACCCACAAAATCAGGCGCAGGTTTTACTAGCCGTGGTGAGTCTCCCCAGTTAAACCACGCCACTACCAAACGGTTATCGCGAGTAGTGGTCCATGTTTCGGCCAGGCCATCACCTTGCGAGTAAACGTGTTCGCTCACTTCGGGTTTATCCGCTCGAGAAAAAACATCAATCGGTCGGTAAGGCACTCCAGTTTTTATCTCCGAAGATGACGAACGGATCAGTAAGTCAAGGAAGTGATCGTTTTCTATCACTGAGCGTTCTGTCTGAGTAAGGGCGCATAAGTCATCGGCTAATAAAAATGGCCCACCCACTAATGCCGCCATCGTGGCCATAGTGCGCGCGGTCTCGGTATCGTAAGCCGCAAGATTAGTGGGGTCACTCCAAGTCATCACTACTTCGGGATCAGCTTCATACCAGCGAGAATGTTGCGCCCACCGTGCCGCGGCGTTACGCGCTTGCGCCCTAACCCCCACTGTTCCTGTCCATCCTTGGTCAACCGGATGACCAATTTTCTGAAATACACGCGGCATAGCGAGATCGTGGCCAACTCGATTGGCGTGCGCTAGCCCTACAACCGGCAAGGTAGGAGTGCCACAAGCCAGCGTGTACACATCGTCGCCCAGCCCCGCCACTAGCGCCTGCCATCCGCGCCGAAACGCCTCGAGGCCGGTGACATGAGGCTCGTAGCGAACAATTGGCTCGGGGTAAGAGTTGTCAAGGGCGGCTAAATAAGTGAAGTCAATTTTTGCCATGACAAAGCCCCAAGTTTTTATTTGCTCCCCAAGGTCGTAGAGCCAACGCAAGGCGCTCGGATGAGTGGCATCAAGACACCAAGTCTGGTGACGCTCTTCTCGCCACGGAACCCCTTCATTAGTTTGTAGACACCAGTCAGAGTTATCGGTGGCGACTCCGAGAGAATTGGGTTCAACCCGAAACGGCGCTATCCAGATTCCTGGCCGGCCCCCTTGGGCTTTTATCGCTTGCGTCAATTCACCCAAGTCGGTGGGGAACTTTTCGTTCGGCCACCACGCCCCGTAGGCACTTTGCCAGCCGTCATCTATTTGTACGACATCAATATCTTTCCTTTTTCTGTAGCGGGCGAGCAGTTCGGCTGAATTATCTACAACGTCGGCGGCAGTAACGGTAAATCCGTAGTGATACCAACTCTCCCAGCCCTGTATTGGTCGCCCTGTCCATAAACGCGCGCTCCTGTCTTTGCCCGCTTTAGCGGCCAGAGCCTCTACTAACGCAACCGCGTCGCGTCCCGCGTCAATGGCCAATGTCTCGGCAAAAACAGTTTCGTTGTCGCCTAACTGAAGATTCAGGGGCCCCGATTCGCCCACTCGATAACCCCAAGTCCCGTCAACCGCTATTAGGCGAGGGGTAGATCCCGCGGTGATAGACACTTGGCCGCTTGAGTCTTCGCCCCCCTCGTTTTGGGGAGCC
>Ga0208942_1000816_pt1 | contig 11945 bp, 10 predicted proteins | sample GreLakmeSU08MSRF_FD_187704 | JGI IMG/M metagenome (GOLD analysis project Ga0208942, IMG submission 187704) | Freshwater lentic microbial communities from great Laurentian Lakes, MI, USA - Great Lakes metaG SU08MSRF (SPAdes) | ecosystem: Environmental > Aquatic > Freshwater > Lake | place: Great...
CGCCTGCGGTAGGGGCTCACGCCTAAGTTACGCCTAGGCAGTCAGATCTGTCAGTGGCACATGGGAGGTTATACGCGTGAGCATCGCCGAACTTCCAAGCAACAGAGCCCCACGGGATATAAATATCGCATCCGTTGGCGCAGAGTTTGAGCGCACACCACCACAGGATTTAATTGCAGAGCAGTCTGTTCTCGGCGGAATGTTGTTATCTAAAGATGCAATCGCCGATGTTATTGAAGTAATTCGCGAACGCGATTTCTATCGCCCAGCACATGAGTTAATTTACGACGCGATTATAGATTTATATGGACGCGGTGAGCCTGCCGATGCAGTGACGGTTTCGGCTGAGCTTTCAAAGCGTGGAGATATCGCACGTGCAGGTGGTGCGCCATATCTACACACATTAATCTCATCGGTACCGACTGCTGCTAACGCTGGCTACTACGCAAAGATTGTTCGCGAACATGCAATCATGCGCCGTTTAGTTGAGGCCGGCACAAAGATTGTTCAACTCGGTTACACATCCGAGGGCGAAGTCGATGACATGGTTGATCAAGCACAGGCTGAAGTCTATGCAGTTACTGAGCGCCGCTCATCTGAAGACTACGTACAACTCTCTACGTTGTTGCCAATGGCACTCGATGAGATCGAAGCAATCTCTAAAGGCATTGGTGTTGAAGGTGTTAAAACTGGCTTTAAAGATCTCGATGCACTCACCCACGGCTTCCATCCAGGTAACATGATTATTTTGGCTGCGCGCCCTGCGATGGGTAAGTCAACGCTCGGTTTAGATATTGCACGCCACGCATCGATTCACAATGGTTTAACCTCGGTAATCTTCTCTCTTGAAATGTCAAAATCTGAAATCACTATGCGTATGCTCTCGGCCGAAGCCCGCGTTGGTCTTAACAATATTCGCGCCGGTACGTTATCTGAGGATGAGTGGTCACGTCTTGCACGTCGCATGGGTGAGATCTCAGAGGCACCGCTGTTTATCGATGATTCACCTAACCTCTCCATGATGGAGATCCGCGCCAAAGCCCGCCGCCTTAAGCAGCGCCATAACCTTAAACTCATTGTTATCGACTACTTACAGCTGATGTCATCGGGTAAGAAGGTTGAAAACCGTCAGCAAGAGGTATCTGAGTTCTCACGTCACTTAAAGTTAATGGCCAAAGAGTTAAATATTCCAGTTGTTGCCATCTCACAGCTCAACCGCTCCCCTGAACAGCGCAGCGATAAAAAACCAATGCTCTCTGACTTGCGTGAATCAGGCTCTATCGAACAAGATGCCGACGTTGTTATCTTGCTCCATCGCGATGATATGTATGATCAACAGAACCGCACAGGTGAGGCCGATCTAATCGTTGCTAAGCACCGTAATGGACCTACGCGCACAATTACCGTTGCAGCCCAACTTCACTATGCACGCTTCTTTGATATGCCACAAAACCCAGGAGCGGGCACCGACTGGACACAACAGCGCGAGGCTGCAACACCTGAAGACAATACTTTTGGGGCTTAACTAATTTTTAATGCGTAGCCGTTCGGGCCTTATCGGCCATAATAATTCCAATGAGGACAACAACACCTCCGACTAATTGAATAAAATTCCATCGCTCAAAGAGCAACCACCACGCAAAGATTCCAGCTAAGACCGGCTCTGCCATTCCCATCACGCTACTCGTTGATGCCGATAGTAATTTAATACCGTTTATGACGAATAAATACGGCGCAATAGTTCCTAATGTAATTACCCATAAAATTAGCACCCAACCCGGTAGATCGTGGGCGATAAAGCGACCCTGCAGATTAATCGACTGCGTGAAGATTCCAACTGGATAGCTCCAGATGGGCATCGCAATAAGCAGAGCTAGGGTGGCAATACCAAAGCCATAAACTGAGAGTGAGACGGCATCTCGATCTTTAGCTAACTTCTCTCCCAATAAGAAATAGACGGCTAGGGCAATCGCATCGATAAGGGCTGCGATGACTCCGATTGAGTCAAGTGTTTGGCCCTTCCACACCTGTGCGATTAAAAGCAGTCCGCTAAAGGCCATTGAGATGGCGATCCACATTTGGGAGGGGACATGTCTTTTCAATACATAGCGCAGCCAGAATAAGATCCAAATGGGCGCCGTGAACTCGATTATCAGGCCGATACTGACATGCATGCGAGAGATGGCTATAAAGTAAAAAACCTGCACAGCTAAGAAACCAACCAAGCCATAGGCGATTAGCCACGGGAGCTCTTTTTTAGTTGTGCGGAACTTGTGCCGATAGCGCAAAAGAACATATGTCCCAAGGATGAGAAAAGCTCCACCACAACGCACTTGTGTTAACTGCAATGAGGTGAGCCCGCTAGTTAAGAGTAATTTGGCTACAACACCATTAAAGCCAAAGCCGACAGCCCCTGTTAGCGCGAGAATTTCACCTTTGCGTCTGGACCACATCGGGCCAGCGTAGTGCTTTAGAAGGCGCTTTCTGAAATATTCATGATTGCACCATCGCCAGCCTCAATGATTGCTCGATCGGCAGCGATTTGTGGCAAGAAGTTAGCGACAAAGAACTTCGCCGATGCGATCTTGCCAGTATAAAAGTCAGTATCTTTCCCAGCGTTAGGAAGTTTCTCTGTGGCGATATCGGATTGGCGAATCAATAACCATGCAGTGATGATGTCGCCAACTGCCATTAAGCATCGAGATGTATGCAGACCCACGTTATATATCTTCTCTGGATTCTCCTGTGACTCTATTGCGCGTCCAACAAGGACAGAGATGATTCCATTGAGATTGCCAAGGGCGGTAAAGAGTGCGGCTTTTTCTTGTGGATTTGCCCCACCAGATTCGGCAAATTTTTGTATCTCTTTTCCAAGTAGACCAATTGCACGGCCACCATCTTTAACAATCTTGCGGAAAAAGAAGTCCAGACCTTGAATAGCAGTTGTACCCTCATACAAAGTATCAATCTTTGCATCGCGAACATACTGTTCAATCGGCCAATCACGGGTAAATCCAGCACCGCCAAATGTCTGCAGTGATTCAGTACCAAGTAATGTCCAGGATTTTTCAGAGCCATAGCCCTTAACAACTGGGAGTAGTAAATCATTGCGCGCGATCATGTCGGCAAGAAGATCGCTATCTCCGGACTTTTCAGCCAACTCAATCTCATCTTGAATCGAGGCAGTGTAGAGAACAAGGGCGCGCATACCTTCAGAGTATGACTTTTGGACCATTAAAGATCGGCGCACATCGGGGTGATGAATGATCGTCACACGCGGGCTGGCCTTATCGTTCATTACCTTCATATCACCGCCCTGCACGCGCACCTTGGCATAGCTCAGAGCCTGTTGGTAGCCGGCAGATAAGGTTGCAATCGCTTTAGTGCCAACCATCATGCGAGCGAACTCAATGACTTTAAACATCTGTGCGATACCTTGATGAACTTCGCCCAATAGATATCCAACGGCCGGCTCATGTTCACCCAAGTTAACCTCACATGTGGCAGAGACATTGAGCCCCATTTTATCTTCAATGGAGGTTACATACACTCCATTGCGCTTACCCAGCTCACCGGTCTCAAAATCAAACATAAACTTTGGAATCAAAAATAACGATAATCCTTTAGTTCCAGGTCCGCCGCCTTCGCGACGAGCCAGTACAAAGTGAACTACGTTGTCATAAAAATCGGCATCACCTGAAGTGATGTAGCGCTTATTGCCGGTGATGTGCCATGTGCCATCTGGCTGTTCCACCGCTTTACTTCGACCTGCGCCAACATCTGAACCTGCATCGGGCTCGGTCAACTGCATCGTTGCTCCCCAATGCTTTTCAACCATGTGCTTTGCAATCTTCTTTTGCTTATCTGTTCCAAGAACGTATGCAACCTGTGCGAATGCGTAACCAGATGCATAGAGATGAACTGCAGGGTTTGAACCCAGAACCATCTCTGCAATCGCCCAACGAATCGACTGAGGGATTTTTGTTCCACCTAATTCGACAGGTGCATCAACACGCCACCACTCACCATCGATATATGATTTATAAGATTTCTTAAAACTCTCAGGCAAGGTGACATTTCCAGTCTCTTTATTGAGCACCGCACCAATACGATCTGCCTCAACAAAGGATGCAGCTAAATCGTTTTCACACAGACGCTTTACCTCCTCCAGCATCCCCATTGCAGTCTCGCGATCTATATCGGCATAGACAGAGGTACCGAGTATTTTCTCGCGCCCCAAAAGGTCGAAGAGGCAGAATTCAATATCGCGCAGATTGGCTGTGTAATGGTTCATGGGCAAATAATGCTACCCGCCAGTAACTTATGCAAGCGAGCTCACTATGTTTTGCCCTGCCTTCGCCTTCCCTTCTCCTTGCGTTCAATATTGGTCGAGATTATGGCCCCATGAAGATCATCGTGATCGGCGGCGGCATCATTGGCACTACACATGCACGCGCAGCGCTCAAAGCCGGCCACCAGGTAGTTCACCTTGAACGCGATGCCGTGGCCCGAAGCGCATCAGTTAGAAACTTTGGCCTTATCTGGGTGAGTGGGCGCCGAAGTGGCCCCGAGCTTGACGTAAGTTTAAGGGCTAGAGATTTATGGGATGAGATTCATAGAGAAATCCCCGCAATGGATTTTCGCCCCAATGGATCAATGACATTAGCTGTCAATAATGCAGAGGTTGTGCTGATGCAAGAGTGCATGGAAAAGAATGATGCAAACCAACGTCAATGGCAGCTGCTAGATAAAAGTGAAGTACAGAAAGTAAATCCCGCTCTCAAAGGAAATTACTTAGCAGGGCTCTGGTGCCCACTCGATGCATCGGTAGAGCCATCAAAGATTTTACTTGATATCAAAGAGCACCTTGTGAAAAATATTGATTACACATGGCGCAATAACGTAGATATTGTCGATGTATTAGGAAATGAAACAACCGTGACTGCTATCTCTAGAAGCGGTGAAAGCTTTGAGGCCGACTATTTAATTCACTGCCCAGGCGCAGATCACTCATCTCTCTTTGGTACACATCTTGAAAACGCCCCTATTAGGCGTGTGAGATTGCAGATGATGAGTACAGCAGTCTTTGACCAGGAATTAACTACATCACTGGCCGATGGTGACTCAATGAGATATTACCCAGGTTATGACGTTCCGAAACTGAGCCAACTACCACCCCAGCATCCAGTAGCTGAAAAAAACCACATGCAACTACTTTTAGTTCAACGTAAAGATGGAACCTTAACTATTGGTGATACCCATGAATATGACGAGCCATTTGAATTTAAATTACATGAAGAGCCTAATCAATACTTACATGATGTGGCTAGTGAGCTCATCGGAACACGAATTCCGCCGATAATGCACCGCTGGGATGGAATTTATAGCCAGCAGACCAAAGGTGAAATTTGTGACCGGAGACAGATTGCTTCAAACATCATTTCAGTTACAGGTCCTGGAGGTCGAGGAAATACCTTGGCACCAGCGATTGCAGAAGAAACTCTGAAAGGGTTATAAATGGAGGTAGAAATGGTCGCTTTTGATGTTGCAGGAACCGTTCTCAATGATGATGGGCTTGTCATTTCCGCATTTAAGAAGGCTTTTGAAGCAACACAGCCTGAATTGTGGCCCACGCATGGCGCAGAATGGACACAGTATGCAATTGACACCATGGGCCAATCAAAGATTCATGTGTTTACAGAGTTATTAGGGGATGCAGAAAAGGCATACCAGGCAAATATCGCTTTCGAAGAGTCATATGTCAGTGAGATAACTGAAGTTGGCGCAGTAGCAATTGCAGGTGCTGAAGATGTGTTTAAGTACTTGCGATCTAAAGGTATTGCAATTGCGCTAACAACTGGATTTAGCCGATCAACATTAGACATATTATTAATTGAACTTGGGTGGAGAGACCTAATTGATATTTCAGTAACACCAGGTGAAGCTGGGCGAGGTCGCCCGCACCCAGATATGTTGGGAAAAGCCACCACAACTTTAGGGATTACAAATCCTGCCAACATAATTGTTCTGGGGGATACCGCGGCAGACATGCAAGCCGCGGTTGCCTTCGGTGCCGGTCAAGTGATCGGAGTTTTAACGGGAGCACATGATGAGTACACGCTGCATGATGCCGGCGCGACATCTGTTATTAACTCTGTAGCCGACTTAAAGTCACTTATTTAACCCTGAATTTTTCATGAGAGTTCACACTCATGACTTTATTTCGACACCTTCATAACACCGGTTGTTTCCTTTCCAGGTAAAGAGTGCGCTGACAATCCTTAGGAAGGGATCCCACATATGCGCGCAAAGCGTTTAGTAGCTGCAGCAACCGCTGCAGTGCTTGCAGTTGGAATCGTTGCGATCGCAACTCCAGCTTCAGCAGCAGTAGATATCTGTAAGGCAAAGAATGTTAAAGAAGCGGGCGGACTAGATAATCTAGTTAAGCTAGCAAAGAAAGAGGGCAAGCTTGCTCTCATCACAACACCACGCGACTGGGCAAACTACGGTGCGATTCATGATGCATACGAGAAGGCTTTCGGCGTAAAGATCACTGTTGACAATCCAGATGGATCATCACAGTATGAGATCGACACAATGAAGACGGCACCTAAGTCAAAGCAACCAGATTCAATCGATATTGGACCTCTGGTAGTTGCCCAATTGACTCCTCCAGGATCGAAGCCTCTGTCATCTCCTTACCAAGTTATTAACTGGGGTGACATTCCAAATGCGGCTAAGGACTCAACAGGTCTTTGGTACGGAAACTACGGTGGAAAGCTTGCGATTGTTTACAACACAACCCTTCCATCAGTGCCAACCAAGGCTACAGATTTCTCAAAGCCTGAATATAAGGGCTTTGTAGGAATCACAGGAGACCCAACATCTTCGAACCAGGCCTTCATGTCAGTTTTGGCTGCAAGCATCGGTAACGGTGGAGAAAAGAATCTTTCAGATGTAACTAAGGGCCTTGCACTATTCAAGACTGTTAAGGCTCAAGCACCACTAGTAAAGGTAAATGGAACAAACCTTGCTACTGGTACAGCAAAGCTTGGTTTCATGTGGGACTTTAACGCTCTTGGAATCATTCCAGCGGCTAAAGCAGCAGGCCTAGATCTTAAGTTTGTTTACCCAACAGATTTCGTTCTACAAGCACCTCCATACATCAACGCAATCAACATTAAGTCACCAAACTGTGCCAATGCTCGTTTGTGGCAAGAGTTTGTGTACTCACAGAACAAGGGAAAGACGGCTGCAGATCTAACTGCTGCAGATCTAAAACTTCCTGGTTCTAAGTTGTTCGCATTGATGCAAGGCGGACAGAACTACTTCCAGCAATCAGGTGCAGATCCAATCATGTCTGCAGCAATGACAAAGAAGAAGATTCTGGTCCCATCACTTCTTGACTTTAAGGTTCCTTCAACTGCAAAGATTATTGGACCTGCAACTATTGCCGATGTACTAACAGCTCGCGAGCAGATCATCTCTTCATGGGCTAGTTTGTAAAGAAGGAATATGACCCACAAAGTCATAGAGGAAGGCGCGCCTACAAGGGGACGCGCCTTCTTCGCTTCTTTTATTAAGAATATTCTTCCAGCGGTTCCGCTTTTACTGATCGTTGGTTTCTTTTTTCTCTTTCCAATTGCACGTCTAATTTACGTATCATTTTTATCTAATGACAACACATTTACAATTGATAACTTCAAGACCACCGTACAGGAGCCATACCGAACAGGTTTTATTAACTCAATAAAGATCGGTGTTTTCTCAGCAGCGATTGCTGCATTTCCTGGCGCGATAGCCGCCTACTTCATTGATACCCGTGGTAGCTCAAAACTACGCCGAACCATTGCGGTCATGAGTGGCGTACTTGCTAATACCGGCGGCGTCCCACTGGCATTTATGTTTTATGCCGCTCTTGGAATTCAGGGCTACCTCACAAAATTTCTTAAGTCTCTAGGCTGGGATCTATATTCAGGAACATTTTCACTAGGTTCCTTCATCGGCCTATTGATTGTTTATTTGTACTTTCAATTACCTTTAATGGTAATCGTTTTTTCACCAGCAATTGTTTCCCTTCGGCGAGAATGGTCAGAAGCAGCACGTAACTTAGGTGCCAACCAATTAAATTATTGGATTCGAATCGGTATCCCGTTACTTTTTCCTAGCTTTATCGCATCCTTCTTATTACTCTTTGCAAGCGGATTTTCGGCCTATGCAACAGCTAACGCATTAACGGTTGGAAATCTTCCTCTGACACCATTACAGATTGGTGGATTATTGGATGGAAATGTCTCAGCGGCGCAATTAAACCTTGGGAAAGCTTTAGGTGTTGTGATGATTGTAATTTCAGCATGTGCAGTCATTCCATACCTTGTTATTCAACGCAGGAGTGCCAAATGGCAAAAGGGATAAAAGTTAGGTTCCAGCCATCGCTGGCGATAACACTTCTGATTCTAGGTATCTTTGTTTTTGTCCCAATGATTTCAGCTTTTGAATACTCGATCCGCACACCGCTAACTGGTGGGTATGGATGGACTCATTACATTTGGGCTATCAGAGAAGAAGATTTCTTGCATTACATCCTTAGATCTATGTGGCTGGCGGGGGTAACGGTCTTAATCACATTATTTGTGTTAGTTCCAACCTTAACCTGGCTTCATTTATCAAACTCAAAGGTGCGTGGATTAATCGACGGCTTATCACTGCTACCCCTTGTCATTCCAGTAGTTGCCTTCGCAGTCGGTGCACAAATTTCTTTTCCTGAGTTTGTTCAAAATACCGTTCTAGAACTTCCATTTCTCTACTTCGTATTAGCACTTCCATATGCCTATCGGTCACTTGATATTGGGCTTAATTCAATTCCATTAAAAACCATCACTGAAGCAGCCCGCAGCGCTGGTGCAAACTGGTGGCGGACGATTACGGCTGTGATCATCCCTGTGATCAGAGGTTCGGTCATGGCAACAATTGCACTGACCTTTGCCTTATCCCTTGGTGAGTTCACATTGACCGTACTGCTTCACTGGGACACCTTCCCAACATGGGTCACATTTGTTGCCCAAGACAACATTCTTGGGGCAATCGCAATTTCAATGATGTCTTTGATAATTCCATTCTTAATTTTGACAGTAATTACTCTTTTTGTTCCAGAACGTTCTATCCAAGGGAGAAAGTAATGTCTAGTAAAAGTCTGAAGCTACAAAATATTTCAAAGCGATTTGGAAACGTGATCGCTCTAGACAACTTCAACTTGGAAGTGGGCGTTGGTGAGTTAGTTGCCCTGCTTGGACCATCAGGATGCGGAAAAACAACTGCTCTTCGAGTTGTTGCAGGCCTTGAGCACCAAGATGGCGGAACAGTTTTGGTGGCTGAAGAGAATATTTCAGATGTCCCAGCGCACAAGCGAAACATGGGAATGGTCTTCCAGGCCTACTCACTGTTTCCAAACCTAACTGTTGAAGAAAACGTAGCTTTTGGCTTGCAGATGAGAAAAGTCAGTAAGAATGTGCGGCTTAAAAAAGCACATGAACTATTGGATCTAGTTGGTTTAGATTCGCAGAGTAAGCGATTTACCCATCAGCTCTCAGGCGGCCAGCAACAGCGTGTGGCATTGGCTAGAGCACTAGCCTTTGAGCCTGAAATTCTCCTTTTAGATGAGCCTCTATCGGCACTTGATGCACAGGTGCGTGTAAACCTGCGCGAAGAGATTCGCCGCCTTCAACTCTCTTTAGGCACAACAACTTTATTTGTTACACACGATCAGGAAGAGGCCATGGCAATCTCTGATCGTGTTGGAGTAATGAACAACGGCGTTCTTGAGCAGATCGATACACCAGATGCTCTGTATAACAAGCCAGCCTCATCCTTTGTGGCAAGTTTTGTTGGCACCATGAACAGAATCCCTGCGCACATCTCAGATGGCATGGTTGAGATCTTTGGTAGCAAAGTCACTGCTCTTAGGCGTGGAGATACATCTGGGAAGGTGCATGCCTTGATCCGTCCAGAATCAATCTCTGTTGTGGCAACAACTGTGCGAAGTAATGCAAAAGTTTTAACACGCTCGTTTATGGGCGCTTCATCAAATATTATTTGTCAGACAGAGGATGGCATCATTGTTCAATCACTTATGACAAGTGCATCTACTGGTGACTTACACCCAGGATCAGAAGTGCAACTGCAGATTCTAAGTAATGAAGTCTTAGTTACAAATGCATAGCACTACAGGTACTCGTATCGTTCGATCAAAAGTTTCACCAGATTCAAATTGGCGTGAGTTACTGTTTGATAAAGGTGAGAGCGTTAATGGTGATGAGCCACTCAACGCACAGGTTGTTGCCGCCTTTATACACCTTAGCGACATTCACATCTGTGATGCCGCATCTCCGGCTCGACTGGAGTTTTTAGATCGTATTGCAGATCCAGATAATCCTTTGTCACAACTTGTTCCATATATTGGTAGTTACCGGGCACAAGAGTTCTTAACTACTCAGGTGCTTGAAGCGATGGTGACTGCAGCAAATGAGATCAAACGCGCACCACTCACAGGCGCGCCAATTGATGCAGTTGTTATTACGGGCGATGTTACAGATAACGCGCAAAACAACGAACTTGATTGGTACAAACGAATTTTAGATGGTGGGGTTGTGACTCCAAAAAGTGGTGATCCTGAACGTTCTGAGGGCTCGCATTCATCAAATGCCGATTTATATGACGCGCATTATTACCATCCAGACGGGCCACCAGTGGGAATGCCAGCAGATCGCCCACATGTGTTACATGATTTTCCACATTTCAAAGGGGTACTAGAAGCATCAGAGCGTGGGTTTATTGCAAAGGGTTTAACACACAGGTGGCTAGCAGTACATGGAAATCATGATGCGCTGGTGCAGGGCACAGCCACTCCGACACCTGAGTTAGACGCACTTGTGCAAGGCCAAGAAAAGTTAGCAGCGCTGAAGAATATGGCTGATTTAGCCAGTTTATTTTCAGGCTTTGGCGAAGTCGGGCCAGCTTTATATCCAAGCTTAGAAAATATGGAAACTAATGAGGTCACAGCAGATTCTCGTCGAGCATTGATAAAGATGCAGGACTGGGTAGATATTCATACTAACTGCGGACATGATCACGGTTTAGATGCAGAACAACCAGAAACCTCCTATTGGTATCGAAACATCGGCAACCAAGTTCGCTTAGTCGCACTTGATAGTGTTAATCGTTTTGGTGGTTGGCAAGGCTGTATTCACCGCGAACAGTTTGAATGGTTATCACACTTATTAGATGAATCAAAGGATAAATACGTGGTATTGACATCACACCATCCACTAGAAAACTTTATCAATGGATATGTCCCAGATGAAGAGAGAGCACCAGCGCTAGAAGAAGAGGTTGCACGTTTACTTGAACAACATCCCAACGTTATTGTGTGGTTTGCTGGCCATGTGCATGATCACAAAATTTCGCAGAGAAAAAATCGTGATGGCTCACATGGATTCTGGGAGATTAGAACCGCCTCACATATCGACTGGCCACAGCAGTCAAGGGTTATTGAAATTGTTAAATCAAATAGTAAAAAAATCGCTATCGGCACCGTCGTCTTTGACCACTCTGGTCCAGTTGATTTCACTGGTAGCCCAGAGGAGTTGGCCGACCCTGTCGCCCTAGCGGGCCTCTCACGCCTCTTGGCGGCCAACGACTGGCAACGTCAAACAGAGGGGCCATTTAACATTGAACTTTTGGAGGGCCAACCCGAGGACCGAAATATCTGGCTCTGGGCCAACGATCCACTTGCTTGAGCCTAAAAAGCTATAAACTCACGCCGTGCTACTAAGTGATCGCGATATCCGCGCCGAAATCGCCGCTGGCCGGGTGGGCTGTGAGCCCTTTACCGAGTCCATGATCCAACCCTCCTCAGTCGATGTGCGCCTGGATAAGTTCTTCCGCGT
>Ga0208942_1000823_pt1 | contig 11890 bp, 8 predicted proteins | sample GreLakmeSU08MSRF_FD_187704 | JGI IMG/M metagenome (GOLD analysis project Ga0208942, IMG submission 187704) | Freshwater lentic microbial communities from great Laurentian Lakes, MI, USA - Great Lakes metaG SU08MSRF (SPAdes) | ecosystem: Environmental > Aquatic > Freshwater > Lake | place: Great...
CCTGTCACCTTGTCCACAGGGTGGGGTGTGACTAGAGCGTTGCGATTGTTGCGCCGTCGCCACCCTCGTTTGCCGGGGCCAAGTCTCTCCCCTTCACGAGTGGATGGGCTGCGAGTTCCTCGTTGATGACCTCACGCAGTGCGCCGGTGCCGCGCCCGTGGATCACACGCACTCGGTCAAGTCCGGCCTGGGCCGCCATATCGATGTGATCACGCACCATGCGTCTTGCTGGCTCGGCGCGCTGGCCACGCACGTCGACATCTGGGGTGATGGCATCGAACACCGGTCGGGCCTCGGCCCTCCGCGGTGGTGCGGCCGTGGCAGCCGGGGTGCGATCTGGCGCGAGGCGTGCCAGCGGCACTCGAATGCGGGCTGAGGGGCCCTGCAGCTCGGCCTGGTCGCCCTCAATTGAGATGACCACACCCCGGACTCCAAGGGCGACGTCGACGGCGTGCTCACCCACCTCTGGGGGGCGCTCAGGCGCCACCGGCTGCGCGAGCCCCTGCAGGCGCTCTCCCGCACGGCGTGAGGCATCGTCAGCGGCGCCAAGGCGACGGTCGCGGTCCTTCTGTTGGTCACCTGACCGCCGATCGCGGTCTTCAATCTTCCGGCCCGCTGAAATCTCGCTGCGCAACACTCCGAGGTCCCGGCGCAGCTCGGCCAGCTCCAGTTCGGCCTCTGCGCGCATCCGTGCGCGTTCCTCGTCGGCCTTCGCGCGCAGTTTCTCCCGCTCGCGTTCGGCGTCGCGTCGCTCGCGCTCCGCGCTGGCCCTGGCGTCGGCAGCGGCTGCACGGTCACGCTCGGCTTCTGATCGTGCCCGCTCCGCATCCTCCGTCAAGCCCATCAGCGCGCTGCGCTCAGGCCCCATGGCCGCTCGGGCGCGGTCAAGCACCGATGCCGGCATACCAAGGCGCTCAGCGATGCCGATGGCGTGCGACCCGCCGGGTTCGCCGATGATGAGACGATAGGTGGGCGCCAGCGAGTCGGGGTCAAGCCCGACGGCGGCGTTGGCGGCTCCCTCAGTGCTGACCGCCCAGGACTTGACCTCAGGGGAATGCGTGGTCGCCAGCACCAGCGCACCGCGCCCGAGCAGTTCCTCGAGCACTGCCTGCGCGATGGCTGCGCCCTCGGCGGGGTCGGTACCGGCGCCCACCTCGTCAAGCAGCACCAGTGATCTCGGCCCGGCATCGTTGAGCACGCCAATGAGCGTGCGCACATGGGCCGAGAACGTGGACAGGCTTTCGCTGATGGACTGGTCATCGCCGATATCCGCCACGACGGCGTCGAACACCGGCAGACGCACGCGGGCAGCCGGCGGCTGCAGGCCACACTGATGAAGCATGGCGAACAGCCCGAGAGTCTTGAGCGACACCGTCTTGCCACCGGTGTTCGGCCCACTCACCACCAGCGATCGGATATCGGCCAGATCCAGGTCGATGGGCACGGCCGTCGCGGGGTCGAGCAACGGATGCCGGGCAGACACCAGCAGCGGGTCGCCGTCCTCCACCGGTGTTCCCCGCCACGCACGCGATAGCGATGCGCGGGCCAGACACAGATCGATCTCGCTGAGCGCCCCAGTGGCCTCGTCAAGCAGATCGGCGTTGTCCTCGACCAGCTGAGTGAGCTGCCCCAGCACGATGCCGAGCTCTTCGCGCTCACGCGCGACGGCCTCTCTCACCCGGTTGCTGGCCTCCACCACCGCAAGCGGCTCGACAAACAGGGTGCCGCCGGAGTCGGAGGTGTCGTGCACGATTCCGGGGACCGACGAGCGCGACGACGCCTTGACGGCCAGCACCGGTCGACCACCGCGCTCGGTGATGAACCCCTCCTGCAGGTGTGGCTTGGCCGCGGTGGCCACCTCGCGAAGCGCCTCCTGAGCCTGCCGACGCAGTTCGCCGATGTCACGCCGCGCTCGGGCGAGGCCAGACGACGCGTCGTCACGGATTCCACCACGGCCATCGAGACACGTCTCCAGCCGAGCGGCGATGCGCTGGAGCGCGCCGATGGAGATGCGATCCGCCACCTCAGCCAGGATCGGCGCCGCCTCGGCATGCTCATCGATGGCAGCGCGCATCTCACCCGCCACCTCGGCGGTGGCGCGGATGCGTTCAAGCGCCGTGGGCTCCAGACGCGAGCCGCGACGCGCGTCCTCCACATCGTCCGTGATGTCATGCGCCCCGCCTGGGCCCGAGAGCCCCTGCTCCCACAGATACACCGACTCTGAGGTGACGTCGCGCAGCGCGGCCACGCGCCGCGGGTCGGTCGCGGGCTCCAGTGCGCGCGCCAGCGCCGCGCCGCCCTCAAAGGCAGCCATGCCAGCCAGGCGATCGCGCACCGTGGTGAGCTCGAGCAGTTCGATGGTGTGTTGATCCACGAAGTACATGGTGCCTTGTCGCGGGGCCTGATAGGAAACCAACATGCCAAAGACTCCGATTCCCGAATCTGTCGCCCACTTCCTCGATGCCCCGAACCTGTGCGTGATGGCAGTGCTCCGACCCAATGGGTCGCCGCACACCACCGCCATCTGGTACCGCTGGCTGGGTGACGACCGCGTGCTGGTGAACATGGATGACATCCGACCGCGTCTCGAATGGCTGCGACGCGACGGTCGCGTGGCCTTCACCTGCATCGACCCCACCAGCTTCTACCGACAGGTGAGCCTGATGGGAGTGGTGGAGGAGATGTATGAGGACGTCGACCGCACCGACATCGACGCCCTCAGTCAGTTGTACGTGGGGAAGCCCTACCCGCGCACCGCCCACCCGCGTATCTCCGTGCGCATCCGCGTGGACCGCTGGCACGGCTGGGACCGCGATCCCAACGAGGCCGAGAACCCCGACCGCCCCAGGCTGCCCGTCTAGGGCATTACGGGGCGGGTGTCGGCGTGATCTCTGTGACGCCGTACCCGAACGGGAACGGCGAGTCGCTGCCGTTGGCCACCCACAGCGAGCCGTTCGCGCTTGCGATGCCACCGGCGATGTCGCCGTTGCTCCACATGCCCTGAACCGTCACCGTGCGCGTGGCCGGGCTGAAGGCAAGTACCGAGGCGACGTAGTTCGACAACCACAACGTGCCGCCCAGATTCACCACGCCAGCCCAGCCGCTAAGCCCGCCGGTACCCGGAATCGTCACCGTCGTCGTCCGCTTGAGGGTCGTCAGGCTGAAGCCCGTAATGACGGACTGCCCGAACACCCACATGGTGCCGTTGGCCGAGGCCATGACGCCCGGGCTGGTCTTGGCACTACCCACCCCCACGCGCCGCCCGGTGGACGCGTTGAACATGTTCACCTGCTCACCGACCGAGTTGGTCACCCACACCGTCTTGCCCGACACCGCAACCGAACGTGGGGCGCTGACGGTGATGGTGCGGATGAGCCGGCCCGTGGTGGGCGAGATGGCGTACACCCGGTTGGCTGCTTGGTCAGACACCCAGATGGCTCCTGCACCGTACGCAAGGCCCACTCCGCGAAACAGGCCATACCCAGCGCGGCTCTTCACAGGGCCGTTAAAGGTGCGACGCGTGGTGCCGGTCTGGTCGACGGCGATGACGCGCGCGCCCTGCGTGCCCGGGCCGGCGATCCACACGTAGTTGCCCTGCGCCATGGCGGCGCTGGCAGAGGGGGCGCCAGCCGGCGAATACTGTGCAGTGACCGCACCGGTGGCGGGGTCAACCGTGCTGAGCTGCCCACTTGCCGTGTTGGCATTGGGCAACCACAGCAGGCCAAACGCCGACGCAATGGCGCTGGGCGAGGTAGTGGGCCCGAGCGGGAATGTGGTCCAGCCGTAGCCGGTGCCCGAGCCACTGGTGGGCACCACGTAATCGGCAGTGGCCAGCGCAGGAATGGCGAGCGCAGTGCAGGCGATCGAAGCAAGGATGCAGGTACGGACAGACGGCAACGGGGGCTCCTCTCAAGTTGTCGCGGTAAGCGTACCAACGCGTTTCCGGCACACGCAGACCGGGTCAGAGCAAAACACCGTCCCGAGCCCGCTAACGCCAGCCTCGAATGGCTGCGACGCGACGGTCGCGTGGCCTTCACCTGCATTGACCCCACCAGCTTCTACCGACAGGTGAGCCTCATGGGTGTGGTGGAGGAGATGTACGAGGACGTCGACCGCACCGATATCGATGCCCTCAGTCAGTTGTACGTGGGCAAGCCCTACCCGCGCACCGCCCACCCGCGTATCTCCGTGCGCATCCGCGTGGACCGCTGGCACGGCTGGGACCGCGACCCCAACGAGGCCGAGAACCCCGACCGCCCCAGGCTGCCCGTCTAGTTCCACGACATCGTCACATCGCTTCGACGGACCCCCGTACGGGCAAACGGGCACGGATAACAGCGCGTATTGACCCATGCTGCCTGTGGCGTAAGGTCGCATCATGAGTCCACGCACGGTTCTGATCACCGGGGCATCCAGCGGCATCGGACGCGACGCAGCGATGCACCTCAACGCCGAGGGCTACATGGTCATTGGCACGGTTCGCAGGCCAGCCGATGGCGACGCCCTCATCAGCGACGCGGCGCACCCCGACAGAATGCATGCCGTGCAGTGCGACGTCACATCAGACGCTGATGTCGCGGCACTGGCCGAACGCGTGCAGACCCTTGTGGGAGAGGAGGGCCTGCACGCGATGTTCAGCAACGCGGGAGTGGCGAACTTGTCGGGACCGCTCTCGGCCGAGGATTGTCCGGTCGAGACCCTCGAACGACTCATCTCAATCAACTACCTCGGATCAGTGCGCGTGATCCAGGCGCACCTGCCGCTCCTTCGCGCGTCACACGGCACTCTCGTGATCAACTCAGCGCTCATGGCCCGGACCGTGCTCCCGTACAACGGCGGCTACGCCCCGTCCAAGGCGGCCCTCGAGGCCTGGGCCGACCAACTGCGACGCGAGGTCCGCCCGTACGGAGTGCGGGTGGTGTGCATCCGGGCAGCCGCTATCGCCACGCCCCTCGAGGCCAAGCAGGATGCATCGACGGTGCCGGATGGCGGTGCGTATCCCGAGCAGCGCGCATTTATCGAAGGCGGCCTCACGCTCATGCGCCGCGACTCTGCCAAAGCCCACTCGCAACCACGCCGATTCTCCGAGTTGGTGCAGAAGGTCATCGAGCAACGCCGGCCACCGCTCAAGCCGATCGTGGGGGGAAATGCGCGCCCCATTTGGCTGGTGGGTGGCATGCCAGAGCGCATGCAGGATGCCGTGATCGCCCGCCTTGTTCGCCGCATGACCAAGGCCGGAACCGCCGGCAACTGACCTGCCGCCAACCCGACCGATGCAGGAAATCGGGCCTGGCGCACTAACGTGGACATGTCGATCGGTATCACGCCGGTCGAGAGGTCCGCTTCCTTGGGTCCCGCCACACGGCGGTTCGGGTGAGCAGTACCTCCCGAATCGCGTCCGCCCCATGCGGCCGGCGCACCCATAGGAGCAATGCATTGTCACAGCAGTCCTTCGCCGATCTCGGCGTTTCGAGCGCGGTTGCCCGCGCCCTTGAAGATCGCGGATTCACCGCGCCCTTCGCCATCCAGACCAAGGTGATCGGCGATGTGCTCGCCGGCCGCGACGTGCTGGCCAAGTCGCCCACCGGGTCGGGCAAGACCCTCGCCTTCATGGTGCCGGTCATCGACCGCATCGCCGCCGAGGCACCGCGCCCTGCCGCCCTGGTGCTCGCACCCACCCGTGAACTGGCCACGCAGATCGTGGAATCCACCTACGCCATCGCACACGCCCGCGCACTCAAGATCTGTGCGGTGTACGGCGGCGTGGGTCTCGAGAAGCAGGCCCGCGACGCCGCCAAGGCGCACATCGTGGTGGCCACTCCGGGTCGCCTTGAAGATTTGCTGTCACGCGGCGCCTTCTCACTCAAGAACGTCAAGATCCTGATCTTGGACGAGGCCGACCGCATGCTCGACATGGGCTTCCGTCCGGCTGTGGACCGTGTGGTGGCCAAGTGCCCCAAGGACCGCCAGACACTCTTCTTCTCGGCCACTCTCGACGGCGAGGCGGGCCGGATCGCGCTGATGTACACCCACGATGCCGCGCGCCACGAACATACCCCGCCCGCCCAGAAGACCGCCGACATCGAGCACCGGTTTGTGCGCGTCGAGCGCGACGGCAGGCTTGACCAGCTGGTGGGCGAGATCGGTACCGGCTACGACCTCAACCTCGTGTTCGTGCGCACCAAGCACGGTGCCGACCGCCTTGTGCGCCACCTGAAGGGGCGCAAGGTGCAGGCGGCCGCCATGCACGGCGACAAGAGTCAGCGCCAGCGCGAGCGCGCGCTCGCCGACTTCGAGGCCGGGCGTGTGACCACCCTGGTGGCAACCGACGTTGCGGCCCGGGGCATCCACGTCGACAACGTGGCCAAGGTCATCAACTTCGACCCGCCCGGACTCGCCGAGGACTACGTGCACCGCACAGGTCGCACCGGTCGTGCCGGAGAGCAGGGCGTGGCGGTGACCTTTGTGGGCACCGAGCACCTCGGCGACATGCGCAACATGACCCGCACGCTCAAGCTTGAGGATCAGTTCCGTACGGCCACGGCCGGCGACCCAGCGACGCACGACCACGCCAGCCGTGGGGGTACGTCGGGCCCGAAGCAGGGTCAGCGCCCGCCGCGCCAGGGGCAGGGTCGCCCCCGTGGCAGCGGACAGCAGGGGCAGGGTTTCCAGGGCGGGCGTCCCGGAAACAGCGGGAGCGGTGGCAATGGCCCCACCGCAGCCGGACGCCGCCGCAGGAGCGGTGGCAACTCCCGCTAGTCCCCTCAACGGGAGTCAAACGGAGTTGCTTGAGGGAGCCAGCGCGCGCGCTGGCTCCCGTGTTTTTCCCTCCCCTCCTCCACCGCTGGCGGTGGCACGGGTCACATTCCGCACCCGGGGTATGTGGGTTCCCTGTCGCAGCATCTGGCCCACTGCCGCAAGCCACCGCTGCCCCTGGCCGCGCATGTGCGATCCTTCCCGTGTCAGGTGGGTCGCTCGCTTCTTTCCCAGTCGCGGGCGGCCCATTTGGCGTTTTGGATCGATGTCGGGGGCGTGGACGGGGCCCCGCACGAGACGGGCCGTCCGATGACTTCCCGATTCCCCCACAACTCCGACGACGAGAGCGGCGCGCGCGCCGATGACCACGGACTGAACTCTGTGCCCTGAGGCTCACGCCATGAGCCTCAGGGCACGCGATTCAAACTATGGCCGCGAGGTCACCACCGTATTGCCAACTCCCTGATCCACCACATGCCCGCGCATGCCCTGGACGATGCTGTTGCCAAGGGTGGCGGGGCCCAGATTCACAGCAGCGCGTGTGGCGACGAACCCGCTGTCATTGTTGGCCACCATCACATTGCCACTGGCGGCGTTGATCAGGGTCTGCGATGCGTTCTTCAAGTACGTGAAGTCAAGCCATGCGACCCCGAGCAGCGCCTTGCCCCGAAACGTATTTCCGGTAATCGTGGCGTTGTGCAGGAACGACGGGAGGAAGAACCCGGGAGTGCCGGCCCAGCCACCGAGAATGGCCGCGAACTGCCCATTCATCAAGCACGTATTTCCCTCGATCAGCGTCGTACTGGCCGGGTTGATGTTGCCGGTCATCACGCACACGGCGCTTGGCGGCGCCTGCCGGGTATCAATGCGATTGCCCCGGATGATGATGCGCGATGCCTCAGCGTCAAGCGGCTTGATGGCCGCCGGATGCCCACCGTGGCGCGTAAACCCAGGTGATGCCGTCAGTTGCGCGAGGTTCGACGGCGTGGAGCTCTGCACGATGGTGTTGGAGGTCACCCGGTACACCGCATTGAGGCCCCGACACCCCTCAATCTCCACTGCCTCGCCTGCGTGGAAGGTATTGCCAGACACCGTGATCGACCGAAAATGACAGCCGGCGAATGCGACAGCGTTGTCGTCGCCGCGCGTCATCGGGAGGTTGTTGTCGATCGTGTTGCCGTCAAGCACCACTGCCCCGGTCAATCGCGGGCCATCAGCGGATCCGTACACGGTGGCAATGAGATCCGCGGCCGACGCGATATCCGACGGCATGCTCTGTGCCTCTGCGCCCACAATCCCAAATCGGAACTCGTTGCCCGGCACGACATCTGAGATGCGGTTGTTACGCATGGTCAGCGTGCCCCTCACCTGCAGCGCCATCACCGCAAGCGTCTTGGCCCCCTTAAACCACACGTTCTCAATCGTCACCTTCCCGGTGGGGGGTCCGGTGTCAACGATCGCCATCGACGCGCTCCCCGCATTGAGGATGGTGGTGACCTTCGACGGATCGGGGTTCGGAAGCGCCGGGTTACCGACTCCCCTGATAGCCACGGGGCCCGGCACGATTACGCACAACGAACAGTTACCGAAATCGAAGGTTCCGATCAGGCGCACCGAACCGCCAACCGTGCGGCGGGCGAGATTGACAGCGGTCTGCACATTGCCCGGGTCGGTGGCTGGGTTGGACTCGCCCGTCACCACGAGCGGGGCCGGAGCGGCCTGCGCACCGGCGGAGAATGCGGCTCCTGCTGCGAGGCCTACGAGAAGAAGCGTGGGGATGCGAGGGCGCATAGGGACCTTCCAATTGAGGGAATTCGTTCGAGGTAACCCTAGCCCCCTTCCAGCATGAGACATGTGCCGCCGGTTCCCGCCCCCAGCAACACCGGGCCATCGCACGAGGCCTCCTCACGCCGACGCCGCGGTGCACGCTCACGGCGAGGAGTACTCAGGAGATGGGCCCGGTACACCCTGCAAGGACCGGAGGATGCCCGCTGAACCGCGATGACGTACCCCGCTGAGTACTGGCCCTTTCGCCCGGTACGCCCAGCGAAAGACCCGACCTCGTGGGGGTGGGGTGCTGCACCTCAACTGCCGAGGAGCCCGCGGGCCGCACAAATGAGTGGCCCGGGCCCCCTCGCCCCGGGGGCCCTCGGTGGGGTGGCGTGCCAGCGGCTTCAGCGCCTCTGCCACGCCACACTCTCAATCGGGACGGCGGGATTTGAACCCGCGACCCCCTGCTCCCAAAGCAGGTGCGCTACCAAGCTGCGCTACGTCCCGTACGAGCGAGGCTACCAGCGCCCCGCCATGGCTCAGCCGCCTGGGCGGTATCCCGCAGTCACCGACCGGTGGGCACCTGCGACATCAAGGTCGGCACCCAGTACCTGGAACCCCTTGGCAAGACGCGCGAGCACCACGGTGGCCTCCCCCGATCCCTCGGGGCCAGAGATAAAGGCCTGGACGGTGATCTGCCCCGGCCCCTTCCCCACCTCGGGGATGTTCGGGATTGTCACCGTGACGGGTGCACCCACCATCTCGGCCACCTCGTGGCTCTTGCCCAGAAACTCCTGGGTGACTGGCCCGGGCTTCTGCAAGCGGCGACGCTCATACAGCCACAGCGCAGCGATGCCGACGATGAACAGGTAGCCCATGATCGCCGCGGTTACCGCCTGCGCATCACCGTGACCGGTCTTTCCCAGCACCACGGCGATAAGGCCATACACGGCGAAGAAACTGATACCCAGGACCATGATGGCCCTGGTCAGCCCACCGGTGAGCAGGCGTCCGATCATGCGTCACCTCCCTGCCACGACTCGGCAAGCCTGCCGAGGGTGGATCGATAGCGGGCCACGGCTTCGTCGCGGCCGATCAGCTCAAGACTCTCGTAGATACCCGTAGAGATCGTGGTACCCGTAATAGCGATTCGCTGCGGCTCGAGGAACTCACGTGCCGTCATGCCCAGTACGTGCAGCTGATCAGACAGGGCATCTTTGATGTTGTCCACGGTGAACTGATCCAGCACCTCAATGCGACCGAGGCCGCCGCCGACGGACTGGATTGCGTGCTTCACATCGCCCGCGAGAAATGCCCAGGCGTCGTCCTCAAACTCGAGGGGGCGGAACATCCAGCCGGCAAGGCGGTCGTACTCGTGAAGACGGCTCAGCTTGCGCTGCACCAGTGGAGCGGACCGGCGTGCCAAATCGGCGGCGCCGTCGCCCTTGTCGGCCAGGTATCCGCTGCTTTCGAGAAACCCCATGAGGTCGTCAGCGAACTGATCGGGGTCGAGCGCGCGCAGATAGCGCCCGCTCATCACCTCGAGCTTCTTCAGGTCAAACACCGCGGGGCTCTTGCTCACGCGCGTGACGTCGAACTTCTCGATGAGCTCCTCAAGGGTGAATGTGGTGGTCTTGTCGTCGTACGACCACCCCAGGAGCACCAGCGCGTTTCGCACCGGCTGCGGAAGAAAGCCGTCGGCCTCAAGCTCCTCAACCGACGCCGCGCCGTGGCGCTTTGACAGCCGCTTCTTGTCGGTGCCGAGAATGAGCGGCACGTGCGCGTACTGCGGGGGCTCCGCACCCAGCGCACGGATTACCAGCATCTGCTTGGGCGTATTGCTCAGGTGGTCTTCGCCCCGGATGACCCGGTTAATGCCCATGTCCATGTCGTCCACGGCAGCGGCGAGGTTGTAGGTGGGCGTGCCGTCAGAGCGCGCCACCACGAAGTCCTCAATCTGCGCGTGGTCAAACGTGACCGTTCCGCGGATCATGTCTTCGATCGCCGTCTCACCCGGCAGTGGCACCGCAAAACGCCACACCGGGGTGCGCCCCTCGGCCTCAAACCCGGCGATCTCCTCGGCGGTCCAGTCGCGGCGCCCACGCACCACCGGGGCCTGCTTGTTGGCCCGGGCCTCGGCGCGCATGGCGTCGAGTTCCTCCGCGGTCTCCCATGCCGCGTACACCACGCCTGCCTCTTTCAGCCGGCCGATGCAGTCGCGGTACAGGTCGTCGCGGTCGCTCTGGCGGAATGGGCCTTCGTCCCAGTCGAGCCCAAGCCACTGCAGCACGCGCAGGATCTCGGCCTCGCTCTCGGGCGTGGAGCGTTCGCGGTCGGTGTCCTCCATGCGCAAGATGAACGTGCCCTTGGCATGCCGCGCCGCAAGCCAGTTGAACAGCGCCGTACGGGCGCCCCCGACGTGCAGCGATCCTGTCGGGCTGGGCGCAAAGCGCACGCGCAGTGGAGTGGTCATGTCGGATCCGGGGTCTGGCACGGGCGGAAGGATAGCGGCACCCCGGCGACTCCCCGGCCCATCTGCATAGGATGGACGACATGAGATTCGGCGCACACGTCTCCAGCAGCGGGGGCATCAGCAACGCGATTGACCGGGGCCAGGCCCTTGGCTGCGACAGCATTCAGGTGTTCACGCATAACCCGCGCACCTGGAAGCCCATCAACCACAAGCCCGAGGAGATCGCCGCATTCCGCGAGAAGGCGGCCGCTGCGGGCATCGGGCCGATGGTAAGCCACGGCCTCTACCTCATGAACCTGGGTGCACTGGACAAAGAAGTGGCCACCGGTCCGCCAGCCAAGGGCATCACCCGCAATATCTACCGCGCATCGGTGGAGAGCCTTACTCAGCATCTGCAGATTGGCGAAGAGCTTGGTCTGGACGGCGTGGTGCTGCATGTGGGATCGAGCAAGGGCAGCACCACCGATGAGGCCATTGGGCGGATCGGTGCGGGAATCGCAGAGGCGCTCGACGCCGTGCCCGGCACCTGCAGCATCTATCTCGAGAACACCGCCGGTGCGGGCGACACCATCGGGCGCACCTTCGAGCAGCTGCGCGCGGTGGCCGACGCCGCCGGCCACCCCGATCGCGTGGGTTTCTGCCTGGACACCCAGCACATGTTCGCGTCGGGCTTCCCCATCCATGAGGAGGGCGGCATCGACTCGGTGCTGACCAGCTTCGACGACATCGTTGGACTCGACAAGCTCAAGTGCCTGCACCTGAACGACAGCAAGACCGAACTCGGCAGCAATCGCGACCGGCACGAGAACATCGGCGACGGGCTCATCGGCGACGATGGCTTTCGTCGCATCCTCGGCCACCCGGCGCTTCAGGACCTGCCGGTAATCCTCG
>Ga0208942_1000824_pt1 | contig 11888 bp, 13 predicted proteins | sample GreLakmeSU08MSRF_FD_187704 | JGI IMG/M metagenome (GOLD analysis project Ga0208942, IMG submission 187704) | Freshwater lentic microbial communities from great Laurentian Lakes, MI, USA - Great Lakes metaG SU08MSRF (SPAdes) | ecosystem: Environmental > Aquatic > Freshwater > Lake | place: Great...
GGGATATGTCAAACCTTCCAACTTTTGGTGGTGAGGCACCTAATGATACCCATGGTGTATACTCTTGGGATAAAACGCGGCTACTTATTCAAACTAATACGGGATGGAAAATAGTAAAACGTAACGAGTATATTTCAAAAGTTAAGCAAAAAGTTGAGGCAAGTAATAAGGTAGCATGGTATGCGCTGGAGGAGTTCGGCTGTGGAGTTTCCCTTCAAAACGAAGTCTTGTTTTATTGCCCGATGTTAAGAAGCGGTGCTCTCGAAATCCAAGAGGATGCTGTCGTCGAGGAACCAGAAAGCCAAGAATTCCTAGACGCTGTTAATGACATTTTCAAAACAAAATTCAAAATGAAAGACTTCGAGTAAAAATATGTCTTTTTTGCAAAAATTGGAATCCAAATACTGTGTCGTATCGGGAGCACAGGAAATCACACGGAAGAAATTAAAGTCTGTAAAATCTTTAGAGGAGCTTTTAGAAAAAATACAGAGCGATGAGCGGAGGGACGAACCGATTCTCAGCGACAGGGATATGTCAAACCTTCCAACTTTTGGTGGTGAGGCACCTAATGATACCCATGGTGTATACTCTTGGGATAAAACGCGGCTACTTATTCAAACTAATACGGGATGGAAAATAGTAAAACGTAACGAACAACCAGTAGGTGTTGCTGACTCAGAAATTGAGATGACGCCAAAGATTAAAAACCTGCTTAAAAAAGCACCAAAAAAACATTGGAAACAAATCTTAAAAAGGGCTTGGGATGCTTGTTGCGACGGTGAGGCGTTGACAGAGGAATATGGTGAGTTGCGTTTTGACCCTTGGGACGGTAAGCATGAAGAAAAACGTAGGGAAATAGAAGAAGATATGGTCGCAGCGGTTATAGAAGATTATTAGAGGAGTCTGGAATTTTGATTAAAGCCTTCGACAGAGCGGGTTAGTTAAAATTACCTGCCTTAATATTGGGTGTATCGATAATATCGAGTAATTCTGTATCGGGCAGATACCATTCACGCTTTCCATCAACACGGTATTTTTTGTAGATGTAATGAAAAAAACTTTCATCTTCTCTACTACCCTCTATTATTTTTAATATCTGTACATTTTGTGGCAGTGTCGCAGCTATAGTGGCTATGCGCTTAGTAGGATTGGCGGAATAACCAATCTTTATGCGGTATGGCGGCTCTGTTTCTTGTAAGAAATAAATCATCAAAATCCAGAAAAATTATAGGGTTGCCCGAAGGCAACCCTATAAAATTATTTAACTTCTGCCGCAGGTTGAACACAAGGAGGAGCTACAACAGCTTTTTTCTTAAGGTGTTTTTTAGCTTTTTTTACTGCCGGTGCAGGTGCAGCCGGTGCCGCAGGCAATACTTCGGTTTTTACTTCAACAGGTTCTTTTACAGCTTCATCTAGTTTTGGTTTACAAGCCAATGCTGCAGCAAACAATGCAGATACTAAAAGTGTACGTTTCATCATTATTCTCCTTTTTGATTAGATAATTCAGATTTTTGTTCTGCCTCAATAATAAACTTTACAGCAGTTTCAAAATTAATCAAATCAATCATTTCATTTTTATTTAATGTTACGTCTTTAGAAGTAACTTTCTCCATCACAACTAAACCTTTTTCAAGAAAAGTAGAAATCTTTAATTCTTGTTTAGACTGTTCTAACTCTGTCATAAAATCTCCTAATTAAAATAAATATTAATCACCTAGTGTCTCATCTTCATGAGATATCATTTCAAAACCATCTAAAGGTGCTTCGTCTTTTTGCTCTTGCTCCGGCTGATATAACAAAGGAATAACCAAAGCAGCTCCACCTGTAGTTCTCATAATCATTTGCCTTAAAGCTTTTGGAATAATCCAAGGCAACCAAGGTCTTATTTTCGGATATAATAGTACAGTAAGTCCATGCTGCACCTTAGTAAAGGTACTAGGAGCAAGCGGCACTAAATCTTTACGGTCCACTTTCCATAAAGGACGTACTACAAAACAACCTAACGGTTGCCCTGGTGATGTTTCATGCTCGATTTTTACTCGCCAAAAATCACCGTCTTGAATAGGCATAGTGTCGTTTTTAAACTGCTGGAGCCAATTCTTGTCGATAACCGCAATTTTATTGAGTGTCCAAGATACAAACGGATTTTTTTTGATTTGATGCTCTTGCTGATTTACATGGAATTTAATTACAGCTTCCATATTTATAACAGCAGATTTAAGCGGTCGGAGTAAAAATTGTTCTTCGGGAGTGAACTGTTTAAGGGTTTCTTCATCTAAACTTATAGGCTTAGTGTCTTTCATAAGATCTCCCAGGAATAATTGTGAAAATACTCCTGTTTAATCTAATTAAGAAAAACCCCCACCTATAGGTTATAGGTGGGGGTTTTTAGAGGTTAAGGGAGGTCAATAATTTCGTACTTAGCATTTACAACAACAGTACTCGCAGAATAATCTGTAGGACTTAAAAAATATAAAAAATCAGAAGATGCAAAATAGTTATTTGAACTATATACAATGGATGTATAATTACTGTCTGGCGCTGAATTAATCCAAGTAACACCACTGTCTGTAGAAACGTAGATGCCCCCACCGAATCCATCAGCTACCGCAATTCTCGTACCATCCGACGAGTAAGCAATCGCCATCCAACCCCCATTTGGTGCCGATGTTACAGTCCAAGTACGCAGTATCTTGTGCTTTTAAAGAAACTTGATGTGTACCTGCTCCGTCTTGTAAATTTAGTTTTCCACCAATAGTCATCTTACATCTCCTTTTTTCTTTTATTTTATTTGTAATGGTAGGAAGGTAATTAAAAAAATATCCCATATAAAATAGTTTGACCGTACATCGTACATAATCAAAATATTTATTATGAGATAAATTATTGGGCGTACTATTTAATCTATGTATTAGATAAAAACTAAATACGGTGAATTATCATGCGAAAGAGATATATGTGCCAATGAAGCCGAAGCACCACCCTGAGCACTTATCTTAATATTAACTTGACCTGTGGTGCCTGCCGTCCATGTAATAGCGGGATTTTTAGGTATCGAAAACTCTCTAGTACCGAGACTTCCTGTATTTGCAACAGTCCCCAGCATAATATTATTATTTTTATACTTAATATAAAAAGTTACAATACATGAAAAATCAACATTTAAGCGGGTTATTAATTTATTTGGCTGACCAGATCCATCAACAATAAAAGGTAAATCCAGGCTATAAATAGCTGGAACACCGAGTAGGTTTAAATATTTTTTAGTATATTCATTATTGATTAATACTACAGTCTCTTGCCACCTATTATCTATAGCAAGTGATACACCTGTAGCCGTGCTAGTAGCATTATTACTAAGTGTTAGCTGGCTAGAACCAGTATTTACACCTGTAACTAGGCTATTTGCAGGTATGCCTGCTCCAGTAACGACTTGTCCTATAGCAATACCTGTCATACTAGAAACTGCTGAGACTGTAGCGGAGCCTGTCGTCAAATTACCTGTCACATTTATTACGCTAGATATTTTTATAGCGTCATTAAAAGGAGCTAAATATTCTTTATAGATACTAGCTTTGGGATTTATAACTCTGACCGGACGAGGTTGCAGGAAAAAAGAATTATTTAAAGGAGCACTCCCGCCTGGGTACATAATCCAGCCAATTACCGTAGCATCCGTATAGTCCGTTTGTTTAAATATACCAGGAATTACTAACAGAAGGGCAGGCGAACCACCAATCACTGAGGTATCTTCGAGTTGATAAATGATCGTGTAGTTTGTAGGAAATGAAGATGCTTCAATTATTAATTCAGATGTTTTACTTTCAGTAAGTACTACCCCATCAGGTAATAAACAAGATCCAGGGGATACATGCAAAATATTAGCAGCGCCTACTGAAAACTCTAGACCTTGTAGACGCCCTGGCTCCATCATGTTTGAAACTACAGTAGGCATATCTGCAGTCTCTATCAAAGAACCAAATACGACTTGTCTTGTTTGCGACATATCTCACTTCCTAAATTACGAGCTGTAAATAAGCATTATTTTGAATATTAGTACCGCTAAAAGTTTTTACAATAACATTGGCATATCTGTTAGTTACTAAAATTTTAGTAGTAGAGACTGAAAATAAAGCATCATTCTCAATCAGTGTAGGTGATGAATCACCCGTAGACGTAGAATGATAATATAATTTAAAGTTACTTGGGATCTTACCTAAATTATGGTCAAACGTAACCGTACCATACGTTCCAGTGGATGCACTATATGGTCCTTTTATTTCACTAATATAATTATCCTGATACCTATAATTTCTAATGTCTGAGACACTAGTGCCGTTCCAAATACATTGACCAATAGGTAGTGAAGTACGCGACCGGACTTGTGTGGTCCGTGCTGTAAAATAACATTCTCTGTAACTTCTAATTTCAAAATATGTATTCACCGGAATAATATCTGGAACGTCACCCACTATAGTCATCGTATTGTTATCTACCACAGTAGCTATAGGTGAGAAAAAAGATCTCCCTGTAGCTGTGTTAACACTGCTCATCCAAAGTACTAATGGAATTTTAGATGCGAGCATCGTGTTGATTAAAGGCTGTAAAGATGTATTTGATTTTATGGTAGAACTACCTGCACTAATAGCCTGCGTAGTTTTTCCACTCAAAACAATCTGACCTAATTCTTGATCGACAAGAGTTATCGTATGTGTACCCGCTCCGGTATCTGTAATATCTATGCTACTTCCATTAGGAAGTGTTGACACAGAAAAACCGGCAACATCTACACCATTAACATAATATACAGTACCAGCCACTAAAGGTGCTGGAAGGGTATCAGTTGTAGAAAACTTAACGTGATCTCCAACTAATAAACCACTATAAGACAAATTAAATCTTTCAGTGTTTACGGTAATATCTGCTGGCACAAAATTGATCGCTATATTTCTTATTTGGCAATGTATGTAATAAGGTGTTGCTGAAGATGGTAAATTAGTAAAATCAACATCTAATGAGCGAGCAAAAGAATAGTAATTACCGTTCAAAGCTACAATCAATGGATCACTTGACGTTCCTGCCACAGAAACTATTTTGGGATTTGCATTAGCATATAAAAACTGACTATTACCAAGAGTATCTGCCGGACCACTGACAATTTGATCTGGTATTGCTAGGTTACCTAGTGCTGTAGGTTTAAGATAATTGTCTGCAGTACCAGTAAGCCAATATGTTAAACCGTCAGATACATCTAAACGCTCTTTTAGTGAAGTGACTTCTGGTTGTATCGTGCTTAATTTAGCATCTTCTAAATCAACATTTTGGATGGGAGTACCATCTGGGTTTATTACCTGACTAAGCCTTGCATTAAGATTTGCCGTTGTGCCTCTAGCTACTACTACTTCGCCAGTAGTAGGATCATCTAAAGCACTTAGTCTTGTGGCTAAAGCAGCTAAAGTTGTATTAGCCACTTCAGGTGTCATCTGATATAGAGAAAACGCATTAGCACGACTATCAGCACCAATCAGTCTTAACTGTACACAATAAAGCGAACTAGCTGTAGGTCCATTAAGCTTATAAGCAGTGGGTGACAGTTGGCTCATCGGATAATAAGGCGACCAATCATTAGGTCCATAAGGCTGATTCACATAAATAGAATGTGTACCAGTACCCGTAGTGATCAGTTTTATAGCATCTCCACCTTTAGTTTTAGATACTTTGAACTGTAAACTTGTAGCACTAACCACATAATAAACTTGGTTGACAACCAAAGGTGAAGGAAGTGTCGCTGTAGTCTGGAAATAAACCGGATCACCATTCACTAGACCGTGATTAGTGATACTAATAGCACTGTCTACTGTGTCTGGTAAAATTACATCTGCTGGTATAAACGTAGAAACCAACTCTGCAGGTTTAATTACCTGATATCTCCACTCCGCAGTTTCAAGTGGATAAAGTGCCTTAACGTAGCCTGTAGAGCCACGAGTTGATTTAGTTTCCCATTTACTAGTCACTACATTAAATACAGAATCAACCCCACAAGCAGTGTAGTCAACAAGCAGCCAAGTGCTCGCTACTGATTCTTTTAACAAAATTAATTGAGCTGTGGCGTAACCACCTATTGTAATTAAGAGTTTAGTATTTGAGGGATGTATCTCAGCGTGACACCCACTATCCCATAGTGGGTTATTAATAGCGTCTCTAATATTTTTTAATGTATTTAATAACGAAGTTGGATCAACTAAAAATTCACCCAGAGTAGTTGTAGGAGATACTCTCGCTACTATTATTTTATTTGTGGCAATCTGAAGTTGATCTGCATTTTTTATATCTGCAACAGCATTAAAACCTAATACTGCTTTTAGACTTAAATTTACCCAAGGGATAGCTCTAGATACATACGTCCATTTTTTCTCTGCCGATAAAAACCTGTTAGGTAAATGTGGCGTAGGTAGATAACCGTTAGTCGGTGACGTTATAGTGAAAGCCTCTAGTGGACTACTAAAGACGGCAGTTGTTAATACAGCGCCTGAAAATTGTGGTAGCGTTACAATGAATTTCTCACCAATAACATTACCGTTGAGCATTACATAATCACGAGTTGAAGATACTCGAACAGCCGTAACTCCTGTTTGGCTCGTAATTGCATTTACAGCGGTAACGATGGCATCCATTGATCCACCGTGAGTACCCTGTGCTGTAACGGTGCCTATAGACACACCTGCTATTGTAAATGTGATGGTAGCAAGGGCAGTCGTAAAGTCCTGATTAAACACTAGCTTCTGTCTATAACAGACAGTAAACCCGTCAGGAAATGCTTCAGGGCGCGTAAGCGATACGTTTGTATCTCCGGCAGTGGCTTTCCAACTAGAATCCCAAGTACCGTTATTAACCGTTGCTGCTATATTATTTCTGATTTCTGTATTACCTGTTACAGAACTTACAGGTATTTGTACTTCTCCTATATTTGCATTAGCAGTAGTAGAGACAAATGTTAAAACCTTTTTTTCAGCAAGGCGAATAGTCATGCCTTCTGTTACATATGAGAAATCCACACACTGAATTGTACCAGTAGCATCCGTGCTAGAAAATTTATTCCAAGTCTCACCAAATTCTCTATCTTGATCAATTTCAAGAGCTAAACGCTTAACTTGATTAGACGGGGTAGTAAGCGGAGGGTCCATCAGTACATTAAACATTTCTTGTACTAACGAAGCATCAGTCTCAGGTACTAGTTGAGATAACCGAGGCTCACGCTGATCTGTATTTTGTATGCTAGTGCCTATGCTTCTAGCATCTGTAATACGCCTTGCACCTAGACCATCCCAGAAAAAAGATGCAACATTTGCTAACTCTTGTATTTCGGGAGCCTCACTTAAATTCGCCCACAACGATAAAATAGCCTCGTCGCCAGAATTATCTGGAACATCAGTAGTATTAGTGATTCTAATCGAGTTTATTTTTGTATATTTATATTTAGTAACTCTAAATTGTAAAGGCTGTTCTACTAAATCAGTAGCAGATTGGTCCATATACTGAGAAGCTGTAAAACTAATAATGTCTTCTACTATCCCCCCGTTTGTATCAATACCATTTATAATCAAATTTAAATTCAAATTTGAATTTGGTGCTCTTGTTAGACCAATACTCCAACTAACGGCAACACCATTTAAAGGAGATTGATTTATATCAATTGTAGTTTGTTGTAAAAGATCGGTTACTTTTAAAACAGGGACTAAATTTTGTGGTGAAGTAACTAACGTACCGTTTGTGGTACAAAGTACATTATACGCTTTTTTTATAGGTCCGAGTAATGCACTTAAATTTAGCGTATCTGAAGTCAGAGCATCTAACGACTGACCACCTGTAACAATAAAATCAACACCGCTCGCAGGTTGAGTGACAGTAAAACTCTGTACCCCTTGATTTAAATCCTCTGCGGGAGGCATAAGCGCGGATACAGCAAAATATTCTACAACTAAAGATGAGCCATAATTCAACGGCTTTTCTAGTGGTGCAAGGATTAAATATCTTGTCCCAGGCTTCCAGTAATAAGGAACTGGCTTCCATGGAGTACCACTAAAATACAGTGATCCCATACGAGTTGGGACTTTAGCTAATTTTACATAGTAACGTCCGCCTAGCTGAGAAAGTTCTGCATCTTGGGTTATTTCACCCGTCTTATCTATTTCGATACGACTTAGGCTGATCAATTCAGTACAAAAAGTACCTGGATATCCATAAGAACTAAAGTCTTTAGAATAAACTCCACCCTTAGATGATAATTGCTGGTAAAGGGTGAAACCAGAACTCGATAAGTCCTGAATACTTAAAGCATGGGGGTTATTTTCTGTGAAGACACCTGATCCTAAATAAGATCTATGTGCTTCATCACGAAAACTAAACCAAGGACGATTAAACAAGAAAGTAGTCTGAGTTTGATCTATTGCTAAACTAAGGTTACCCGTTGTAGCATTTTCAAGAACAGAAACTACAGCAATTACAACAAGATTAGCTAGTCGGTCAGGTGTAAAAAGCGAAGCATTTGAATAATCCGTTAAAGTAACTACAGTAACAGCCTGACTTAAAGTGGAATCTGCACCACCATAAGGTGTAGTAGAAGGACGCTCGTTTCTAACTTCAACGGACGTGCCAAACCTGTTAAGCCTAGTTTCTGCACTGGCGACAAGTTTATATTCAATACATACTATATAGACTGTATTAGCTATTACGCTCGGTAAAGGAACTGAAGTTAGGTTAGCGTCTAGAATGATAACTTGATAATTTGGTGTTACAGCGTAACCCTTAGTTATATCAAGTGTCTGTGTATTAGCAGCATTGACGCTCACATTTAATGGTCTGCCAGTTGTGAAGGGACCAACAGTCGGATTGGTTTTAGTATTGTCTACAATACCAGGAGTACTTCCAATCAAAAGTCTTGTATAAAATTCTTGACTGTAAATCTTATGTAGAAAAGACCACTCATTGTAACCTGGGTTACTGTCAAAATTTATTTGTGGTAAAAGTATTTCAGTCATTAGTAGTTCCTATCATTCACCGAGGCTATTTAATCTAAAAATAAATATGACCAGAATTATATCTCGAAACCCCGTCCGAATATGTAGCTTTCAGGGGAGCTAAATTTAAAAATATTGGTTTAAGAGAAAACCCACCTGCCAACCAGCGATCTTTACCGTAAGCATCTTCAGCACCTAATATATAATAACTCAAAGAATTTACTACTGATCCATCATACTGCCAAGACTGCATAACAACATGGGAATTAGGTGATCCTTCTATAGCAACAATTATGCGATCAATAGGTTTATCCGATTTTAAAAGTTTAGGTCGAGCTAAGAAAAGCGTATTACTAGGGACATGGAATATTTGTTTTTCTTGAGGCTCAAACTGTATTGAAATAACGCACTCTGCTTGCGCGTAAAAAGGTATAACCCAGCTATGTTGTTTGTCGGCATTCCATTTAGGAACTAGTAAGTCACTTGACATAATGAAACGACCATCAGCATCTAACTCTGCTTGAAATGTCCCATTTTTACGATACTGAAAAAAACCTTGTATCCGCTGCCACAGTAAAAATGTATCAGCACTTATAGAACGCTCTAACATTTGATGGTTAGGTGCTACCACCTGCCAATCATTACCGTTTAATTGATTGCCAAAACTATCATAAGTTTTAAGCCCTAAAACCGTCTTGACGTTTTTTTGATATAATAAACCACCATAAAATGCATCGACTAAACAAGGTCCAATATCATTTGGTACAGATATATCGCCGTCAGGGTAATTTAACCTTTTAAATAAAGGTTGGGCTTTTAAAAAAGAGATTAAACCGACACTTGGATTAAAAGATATAAGTGTACTTTGATTAGATAATTCGATCTGATACTGATATAAGATATCTGGTTCTGTACCACTACCCACTCTCGTAGTTAAAAGTGTCGCTGTTTTAACAGGATATTCACTAAAGCTATCTAAAATATCAGGGGTAGGCGTACATAAGATAATATCTCCTGGCACCACCTCATAATAAGATTCCATGAGTAAATATTTACGAGTAAACGGTGAAGCAGATACTCCGAAAAATTTCATCGGAGTACCTATAAGAGAAACGTAGATATTATCTGTAGTGATATAGTCTTGTAGTAGAGGGTTTCTAACATCTAAACTAGTAGTGCTTACTAAATCATTTATGATGTTTAACTCACCTACACGCTCCGAAGTACCTATTCTAATAAGACACTCTAAATCATACCACTTAGGTCTATCAGAAAGCGTAAGACGATAAGTATCTTTTTGAGCATTACTTGTTAAAAGGAATTTATTGTCAGGATTTACCGCTGTAAAATTAAAGCCATAAGTTTTACCAAATCTTAAAGAACCTTGAAGTAATTGAGGATCAATAAAACGTGGACGCGAACGCACCTGCATCTTTAAGTTAGAATAGGTGTTAAGCGTACCGGCTACAACATTTTCGATGTCTCTTAAGCGACCGATGGTAGACCTCACAAAATATGAGACAATAAATCTTAACCATAGTATATCAGAATACACGTCGCTTAGTTAGCCATCAGCAATGATGCCAGAGGGTTTCTGGTAAGTGACACCAAGTATACCGAATACTTATATGGGGATAGTCTAGGCTAGTACCCTTAGCTACGCTATAGATTAAAAATAATAACCAATATTTGAGGTTTAAATATGAAATTTTTATCTAAAATTACAAGTAAATATATTTTAGCCAAACCAGAATTAAAAATAAAAGTAACATAGGACGATAAAACAGGCGCGGTTAAACGCCTAAGCTACCACCTCAAAGGGTTTTCTAAAGATGAACAAAAACAAGTATATGATGCAATAAAATAAGGAACTTTTATGTCTTTTATAAAAAAAATACAGGTAAAATATAAAATAATGGCAGCAGATCATTATACCAGAGATCAAGCCTTAAAATATGTGAATTATGTGCTAGATGAGGATGGTAATAAGTTACCTAAATCATCTTTGAATCTAGAAACAGCCATTTTAGTCGGATGGCACCGCTATGATGGATTAAAACCTTTTTATGTTGCGGTTCAAAATAAAGACGGATCAATGTTGACAGACCTTTGGGGTATCGGAAGTCTAAAAAAGCCCGCTATTTTGAAGGAAAAAGCAGATGAAATTGCTTATAATTTTTTACTTGAAAATTATTTTTATGATAGAGAGGCGGCTATTGAATTAGGTATTTCACGCGATCAGGGAAGTGATTATATCTATATGCCAGACAATGATTAAACCTAAAAAAGACTAAAATGAAATTTTTAAGTAAAATAATTGCACTACCAATTTCGACTGATCTTAAAGATCAATTAGATCCGAACAGCTTAGAAGTCGTCGAAGCGGAATTAAAAAGATTACAGTCTGAAGTGGCAGGTAAACTGTCGAGGCTGGAAAGCGTTTTAAAAAACGAACTTACCAAATCAGGCAGCTTAAATAAGCTAGAATTATTTAAGAAAAACATACGGCTAGGTTTAGCTAAATGGCTTTATATGACCAGTATTAAAAAATAAACAGGTAAATAGTGCAAATTTTTAAATTTATTTTTATTTTTTTTAGTGGTACTGCTTTTGCAGAAATTTTCTATTTAGATCGAGTAGAGATCAATTTATCTAAAAGCAATAGTTTTTACAGTAAGTCCTGTAGTAACATAGCAGAGGTACAAGGATTTACTGAAAAACCTTTACGTTATAAAGTCTCTCTCGACTGTATTAATAGTAAAAATAGATCTATTGGGGAAAGTTTGTGGATAGATCCTAAAGATATTTTACAGGTCTTAGAAAAAGAAGGCGCTAAAAGACAAACGGTGAAGCTGTTTTGCATTTAAGGTT
>Ga0208942_1000827_pt1 | contig 11846 bp, 14 predicted proteins | sample GreLakmeSU08MSRF_FD_187704 | JGI IMG/M metagenome (GOLD analysis project Ga0208942, IMG submission 187704) | Freshwater lentic microbial communities from great Laurentian Lakes, MI, USA - Great Lakes metaG SU08MSRF (SPAdes) | ecosystem: Environmental > Aquatic > Freshwater > Lake | place: Great...
AGAAATATTTTTCGTGCGATTTCTTCTGGGCTGCTCATCGCAGCATCATCAATAATTGTTTCTGGTGGCGGAGCGACTGTTTTGTCGTTGGTCCAATCAAGTGTTACGTTTTCGCGTTGGGCACGAGAGCGCGAGTAACTTGACTCACCACCGGCAACTATTGCAATATCAAGTTGTCCGCTTTGAATTTCGCGCGCAAGTTTGTTGATTACTAATTGCGGCATATTGCCACCGTGCGGGGTGATGCCAATCGCGCGCGCTTTTATCCCAAGAAGTGCGGCAACAGTGTGCCCAGGGTTCGAATATCTCCATGAGAGCAAGCGCACGATATGTAGTGCGTCGAGTTCAGGAATTGCACTCAAGCCAGCGTCTGATGTGGCTTGGAGAATCGCGTCGGCGATTAACACGGCGGGCTCGCGTGCCTCGGCCAAATTTGTTGCACGATTGACGATCTGGGCTTGCCCAACTAGAACTGGTGTACGCGGGTCAATCGACATCACTCAACACCTTAGTTATATACACTTTCAGGCGTGAAGCGCATTGCGATTGGGTCTGATCATGCTGGTTTCGATTTGAAACAACACTTGGTTGGATACCTAACAAATAAGGGACTATCAGTTAGTGATCACGGAACGAACTCAACACAGAGTGTTGACTACCCAGCCATCTGTGCAGATGTCGCTCGCGCGGTGCGAGATGGGAAAGCAGATATGGGCATTGTGCTTGGCGGCAGCGGTCAGGGTGAACAAATAGCCGCCAACAAAATAAACGGTGTGCGTGCTGCTCTGTGTAACGATCTTTACTTGGCTGAAATGGCGCGATCGCACAACAACGCAAATGTTTTGTCGATGGGTGGGCGAGTGGTGACGTTCGAACTTGCCGAACAAATTGTTGACAAATTTATAAGCACCGAATTTGAAGGTGGCAGACACGAGCGGCGAGTTGCGCAACTTCACGAAATCGAACTTGTCGAAAACAAAATATTTCAAAACGAAAGAAGCAAATAATGCCTTGGCCATCTGAAACGAACCGTGACACAACAACTTTTGATCTTTTAGAAGCAGAGCGTGTTAGACAAACAACTGGCTTGCAACTAATTGCCAGCGAGAACTTTGCATCACCAGATGTGATGGCTGCAACTGGTTCGGTGCTAACAAATAAATACAGTGAGGGTTATCCAAGCAAACGTTATTACGGCGGTAATTCGGTCGTTGACGATGTAGAGGCACTCGCGATTGAGCGAGTTAAAAAACTTTTTGGTGCAGATCATGCCAATGTTCAACCACACTCTGGCGCGAGTGCAAATATGGCCGTCTATCTCGGACTTCTAAAACCAGGCGACACAGTTTTGGGGTTGAGCCTTGATCACGGCGGTCACTTGACGCATGGTTCACCAGTCAATGCCAGTGGAATTCTGTATAATTTTCATTCGTTTAAAGTTGGCGCAACTGATGAACGATTAAATTTTGATGAGATTCGCGAACTTGCGATTGAACACAAGCCGAAACTTATTGTCGCTGGCACAACTTCGTATCCGCGTCGTCTCGAACCGGAGCCATTTAAAAAAATTGCCGACGAAGTTGGCGCTTACATGATGTTTGATATCGCTCACATTGCAGGTCTGGTGGCTGGTGGCGCACATCCAAACCCAGTGCCGTTTGCTGATGTTGTTACATTCACGACGCATAAAACTCTGCGCGGCCCTCGTGGCGGATGCATTTTGTGTCGTGCCGAACTGGCACCAGTCATAGACAAAGCAGTGTTTCCTGGCAGTCAAGGTGGGCCATTAGAACATGCGATTGCGGCAAAGGCTGTCGCATTTCACGAAGCAATGCAACCAAGTTTCAGCGTTTACGCCCATCAAATTGTAAAAAACGCATCGGCGTTGGCGTCAGCACTTGCAAGCCATGGGTTCAGACTTGTTTCTGGTGGTACAGATACGCACATGATGGTTGTTGATTTGCAACCGTTTGACGCTGAACTAACTGGCAAAGAAGCGCAACTTGTTTTAGATTCAGCCGGAATCACATTAAACAAAAATGCGATTCCAAATGATCCACGAAGTCCGTTTGTGACTTCCGGGGTTCGTATCGGCACACCGTCAGTCACAACTCAAGGAATGTGCGAAGCTGAGATGCCGTTGATCGCCGAATATATTGCAACAACATTGCGAAATCGCAACGACTTGGCGAAAATTGCGGAAGTTCGTTCTAAAGTTTCACAACTCTGTGCGAAATTTCCGGTTTATGCGAATATCTAGAAGCAGAACTCAAATTTTTGAATGAGTGGTCTTTCTGGCTACCTGATAGTTGGTGGCGTCGCTGCAGTTGTAACAGCAATCATGACGCCGATAGTTGGAATGTTTGCACGCCAAGTTGGTTGGATGGCAACGCCAGACGAACGACGTAATCATCTCGAACCAACGCCAGATGTTGGTGGTATCGCATTCTTCTTAGCGCTTGTTGCAGCAATCGCAGTTGCTTGGCAGATGGATAGATTTGACCCACTATTTCGTAACAACTCCGAACTTGTCGGCGTAATTATTGCTGGTCTAATTGTCTTCGTGCTTGGCTTTGTCGACGACATTCACGAAGTTTCTGCGCCGATGAAAGTAACCGGAGTCGTCGTCGCGGCGGTTGCACTTGTCTGGTTCGGTGTGACAATGATTTATTTTCGTGCACCGTTTATTGATGTGTTTGTTTTGTCGAGTGACTGGATTCCATTGTTTACGGTTTTATGGCTACTCGGAATGACGCAGGCAATTAATCTGATTGATGGACTTGATGGACTTGCTGCTGGAATCGTTGCGATCGCTGCCGCTGCGTTTTTTGTCTACAGCCGCCATCTCGGCATAAATGGCTTGCTTAGCGAGCCAAACATCGGTCCGTTAGTTGCGATCATCACCGTCGGAATCTGTCTGGGCTTTCTACCGTACAATTTCAATCCAGCAAAAATTTTTATGGGAGACAGCGGTGCATTGCTTCTTGGATTGTTGGTCGCCGTGTCAACAAGCGTCGTGGGTGGTCGAGCCAACCCTGAGTCGCAGTCAGCAAGCGGTCAGACTTATTTCTTTTTAGCACCACTGTTAATCCCGTTGCTTGTGCTCGGCGTGCCAATCATCGATGTCATTTTTGCGATCATCCGTCGAACTCGAAGTGGTGTTGGTTTTGCCACTGCTGACACGGGGCACTTGCATCACCGGTTGATCAAATTAGGCCACGGTCCTCGCCGAGCCGTGATCATCCTTTGGGCATGGACAGCCTTGCTGTCGGCTTTTGTGCTTTATCCTGCGCTTTCAGACGGACGTACCAGCCTCTGGCCGTTCTTATTTTTGGCGGTGGCACTCACTGGTTTCACGCTGTTTCACGATCGAGTTTGGTCAAAGGGCATGTTCAACAAACAAGCAACATCGCAAGATCAGACAAATTAACAAATCGCGACAGAACAAACTCACTTTTGCACAAGGTCATTAAGTCGGTCGGTTTGCGTTTATATCCTTATTTCGTATAGTTTGTACCTTCATTCACAAGCGTTAGGCGTCGCCGTCTAGCGCACACAATTTTGAGGCCCTTCGTTGAAATTATTGCCCACTCGTAAGCAGGTCGTGCGCGGTGCATCATCGTCAGACGACTCGCTAGGTCGTGGCGCTGAAATTTCTGTGAGTGTCGGCATTTTTCTCGTAATTGGTTTGCTGGTGGATAATTGGCTTGGCACTCGACCAATTTTTACGATCGTGTTAAGCCTGTTTTCTCTTTTGGGAAGCTTTGTTCGAATGTGGTACGTCTATGACGGCAACATGCAGGTGCAAGAAGTCAAGCGCCAGCGTGCAGCAACCAGCCACATTGTCAAGCAAGATGCAGCATCATGACGGCGCTTGACTCAAATGCCAAGATTTCGATTTTGTCAATGCGTGACGACGGGCCGGCTCCAGAAGCCGCATTGGCGCGAGACATCATTAAGCGCGGACTATTCGTTGCGCCGATTCTGATTGGACTTTGTGCAATTGTTTGGGGTGCCAACGGTGCTTATTCGTGTGCGTATGCATTTGCAATTGTGTTCTGCAATTTTGGCTTGGCTGCTGCTCTGGTTTCGTACACGGCCCGTATTTCATATGCATTTATGATGGCATCGATGTTATTTGGCTATTTATTGCGCCTCGCCCTTGTCGCCGTCGCGGTGTTCGTCGTGCGAAACAGCTCGTGGGTCGAACTTTTGCCCCTGGGATTGACAATAATTTTTGCTCATCTTGGTCTTTTATTTTGGGAATTGCGCTATGTTTCTTTGTCACTTGCGTTTCCCGGACTCAAGCCAAAACCTTCTAAATCAACACCGTCTAAACAAACACAGCAAACCGAAAGTTAATCTAAATGATCATCAACAGCCTTCTCTCGTTTGAATTTCCGCCGATCAACGAACTACTTCGTTGGAAAGATGTTGTTCCTGGTTTAAACAAAGTAGGAATGATCGCCGTCGCTGCAGCGCTAATCGGAACGCTTTTATTTCTTGCAGCCGCGCGCAAAGATCCAAAGGTTGCACCAACAGGTTCACGCAATCTTGCCGAAGTCACTGTTGAGTTCATTGAGAACAACATCATCATGCAGACAATGGGACGTGACGGTCTTGGATGGACACCATTTTTGTTGACATTGTTTTTGTTCGTTTACTTATGCAACATGCCAGGAATAATTCCGTTTATTCAGATGCCAGCGACTGCACGAATGGCGATACCGATGTTTTTGGCGGTGCTCGTGTGGGTTGTGTTCAACGTGCAGGGCATCAAGCATCAAGGTTTTTTCGGATATTTCAAGAGCGTGCTGTTTCCTCCAGGAGTACCAAAAGCGCTTTACCTTCTTGTAACGCCAATTGAGTTTATTTCGACATTGATTGTTCGGCCGTTCTCACTTGCCGTTCGACTTTTCGCCAACATGTTGGCTGGTCACTTGTTGCTTGTGATTTTCGCTCTGCTCAGCGAAGCCATGTTTCAAGCGCGTGACAAAATTTTGATACCGATCGGTGTCTTGCCGTTCTTCATGCTCGTGTTTTTGACCGGCTTTGAAGTTCTCGTGGCTTTCTTGCAGGCATACATTTTCACAATTCTTGCGGCGGTATATATTGCCGGCGCAGTACATCCAGAACACTAAAAATAAGTAATACATAACAACTAGACAGGAGACACAAATAATGGAAGCACTATCAAAGATCGTCAAAGCGGCAGCTGATGCCGCTGCTGGCGACGAGAAGAACATTGCTGCCGCAGGTTCCGCAGGTTTCGCCTACGGTCTTGCTGCAATCGGACCAGGAATTGGTATCGGAATCATTTTCGGAAGTGCAATTGAAGCGATGGCTCGTCAGCCAGAGGCTGCAGGCATGGTTCGAACAACGATGTTCCTTGGTATCGCATTTACTGAAGCGCTCGCGCTAATCGGTTTCGTTGTATTCATTCTTCTTAAGTACGCATAAGAGTCTTCATGCTCAGAGCGTTTGTCAGCATCAATTCAACTGCGCAGGTGCGCGTCACGTTCGACGTCGTATCTGCTGAGACTGGCAGCGAAGAGGGTGCACCAGTTAGTGCTGGGCCGAATCCAATCGCTCCAGAAATAAAAGAGTTGGCATGGGGCGCTGGATCATTCATTGTGTTTTTGTTCTTCATGCGTTTGTTCTTGGTACCAAAAGTGCGCAAGGGCATGGCGAGTCGATATGAGTCGATCCAAGCAGATCATGAGTATGCATCAGCAACACGTGATGGCGCAAAGCAAGATGTTGCTCGTTATGAATCGGCAATTGCCGAAATTCGTAGTGAAGCAGCACGTCGCCTTGAGGCTGCTCGCCAGACTCTTGACAAAGAGCGTTCAGAGAAAGTTGCTCAAGTGAATGCTCAGATCGCACAGCGTCGCTCTGCGGCCGAGGCTGAAGTTGCCGCTGCTCGTGCAGCAGCACAAAGCCAAATCGTTACTGCAGTAGGTGCTGTAACAACTCGAGCGACACAAATTGCTGTAGGGGTGTCTCCTGACGCAGCAATTGTTTCGCGTTCGGTGCAGCAAGCAATGGAAGGAACTCGTTCGTGAAATTATTTTTGTCAGCGTTGATCTCAGTTGAAGACCCGAGTCAGACGCATCACTGGTTGTTTCCTGAAAAAGCCGAAATTCTTTATGGAGGTATCGCCTCGTGCATAGTCTTTGCCGGACTTTACAAATTTGGCTGGCCAATGATTGTCAAGGCGATGAACGCCCGCACGGCGAAGATTCAAAAAGAACTTGACGGTGCGGCTGCTGCTCGGTCGAAGTCAGAGTCTGATGCTTCAGGTATTCGTACGGCACTCGGCGATATCGAATCTGAGCGACGCAAGATTTTGGCAGAAGCCGACAGTCAAGCAACAGCGATCATCGCTGAGGGTCGTGTTCGACTTGTCAAAGAAGTTGCCGAACTCGAAGCAAAAGCAGTTGCCGATCTTGCAGCAGCCCGTGGTCGTAGCGGCGAAGAACTTCGCGGAGAAATCGCCCGATTGTCTAGTGCGGCAATATCTTCTGCAGTTGCAGCAAGCCTCAATGATCGCGCTCAACAAGATTTAATTGAAGGTTTCATTAACAGTGTTGGAGCATCAAAATGAGTGACGCGCGTATTGAGGCATACAGTCGAGCACTTTTCGAAGTTGCCCAGGCTGAAGGAAACCTAAATATCGTCGAAGACGAATTGTTTCGCATGGCTCGTGCAATCGAAGCCAACGAAAAGTTGCGCAGCACATTGACCGACGCGAGCATTCCGGCTGCGCGACGTCAACAAGTGGTTGAAGAATTACTTGGTGGCAAAGCCAGCAACACAACGATTCAACTCGTATCACTAATTATCGGCGCAGGTCGCGGACGCGATTTGCCGGCAATCGTTAATCGTCTTGTGCAGCGTGCATCAAGTGAGCAACAACGCGAAGTCGCCGAAGTGCGAAGTGCTATTGCGTTGTCTGACGATCAGACGAAACGTTTGGCAGAGGCACTAAGCAAATCAACTGGCCGCAAACTTAATCTCAAGGTAGTTATTGATCCATCGGTGCTTGGCGGATTAGTCGCCACAGTTGGTGATGAAGTTATTGATGACACAGTGCGTACTCGACTTGAACAACTTAAGACCCGAATCTGAAATATTTCTGAAAGGACATACACAAAATGGCTGAACTCACACTCTCTGCGAATGACATCGCAGCGGCAATCACTAAAGGACTCGAGGGCTACAAGCCTTCGGTTGAAGCGCGCACCGTAGGTCGTGTCACAGAGGTGGGTGACGGTATTGCTCGCGTTAGCGGTTTGCCAGATTGCGCCGTCAACGAGTTGCTCGAATTTGAAGACGGCACTGTTGGTCTTGCGTTGAACTTAGACGAAGACTCAATCGGTGTTGTTGTGCTCGGTGAAGCAGAATCAATTGAAGAAAATCAAACCGTTAAAGCAACTGGTCGAATTTTGTCAGTGCCTGTTGGTGACGCAATGCTTGGTCGAGTTGTTAATGCACTTGGTCAGCCGATTGACGGCAAGGGCGAAATCGTCGGAGCGATTATGCGTCGCGTTGAAGTGCAAGCGCCAGGCATCATGGGTCGCAAGCCGGTGCATGAGCCGCTACAGACTGGTATTAAAGCGATTGATGCGATGACTCCAATTGGTCGCGGTCAGCGCGAACTAATCATCGGTGACCGCAAAACAGGCAAGACAACAATCGCAATTGACACGATTCTTAATCAGCGTGGCTTGGGTGTGAAGTGCATCTATGTTGCAATCGGTCAAAAAGGCTCGACGATCGCGCAAACTGTTGAAGTGTTGCGTCAATTCGGCGCACTTGAGTACACAGTTGTTGTTGCTGCCCCTGCATCTAACCCGGCTCCGTTCAAATATCTTGCACCATACGCAGGTTGCGCAATTGGTCAGCATTGGATGGAGAACGGCGAGCATGCACTTGTTGTTTATGACGACTTGTCAAAGCAAGCAGAGGCGTACCGACAGATCGCGTTGTTGTTGCGTCGTCCGCCAGGTCGTGAGGCTTACCCAGGTGACGTGTTCTACCTGCACAGTCGTTTGCTTGAGCGTGCTGCGAAACTCAGCGATGAGCGCGGTGCTGGTTCGCTAACTGCATTGCCAGTTATTGAAACAAAAGCTGGTGACGTGTCGGCGTATATTCCGACCAACGTGATTTCAATCACCGACGGCCAGGTGTATTTGCAAGACAACTTGTTCAAGTCTGGTGTTCGACCAGCAGTTGACGTAGGTATCTCGGTTAGCCGTGTAGGTGGCGCCGCTCAAATCAAAGCGATGAAGAGCGTTTCGGGCACTCTCAAACTCGATCTTGCACAGTTTCGTGAACTCGAAGCATTTGCAACTTTCGGTAGCGAACTTGACGCGATTTCAAAAGCTCAACTCGACCGCGGTTATCGCTTGGTTGAGTTGCTTAAGCAGCCACTCAACTCACCGATGCCAGTAGAAGAACAAGTAGTTTCGATTTTTGCTGGTACCAAGGGTTACTTAGACACGATTCCAGTTGCTGATGTGCGCCGTTTTGAGAACGAACTTCTTGAGCACATGCGTTCGCGTCATGCTGGTTTGCTCTCGGGCATTCGCCAAGAACCAAAAGCCGATGTGCCAAAAGATTTGGCCTCAATCGTTGCAGCGTTCAAGGCTGGCTTCGTAGTGACCAAAAAATCTGGCGCTGTAGATCCAACTAAAACTAATGCTGGTGAAACCGGCGAAGCAACGAGCGCAAAAACGCTCGCAACAGAGTAGGTCTAACCAAAAATGGCGGGCGGGCAAGAGCGCATTTTGCGCAGTCGGATCAGATCGGTTCAGGCAACCAAGAAGATCACGCGCGCAATGGAACTCATCGCTGGTTCGCGCATCGTCAAGGCTCAACAACGAGTCGCTGCTGCTGTGCCATACAGCGAACGGATTACCGAAGTTGTCAAAGATTTGGCAGCCGGTGGTGCTGGTGGTTCGTCGGCGTTTCTTAAATCGCGTGACGAGATTCGAACGACTTGTTATGTCGCAATTTCTGCCGATCGCGGTTTGTGTGGCGGTTACAACGCAGGTGTTTTGCGTGCAACCGAAGGTGAAGTCAAGGCCGATGTCTTGGCTTCGAAAAATTATTTAGTTGTGCCAATTGGTCGCAAAGCAGAAAACTATTTCCGTTTTCGAGCGTACAAGGCTTCAAAAAGTTTCACCGGTTTTTCTGACGCACCAAAATACGAAGACGCCAAAGCAATCGGCCAGTTTGTTGTTGATTTATATTTAAGTGGCCAAGTTGACCGTGTCGAACTTGTTTACACGCGATTCGTGTCATCTGGTCGACAAGAAGTCGTGCGTCGTCCGCTTGTGCCACTTGAACGCGAAGTTGTCGCAGGTGGCGACGGCAAGTCTGCTGCGGGTGGCAACTATGAGTTCGAACCAGATCCTGATGTAATTCTTAAAACATTGCTACCTCGTTACGTCGAAGCCCGAATTTACGCGGCTCTGCTCAACGCGGCGGCCAGCGAACACGCATTTCGTCAGCGCGCAATGAAGTCGGCGACCGATAATGCCGAAGAATTAATTAAAAATCTTTCACGCATCATGAACCGTGCGCGTCAAGATTCGATTACAACCGAAATTATGGAGATCGTCAGTGGCGCCGAGGCGCTTGGTTCTGATGATGTCGATAGTGTCCGCGAAATGTCAGTTAATTAGTCAGTTAGCTAGTCAGTTACAAAGTTTTAAGCGAAATTAAAAGGGAGAAAATATGAGCACAGCAACCACAGACCGTAAAGATGGGCGAGTAGTAGCAATCGCCGGACCAGTTATTGACGTTGAGTTTCCACGTGGCTCACTGCCTGAACTTAACCAAGCACTTGAGTTCACTGTGACTGTTGAAGGTCAAGAAAATGTGATTCTCGCCGAAGTTGCTCAGCAACTTGGTGGCAGTCGCGTTCGTGCAGTGTGCATGAAACCAACCGACGGTCTTCGTCGTGGCACGCCTGTGCGCGACACGGGTCGTGGCATCACTGTGCCAGTTGGTGACAAGACTCTTGGCCACGTATGGAACGTGTGGGGCGATTGTCTTGATGGCAACAACGACGATTTCAAAGATGCTGAGCGTTGGGAGATTCACCGACCAGCGCCGGCTTTCGACACACTCGAGCCATCAAAGCGAATGTTTGAAACTGGCATCAAAGTTATTGACTTGCTCACACCATATTTGGCTGGTGGAAAAATCGGTTTGTTCGGTGGTGCAGGCGTAGGCAAAACAGTTTTGATCACCGAGATGATTAACCGCGTGGCGTCAAAGCACGGCGGTGTGTCTGTGTTCGCTGGCGTTGGCGAGCGAACTCGTGAAGGCACCGACTTGCGTCTTGAAATGGAAGAGTCGGGCGTTTTCGAAAAAGCCGCACTAGTTTTCGGCCAAATGGACGAACCACCAGGCGTGCGTTTGCGCGTTGCGCTTTCGGCTCTAACAATGGCCGAATACTTCCGCGATGTAAAAAACCAAGACGTGTTGTTGTTCGTAGACAATATTTTCCGTTTCGTGCAAGCCGGTTCTGAAGTTTCTACATTGCTCGGTCGTATGCCGTCAGCAGTGGGTTACCAGCCGACGCTGGCTGACGAAATGGGTCAGTTGCAAGAGCGCATCACGTCAACACGTGGTCGATCGATTACATCGTTGCAGGCTGTTTATGTGCCTGCCGACGACTACACCGACCCGGCGCCGTTTACGACGTTTGCTTTCTTGGATGCAACAACCGAGTTGTCGCGACAAATCGCATCGTTGGGTATTTATCCAGCAGTAGACCCACTGGCGTCGACGTCAACAATTTTGACACCAGAAACTGTCGGCGATCGTCACTACGGTGTGGCGCGTCGTGTGCAAGAAATTTTGCAACGCTACAAAGAGTTGCAAGACATCATTGCGATTCTTGGATTGGATGAACTTTCAGAAGAAGACCGCATGACTGTTTCGCGAGCCCGCAAGGTGCAACGTTTCTTGTCCCAGCCGTTCTATGTTGCTGAAGTTTTCACCGGCGTCAAGGGTGAGTATGTTCCAACAGCACAAACAGTTGAAAGTTTCGAAGCGATCATTAAGGGCGACCTTGATGATGTGCCAGAGCAGGCTTTCTTGAACGTCGGTGGCGTTGATCAAGTTTTGGCCAAGGCCAAGACGCTTCAAGATTCGGCAGCGTAAGTTTCGGTCGTCATGGCAGAGACAAGTTCACTCAAAGTTGAGGTGGTTTCACCAGAGCGTGTTTTGTTTTCTGGTGAAGCACGTCAAGTAATCACGCGCACATTGCAAGGTGGCGAAATCGCTTTCTTGCCTGGTCACGCGACTTTTTTGGGTGCGCTTGTCGAAAACCACACACGCATATATATGACAGATGGCAAAGTTCAAGATGTTGCCGTGCACGGCGGGTTCGTTGAAGTTGCCCCAGATCATGTGACGATTTTGTCTGACAGCGCCGAACTTGCTGAGAGCATCGATGTTGCTCGCGCGCGTGCAGCCCAAGAGCGTGCGCAAGAAGCGATGCGTGGCGAACACGATGCAACGGTTGAAGCAGATTTGCGGCGAGCACATGCTCGTTTGGCCGCTGCTGGTGGTCTACCAAATTCAACTTCGGGCGGAACTGCTCACTAGCGAGCATTGTCATGGCGAAATATCCGTTCACCTGCGCGTTGGTGACAGGTGCGTCGAGTGGCATCGGTCAAGAAATTGTCGTTCAACTCGGCATGTCTGGTGTGCCTCTTGTTGTGGTCGCGCGTCGTGCCGATCGACTTGAAGCATTGGCTGCGCGATTCAAAAATGTCGAAGTGATTGTTGCCGACTTGTCAACTATTGACGGTGTTGCACAACTT
>Ga0208942_1000828_pt1 | contig 11827 bp, 24 predicted proteins | sample GreLakmeSU08MSRF_FD_187704 | JGI IMG/M metagenome (GOLD analysis project Ga0208942, IMG submission 187704) | Freshwater lentic microbial communities from great Laurentian Lakes, MI, USA - Great Lakes metaG SU08MSRF (SPAdes) | ecosystem: Environmental > Aquatic > Freshwater > Lake | place: Great...
AAATTTTATTTATGAATATTAAGCAAGTAATTAGGTGCGTATATATATTGAAGCAGCAGCCAGTAACTAAATTTAAAATAGATCAATATACTAATTTTATTTTAGATAGTTACGATTGCACCCAATATGTAGCAGAAAAAGTAAGCTATTTTTTTAAATTTATTAATAAACCACTAATTAAAATTAATACAGGAATTTTATGCGATATAATTTTAAAAGAAAATGAAACAATAAGGAACAATAAAATTGTAACTATTGCAGATAGAAGTATAAAACAAGTAACAAAATCAAAGAAAAAAGTATCTAAATATTTTAAACAATTAAAACAACTAAAATGAAAGAAAATAAAATTATTAGATATACGACAAGATTTACTAAAAATGAAGCAGAAATTATTATAAAAATGTGTAAAAGTTTAAATATTACAATAGCACAATTTATAAGATATTGTACATTAAATAAATTATAAACCACTAAAACAACTAAAATGAATAAAGAACTAACAAAAAACTGCGTACAATGTAATACTGAATTTAACTATAAGCCTAATAAATTGAATGAGCAAAAGTATTGCTCAAAAGTTTGTAGAACAAAAGCGAATAATATTAGAAGAATACAATTAATAAGAGATGAATATACAAAAATAGACAAAAATATTAATGCAGATAGTAAATTATTTATTTGTGTAGAATTATTATGCAATTATATAAAACAAAATAAAATTTTAAAAACATCAGTAACTACAGCATTTGGACAAATTAATATTGAAAACGAAAATTGGCAAGTACAAATAAGATTAGAAAATAATGATTTTTTGGAAAAAAATGAAATTGTTGAAGATTTTATGACTATATATAAAAATAAATAAATTATAAACCACTAAAACCAAAAACAAAATGAACGAACAAATTAATCAACCAGCATTTCCACCAATGGTGGCACAGGACAGTTTAGGGCGCGTAATCATAATGGCGCCGGGAATGTCAAAATTAGAATGGTATTCTCTTTTTATTTTACCAACTTTAATTGTGCAAAGTAAAAACACACCTTTACAATTAAATGGCAAAGTAGTAAGCGTCTATGAGGGTGCTACCTATATGGCAAACTGCTTAATTAACGAACAAATTAAATTTATTAAAAATGCAGAACAAAATGAAAGAATTATTAAATAACAATTTAGTGCAATTAATTATCTTTTTTATTTTTGCTTTATGGCTTGTAACTTATATAGAAAGTTGCTAATTTAACTAAATGGGAACAAACTTAATTGATTATAATAAACTCCTTTTACAAAGGGAATTTAATAAAGATATAGTACCAAGTGCCGAAGTTATTTGTCTAAAGATACAGGACAAAATTATAGGCACTATTGGAAACTATGTAGTTTATAGCGGATTGCCTAAAACCGGTAAGAGTTTTTTTATTGCAGCTACCATAGCCAGTTCATTTTTACACCCCGACCAAACAAATTTTGGTATAAAGCTAACTACCTTTCCCGGCAGACCTAAAATAGCTTATTTTGACACTGAAAGCAGCCAGTACGATAATTATCAGCAAATACAAAAGATATGTAAATTAGGGCTAAAAACTACATTACCCGAGAATATTAAAGCATATAATACAAGAGAGGACAACCCAGAAGTTATTTTAAAACTAATTGAAACTTTTTTAATTAGTGCGCCTGAATGTAGTATTTTATTTATTGACGGACTTTTAGACCTTTGTTACAATTACAACGACGAAACTGAAACCCGAAAGCTCACAAATTGGCTAAAAAAAATTACTAAAATTTACAATATTTTAGTAATAACAGTATTACATACCAGTAAAGGAAGTTTTGAAACATTAGGGCATTTAGGTAGTAATACAGATCGTTGGGCCCAAAGTACCCTTACAGTTGAAAAAGACAAAAATACAAAGCAAATGATATTAAAACCTAAATTTTTAAGAAGCAGCGACGACTTTGATCCTATTGCTATTAATTATATTAATGGACAATGGCGACAGGAACATTATCAGCCGCCTATTGAAATTATAAATAAAAAGAAAAAATAAAAAAGCCCGGCGCAATTAAGGCCAGGCCGGGAACAAACCGCTAATTTAATAACTGATCTGCATTATTTTAGTAATACAAATATAAAGTAAAATTTAATAAAATGAGAAAAAAATATTCAATTACTGTCTTTTTTATTGAAAATAATAAAAAGCCAAGAAAATATCGAAATATAAGCAACTTAATATCTTTTACCAGTTTTGTTAAAAAAAGCGGCGGCATATATTATAATATGTACGACCAAGAAACAAAAATATATATAAAAAGAATTTATATAAAAAAAGCCGGCGAGTAGAAACAAGCCGACAATAAAACTTCACTAAACGATTATGAAAGGATAAAAATAAACTAAAATTAACAAACGCCGCCGATTATGGCGGTTTTTTTATGCCTAAATGTATTTAATACATTATTATAGGTACTAAAATAATGGTTATAATTTGTTAATAAACAAATTAATATTTTTAGGGTTTTTAAATATATTATGTGTACTTTTGCGTTTGTGGCCGCATAAACGGACCCAATCGCAACAACCAATATTAACCCAATGGCATTTTGCAGCCAGTTTTTAAAAAATTTTTTTTTATTGTAGATATGCCTTAAATTACATTTTATAAATTTATATATGCGTAAAAATGTATTGATTTTCGGCGGTATTGCAGCAGTTGTAGCATTGTATTTAATTTCAAAAGCAAAAGCCGGTAAAAAAGTATTAATTAATTTTCAGTCCTTAAAATTAGGCGGATCATTTTTAGCTCCAAAAGTTGCCATATCTCTTTTATTACAAAATCCAACAAATCAAACTTTCAATATAAATAGTATTGCCGGATCAGTTTTTTTAAATGATAAATATATAGGCGTTATAAATTTATTTAATAAAAAAGTATTAAGTCCGAATGTTAGTGAAGTAATTGATATAGATTTAAAATTGAGTTTATTACAATCTTATACGGCTATTAAAAATATAATTAAAACAAAAGATTTAAAGACAGTTGTAGCAAGGGTAGAGGGTAACGCTAATGTAGACGGCATTGTATTACCGTTTAATGAAAATATAACAATATAATGGTAACAACTGGAATGTTATTAGGGCGAATTAACCCGTACAATAACAAAAGAAAAATTTTAGTTGAAAATCAAAGTACAAACGATATTATAAAAAGTATTTTAGATAATCATAAAAAATATGTTTACGATTATAAAAATATAAGTTCTTTTTTTAAGGGATCAAATAATTATCAAACAGGTAAAAATATTTATAATTATTTAAAAAAAAATATCCGCTATAAAATTGATAGCGCAGATCAGCAACTTATTAAAAGTCCGGCAGCTATTTTAGCTACGAGAGAGGCGGACTGTAAAATGTATAGCAATTTTGCGGCGGGTATTTTAGATAATTTAAAAATACCTTTTGTTTATAGGTTTGCCGGATATTCAGCATTTGAAGATCAGCCGGCTCACGTTTTTATAGTTATTAACCCAAACACAAAAAACGAAATTTGGCTTGATCCAGTATTAAAAGAATATAATTATAAAAAGCCTTATAATTTTAAAATTGATAAAAAAATGGCAGTAATAGCAGTTAGCGGAATAGGTAAAGCCGGAAAGGGCAAAGCAAAAGTAAAAAACATACTTAAAAAAGGTGCTAAAGTTATTGTTAAGGTAGCAGCAACACCGGCAAGAAATGCCTTTTTATTGTTAGTTAAATTGAATTTTACAGGGTTAGGAACTAAATTAGCTACTATTTGGGCTAAAAATCCAAGTAAGCTGCAAAAGTTGTGGGAAGGAACTTTGGGCGGACAAATGAACAGTTTAAAAAAAGCGTTTGAAACAGGGAAAGGCAAAAAAAGAATATTCGGACACCAAGATAGTATCGGCGATCCAGTAGTAGCGGCAGCAGTAGCAAGCGCAGCTCCGATAATTGCAAAGGTGGCAACTTTTATGAAGTCAATCGGAATAGAGCCGGCAGAATTGGTTGAAATAGGTAAAAAAGCATTGAACGAAAAAGCAAAAGCGTTGGTAACTAAAAAATTAATGCCTAAAGTAGAGCAAGCCGCAGAAAATAACGAAATAGCAGAAGATATAATTGAACAGGATAATAAAATGGCAACTGGTGGCGGTGGTAATGTGCCAACAACTAAAAGTAATAAAATGTTACCTTTATATTTATTAGGCGGTGCAGCCGTTATTTATTTAATTGCTAAAAAGAAATAATATGCCTACAAAAAAACCAAGTGCAAAACAATTAGCAGCAAGAGCCAAATTTGTTAAAATGGTAAGAGCAAAAGCAGCTAAAAGTAAAGCAGCAAAAAAGAAAACTTTAAAAAGTATGATATCTAAATATAAATATATTATACAAGATAGTGAAGCTGGTAATTTTATTGATAAATATATTACTTTAAATGAAGCTAAAAAAGAATTATTAAAATTTGAAGCCCAAGATAAAAAAGATGGAATATATAAACCATATTTTTACGAAATTAAAAATTTAAATAATAAAAATATTGTAGGTGCAGTAAAAAAAGCAGCTAAAAAGAAAACAATTAAGCAAACTGGATCAAGTAATAAAGTTTACGATAAAAGATTACAAGCATTAAAGCCGGGCAAAAGAAAAACGGCTAATCCGCATAAATATAGAGGTAAAACTATTAAAAAATCAACTACATATACTGAAAATAGGGAGAATAGAACTGATAAAGGCAGATTGTTAGGAATAGGTAAAACTTTTAATTTTAAATATTTAAAAGAATATGAAAACATACAAAAAAATATTTTAGCTTCTGAAATAACCATAAGACAAATGAAAATTTCATTAAAACAATCTAAATATTTTACTCCTTTTGATAAAATAAGAACTAAAAAAAATATAAAAAATGAACAAAAATATTTAGCGGAACAAAAAATACATTTAAAAGAATTAAAAAAACTTTTATAAAAATACTGGAGTTAAAAATTAAAAAACAAAAATTATGGCACGCAGAAAAAAAAGAACAACCAAGCGCAGAAGTAGCCGCCGTCGCATTGGTGCAGTAGGTAAAGGCAACATTATGGATTTATTAGGAGTAGTAGCCGGTGCAGTTATTGGCCGCTATGTAGCTAAAAAAGTTATGCCTAATTTAGATGAAAAAATTAAAAATGCCGCAGTAGTTGGTATTGGTTTATTTTTACCTAAATTAGTTAAGTCAAGCACAGGTAAAGCATTAGGAACTGGTATGGTTGCTGCCGGTGGTATGGGTTTAGTAGGTGGATTTTTACCTGCGATAGCCGGAGCAGATGATACTATTGACTTTCCAATGGAAATGGGCGAAGTTTACGACGGGATTTCAGTAGTTGCCGGTGATGATGTAATGGCTGGCGATGATTTACAAGTATTAGCCGGAGTAGATGAAGATGACGACTATTAAGTAAATTCATTATTTTAGTACCTATAATAAAAAAAAACAATCATTTAAAAAACAATTAAAATTTATCAATTATGGCAAGTACAGTAGGTAGCCGTTTAGCATACGACAAAGCTAAAGAAGCAATTAACAGAGCTGGTTTCTCTGCAAGTCAGGCGGTTTTATCTCAGGGCTATTTAAGGGCAGAGGTAACAATGACAACAACTAAAACGCTTTACACTTTTGCAATTTTGCAAAATGATCAAACAAACGGAGCGCAAACAAACACAGAACAAAGATTGGCACTACAAGACGCCTTTTATTGTTCAAGTATTGGCATTTATGTAGCCAAGCCAACAAGTGCAACCGATACAACTTATGCACTTTGTACTTATCCGAATGTAAGTATATTTAGTAGTAGTAATGTTGCAACTTCTTTGTATTCTTTTTACAACTCTTTTATGTCTTTAACAGTAAACAACAGGCAAATTATACCTACCTATGATATACAAAGGCATTTAGACGTTCCACAAACGCAGCAGTTTGCGAATGTTGATTATACAAGCTCAGGTTTTGCACAAAAGGATCAGCAAAGAGGTATTGATAGCGGCGCGTGCCCTATTGAGCCGGGGATTGTGTTCGTAGGATCAAAGCAAAATGTATTACAGGTAACTATGCCAGTTGCAGCAGCAGCCGTTGAAACTTTTCAGCGTGCTATTATCATTTTTCGTGGGCATTTGGCGCAGAATGTTACGCCAGTTAGATAGTAGATAATATATATAATGTTTTGCCGTTCATTTAAAAAACGGCATATTTTAAAAATCTAAATTAAAAAAAATGGCATTTCGTACAAATAAATATGAGTTCGTAGAAATTAATGTGCCGGGAGTTGCAAGTACAGGACAAACAGGTACTCGTTGGAATTTTCCCGATCTACCAAAGTTGCGTTATACGAGCTTACAAGCATTACAAGTTTATACTATTGCTACAATGACTATCGCACCAAGCGGACAAGCGTTGGCAAGTTTGGCAATTTTACAAAAAAGTTATTTAGTGTTATATAGTAATGATAGGCAAGATAATTATAATGTACCCTTATTAACATTAAACAGTATTCAAGACGCCGTACCTTCGCCTTTTCAGCGTGGTTTATATGAATTTAGCGGACAAAAAGCAACCTGGGATAAGTCGTATATAACGATAGCAAGCGCACCGGCTAATACTGTAAATTTTAGTTTTTGTTTTGGTATATATTATAACTAAAAAAAATGTCTATTAATAACAAAGTTGAAATAACTTCTGCGAATGGAGTTTTGGACTGGTACGAAGATCAGCCAAAAGCGGCATATAAATTATGTCGTGGAACTACTTTTAATAAAGACCATATTGTAGATGTTTACGAAAGTGCAGACAAAGACGCCGGATATAAACAACTGGTAAAAGTAATAACAAGGTTAGCTAATGAAGTAAGTAATACAAATACTTATTTTATATGTATGACTGGTAAGGGCAGCGAATTACTGGCAACAACTACCTTTCAATTAAATACTTATCAAATAGGTAATGTAAATAACGGCGGTAATGATTATCGGGCAAATAATGAAATGTTAAGTAGATTATCTGCTATTGAAACAAAGTTGAATGAAGAAGAAGAAGAAACACCGGAAGAAGTTGATCCGTATAAAATAGATTTTAATAAACATATAGGCGCTATCATTAGTGATCCTGTTCAGTTTGTAACTGGGTTAATGGGAGTTTATGCAATAATTAAAGAAACTATGAAGCCAAAAGAGCCAACAATTAAAACAATGACAATGGCCGCCGGAGTGCCAAAAGATGAAGGAACTTTAGACGACTATATTGGTACTTTATTAACTAAAGGAGTTCAAATAGAGGATTTTAAAACTTTGTCCGAAATGACCGAAAGTAAATTAAAAACTTTGCTAAATTTTATTAGATAATGGCAAGTAAACAAGATAATGAAACTTTAAAATTGTTACTATATGCCGGTGGTGGTGCATTGGTATTTTTTACATTAAAAAAAGGTTTTACAGGTTTATTAGAAGCATTAGGAATAAAAAATAATGAAAGTAAAATTACCGTAGATAATGAAGTAAATAATACTGAAAGTGCTTGGTCGCCTTTATATTGGACTAAACAAAAAACACCAAAATTATTTAAGGTTGCATATACTCAATTTTTATGCAAGCAGATTTATAATAGTGTGGGATATTTTAAAGACGACTGGAGTGTGGCATTTGGAGCAATTAAAACTTGTAAATATAAAACTCAAGTATCTTGGTTAGCAGATAATTTTTATAAGTTATATAAACAAGATTTATTAACTTGGTTGCCGGGTGGTAGTGGGTGGCCGCAAGATAGATTTAGTAATGAAGATGTAGCGCAAGCTATAAAATATGTAAATGGTTTACCAATTAAATAAAAAACAATGAAAAAAAATAACACTTTATTATATCTACTTTTATTAGGTGGTGCGGCATTTGCTTTTATATCTTGGAAAAATAAGGATAAGCGCAAAGGATCAGTAATAGTTGAGCCATTAGAAAAAACAACAGATAGTCCAGATTATACATTTACAGGGCAAACGGCGCAGCAAACACCCCCTATAATTGAACAAGTAAAAGACGCTATTGAAAGTACACCGGAAGTCTTAAGCACAATTATAACAAAAGCAAAAGGGTTATTTAAAAAGAAAGCAAAGCCAGTAAATAAAAAAGTTGTAAGCACGCCGTTAATAATAACAAGAACAACAGGCACAGGAGTACAAACAATAGTAAAGCCAAAAAAAGCAGCCGTAAGAAAAGCAGTAAAAGCAAGTAAAAAAGCAGCTAAAAAAAGAGTAAAGGGTTTTGACGATATATCTATATTATATTAGTACCTATAATTTAAAAAAATGAATAATAAAAATACAATTTACTTCGTAGCTGCATTAGCATTTATATATTATTTTTATAACAAAAATAAAAAAGCACCGGCGGTACAATCAGCAAAGGCAGATCTTGTAAGTTTAGTTAATAAAACTAATTTTGTTGAGGACACTACCACAATGAAAGATTTATATAAACAAAGTAAAGAACAATGTAAATATTAAAATATGGCTTGTATTAACTATATTACCGAAACTAAATTATTTGCTGCAAACGGGCAGACGGATAGCCAGTGTAATACTATCTTATTTATTAATACAGGTACAGACGCCGTAAGTATTGACGGCTTAACTTTACAAACAAATCAAAGTTGGGAAGTAGTGGGTAATGTGGGCGAAATGAATATAAAAACATATAATTTTTTATTTTCAACAACAGTAGCGCCGCAATTAACAATCATTTTTAAAAGATATGTATAATGCCAGTAGGTTTTGATGTTACTAATCAAAAAGCAAGTCCGGCTCTATATGCAAGTAGTTTTGCAACAAGACCGGCACCAGCATTTGTTGGTAGGTTATTTGTTGATACAGATACACCAAGCACCGGCATATATAGAGACACAGGGACAGTATGGTTATCAATAAGCGGCGGCAGTAGTGAAACACAATCGTTAAATGATGTTTGCGTTATTGGTAATACTACAACTACATTAGGTATTTCAATTAATGGACAAAGTACAGTAGGCACACACGACAGTTCGTCAAGTTCAATACCACCGGAAGCAGATTTTGCATTGACAATCGGCGAAGATTATCCGGCAACTGGTTTTAGTATTTATACAACTCAAAAAAATCATTTTGCCAGTAGTTTACGAAATGAGGGTACAGTAGTATTTGATACATTAAGCGGCACAGGAGCAAGAATAGTGGTAGCGAGTGCAGACGGAACACTTACCGCAAGTGCAGCATTGAGTAGTTATGTAACTGGTAGCGGTACAACAAACTACCTACCTAAATTTACAGGTGCAAGTGCAATAGGGAATAGTGCGATTACTGATGATGGAACAACTGTTACTTTAATTAGTAGAGCATTGAGTGGAACAAGTGCTACGTTTAGTGGTGGTGTATCTGCTGATGTTGGTTCGGCTATCCCTTCAATACAAGTTAAAAACGTTAGTACAGATGCTCCGTTTATAGGATTTTATCGTGGTGGAACATTAAGAAATACATTTCAATTACTTACTGATGGCTCTTTTAGACTAACTGACGCTTCTTTAGTAGCCAATGCAGGTCTTACAATGGGTGCGTTAAGTGGTACAAGTGCAAGTTTTACAGGTGTATTAACGCTAACTAATGGAACAACATCTTCTAATCAAAATGCAACAGGGTTTTCATTTAATAGGAATATTTCATCCGGTGCTATTTTTTCTGCAACGGGATTTGCGTATCAATGGCAAAGAACAATGTCTACAACTGCTGCAAGTGATTACTTAGAATTGCAGTTATATAATCCAAGCGGAGCTTATGTTTCTTCACCATTTACTATATATGGCACAGGAGCATCTATATTTACTTCAAGTGTAAACGTAGGTAATTTTACAACAGCACAAAAAAACTCTTTAACGGCAAGTGCTGGTATGATAGTTTATGATACGACATTAGCAAAACTATGTGTATATACAACTGCTTGGGAAACAATAACAAGTATTTAAAAAAATAAAAAATGAAAGAAATACAACCGGTTGCAATTTGGTATAATGGTAACAATGTTAATGCCACTAAATTAAATGCTTATTTAGTTAATGATAATTTAGAAACAAATGCTACTTTTTCTTATTCATTAAATAGTAATGATAATTTTATGTTAAGTAGTGGCAATTTAACAATGAGTGGCGCAGATTACGAGGTATATAATAGTAATACAGACGCTAATACATATGCTTTTGAATGGATAGCTACACAATTAAATTTAATTTTATTATGACTATATATATAACGGCAGCTAATATATTTACTAATTATACAATAACTTCAGGGAATATTAACCAACTAAATATAGTATATGAAAGAAAAAATTAATCTAATTCAGCAAGTTATAGATCAAGCGTGTAAAGCCGGACTATTTCAAACGATAGAAACGGCAGCCGCCGTTAATTTTGCTTGGAATGAAATTGTAAAAAATATAAAAGATAATGAGCCAAGAGTTGATGTTTAATATAATTGTCTTTATTTCATTGTTAATAGGGTTTTACTATATAACAAAGCACCGGCTTAATGTTATTGAGGACGAATTAAAACTATATAAGAAAGATAATACGGATATACTGGATAGATTAGCAAGGATAGAAACAAAATTGGATTACCTTAAATAATATAAAATGAAAAAGATATTAAAAAATTGGAAAACTTCTTTATTTGGTTTGGGCGGTATAATTACTGGAGTAGCTACAATCTTTAAAGGGGATATGTTTGGCGGCATTACTGCTATTTTAGTTGGGTTGGGTTTGGTGGCTGCTAAAGACGATAATGGAGAATAATGAATACAACAAGTAAGGCAATAATAATAGTAGCATTAATAATTGTTTTATCTAATATGCCAACAAAAACAAAAGCAGAAACATTAATAAAATATTTTGAAGCGTCTAATGATGTAAAAAAATATTTAAAAGCGTACCAAGATAGTGGCAAGCGATGGACTATTGGTTGGGGGAATACTTATAATTATGCTCTAAATAGACCAGTACAAGAAGGAGATACTATTACAATAGAACAAGCTAATGAATTTTTAAAAAAAACAGTTGATTTAATAAAAAAAGATATTAAAGATATAGTTAAAGTAACTATTAATAATAATCAATTTAATGCTTTAATTAGTTTTGTATTTAATTTAGGGATAAGATCACTTAAAAGCAGTACCCTACTTAAATTGCTTAATAATGGTACAGATATTAAAATTGTAGCCGCAGAATTTGCTAAATGGAATAAAATTAAAATAAATGGCAAATATGTAGTTAGTAATGGGTTGGTTATAAGACGCAAAGCCGAAAGCGATCTATTTTTAAGTTAAAAAAAAATAAATTTGGTAATATGAAATAGTTTATTTTATCTTTACAACGGGAACAAATTTTTTAACTTAAATTACTTATTATGCAAAATCTACAAATTACACAGGTAGAAAGCCAACTTGCTCAAATATTGGCACTCCGTAACATTATTCTACACGAAAAATTTACATTACAAATTTACACCTTAACAGGAATTTACAATTTAGGCGATTTACTGCCCTATAATGTAGATACCAGTGTAATTGTATTGCTTGATAACTCAATAGACAAGCTCCAAAAAGAACTTATTTTTTTAAATTCAATTATTTAATACTTAAATTTTATTTATGAATATTAAGCAAGTAATTAGGTGCGTATATATATTGAAGCAGCAGCCAGTAACTAAATTTAAAATAGATCAATATACTAATTTTATTTTAGATAGTTACGATTGCACCCAATA
>Ga0208942_1000835_pt1 | contig 11779 bp, 9 predicted proteins | sample GreLakmeSU08MSRF_FD_187704 | JGI IMG/M metagenome (GOLD analysis project Ga0208942, IMG submission 187704) | Freshwater lentic microbial communities from great Laurentian Lakes, MI, USA - Great Lakes metaG SU08MSRF (SPAdes) | ecosystem: Environmental > Aquatic > Freshwater > Lake | place: Great...
TAGAATTTCAATGCTTTGTCAAGTCGTATTCTTCCGAAATCTTGGCGGCTTCTTCGTCCGAGATGTGCGGGCGAAAAAGTTTGCCGTATCCGAGCGCGGCAAAGATGCGCTCGATGGCGAGGATCTGTTCCTCTTTCGTCATCTCTTTTGTTTCAATTTTCATACGAGTAGTATAGCGGCAAAACGCGAGGAGCGCAAGGTTTATTTTCGGAAATCTTTTTTGACCGAAGGCTCTCTGATACGCTTGAGGGAACCAGCTCTTGAACAGGAAGTGCTGCTCAAGTCGACTTTCGTCTCATCCCAAACGCACCAGAGAACCTTCGACTGCCAATAGAATACCACAAATCCGCGCGGACACAAGGTTTTTTTTCGGAAATCGCACGATTCTTTTTCGCACGTTTGGTGCGATGGTTGGCACGCTACTTGCTATCTCAGAGTCGTTGTAAGTCGTTGACTATCAAGCACTTGCGCGGGGCCCCCGCGTAAGTCGTTGACTATCAAGCACTTACGCAGGTCGAGGCCTAGCAAGAAGCGCGCCAACCTTTCGGCTGGCACGGCGATTGCTTAGTAGTCGCTTGATGGGTCATAGTCCCCGTCGTCGGGATACATATGACCCTCATCGTGATACACCTCCTCGGAGGAGACGTGCGCGAGAGGCGCGGTGGCCTCCTGCGGGTTGAGGTTGGAGTTAGGGTTAACCATAGGTTCAGCGTTCATCATGGAAAAAGAATACCACGAAACGCGAGGGGCGCAAGGGAATTCGCAAGGTATTTTCAGAAAGATTTTTGCGAAAGTTGTTGACGAAACGCGCGCGGCGTGGTATAGCGGCGGTCGTTGTAAGTCGTTGACTATCAAGCACTTGCGCGGGGCCCCCGCGTAAGTCGTTGACTATCAAGCACTTACGCAAGGTGCGGGATAGCAAGAAGCGTGCCAACGTGAGGTTGGCACGGCGATTGCTACCTAGCTGCGGTCGATTCCCATTCTGCGATTACGCGCGGCATGAGAACGTGCAGCACGTTTGGCTTGCTGCTTTTTCCATATAGCGTAGAACGTAGGGTCGTGGAACAGAGCCGCGAACTTTGCGGCATCGGTCACGATAGGGGTTTCGGTTTGGGTGATTTGCGTTTCAATTTTCATGCTGTAAGTATAGCTGAGAGGGTGAGACATCCGCTGTCCTACCCGAAAGATTTCTGCGATTTATTTCAAAAGCCTAGCGATTGCGATGAAGGAGGTTTCATGCGGCATCTGGCCGCAATGCTCACAACGGAGCGTTCCGTTGTCGTCTCTAACCTGGTGCAGAGGGCTGGAGAAGTAGGGGCTGCCAGCGAATACGCAGAAGTGACGCACAGCCGCAATTTTCGCTTCCGTGGTTTCAATCTCGACCCCGTTCAATTTCGTTTTCATGCTCAAAGAATAACAGAAACCGAAACGAATACAAGAAAAATCGCAAAGTATCCCCCCCCATTTTTGAAAAATTTCGGCACCTAAAGTCGCGTAATAGGGCGGGGGGGGTTAAAAATCTATCTCTCCCATCCTATAAAACCTTCCTTTTAATCATTACTGCTCCCCTTGGGTGCAACGGGGGCATTTTTCTAAAAACCAATACCTTTTGCATTCCTTAATAACCCCTCAAGTCAAAAATTACGGGGAGCCTATGAAATCTAAAATTGCTTTTGATTTGTGCCTTGTAGAATTGAGACACAGATTAACTAAACCATCATTCCTGTGGAATATTAATATCTTTGCCGCATTTTATAATTGAGATAACCTCTCTAAGTTTCGGCTCAAATAAGATTCCATATTCATTATACACTCGGCGTCTTATAATAAGAAAATATGTCTAACAAAAACAATTCTAAGAAAGACAAGCCGAAGAAGGACACCTCTCCGTTTGTTTATCAAAGGGACAAGCTTAGAGATGGATTGACTATCAAGGATTTAGAATGGACTGAAAAACAAAAGTCATTTATCGAGCTGGCTTCTGATAAAAATATAAAATTGATAATGGTTAAAGGTCCCGCTGGTTGTTCTAAGACTGTTTTGTCAACATACTGCGCGCTAAAATTGCTATCAGAGAAAAAAGTGTCTGATATTACTTACATTCGTTCGGCTGTGGAGTCTTCCGACGCTAGTATCGGTTTTTTGCCTGGCAGCGCTGAGGAAAAAATGGCCTTTTACAATCTTCCTTTTATGGACAAGCTGGATGAGTTGCTTCCCAGATGCGAAGTGGATAAGATCATGAAAGAAGAGCGGGTAATTACTTTTCCTATAAATTTCTGTCGCGGCCTTAACTGGAATACTAAGGCTATTATTGTAGATGAAGCGCAAAATTCGTCGCTAAAAGAAATTGTTACAATCCTAACTCGCATCGGCAAGTTCTCGAAGTGTTTTGTCCTAGCTGATCCAGACCAAGCTGACCTTCCTTACGGCAAGCAAGGTGGATTTGATAAGCTTTTCAATCTATTCTCAGACGAAGACAGCAAAAACAACGGTATTGCCACTTTCGAATTCAACGAAGACGATATAATGAGATCAGAACTAGTGAAATTTCTAACCAAGAAGCTTAAGACTTTGAAGAGCCAGTCTTAAGTATTTCGCGCTTGTATTTGCTAAACTCTACCGAGTTGATTTGCTCATGCTTGACGTAGGAAATCTTCTTTACGCTCTTATCTTTAAAGTAGTATTCTAGGCCTTTTAGATTTTCTAAATCAATCTTCCCTACTATATATTCCACGAACAAACAATTGCCATCTTCAGGAAATTCTGCCTGCTGTCTTTTGTCTGAGAATTCTGAGGCGTCGTCGAAATCTTTTATTTGCATTATATGGAAGAATAACATATATTCTGGCTGTATGACCACTTTGCCTTTGTAGTTTTTTATAACATTTAAGTAATATTGCAGCACTTTGCTTTTTATATCTTCGGTATTCCTGATAACGAATTCGCTTTTAGGCTTGTATTTAATTAATAAGTCTTGGTTTTTTTGGAAAAGGTTTATTTTTTGCTCATCAGAAAGAGATGAAAAATCCACGACTGAAATATTATTATCCATATACTTATTATTGTAAAACAAGGATTATCTTAGTATAATTCATTATGAAAAGCAAATACTGCTCAAAGTGTGGAACAGAATGTCTCGTATATAAGGCTAATTTTTGCAATTCTTGTGGAGCGCCGTTTAACAATGCCATTGCCGCTAAATTCCCCACCCCTGAAAACGAAATCGTCGTAGACGAAGATGGTTCTATAAATTTAGCTTTGGCAAAAAGAACAAAACAAATAGACTTTGAAGTCGTAGTCCCTTTCGAAAAACAAGATGGCGCTTCTTTAGGGGAATTAATGTCACAATCTGAAAAATAACCTCAAATACGAAGACAACTTAACCCTAATTGATGCCGAAATTAAAAAACGGCGCAATAAGTGGCTTTTAACTAGGTTTTCTGGCATAGATTTTGACGACATCTCTCAGATTATTAAAATACATATTTTTAAAAAATGGAACCTATACAACCCAAGCAAAAAGATAGAACCCTGGATAAACACGATAATATCCAACCAATTAAAAAACTTAATAAGGAACAATTACGGGAATTATTCCAAGCCGTGCGTAAGATGTGGAGCCGCAGAAGCAAACGATAAATGCGCTATTTATAGCGAGCAATGCGCCGCGTGTCCGCTCTTCGCTAAATGGGAAAAAACCAAAAAAGCAGCCTTTAATCTAAAGAGATGTCAATCTACAGACGAGAATCAGAACACCATAGCAAACCAAGAAGATGAATCCTACGCGTTAGAAAAAAATATCCAAAATCTGAACGAAAAAATGCATTTGTTCTTAAAACCTAATGAGCACAAGTTCTATATTTTATTCTATCTAGAAAAGAATACCGAAGAGACAATAGCTAAGAAAATGGGCTTCAAGACGGGAGAGAAAAATAGGAAGCCAGGATATAAGCAAATCCAAAATATCAAAAAGAATATTATTAAGAAAATTAAGAAGGCTATAGCGGATGGAAAGATAGATATCTTTTAATATGGATAAAATTGCTTTAACAGATGAACAATCTAGGAGAATTTTGGAGCTATGGAACAATCCAGACAGCTCTAAGATTCCGGGTATTAAAGAATTGACTGCTATTATTTTTCCTGACGTTTCGGAAGAAATGAAAGACGGCCGGAGCGTTTACGGCAGGACAATCCGAGCCTTCTTAGCTGAACGTAATCTAAAAGCGAGAGCAACAAACGAATACCAAGCTAAAGAACGTGTTGACTTGAGTGATGAGCAGAAAGAGTTTATTCTAAAAAATGTTTCTACGATGAGTTCAGTAGAGTTAGCTAGGATGCTTTTTAAAAATGAGACTCTTACTAATTTAAATATTGAAGCGCGGATTGTTAATGACTATATAAAGACCCTCTCCAATATAGTAGCTTACTCTACTACTGAAGAAGTCCCCGATGGAGAGTATCGGCCGCCCAAGACGCCAGACAGAATCCTAGCAAGGATAAATAAGTATGTTCTTGATGGTATAGATAAAGATAAGGTAACCCCGCAGCAGAGAAAAGAAATGACCTCGCTAATTTCTTACTTGCACACTTATCGATTCTTACATCAAATCAATTCTTACTCCTCCCAGGGAGATAGAGATCTTTTTGAAAGCTCTTTTGTAAGATATTGCTACGATAAATCCGATCTAACGCAAGAAGAAGTGGATCAATACATAATTCTTTGCACAGAAGTAGTTATCTCATCTAATATCCAGCAGACTATTCAGATGATACAAATGCAGATCGACGCTCAAATCGAATCTGATGGGAAAATCCCGATGACATTAATCGAAGCTTCTAATAGTGCTAGAAACGAATATAATCAATGCGTTACTCGGCAGCAGAAGCTATTGAATGACTTGAAAGTCAAACGTAGTGACCGTTTAAGTAAGAATATTAAAGAAAACGCGAGTATATTAAATTTAGTTTATCTTTGGAAAGAAGAAGAGACTCGGAAGAAGATGATTAAGTTGGCGGAAAATAGAAAAGCCTCCGTCAAAGAAGAGATAGATCGGCTAATGACAATCGACGAAATTAAATGCAAGATCGTTGGCCTATCAGAAGACCAGATCTTACATGAGTAGCGTTTGCAAAATTTGTTCTGAGGAGTTTGAGTCGGATGGAAGCCTTCATAAGCATCTAAAGGTGCATAAATTGAGGGTTATAGAATACTATCAACAGCACCATGCTCGTTTTGATATGTTCGATGGTAAGATTATCAATTTCCGTAATAAAGAACAATACCTAAGCACTGATTTCAATTCTAGAACTAATCTAAGGATGTGGATTAAAGCTAGTCTCCCAGAGGTGGTAAGAGATTACATCTATAGCATATTAATAAAAAGAAAAGAGAGAAAAAATCTAACTTACTCCCTCTCTCAAGTTGAGCTCCGCTCCTTGGTGATGCCTCCTGTATCTATCTACAACGAAATCTTCGATGACTACTACGATCTTTGTGAGCGGTTGGGCTTTAAGAATAAATATGATAATTTTTCAGACATTATATCTAGCTTCGTTTATGACGACTCTTACAAAATATACGTTGACAGCAGGGAACAGAAACCTTTAGTCTTTAAAAGACCAACCGAAGTAAAAGGATTGAAGTTTGGAGATTACGCTTTCAGTGATAAAGATGCAACTTGTAATTGCTACATAGAAAGGAAGTCTGTTTCTGATCTTATTGGCACCCTAAGCGGCGGATACGAACGGTTCTTGCGTGAGATTGAACGTTCGGTGGAAAATCAAGCAAATCTTATTGTTTTAGTCGAGGAGTCTTTGAGTAATTGTTTAAATTTTAATCATCTTCCTCACGTTTATCAAAAAAATACAAAGGTAACACCTGAGTATATTTTTCATAACGTAAGAGAGATAATTCAGAAATATCCCTCTGTTCAATTTTTGTTTGTAAAAGGCAGAAAAGAAGCCTCAAGAATTATCGAGCGGATCTTTACTTGCGGGTGCGCCTACAAGAAAATTGATTTACAATTTGCGTACGATACGGAAAGGTTATAAATGTGGATTTGCCCCGATAAATATAAAAGGAAAATCGTTAATGTAAACGAAGAGCTTTCCCATCTAAAAGGCACCCTTTTAGACAAAGAAGCTAAAATCACATTAGCAAGGTTCCTCAAGGCCAATATCGGGTTGACGACTGAGTTAATTTCCGGTATTAAATTGGCTCCATATCAAGAGATTGCGATTAAAGGAATGATGCAAGGAAATTTCTCGATGTTAGTTTGGGGTCGTGGGCTTTCAAAAACATTTTGCGCTTCGGTATTTTGCTTTCTACAATGCATTTTTGAGCCAGGAACAAAAGTGTTAATCGCCGGGCCTACTTTTAGGACAGCGAGAAACATTTTTAATATTGTAGAAAAATTTAGCGAATCAAAAGGAGCAGAGCTTCTTCTACAATGTTTCGGCGCGAAATCTAAGCGAGGTGATGAATTCACTTGGGATATCAATGGCGGTTCAATTAAAGCTATTCCTCTGAATGGTGAAAAAATTCGAGGTTTCCGTGCAAATGCACTAGTATTAGACGAGTTTCTTCTTTTGCCAGAAGATATTATTAAGAACGTATTAATGCCTTTCTTAGTCGCCCCTCAGAATATCAAAGAAAGAATGCAGGTAAGAGAAATCGAAGACGGGCTCATAAAAGAAGGAAGAATGAAAGAGGAAGAGAGGATGGTATTCGAGAACAATTCAAAAATGATAGCTCTTTCTTCTGCGAGTTATACATTTGAAAATCTCTATAGGACATATCAGGAATGGATGGCTAGAGCCTCCGATGAAAATGAAACGGAAGCTAAGTATTTCGTATCTCAAATGGGCTTCGAGGCTGCTCCACCAGATATGATAGATAAAACTATTATTGAAGAAGCTCAAAATGGCGGAAGTTCTAATTCTTCTTTTCAAAGAGAGTATTGCGCTCAATTTACCGACGGAAGCGATAGCTATTATAGCTTTAAAAAGATGGAGGAATGTACTTTGAAGGATGAGCGGCCACACACTCTAGTAAAAGGCACTACCGACAAGAAGTATATTTTAGCTATCGATCCTAACATGAATGAAAGTCCCTCTGCTGACTATTTCGCCATGTCTGTTATGGAATTGGACGAAGAAAACAAGCAGGGCATACTAGTTAATTGTTATGCTGGGCTTGGAAGCTTGAGTAATCACGTCAAGTATTTCCATTACTTATTAACAAACTTTAACATAGTAATGATTATCTTAGACAATGCTGGTTCTGACACCTTTATTGACACTTACAATAATTCGGAGTTTATAAAGAAAGAAACAGATAAGGTTAGGACATTTGATTTCAATTCCATCGCTGAAGGAATGGATTACGAGATTCAATTGCGTAATGCACGCGCGAAGTATAATCAGGAGAGTAGATGCATAGCCTTTCCCCAAGTCTTTGAATCTGAGTTTATCAGAAGGTCTAATGAAAAATTACAAGGAGATATCGACTACAAGAGAGTATGGTTTGGATCAAGTACTTGCGGTAATGAGGCATTTTTTAATGAGTCCTCGGCAGTCAAAGTGCCGTTAGAGCTGCTTCTTCCGGAATCGAAGAAGGATTGGAGCTTTATAGACATCCTAGAAGAGCAGGATAATTTAATCTACCAGACCAAGAAACAGTGCGCGCTAGTTAAATTCACCACTACAGCAAGGGGTAATCAGGGGTTTGAGCTTCCACAGCATTTAAAAAGGTCAAGCTCTCCTAATAGGGCCAGAAAAGATAATTACACGACCCTGGTTCTGAGCAATTGGTTAGTTAGGTGTTATTTTGACATAATGAAATCTCCAGAAAAAACTGAAGAAGGTTTTAGTCCAACTATGATTTATTAGTGTAATAAAAGAAAAGGTAAAAGGCCATGCCTGATAATTTAATTAGAATCAAACAGTTAGATAAACCAGAATTATCTGGTTTTATTTATAGCGCACTTTCTGGTAGGACTCTAGAAATAACTTCCGAGCAACTTAAATTCAGTGGAAATTTTTTGCCAACTACCAGTGGCAAATATTCGTTAGGCTCTCCCTCTCTTCCCTTCGATCACGTCTATACTACTAGTGGAATTTTCTTTAACAACGCTGTATTAAGCGTGGTAGATGGAGATTTAAGATTAAACGATGTTTCTGTAACGGGAGACTTAGGAGTAGGGGTCATAGGTCCTAGCGGAGCCACTGGCGCTATAGGGCCAACGGGGGCATCTGGCAGAGCAATCATAAGCGCAATTGGTACTGGAACAGGAGCAAACGGTGGATTTACTGGAATATACTTTTCTCTATCCGGATCAAGCGATACGGAGTTTACCTACACAACTCCTATTAGCTTGCCTACGGGACCATCTGGTGCGTCAGGAGTCAATGTAACAGGGACTCTTCTTTCTGGCTCTAGTCTTTATGGTGGAGATAGATTTTTAAGATTCCTGTTTAGCAATGGAACGACTGGGAGTTTGATTACTCTACCGACTGGAGCTACTGGAGTAGCTGGGGTATCTGGAACCACCGGACCAGTTGGTGGATTTTCTTTCGTCCTTTATGACGCTACTGGATTTAAGACCGGAGAGAATAATCCACCAAGAGCTTACGTAGAACAGATGGAGGGGAGCGGATATAACCCAACCATAAATTTCATAAAAGGTTTTACTTATGATTTCTCATATGCTGGATTAAATACAGCAATAATAAATGACGTAGCAACTAATGTACTTTTCTCTACTGGCGAAGAAGCAGGTTTACTAAGATTATGTTTCTTTAATACAGGCGTAGTTAGCGCAAGATATGTCTCAGGATCTATCCCAACCCCCGTTACTCTTAGCAATATTTTCGTTAATAGCTCATACGAATTAGACGGCTTTCGCGGCATTGTAAAATACGACGCAACCGCCAATTTAAAATACGGCTTTGAACTAATTAGCATTGACTCGGAGCTTTCTCTAAATCAGGTCTATGTTTTAGGATTTGTTAAATTATATGATGGCGCGCCTACTGGACCCCAAGGTCCTACTGGATCTACTGGACCTCAAGGACCCATGGGGCCTACCGGTCCACAGGGAGATCAAGGAAGTGCATCTCCAGTTATTACTGGCATTAGATTAGCGTCTGGCGTTGGAGTAAATTCTTATGTATTCATATCTTCTGGAGGTGTGGAAGCTAATCCCATTTCTCTTCCGACCGGAGCTCCAGGCCCAAGTGGATTAATTGGACTAACTGGCCCAATAGGTCCAAAAGGAGATACTTATAAAACATCTGTCTATTCTAATAGCGCGGGGCTTTCCGTTAGAAAAAACAGTAGCGCAGAAATAACTTTTCCATCTGCGATGAGTTTTACATTGAATGATGAGTTGGAATTTACTCACGATAACTTTAAAAATTTAGCTTACGGAGTAAATCAAAAACTATTATTTGTTGCAGAGAATACTGGAACTTATTGGAACGGAAGAGTGGTGGTTTACGATAACCTAGCTGGCCTTATAAAGGTTAACGTAGAAAGTCCTTATGGATGTAATTCTGCTCTTTGTTCTCTCTCCGCAGGTAATCCTATATTTAGCGGTATTTTTAATACTAATATTTTGATTGATGTTAATTTAGATATTGTTTCTGCGGTTGGACCTTCTGGAGCAACGGGACTTTCGGGAGTTCATGTGACTGGGGCGAGTAATGTTGGCGGTACTGGAATGTACTTCTCTTTATCTAATGGAAATACTACTAATACTATTTCTATTCCAACTGGTGGAGCTACTGGACTTATTGGTTTATCTGGGCCATCTGGAAGAGCTATAGTACAAGCTTCAGGAACTGGAGTTGGAACAAACGGTGGGACTTCTGGGGTAATATTCCTTTTGTCTGGGTCTGGAGATACATCATATAGCCAGACAAACGTTATTAGTTTGCCCGTTGGTCCTAGTGGCGCAACTGGACCTTATGTTTCTACCTTAATCCAGAACGGCAATCAGGTAAGCTTTGTATTAAGCACTACGGCTCAAATAAGTCCACCAATTACATTGCCAGCTGGACCAAATGGAGCGCAAGGACAAGCAGGCCCATACGTTGTATCTTCCACTAACGTTAATGGCTCTGGAATATTTTTCACCTTAACTAATGGTACTCATACTAATACTATCCAAATCCCCACTGGTGGACCTATAGGACCTATTGGGCCTACTGGAAGAACGATCATTTCTGCTTCTGGTTCTGGGGTGTCTGCTTATGGCGGTTATTCGAATTTAGTATTTTGGCTTTCTGGATCTGGTGATACAAGCCTTACGTCTTTGAGCCCTGTGCAATTTCCCATTGGTCCAAGTGGAGCTACTGGTGCGCAAGGCCCATCTGGAGTCATACATTTCAACATTAAGCATGTAGACCCGGACGACTCCTCTTATGGAGTTCTTTTGCAGTCTCATGCTGTAAATTACATTGACTTCTCAGTGCAAGACGCTTGGGATTGCAAGGTCACGGGTAACGATGTCGAGGTTCAATTTTTACCAACGTCATTTGCGACCGGACTGGTAACTACAATGAGGATAACTAATTCGGGGGCTCTCGATGGGGATATAAACGACAATCCTATCGTTTGGGGCACGGGGATTTATTGGCCTAATGATCAATCCCCATTCTTTCCAACAACAGCCGGAAGATCATTATTTACCACCTTTACGAGGTTCCCTAATAAAAACGGAAATCCAGTTTATATTGCTACTTATTCCACCAGTTACCATATATAATAGCTTATGAGCAAAGCCAAGACACCTAAGAAGACAAGTAAGTTACAGGAAACGATCCCTTTGATGGCTTCAGCTACGGCTTCGCCAACGACAAGAAGAAATAGAGCTGGTTCAATAGAAAGAACTGACCGTTATAAGAATATTGAAGATGGAATGATTCCATTTAAATACTCTAGTTCGTATAGCGATAAGAGTTCTTTGGAGATTAGAGACGCAGTAATGCTTTGTCAGAAGGCTTACTATAATTTTTCAGTCTTCAGAAATGTAATCGATTTAATGACCGAGTTTTCGGTGAGCAACATCTACTACCGTGGTGGAAATGCAAAATCAAGAGAGTTTTTCGACGCCTTATTTAATAAAATAAACCTTTGGGATTTACAGGATAAATTTTACAGAGAATACTATCGGTCTGGAAACGTTTTCATCTACAAGTTTGAATCTGAACTTTCTACTTCAGAGATATCGAAGATCACTCAAATTTTCAGCAAAGAAAAATCTCAAACTCAAGTTCTCGAAACGGACAAGAGCTCTTTGGAAAAAATAGCGATTAAAAAGAACATGATACCTTCTAGGTATACGATTCTCAACCCTGCCGACATCCAGTTGGTAAACAGGATAAGCTTTGCCTATGGAAACTACTCTAAGGTGTTGTCTGATTATGAATTAGATACCCTAAGAAATCCCAGAAGCGACGAGGACCTTGAGGTTTTTAATAGTCTTCCGCCAGAAGTTCAAGAGCAAATTAAGAAGAAGATCAACTCGGTAGTTTTACTTCCTTTGGATAAGGATAAAATTGTAGCTATTTTTTACAAGAAGCAAGACTACGAGCCCTTTGCTGTTCCGATGGGATTTCCAGTTCTAGAAGATATAAATTACAAGTATGAGCTTAAAAAGATGGATATGGCTGTTAGCCGGACTATGCAGCAGGCCATCTTGCTAATTACTATGGGCGCGGAACCGGATAAAGGTGGAATAAATCAGAAAAACCTTTCGGCGATGCAAGAGCT
>Ga0208942_1000837_pt1 | contig 11769 bp, 9 predicted proteins | sample GreLakmeSU08MSRF_FD_187704 | JGI IMG/M metagenome (GOLD analysis project Ga0208942, IMG submission 187704) | Freshwater lentic microbial communities from great Laurentian Lakes, MI, USA - Great Lakes metaG SU08MSRF (SPAdes) | ecosystem: Environmental > Aquatic > Freshwater > Lake | place: Great...
ATCCCGACCAAGAAGTCAGAGACCTTCTCAACGGCCGACGACAACCAGACCACGGTCGAGATCCACGTGCTGCAGGGTGAGCGCGAACTCGCCGTCTACAACAAGACGATCGGCAAGTTTCAGCTCACGGGCATTCCGCCCGCCTCCCGTGGGATGCCGCAGGTCGAGGTGACGTTCGACATCGACGCCAACGGCATCCTGCACGTGGCCGCGAAAGACAAGGCGACGGCCAAGGAGCAGAAGATCCGCATTGAAGCGTCGAGCGGGCTCTCGGACGGCGAAGTGGATCGGATGGTGAAGGACGCCGAGCAGAACGCCGCGCACGACAAGCAGAAGCGCGAAGAGATCGACACCAAGAACCGGCTCGACACCCTGGCGTATCAGGTCGAGAAGGAGTCGAAGGAATGGTCCGACAAGGTGCCGGAGGAACTCCGCACCAGGCTCACTGCCGCTGTGGAACGCGCCCGCAAGGCACACCGCGGTGACGATATGCACGAGATCAACGGCGCGCTCGAAGAACTCTCGGCGGCATTCCAAGCCGCCGGACAGTCGGTGTACGCGGCGCAGGCCTCTGCGCCACCGGCCGGTGAGGGCGCGCCAGCCGATGGCGCCGCGGGCGAGGCAAAGAAGGAAGAGGTCGCGGAAGCCGACTATGAGATCGTGGACGACAAAGAGGCCAAGAACGACAAGAAGGCGTAACGCCTAGATTTACACCGGGCGGATGGTGGAACCTTCCACTGTCCGCCCGGTGTCTAATGCAGACCAGTAGGTGTACCGAACCACCTCTTCACGGTCAGGACTAAACCGCATGATGACCAGTTTGAACCGACCACGCGCCATCGCCATTGCCGCCATCGCCTTCGTTGGCGGCGTCATCTTCGCCTCGTCCATGGACTGGACGAAGCTCCTCGTCGCGCAATCTCGCGGCGGGGCTCCGGTCGTGAGCATGGCGGCGCAAGGTGCCGCCGACATTCAGGGCGGATTTGCCGGAGTCGCCGAGAAAGTCACGCCTGCCGTGGTATCGATCCAGGCGGAGCGTGACGCCCGGCCCGCGGCCAACCGACCACCGGGCAACACCCCGCCGGGCAACACCCCACCGGGCAGTGGCCAGCAGCGCCGCAACCTCCCGCCAGGCTTCGAGCAGTTTTTTGGCCCACAGCCGGATGAGGACAGCGCCCCACAGAACGCGTCGGGCACCGGCTTCATTGTGAGCAAGGACGGCTACATCCTCACCAACAATCACGTCGTTGAAGGGATGGACCGACTGGTTGTGCACCTCTCCGACCGACGCGAGTTCAAGGCGAAGTTGATTGGCCGCGATCCGCAGACCGATGTGGCGGTGATCAAGATCGACGGGGCGAACTTCCCTGCCCTCACGCTCGGCGACGATGCCCGCACCCGTGTCGGTGAGTGGGTGGTCGCGGTCGGCAACCCGCTTGGCCTCGACTTCACGGTCACGGCCGGCATCGTGAGTGCCAAGGGTCGGTCGAGTGAACTCGCACGGCTCCGTCAGAGCACGTACGCGATCCAGGACTTCATCCAGACCGACGCCGCCATCAACCCGGGCAACTCGGGTGGGCCGCTGGTGAACACCCGCGGCGAAGTGATCGGCATCAACGCCGCGATTTCGAGCCCGACGGGCACGTACACCGGGTACGGCTTCGCGATTCCGATTACGCTCGCCAAGACGGTGATGGACGACATCATCGCGCACGGCCGGGTCCGCCGCGCGATCATGGGCGCGCAGATGAACGAAGTGACCGGCGAAGACGCCGCGGTGAACAACCTCAAGGAAATCGCCGGCGCCAAGATCGGCGACTTTGCGACGGAGAACAGCCCGGCGGAACAGGCGGGTATTGAGCGCGGTGACGTGGTCGTCCAGGCCGAAGGCAAGAAGATCGACCGGGTCAGCACGCTGCAACGCATCCTCCGCACGCACCAGCCCGGCGACGTCGTCACGCTCGACATCGTCCGGTATGGCGAGAAGAAGACGGTCAAGGTGAAACTCGCCGAGGCCCCGAGCGATGAGCCGCGCGCGGTGGCGGCGGTCCGCAAACCAGCCGACGAGCCTGCCTCCACGGCGGCGGCGCTCTCCAAGCTTGGCATTAGCGTGGATGCGCTGACGCCGCGCATCGTCGAAACACGCCGCATTTCGGACAAACTCAAGGGCGTCGTGGTCACGACCGTTACACCCGGCTCGACCGCAGAGGGTAAATTGTTCGAGAACGACGTGATCACTGCGGTGCGGTTTCCGTCGCAGGCACCGGTGACCACGGTGGCCGACCTGCAGCGCGAACTCGCCAAGTTGAAGTCGGGCCAGTACGTGGGCGTGGTGGTCTACAACACCAACCCGGCGACCGGGGTGGCGACTTCGCGGGTCGTGAACCTAAAAATCGGTGACTGAAGCAGACTCCTGATGGTCTGAAAGGGGAGTCCGGACGACGGACTCCCTTTTCAGTTGCGAGAGTGGCGGAATTGGCAGACGCGCAGGACTTAGGATCCTGTGCCGCAAGGCGTCCGGGTTCGACCCCCGGCTTTCGCATGTTCATAGGCAGTGAGGGGACAAAACCCGGCGCAATTGGGTTATTTTGCAGCATATGGAATTCGAAGTCACCGACCGCAAAACGCATGGCGCCGAACGGCACCTGCGCATCAGCATCAGCGCCAGCACCGTCAGCGAGGCCCGTGAACGGGCAGCGACGCGTGTAGCCAAGCAGGTACGCGTTCCCGGGTTCCGCCCGGGCAAGGCGCCTGCCAACATCGTCCGCAAGCAGTACGCCGACGCCATCAAGCAGGACGCGCTCGACGGGCTGATGCGCGAGGCGTATCAGCGCGTGATCGAGACCGAGCAGCTCGACCCCGTCACGCAACCGCACGCGCACGACGTCAGCTTCGAGGACGACCAACCGCTCACCTTCGAGTTGCACTGCGAAGTGCGGCCGGTGGTTGAGCTCCCACAGCTCGATGGCTTCAAGCTCACGCGGCCGGCTGCCCAGGTCACGGACGATGCCCTTGCTGCGCAAATCGAACAGATGCGCGACCAGAAGGCCGCCTGGACGCCGACGGAAGAGAAGCCCAAGGAAGGCGACCTCGTCACCGTGCAACTGGCCGTCACGAGTGGCGAGGCCCCGTCGACCGACGGAAAGGAATACCGGCTCATGCTCGGCGCGGGCCAGGTGATTGGCGCGATTGAGGAGCTGATCATGGAGCTGGCGCCTGGCGGTTCGGCCGAGCGACCGGTGAAGTGGCCGGACGATTTCCCCGACGAAGCACAGCGCGGCCAGACGAAGGCCGTCCGCGTGGCGCTGACCGAAGTGAAGCGGAAGTCGCTACCCGCGCTCGACGATGCGCTGGCTCGGGAACTCGGAGACTTCGAGACGCTGGAGGCGCTGCGCGCGGCCGTTCGCACCGATCTCGCGGCACAGGCCGAACGCGAGGCCGATGCGTCGGTGCGCAGCAGCCTGCTCGACCAGATCCTGACCGCGAACCCGTTCGACGTTCCACCGTCATGGGTGCGGCAAGTGGTGCAGGCCTACGCCGAGGCCTATCGCGTACCGGAAGCGGAAGCGGAGAAGTTCACGGCCGAGTTCCGTCCCATGGCCGAGCGGCAGGTTCGCCGCGACGCCGTGATCGACCAGATCGCCAAGAACGAATCGCTGATCGCCAGCGAGAAGGACGTGGATGACAAGATCGGCGAACTGGCCGAGAAGCGCGGCCTGAAGACCAGCGAGCTGTACGCGTCGCTGCAGAAGGCCGGGCGGTTACGCGAGATCGAGCGATCGATCACCGAGGACCGTGTGTTCGCCTGGCTACTCGCGCGCAACAGCGTCGAGCAGAGTTGACCCCGAACGTCTCACGAGAGGAACCCGAACGCATGCCAGTGATCCCGAATCCCTACGTGATCGAACGGTCGAGCCGCGGCGAACGCAGCTACGACGTGTATTCCCGGCTCCTGATGGACCGAATCATCTTTCTCGGCACGCCGATCAACGACGACGTGGCGAACATGATTATCGCGCAACTCCTTTTCCTGGATGCCGATAACCCCGGGCGCGACATCTACCTCTACATCAACTCGCCGGGCGGCAACGTCTCGAGCGGCATGGCGATCTACGACACCATGCAGTTCCTGCGTTCGCCGGTGGCGACCATTTGCATGGGCATGGCGGCGTCGATGGGATCGTTCCTGCTCTCCGCCGGCCGTGCAGGCAAGCGCTCTGCCCTGCCCCACTCGCGGATCATGATTCACCAGCCGTCGGGGGGCGCGTCGGGCACGGCGGCCGACATCGAGATTCAGGCGAAGGAAATCCTCTATCTCCGCGCCCAGATGAACGGCCTGTATGCCAAGCACACCGGCCGGCCGCTCGAGCAGATCGAGCGTGACATGGAGCGCGACTTCTTCATGTCGGCCGAAGAGGCCAAGGTGTACGGAATCATCGACACGGTGATCACACAGACGCCTGAGATGATCAAGGACCTGGCCGACGCGACCGCCAACAACCGGCCTGGCGGCAGCGCGATCAAGCCGTAGGACTTCGGAGCAAACGGGCGCTTGTGAAGTGTTTCACAAGCGCCCGTTTCCATCATTGTAGTGATCCAAGCCGAGGGGTAGTGTTACGCAAGGGAAACACGGGGCGTCGAATGGGACGCAGCGTAGCGCGCACCGTCCTGGTGTCAGCGACCGTTCCATAGGAAACCGGCTATCCGCTCATGACCTCGATGTCGCACGACCGCCATCTCCGCTGCTCGTTCTGCGGGAAGTCCAAAGACTCCGTGAGGAAGTTCATCTCGGGGCCTTCGGTCTACATCTGCAACGAGTGTATCGCGCTCTGCAACGAGATCTTGGCCGAGGACGAGGAGCGGGAGGTCGCCGATGCGGTGACGCAGGTTCCCGCGCCGCAAGAGATCAAGGACGTGCTGGACCAGTATGTCATCGGCCAAGAGCAGGCGAAGAAGGCGCTCTCCGTGGCCGTGTACAACCACTACAAGCGCATCAATTCCGGCGCCAAGCGCGAGGGTGATGTCGAGCTCGACAAGTCGAACATTCTCCTCCTCGGCCCCACGGGTGTAGGCAAGACATTGCTCGCGCAGACACTGGCGCGGATCCTCGACGTGCCGTTCACGATTGCCGACGCCACGACGCTCACCGAAGCGGGTTACGTCGGCGAGGACGTAGAAAACATCCTCGTCCGCCTGCTCCAGGCCGGTGATTTCAACGTCGCCGAGTGCGAGCGCGGCATCGTGTATATCGACGAAATCGACAAGATCGCCCGCAAGAGCGAGAACCCCAGCATCACGCGGGATGTGAGCGGCGAGGGCGTTCAGCAGGCGCTGCTCAAGATCCTCGAAGGCACGGTCGCGAGCGTTCCGCCGCAGGGTGGCCGGAAGCACCCGCAGCAGGAATACATCCAGATCAACACCAAGGACATTCTCTTTATTTGCGGTGGCGCGTTCGACGGCCTCGAAAAGATCATCGAGGCGCGACTCGGCCGTCGGCAGATCGGGTTCAACTCGGCCGAAGCCGAGCAGGGCAAGGCGGCGACAAAACAATTATTTGGCCACGTCGAGCCGGACGATTTGCTCCGTTTTGGATTGATTCCGGAACTCGTCGGCCGCCTCCCCGTGGCCGTGCCACTCGAGGCGCTGGATGAGGAGGCGCTGGTCAAGATCCTGAAGGAGCCGCGCAACGCCCTCACCAAGCAGTACGCCAAGCTGTTCGAGCTCGAGGACGTGAAGATTTCGTTCGAGGAGTCGGCGCTGAAGGCGATCGCCTGCAAGGCGATCGAGCGCGGCACCGGCGCGCGCGGCCTGCGCGCGATTCTCGAAAACCTGTTGATGGATACGATGTTCGACTTGCCGGCGCGCGACGATGTGGTTGGGGTTCGCGTGACCGAGGCATCGGTCACCAGCGGGGCCGCGCCACTGCTCGAGCTGGCGCCCCGGCGCCAGAAGAAGGAGGCGTAGGATCGTAGCCCCCCGCCGCGGCGCTGGTCCCGCGGCCGCTCCGGAACCGGCGACACCGCCCGCCGGAGGCGGTGGAGCGCCCGCCGGAGGCGGTGGAGCGCCCGCGGCCGCCAAGAATCCTCTGATCATCCGCGCGCTCGAGTTTATGGGCGGGATGGCGGCGGCAGGCGGCTGGCGCCCAGACGCGTTGCTCCCGGAAGTGGCGTTTGCCGGGCGCTCGAACGTGGGCAAGTCGTCGCTCCTCAATAAGCTCGTTGGACGGCGCAAGCTCGCCCGCGTGAGCAACACGCCAGGCCGCACCCGCGAAGTGAACTTTTTTCGCGTGAACGACACCTTCATCATCGCCGACCTGCCCGGATACGGTTACGCCCGCGTGTCGAAGGAGCAGCGCGCCTCGTGGCGGCCGCTGATCGAGGGCTACCTCAAGGGAAGCCCAGCGCTCCGCGGCGTCGTGCTCCTGCTCGACGTCCGGCACGACCCCACGGACGACGACCTCGCCATGCGCGAATACCTCGGCGAGCTTGGTACGCCCACCCTGATCGCGCTGACCAAGACGGACAAAATTGGCAAGAAGCTGCTCGCCGAACGGGCGGCGTCGCTTGCGCGCGCGATGGAGGTCGACGAGGATCAAGTAGTGCCGACCAGCGCAGATACCGGATTGGGACGCGACGAACTCGCGGAGTCAGTTGTGGCGCTCATCGGGGCGCCGGCGTGGCGATGATGCGGACGGCGCTCGCGATGGCTGCTCTCGTGGGCACGGCTGCCGTGGCCAGCGGTCAACAGGCGGTGCCCGCTGGCCAGATTCCCGCCGGTTTTGGATCGCTCCGACGGGAAGACGTCGCCATCGTGGTGCAGCTTCAGGGTCTGACGATCCGCGCGATGCCGCTCGACGAGTCCATCATCCGCACGCTCGCGCCAGACACCTACCAAGCACTGCACGCGCTGCGCGAGTCGCGCGCGGCGCGGCTCGATTCGATTCGGAAGCGGCTGGGGCTCGCCGCGATTCAGGCCTGGCACGTGTCGTTCTTCAACCTGCAGCAGGGCGAGGCGCGCTACGATCCGCGCGGCGTACAGATTCGCAGCGGGGGGCGTGACTTCCGCCCGCTCGACGTGCTGTCGCTGGTGAAGGGGTTTGACGACGGACGTCTCGCGCAGGGACGCACCGTGGACGCGATCTTCGCGTTCGACCCGTCGATCGCGCTCGACCAGCCGCTCGTCGTCACGCTGGCCGGCCAACCAGTGGCCGCGTGGGGTGACATCCTGCCCCGCATTGAACGTGAACGTGCGGCCGTCTGGTCGCGCGCCGCCGCCGCGCGCAAGCCAAGTCCATCTGGAGGTGAGTGGCGGTGGCGATAAAGCCGCTCCGCCAGCTCACCCCAGCGCCGTTCGCCGCGGTCGCCGACGCCTGGATTGAACGGATCGACGCCACGCTCCGTGACCCATCACTCGACCGGCCGCGCTTCTGCCGCGAGATCCTCTGTGAGTTGGCGTACCCGCAGTACGCCGCCAACTGGGAGACCGCGGTCGCCGACAGCACGCTCGCGGCGGGCACGCGCCTCTCGTTGGCAGCGCTCGACCCGCGCAACGTCACGCTCGAACCTGAGTATTACGCCGAGTGCGACGACGTGAAGTTTCAGCTGGTGAAGCCGCTGCTCTGGCTCTGGTACTCGTTCGACCGACTGCCGGTTGGTGGACAGAACGTAGACCTCGGCGTCCGGCTCAGACGACTGCTGGCCCCGCAGATCTTCAAGAAGTGCGGTGAGCGGTTCAAGGCATTTCAGCATGTCGAGTTCTCATTCGGCTACAACATCGAATGTGGCGACGATGTGGTCGTGCATCGGCACGTATTGCTGGACGACCGGGGCGGCATCGTGATGGGCCACAAGGTGTCCATCAGTGACTACGCCAACATCTACAGCCACACGCACAGCATCGTGGATCAGGCCGACGTCACCAATGCGCCGACGATCCTCGAGGACGGCGTGCGCATCACGTACCACGCCACGATCCTCGCGGGCGTGCGCGTCGGGACGCAGGGGATGGTTGGCGCCATGGCCGTGGCGACCAAGGACGTCAGGCCGTACCACGTGAATGTGGGGATTCCGGCGAAGTCGGTGCGGGTGAAGCCGAACGCGCCGACGGATTCATGGAACTCCTCGCGCACTGCCAACACGAAGGACGCGGAGTAGCCGGAGACTGCCTACTCCGCGTGGTGTGTTAGCCACTCCGTAAGACGTCCTCTACTGCGCCAGCATCTCCGCCCCGGAGGATCCACGCCACCTGCCGGAGCAGATCGTGGGTTCGCGGCCAGGCGAGCCGCTTCCGCGCCGCAGCAAAGGTTTCCCACTTCGCCCGGCTATGTTCGACGCCCAGCGTGAACTTCGCCGACGTCACCACGGCGGCGAACGCCACGGCGACTTGGATCGTATCGGACCGCGAGAGATAGAACGGGTTCGTGGTGATGCTGTACAGCCGCTCCGGCGCAAACCCGGTCTCCTCGCGGAGTTCGCGCAACGCCGCCTGCACTGGTGTTTCGCGCGGCTCAATGCTGCCGTGGACGATTTCCCAGGCGCCGGTACTGCGCACGCCCGCAGCGCGTTGGAGGGTCAACACGCGCCACGCGCGCCCCACACGGCGCAGGACCACGACGTCCACGACGCCGGCGACGATCTTCGTGGTCATCCCGTCGCGCGGCGCACGCACCCTACTCACTGCGCGAGCGGCCGAGCAGCGCGTGGAGGCGCGCGGAGGCGCGCGGAGAGCGCGGCGAGGATGTCGTCGTCCCTGATCAGGTTCCGGCGGACCGCGGCTTCCCAGAAACTCGCCTCGGGCGTGGACCTGAGCTGCGCGAACTGCTCGGGGGACAAGAGTCCCTCAAGCGTCGGCAACAGCCATTCATCACGCGCTGGTCGGGCGGAGGTTCCCATGTATTGACTTGCGGTGAGTCCAACAGGCAGCCCATGCCCCTCGTACCGAGGCGACGTCCGTCGTCGCTAATACTAACGCGTCCAATAGTGGGGCACCGCTGCGCGCGTCGAGGCAACACACAGCGAGGTAACGCACAGCGAGGCAACGCACGGCGAGCGGCAGACCTCAGAGAATCGGCCAAAACAGCCGGCCGAAATCCAGCTGAACCGCCCAACGGCCAGACGCGTCGAGGCCCCGGGTGATGTCGAGCCGAATCAGGTCGTGAAACGAGATCAGTCCCAGACCGACCGAACGTGCCCAGCGGGCTCGTGGACCGGTGGGGTTCTCCCCCGTGATGACGGCAACCTGCGCCAGCGGGGCCGCCACAATCGGCACCCGGGTCGTCCCGAAACGTCCGAGCGAGAGGGGAAATGACCCAGCGCGAACTCGCCACTCGGCTCGCGCCGACGCCCCGGACATGCCTCGCAATGCATGCACGTCGTACCCCGGCGCGGTGACCGGTCCACCGAGCATCACACGCGCCTGCTCGGGGACGTTGGATCCAAAGGTGGAGGCGGCAATCAGGTTGACCGCGAGCATTCCCGACGCGAGCGGCCGTTCCGCGTTGGCGGTCAGGCGGGCACGGACAAACGCCGGCGCCACCGGACCGCCGGCCAGCGTGGTGCCCGGGTTGCCGGCGCCGTCCGCGGCGTCCGCCAAATCCAGCAGGCGCAGCGAGACTGACGCGGCAAAACCCACCGTCGTGCCGAACGGGCCTGCTGCCCGCCCAACAGCGCTGGACAGGCCAAACTGCGTACCCGAGTTCGCCGCCGCGACAAGCGCCGGCCGGTAGCGGCCCGAATAGGGCGTCGCGTGCGTGACCACGGAAGTTTCACGCGACCGCTCCACGTCGAGTCGCCATCGGACGCGCGAGCCACCGTCGAGCGCGAGCCCTGCCCCGGCCGCGCGGAATTCGTCGGAGAGATCCACACCCAGTTCCTGCGCGCCGATCGAGTTCCCCAACAGGCTCGACTCAGCGGCATCGCCCGCCGCGCGCAATTCGTCGAAGGCACGGAACGTGAGGCGCATGAGACGCCAGGTGTGCGCGACCGAGACGGCGTGCTTGAACTGACGATCGTCGAACCCGTAGCGCAGTTCGCCGCGCAGCGCCGTCGCCGCTCCAACGTGCACGGTGGCGCCACCGCCAATCGCGAGGCCCTCGACCCGATTCACCCTCACGAAGTCGCTGATACGGCGTGCCGAGAGCTTGGCGCCCGAGGCGCGGGCGAGAGCCTCAGCGCGCACCAGGGTCGCCGCCTGCTCTTGCACACGCCGCGCACCGCCTTCGTCCATCGCGGCGGTGAGCCGTGCGGGCAGCGAGTCGGTGATGCGCCCAGGAAACGGGTACGCCGCGAGTACCTGCGGATCGGCCACGGTGATTTCCGGCCCCACGAACAACTCCACCGGAACACCCCGATTGGCTTCGACGCAGCAGAGGTCCCACTCGCCACGAATGATCCCTCGGGCCGGAAAGTCGAGCCAGGATCCGCTGCGCCGAATCTCGATCTCCTGCCGCCGTGGGAGCCAGAAGCGGCCGTCAACCAGCCCGTTATCGAGCACGACCGACACGTCTTCAAGCGCGGGATCGCGCAACGCGCTGCGGGTGAAACTGATGCTCATCCGCACGACCCAGGCCGTCTCGCGGTCGAGGAAGAACGATCCGACGGCGCGCGGTTGGCCTTCGTCACGCGGACGCACATCCACCTGCACGACGTTCCAGCTTCGGCTCCCGACGCGAATGGCGAGCGAGTCGGTGGCGACAAAGTCATAGGCCTCGCGGCCGCCCGCCGAGAGTGGATGCGGCACGTCGCGCACCTCGTCGCCATCGCCGAGTCGGATCACGGCGGGGAAGTTGTTTTGCACGATCGCCAGATGGTCGCGGTGGTAGGCGATGTCGGTGGGCAGCATGAGCGTGTCACGACGACCGACCACCCGCTGCTTGCTCTGGTTTGGCGCCCGCCAATACACTTCGACGGCGAGTTCGTCGGCACGCACGACTTGTGGGGGATCCGGGTATCCTTCCCCTATCTGGGCAAGGAAGGTGACGTACCCGTGAGCGGTCGCACGGTAGTCGACGAGCCCCGTGTCGGCGAGCTGGGCGGTACGCCGTGCCACGGCACGATCCACCAACTCGATGGTACGGGGATCGTTCCAGATGCGGTTCGGTTGGTCCGGACGGCCCTGTGCCTGGGCCAGACTGAACCCGGTGACCGCACAGGGGAGGAAGGCAAAGACCCGCCAGATGGCGGATGCAACGCTTCGACGAGGAGACATGATGGCATTATCGCGGCAGGCGGTGGCGCGGGCAACGGATGCCCGGCTCCGGGATGGGGGAACACGATGACCGGAGGGTTCGCGGAATTCGCGCGCCGTGCCCGGGCGCGCACGCTTGTCCCGGTGTGGCGCGATTGCCTGCTCGACCTCGAAACGCCGGTATCGGCGTTTGCACGCCTGCGCGCGGCGGGTACGCCTGCCGCCTCAAGATTCGCGTTTCTTCTCGAAAGTTCTCCCGCAGGCAGTGACACGTGGGCCCGATTCACCTTCCTCGGCGCCGACCCTGCTGCCGCGTGGCGGCTGCACGATGGCACCGTCGAGGAGTGGAGCGCGTCCGCTGGCTGGCACGGTGCGCGCCGCCCGGCAGACCCGATCGAAGATCTCCGCCTCGTACTCGACAAACGTCCACCGGCCGACACGCCGGAACTCGGCCCGTTTTGGGGAGGCGCTGTCGGCTTTTTCGGGTACGATGTGGTGCGGCACATGGAACGGCTCGACAGTCCCCCGCCCCGTGGCGTGGCGGCGCCGGACGCGCTGTTCGTGTTCACGCGCACGATGGTCATC
>Ga0208942_1000838_pt1 | contig 11762 bp, 8 predicted proteins | sample GreLakmeSU08MSRF_FD_187704 | JGI IMG/M metagenome (GOLD analysis project Ga0208942, IMG submission 187704) | Freshwater lentic microbial communities from great Laurentian Lakes, MI, USA - Great Lakes metaG SU08MSRF (SPAdes) | ecosystem: Environmental > Aquatic > Freshwater > Lake | place: Great...
TGTAGTTTTTGTAAAGAAGAGAATAGAGTTGATATATTTTTTTTATAAAGAGAAGATATATTATCTTGTAATTCTTGTCGTTTTCGCTCTTGTTCTTGTCGTTCTTGTTCTCGTTGATATTCTTGTAAAGAAGAAAAGACATTTTTTGAATTATTATTAAATAATAATAATAACATATTTTTTGTTCCTTCTGCTGCAACTTTTTTTGTAGCTTCATTTGATATTGTTAGAGCTTCTTTATGTTCATTCAATATTTCAGCATCTCTTATTATATTTTCTAATTTTTCTAATTTATCATCTTTATAAGCACAAATACTTCTATATATATTATATATCTCTATAGCTTTATCATAATCTGCGGTATTATTTTTTTTTAATTTTGCTACGATATTATCATATAATAAGGTTAAAAATACTATAATCATATTACTTTTATTTCCCGTAGTATCAGCTTTCTCACAATCTTTTATAAATTCTTTTGCTACCTTTGCTCTATCTTGTTGAGCTTTTTGTAGAAATATTTTAACATCAATATCTAAAGCTTCATCAGAGAGTATTTTTTGAATTAATTTTGTAAAAAATTCATTATATAATTCTAGAATAGTTTCAAAATTATTATCCTTGGCCCCGACCTTTTCTTCGTCAGTTTGTTTATCTGTAATGTAGTTAGCATTATATATATATATACTGTCCCATTTTTTAATTTCTTTAATTATTTTATCAACAGTTTCTGTATCATATAAGTCTGAATAATTAACTTTTTTTAAATTGTTAGTTAAATTAATACATATATTTAAAAAATAATAAAAAATTCTATATAATATGTATATATATATATATTTCAAATGAAAATTACCTTCGCTGTTTAATTTACCTTTATAATCTATATTTTTAATACTATATATGTTATAGTTCCAAATTAATAAAAATTGATTATTATTGCTTTTTGTAACATCTCGTTCTTCTTTATCTAAAAAATACACGTAATTTATACTATCTTTATTACGCACACCACTCGCACTACTCCTACCACTTGTAGTAGTGCTACGAACAGGATTATAATTATAATTGTCAATTGTTGCAATAGAATTATTTTCATTTAATGTTATGAAGAGTTTATCTTTATCTTTATCTATAGAATTATTTTTAATATATGTCTTATCTATAGTATCATCTGTATCATATATATATTTTATAATAATATATTTTTTATAAAGGTCTGTTATTTTATCTCTGATTACTTTTGTATTTTGTTCTGCAAATTTTACTTTATTTTTCTTTTTACCTTTATTAGTATATTTCAGTTCTACTGTTTGTATTTTAAATTCTGTTAATAAAAGTTTTTGTATATTTATTTCATCTATTTTTTTTAAATTTTTTTTGCTAAGATCCTTATCCTTATCCTTATCATTTATTTTCATTATATCATCTTTATATTTTAAAAAAAATTTGCGATAACTATTATCATCATATTTTCTTTTTTCATCAGCATATTTACTATCAAATAATTTATTTATATAGTCTTTTTTAATTTTATTAAAATCTTGATTTATGCTCATTAATATATTATAATAAAATAAATATATATATATATTTATTTATCGATATATCTCTTTCAATTTATCAAGAGTAGATTTGTATAATTTATTATATTCTTCTTCTTCTTTTTTTTCAAGTTCTGAGAGATCGGCGTAATCAGTATATAATTGAGGTAGATTAACATCCTCAGCATCCTCGTCATCCGTTATACTAGTTATACTAAATATTGTTAAAAATTTTTCTTCTAAATTATGAGTAGAATTTCCATCTATTTTATTATTTCTTATATATATAATATTATATTTATTATTAATATTTGTCACACTACGCGATGTATCATTTATAAATTTTTTATATTTTACTTTAAAATTATCTCCTGTAATTTGAATAATTACATAATGATTAATGTTGATTTTATTAACAGTAAGTGTACCTAAAAGTGCATCTATTGATTTTGAATATTTATTAAATATGTGTATTTTATTATCTTTTATAATTTTCTTATCTGTATCATCATCATCAGTATTTAAAACTATATTACTTAAATCTATAGTTGTATCAATTTTTTTTGCCCCGTCGCTTAGTTTGCCATCAGCACCTTTAATATCATATACAAGCAATTGCACATCTATACTTGCGCCTCCTCCGCGTATTTTTTGCAGTGTATAGACACCCTTGTATTTTTTTATAGGATAATATTTATTTTTATTTCTAATATATTTTTTATTATTTTCATCAATATATATATATTTCCTATTACCAGAAACAGTATCTATATGAGAACGCACATACATATTATATAATCTATTATTATATAATATAATAAAATATAATAACAAGTCTGTGAAATCATAAATCAATTTAATATTTACAATCCAAGCGGTTTAATCCATATGGGAACACAGATGTTGTCATTTTTGACACTATGCGAAAAGAAGCAATCGCATTTAAAATTACATTGTTTGCCTCGCATCGGTCTGACCTTCGTAATATTCTCTGTAGTCGTAGCCGTAGCCGCCGCTAACAAATTCCCGGCTTTTTTTTAAAATACGGGTTTAATTTGTCTATATATATGGTGTGAATAAATGAAATATACACTAATAGCGATATTGTTTTTAGCATATTCAACATTATATATTCAACCTTATATTTTATATATAATATTATATTTATATATAATATATATTGATTTGAAAGAGATGAACGATGATGACACTAAGGAGCCGAAGACATATTTTATAATGACGAATGAAAAGGGTGATTACGGATGTATGACCTTTACGGATTATGATATGTATAAAAGCAGTCTTGAAACATATACTAAGCTTGGCTGGATAGACTAACAATAAGGACAAGGCAAATCAATATTTTTTTAATTCATTATAATAAGAATGGCAACTATATTATCAACAAGAGAGACACGAATCGCAAGAGATAAGACAAATATATTGAATGAAAAGCAATGTAAGACATTTATAAAAGATTACAGAGACTATATCAATGGCAAAATATCTCAATTTAAACACCCTAAGACGCGCGCCCAAATTAAAGAAGCTGCAAAGGTCAAATATTTATATAACAAATGTGCCGAAAAATACGAAATTGGCTCATCAATGAAGTCTGTGAGCGTGTCTAAATTGAAAAAAATGATGAGTAAAAAAACTAAAACATTACAACAATCTAAAAGTTTATCAAAATCATCTTCAAAAAGTTCGGATTTATTAAAATATGAGAAATATATAAGTATTAAAGGGGAGGATGATATAAGAGATATACTATATTTACCAAACATAACAACATTTAAAAGCCATCGTAATTTAATCAGAAGATTATTCAGCGTACCTATAAGTGTTAAAAAGGGGATAATTGTATTAAAAGAACATTTAAATGATCCTAATAATCACGAAGATTATGCGATAAGTTATCGCGAATATGTATGGGAAATATCAAAACTAATAGCTATTTATGATCCTTTTATTAATAAAAGTGTCTATACAAAATATATAGAGAATTACTTTGATATTAATAAGAATAACAACGTACACATTTTTATAGAATATTGTATAAAAGTGTATATTTCTGCTATATTTGAAGATACAAGAAATCTCAATATGGGTAATTTTACATACGAAGATAACTATAGAAGAGTAACAACTACTAATGGATTTTATGCCAGATTATCGCAGTGTAAATATGAGTATTATGCTTTATATTATGTTAATGAAACAATGTCATATCTTGCATATACAATGCCAGAATTAATGAGACAGTTAATAATTATTAAGAATTTAATTACAAATCTATTAGATAAGAACTTTGCTATAGAAGACCCTAATGTATCAAAATCATTAAGTCAAAGTAGTAGCAATTCAAATAGTGATAATACTACAAATGATTCAAGTATGAATACAATTTATCGTAAGTTGGGGAAAAAAGAATATGTCAAATATATTATGAATAACGGAAATAATCCGCAAACAGTAAATGACGAGGAACTTTATTCGGGTTATAAATGGAATGAACTATCCATTAATAAACTCCGTATGGTAGTTAAAATATCTACAAAAATAAATAATAAAGTATTTACATATGCTTTTTATGCTAGAAGTTTATATAAAGATTGGAGAAATGCTATAAAAAACAGGAAGCCGTTTATAAATCGTTTAACTAATACGCCATTTACAGAAGAAGATGAAATAGAAATACTTCGCATTTTAGAAAGAAAATATCCTTTAATACAAAAACCAAGATTAGAATATGGAAGAAATGATATACATTATCAAGAACCTGAGATAGTTCGTATAAATGGTATATATTTTTGGTGTATAAATATATGGTTTAATTCAGGAACACGCGAAAATACGAATTTTATTAAAATAGTTTCAGTACATTTTATAGAATATCTGCAGATATATCATGAAGATGGAATAAATATAGAATATAACCCCGCATTTTTATTTGAAAATATAAATAAGTTGAAAAAAGAAAATAAAATAATTAGCAAAAAGATGCCATTTAAATTACACCCAGCATTTGTCAAGTATTATAATTCATATATAACAACTGAAGAGCAATATAAAGACTTTTTCACATTAATAAGTAGGTCTGTATAATATTATAATTATAAAGCGTGTTTAATCTTATCAAAAAAATCTTTATAGTCATTATAATTATTTATCAATTTTCCATCATACTCTTTTAATACAGCTAATGGTTTTAAAGGTATTTTTTTGCCGAATGTTTTGTTATTTCTATGAAGTAATCTAATATTATCAAATAAATAATTATGTATGTATGCGGCATCTATATCTCCGTTAAAATCTGGTAGTCTAGGAAATTCCACAGATATTCTAATTTTTATCAAATCAAGTAATAAATTCAATCTATTGGGCATTTTTAGTATGTACTTAAATGTTATATAAAATTTATCTTTCCACACGTCAAAGAAGGCTATCTCCATCTTAATATCACTTCGTCCTTCGCCTTGTTTAGGTTTTTTTATAGTAGGATATAAATTTTCCATAGCAATCATTATATTCTCTTTATCATTGTCTGTGAATTGTCTTCTATTGTAAGGATTTACAAATACTGCACCATTTTTAACAGCATTTCTCCAATATTGATATAATGTTCTAACATAAAAGGCTGTTCCTTTATTCGCAGAATCTTTTATTATTATAATATTTCTTAGTTTACTCAGTGGCATATCATCCCATTCATCTCCCAAAAAAGGTTCAGATTCATTATTTAAAACATTCGGGCCTTTCAATTCATCTAATATTCTTGCTTTTTCATCTCTGGCATTTCTATGATACATATCTATATTGGCTCTTGATTGAAAATGCGTATGATTACTTGAAGAACTTCGCATAGGAGCAATAGCAGAATCAGTCCATGTTATGGATTTACTAACAGATACAGAATTATCATCATTATTATTATATAGTATATTAATTATATCTTTAGTTACTAAAGCATCAACTATTTCCAAATGTTTAATTGCTAAATCTCTATTAACATTTCCAAAACTTGGTGCGGGTAAACCATCTCTAATAAGGACATGAATCAATTGTAAGGCGACATATCTTTCTTTATTATCATTTAAAAGTCTAATAACGTCATCTTTATTATGATTGTTTTGAGATTCTAAAATAATATTAGAAACTTCATCTAATGCTTCGGTATTTAATCCATAGCATCTAATTTCTTGAGAACTTCCATAATATGTATCTTTCCACATTCTGGATAAAATTGTTTTAGTATTTTTAATATTAGCAATCATAGCATTATCATTATTCCATATATGAAACGGGTTATAAGCATAACCATTTACCCATCCGTGCGATCTTGTTAAAATATCAGCAGATAATACACTATTATGATAAATAGTAGAAATCATTAAATTAAATTCTTGTAAAATATCGTGATAAGAATCTATATAAATATTTTGACCTCGCGGAGGACGATTATTATTAAGATAGACATTCAGTTTATTATAAGCATTTTCTAAATTTATTGGCTTGGAAAACAACGATGCTATTAAATCTTTATTCTGCGTAAGAGTATTAAAAGGAATATAAAAAATAGATTGAACTTTTTCAAAAGTATCTAAAATAATCTCGTTATCTTTAGAAGATGACGATGAAGAATTAGAAGATGAAGTATCTAAACCCAGTTTTTTCTTACATTTTTCATAAATGAATTTTATTCTTTCTTCATTGTTAAGAAGTTTACCAGTTTTTGGATTGTTAACATTTAATATCTTACCTTTTTTATACTCTTTATAATCTTTAATAAAAGCTAAACATTGTGTATCACTTAAATTATTATTTTTATCTTTCTTAAAAGTACTTGTTTGAGCAGACGACATAATCTAATATATTATTAGATAATAAATATTTAATGCAAAAAATATTATATTATACTTCAATACCTATATAACAACCGAAGCACAATACAAAGACTTTTTCGCCCTATTAAACCAATAGATAAGAAAGAAAAATAAAGAAAAGGAAAAAGCGCAGACAGGGACTTGGCGATTTATAGTGCGTTCTTAATTTTATTAGAGAAATCCAGATATTTATCCATAGTATCAAGGGTAGTATTATTATACTCTGTCAATACATTTAGGGGTTTGAGAGGCATATTTTTTCCGAATATTTTATTATTTCGCACGAGGAAACTGATGTTTTCAAGTAATATTTGCGGAATATGCGCTGCATCTATATCTTGATTAGCGAAACCGTAAGGTATTTTAATACGTATTAAAGGCACTAATATATTTGCTTGACCGGATATTTTAGCTATATATTGAAATACGATTGCCATATACTGATATTCCTGTACGGTATGATATGAAATGTCGCGCCTTCCTTCGCCGTATGTTGGTCTTTGTAATCGCGGATACATAGATAACATAGCATTCATAATAGTTTCTTTATCTTCCTCAGTAAATGGCGCTCTGTTATAGGGATTAACAAATGGTATCCTTTGATACTGATTGCTTTTTACGCAATTTCTCCAATATTGATAAAGTGTTCTTACATAAAAGGCGTGTCTGTATGTTCTGCCATTTATAACCGAAGGGATTGAAATAACTTTTTTAAGCTTGGCGACAGACATATCTTTCCACTCATCACCAGAGATGTCGGTATCATTCATATTATTTCGTAAAATATCGGCTATCATCTCTTCTTTTGTTTTTCTATATCTTTCAATATTTGCTTTAGATTGGTAATGACTGTGTCCGCTTGAAGAGCTTCTTGGAGTTCCTGACCAATTAGGGGATTTGCTAACAGATATTGAACCGTCCTTATAACTCAACGGTATATTCTCGCCGGTGATAAGTGCATCTAATAAAAATATGTTTTTATTTACGGCATCGCTAGGTTGTTTATTGTTATCCCTAATAAGAACGTGAATGAATTGAACGGCCAAATACTTCTCTATATTATTCTCTAATGTTCTAATAATATCTTCGCTATTCCTATTATGTTCAGAATACATAATGATATTAGCAAATAAGGTATCTGGTGATAATTCGGCAGGGAGTTTTCTAAGCTCATCGGGATTTTTATAAAAGACATTTTTCCACATACTGTTTATTTTTTTGCCCGTATTTTTGATAGAATTAATTATATTAGGACGCATCGTTGAAGCAACTTCGTCAATTCTAAAAGGGTCGTAATTATAACCGTATTTCCATCCATATTGTCGCGTTAAAATATCAGCAGTAACAGTATTATTCATATATATATCTGTCATAATACTGTTAATTTCTTCCAAAATCTTGTAATAGGCATTAATATATTTATTTTGCTCTACGGAAGCAGTGTGATTAGCCTCAAGATATTTTTTCAGCTTAAACAAACCTTTTTCAAATATTATTGGTTTAGAGAAAAGAGACTCTATCAATTTTCTATTTTGCGTGAGAGTATTTATAGGCATATATATAATATCTTGAACCTTATTATAAGAATCAAGAATAACTTCGTTATCTTCTGATTTGGAAGAAGATGATGACGACTTAGATTTAGAAGACGAAGATAATCCTTCAAATTCGTAGTTATGCTTGCATTTATCATATATATATTTGATTCTATCAGCATCGCCTATAGGCTTATTAGTTTTCGGATTATTTACCCTTGATATCTTGCCATTTTTATAATCTTTGTAATCTTTAATAAAAGCCTCGCATTGCTTCTCTGTTAAATTATTATTTTTATCCTTTTTAAATGCCAATATTTTAGAAGCCGAAGACATATTCTAATATATTTAGGATATTATAATCTAAGTGAATCATCAAAAAAGGTTCTTATTTATATGGTATATCTAAAAAATTGACAGCTATAATTAATATTATTTATACAACTATGTCAATCATCGCTGTCGCTCGCGTCGCCCCCGTCGCCCCCGTCGTATCCTTGTTCTTGGCAATTTTCTTGAATGCCTTTGGTATGACTGATGCCCGCATTCATCGCATGAGTAGTAGGGGTAGTAGAACACACTGTAATTATGAATGGGTTAGGAAGATTGAACGCGAGAGAGACGAGTTGAAGAATCGCGTAGAATTCATCCGCGATAGCAATTCGTATATGGAAACTATGATTACTCTCAATAGTTGCAATCCCGGGCATATGTTTAGGTACAACAAGAATAATGGTTATAAAATTAAATGTATTACTTGTCCCGAAAATCATTACAGAACCAAGACAAATACTACTTGCTATCATTGCCCCGAAGGTTTCTATTCAGTCTCTGGTTCTGCTGAATGTAAGAAGGCAAATGCTAATAATAGCAACGTTCATACTCTCTGCAATGAAGGGACTATCGTAGGCTCTAATAAGTTCGGTTATCACCTTGCAAGCTGTATTAAATGCCAATCATTAAATGTGAAAAGTTATATGCCTTACAAGAATAATCACGATGTCTGTATGACTTGTCCAGTAGGTAGCGTGGTTAATCTGAAAGGAACTGAATGCACAGCGTGCCCCGTGGGACATTTTGAGAAGGGCAATAAATGTATCAAGTGTAGCACGGGAACTTACGCAGATAAGGAGGGTATGACAGAATGTCGTATGTGTAATAATAGGAATGCACTGGCTTACTCTTCAATCGGTGGAACCAATTGTGAAGATAGCATCTTTCACGATTTTGCTAAGAAGTTTAATAATAACATCGTGAATCTTGATATCATATTGAAACCGATTGTATTCGGGGCTCACAGTAGCACCGCATACCTTCTGAATAATGAGCGCGAAGTAGCAGCCTTTGCGCCGATTATTATGAGTGCGGCAGTTATAACAGGAATCTTCTTTAACGCCTAAGCTAAGCACAATATTTAACCTAAACCTCAAAAAAACCAAAAAAACTATATATTTTTTATTTGTATGCCTATGATAAGAATAATATGTTATGATATTTTTATTTATATTTTAGAAGAAGATAAATATATAAGTAATTGTTAAAATATCTATTATATAAATGTCTGAAGTGGGATTTATAATATTGAGGAATGTAAGGGATGAATTAACGAATAAGTATTGGATTAAATGTATTGAATGTATAAGAAAGTATTATCCATATAACAAGATTCTTATTATAGATGATAATAGCAATTACGATTTTGTATCTAAATTAGAAGACACAACAAATACTTTTGTTATTCGCGGGGAATATCCTGGGCGCGGTGAATTATTGCCCTATTATTATTATTTGACGAATAAGCTATTTGATACTGCTGTAATAATTCACGATTCTGTGTTTATTAATAGCTATATTGATTTTAGAGTAGATAAATATAAAATGCTGTGGTCTTTTGAACACGATTGCGACCAAATAGAAGACGAAACATTAATGATAGATGCCATTAACGACAAAGAATTAAAGATGTTCTATGAAAATAAGTGGTTATGGAAAGGTTGTTTTGGGTGCATGTCAGTAATTACGCACGATTACCTGACACAACTAAATAATAAATATGATATAAGTAAGTTATTAGATTATGTTAAGAAACGATACAATCGCTGTAGTTTTGAGCGCGTAATAGCTTCTATTTTACAAAAGGAGCAGGTTAATCAAGCTTTATTTGGAGATATTCATAGATATTGCCCTTGGGGAATACCTTTTGATCAGATACAAAACTACGGACATCTTCCTGTAATAAAATGCTGGACTGGACGCTAATACCCCGCGAGATACCGCGAGATATCCTAAGATAACAACATATTTAACTGATTTTTGTATATTCTATAGCGACGCCATATAATTTCTCTAAGTACATCTTTGAGATTATTGGGATTATTAGGATTATTAGGATTATTAGGATAATATATATCTAATGTAGTTTCTATATTTATATAATTGTTCTTAATATCTGATATAGTATTTGAATTGCTGTTTAATAAATCAATATGTTCTGAGTTAGCCATACATTCTATTATTATTCTATTATAGCGATTGGTTTTGCTAGCAATATAAAAATCAGTACAATACCTGATATGTTCTTCTAATAATGATGTATAATTTTTGATAAGATTTATAATATCGGGGTATGCCTTATTGTTATTGTATTGCAATAATATAGCAGCAGATATTTCATAGGTACCATAGGGAAACTCATTATATTTATAATAAACAGACATAATATCTATCTAATTATATACAATTCTATTTTTTATACTACACCTACACCTATATTCAGCCTCCAGCCTCCAGCCTCCAGCCTCTCAACAGCCTCTCAACAGCCTCTCAACAGCCTCTCAATAGCCTCTCAATAGCCTCTCAATAGCCTCTTAATAGCCTCTCAATAGCCTCTCAATAGCCTCTCAACAGCCTCTCAACAGCCTCTCAATAGCCTCTCAATAGCCTCTTAATAGCCTCTCAATAGCCTCTCAATAGCCTCTCAATAGCCTCTCAATAGCCTCTCAATAGCCTCTCAATAGCCTCTCAATAGCCTCTCAATAGCCTCTCAATAGCCTCTCAATAGCCTCTCAATAGCTCTTTGTAATTATAATAAAAATACTTAGATTAACATAGCAGTTATGGAGACACTGGAATATTTATATTTTTTCATTTTTAAAATTGAGTACATCTCTTGATTTATTTTGTAATTTCTAAAAAACTTTTGAAATTTTAGAAAAAACAGAAAGATGTACTCAATTTTTAATTTACAAATTTTAAAAAATTCTGGTTCCCTTTTAAGACACCATAAAGGTAATATAAATAGCCACATATAGCCTATTCTATATCCTTGACAATAGCCACATATAGCCTATTCTATATCCTTGACAATAGCCACATATAGCCTATTCTATATCCTTGACAATAGCCACATATAGCCTATTCTATATCCTTGACAATAGCCAGCTAATAGCCTCTCAATAATTATAATAAAAATACTTAGATTAACATAGCAGTTATGGAGACACTGGAATATTTATATTTTTTCATTTTTAATTTACAAATTTTATAAAAATCTGGTTCCTTTTTAAGACACCATAAAGGTAATATAAATAGCCACATATAGCCTATTCTATATCCTTGACAATAGCCAGCTAATAGCCTTTTCTATTACCTTCATAAAAACCGCGTTGGGGCGGTTTCCCCCAGCGGTTTCCCCATTAGGGCAGCAAAATCTTCTATGTTTAATATTTTTATTCCAAGTTCGCGCGCCTTGATTATTTTAGCCGTGTTATCGGTCTTGTCTTTTACTACTAAATATG
>Ga0208942_1000843_pt1 | contig 11693 bp, 7 predicted proteins | sample GreLakmeSU08MSRF_FD_187704 | JGI IMG/M metagenome (GOLD analysis project Ga0208942, IMG submission 187704) | Freshwater lentic microbial communities from great Laurentian Lakes, MI, USA - Great Lakes metaG SU08MSRF (SPAdes) | ecosystem: Environmental > Aquatic > Freshwater > Lake | place: Great...
CCTCGCGCCGATTGAGGCGAAGAATCTCAAGCCCGCGCCCGACGCCGACCGCACTACGTTGGTTCGCCGCGTCTATTTCGACCTCACCGGCTTGCCGCCGACACCGGAGCAGATCGATCAGTTCATCAACGACAAGTCGCCCGACGCTTACGCGCGGTTGGTGGATCGACTGCTCGCCTCGCCGCATTTCGGCGAGCGTTGGGGCCGCCATTGGCTCGACGTCGCTCGCTACGCCGAGTCGATGACGCTGCGCGGTTTCGTTTTCAAAGAGGCGTGGCGTTACCGCGATTACGTCATCGAATCCTTCAATGCCGACAGGCCGTTCGACCGTTTCATCCGCGAACAGATCGCTGGCGATCTGCTGCCGCACACGTCGCTCGCCGAGCGTCGACGTCAATTGACCGCCACCGCGTTTCTCGCGCTTGCGAATTCGAACCTCGAAGAGCAGGACAAAAAGCAGCTCGAGATGGACGTGGTGGACGAGCAACTCGACGTCATCAGCAAAGGCATCCTTGGGCAGACGGTCAGCTGCGCCCGCTGCCACGACCACAAGTTCGATCCCATTCCCACGCGCGATTATTACGCGCTCGCCGGTATTCTGAAGAACACGCACACGCTCGAGCATTCCAATGTTTCGAAGTGGCTCGAGCTGCCGCTGCCCGCCGAACCGTCCGAGGAGGTCGCGTATAAAAAGCACGATGCCGCCGTCGCCGCGTTGCAAGCGAGAATCAAGTCCGCGAAGGACGCGGCGAAGCCGATCGTGAAAACCGGCGACACGACGAAGCCGGTCTCCGTCTCGCTCGCCGACCTGCCCGGCATTGTCGTGGACGACACCAAAGCGAAACGCGTTGGCGACTGGACATCTTCAAAGTTCAACGGCCGTTTCGTTGGCGAGGGTTATCTGCACGACGCCGACGCCAGCAAAGGCCAGAAGACGCTCACCTTCCAGCCCGAGCTTCCGCAGGCTGGGCTTTACGAAGTGCGCCTCGGCTACATCGCCGGACGAAACCGCGCGACGAACGCGCCCGTCACCGTTTTTAGCGCTGATGGCGAGAAGACGATCCACATTAACCAACAGGACGTGCCTGCGCTCGACGGCCACTTCGTTTCGTTGGGTCAACATCGTTTCGAGCAGAATGGCGCTGGCTTCGTCATCATCAGTAACGAAGGCACGAAAGGCGTCGTCGTCGCCGATGCCGTGATGTTCATTCCCGTCGATGCCACCGCGCCGGCGAAACCCGCCGCCGTGGCGTCTGCGACATCTGACATTCGGAAGGCCGAGAAAAAACAGGTTGCGGGCGCGCCTGTGGTCGACAAGGTCAAAGACCTCGAAGCCGAGCTGAAAAAGCTCACTGATGCCGGATCGAAACGCCCGCTCTTCATGACCGTGCGCGACGAGGCGAGCTCCGGCGACATCCCCGTGCACGTGCGCGGAAGCGTCCACAATCTCGGCGAGAAAGTGCCGCGCGGTTTCCTCCAAGTCGCTGGCATTAACAAACCCTCCGCACCCATCGCTGACAAGCAGAGCGGCCGCCGTGAGTTGGCTGAATGGCTCGCCAGCGCGGAGAATCCGCTCACCCCGCGCGTCATGGCGAACCGCACTTGGCATTGGCTCTTCGGCACGGGACTCGTCCGGACTCCGGACAACTTCGGCACCACCGGTGAACTTCCTTCGCATCCTGAACTGCTCGATCACCTCGCGCTGAAATTCGTGCAGGGGAATTGGTCCGTGAAAAAACTCGTGCGTGAAATAGTGTTGAGCCGCACCTATCAACTCGCCAGCGCCGCCGCGCCGGAGCAGGTGAAGGCCGACCCCGAGAACCGACTCTTCAGCCACGCTCATCGCCGCCGACTTGACGCCGAGTGCATCCACGATGCGATGCTCTCCGCCGCTGGCACACTCGATTTCGCTGTGGGCGGGGCGACACTCAAGCCTGGCACCGCCGCCGACTACGGCTACAAGCACACTGGCACGCGTCGCAGTGTTTATTCGCCCGTGCTTCGCAACGCGTTGCCGGAGCTTTTCGAGATGTTCGATTTCGCCGATCCGAGCGTCGTCACCGGCCGTCGGAACACGAGCACTGTTGCTCCGCAGGCGCTCTTCTTCATGAACCATCCTTTCCCGATTGAGCAGGCTCGCGCTGCCGCGGTGCGGATTCTTGGCGAGAAACTTCCGGATGACGCCGCGCGTGCAGCCCGCGCTTATCGAATCATCCTCGGCCGTTCGCCGACCGATGCCGAACGCGCGATTGCCTTGCTTCACATCGCCGCCGCCGGTTCAGAGGCTGCGCAGCAGCGCGAGGCGTGGGCGCAATTTTGTCAGGCCCTTTTCGCCGGCCCCGATTTTCGTTACGTGAATTGAATTCTCTCTCGCGGTTTTCCGCGGGCACTGAGAGCAAACCTCGCAACGAACAGAGCGGATATGAGCAAGGCCTTCACCCGCGAATCCGACGACGCGCCCGAGCAACCCATCCAGCGTCCACTCACGCCACTGCCGCCGGGCGTGAAGAACTACATCACTCCACGCGGCGAACGCCGTTTGCGCGAGGAGATGGAACGGTTGCTTCAAGTGGAACGTCCGCAGGCCGCCGCTTTGCCGGACGTTGACGCGGCGAAAAGTCAGACCCAGTCAATTGATCAGCGCGTTGTCGCTCTCGAGCAGAGTTTGCGGACCGCCGAGGTCGTGCCGCCATCTGCGCAGCCGTGGGAACAAGTGCGCTTCGGCGCCACCGTCACCGTGCTCGACCGCAGCGGCGTTGAGACGCGCTACCGCATCGTGGGCGTGGACGAGACCGATCTCGATCGCGACTGGGTGAGTTGGCGTTCGCCGCTCGCGAAAGCGTTGTTGAACGCGCGGCTTGGTCAAAGCGTCGGTTTTCAAACTCCCGCTGGCGAACAGGAGTTGGAAATCACAGCCATCGCTTACGAGTGAGGTCGCCGTTTTGTTGCGCAAAAAACCGCTCGTTCTCCACACCTAGCTTGCGTAACGTTCGTTCCATGAAATCGTTTTCGTTTCTCCGCAGTCCTTTTATTTTCGCACTCGTCTTTCAAGCCGCGCTGCCGTTCGTCACGCGCGCGGCGGATGCGAAGTTGGCCGACGTCCCCGCACGGATGCGGCAGTTCGTCTCGAACGCGACCGTCTCGGGTGCGGTGACGCTCGTCGCCAAAGGCGGCAAGGTTCTCCAGCTAGAAGCGGTCGGGTTCTCTGATCTCGCGGCGAAGAAGCCGATGAAAGCTGACGACCTTTTCTGGATCGCTTCGATGACCAAGCCAATCACCGGCGCGGCGCTGCTGATGTTGCAGGACGAGGGAAAACTTTCAGTGGACGATCCGGTGGAGAAATATTTGCCGGAGTTCAAAGGCCAATGGCTCGTGAGCGAACGCACGAAGGAGACGCTCACGCTCAAGCGGCCGTCGCGCCCCATCACGCTGCGCGACCTACTCACGCACACCTCGGGCCTCGGTAGCCTCGATTCGCCGCGGCCGAACGCCACGCTGGCCGAGTTGGTGATGGGCTATTCGCAGCTGACGCTTCAATCCGAGCCGGGCACGAAATGGTCGTACAATAATCCCGGCATCAACACGCTTGGTCGGGTGGTTGAATTGGTCTCCGGAAAACCGTTCGCCGTGTTTCTCGAGGAACGCCTTTTGAAACCGCTCGCGATGAAAGACACGACCTTCTGGCCGACGCCGGCGCAGGCGCAGCGTATCGCGAAATCCTATCAGCCGGGGCCGGACAACAAAGGGCTCGCCGAGACGGACGTCTATTTTCTGCGCGGTTTGCCGGTGACCGACCGCACGCGCACGCCGGCTCCAGCCGGCGGGCTTTTCTCCACCGCTGCGGACATCGCGAAGTTTTATCAGATGATGCTCAACGGCGGCGAAGCGAACGGCCGTCGTTATCTTTCTGCCGAGGCGGTGAAGCAACTCACCACCACGCAGACGGGTGACATCAAGACCGGTTTCACGACTGGCATGAGCTGGGGTTTCGGTTTTCAAGTGGTGAAGGAACCGCAAGGCGTGACGGCGGTGCTCGCGCCGGGGACGTTCGGCCACGGGGGCGCGTATGGCACGCAGAGCTGGGCTGATCCCAAGAGCGGCGCGATTTATATCCTCATGATCCAGCGCGCGCGGATGGCGAACGGCGATGGGTCAGTCATCCGTCAGGTGTTCCAAGAAGCCGCTGCCGCTGCGCTCGATGTGAAGTGAGAGAAGACGCGAAGAAGCCGATGAACCGTGCGCGAGCAACTGTTTCATAAATTCAACGAGCTCGGATCTTCGGGGGAATGGTTCCTGAAGTTCGTGGGCGGCATTGCGGTGTCGGACGGCTTGCGCTATCTGGCGTGGGCGGGAAGCGCGTGGCTGTTTTTCTACGTTCTATTTCGCCGCCGTTGGTCAGCGCGGAAGATCGTTCCGGAGTTTCCGTCGCCGCGTGAGATGGGGCGCGAGATCGGGTTCTCGGTTTTGACCGTTGTGATTTACGGCGTGGTCGGTGCGCTCACGATGCTCGCCGCGATGCGCGGTTGGACTCGGCTTTATTTCGATATCACGGCGCACGGCTGGGCGTGGCTTTGGTTTTCCATCGCGCTTACCATCGTGATTCACGACACGTACTTCTATTGGACACATCGGCTGATGCATCACCCGAAGCTCTTTCGCCATTTCCATCGCGTGCATCATCTCTCGACGAATCCCTCGCCGTGGGCGGCGTACGCGTTCGGTCCGTTGGAGGCGGTCGTGCAGGCAGGCATCTTTCCGCTCGTCGCGTTCACGCTGCCGATTCATCCGCTGGCGTTCCTCATCTTCATGGCGTGGCAGATCACCTACAACATCCTCGGCCATTCCGGTTTTGAGATCTGGCCGCGCGGATTGATGGATACGTGGCTTGGAAAATTTACAAACACGCCGACGAACCACGTGATGCACCACGAGCATTTCGCCGGGAACTACGGTCTCTACTTTAATGTTTGGGATCGGCTTTGCGGCACGAACCACGCAGGTTATGAGTCGCGCTTTTGCGAAGTGACTGGGCGAAGCGCCAATGCCACCGCGCCTGTGCCGCCCGTTTCCACTGCTTTTGAAACGGCCACCGTTGGTGTTGAAATGAATCGGAATAGCGGCTAATCTGGAACGTCCAATCAATCGCATGAATGGGTTCGAATCAGATTTTGTTTCGCGCCGCAGCGCCTTGAAAAGCGCCGCGTGTGGTTTCGGCTCTCTCGCGCTGGCGGGGTTGCTGGCCCAGCGCGCCGCCGCGGCAAACCCGCTCGCGCCGAGGGCACCGCATTTCAAGCCGCGCGCCAAGCGCATTATTTTCCTCTTCATGCAGGGCGGCGTGAGCCACGTGGATTCGTACGATCACAAGCCGCTGCTCACGAAGCAGGACGGCAAGATGATGCCGTTCCACGACTCGCGAAAGATTGCCAACTCCGGTAAGAAGGACGCCAGCGAGCAGCGGGTGATGAAGCCGCTTTGGAACTTCGCGCAGCACGGCCAGAGCGGTCGTTGGGCCAGCGATCTTTTTCCGGAAATCAACAAACACGTGGACGACCTCACGTTCATCCACTCGATGCACACGGAAGGCATCGCGCACGGTCCGGCCACGCTTTTTCTCCACTGCGGTTCGACCAACATGATCCGTCCCTCACTCGGTTCGTGGGTCAGCTACGGTCTCGGCACGGAGAATGAGAATCTTCCTGCGTTCGTTTCCATCAACCCCTCATCGGGCAACGGTGGGCCGCGCAATTACGGCAACGCATTTTTGCCTGCGGTTTATCAAGGAACGGGCATGGGCAAGGCGGGCGGGCCTGCGAGCGAAGCGGTGATTCGCAATCTCGCGAATCCGGGCATGAAGCCGGCCGAGCAGCGCAAGCGGTTTGATTTGTTGCAGTCGCTTAACGCCGAACAACTCAAGCGTACGCCGGGCGACAGCGAGTTGGAGGCGGTGATTAATTCCTACGAGCTAGCGTGGCGGATGCAGAACTACGCGCCCGACGCGTTTGACATGTCCAAGGAAACGCCCGAGACGCTCGCGCTTTACGGCATCGGCGAAAAGGCGACGGACAACTTCGGCCGTCAGTGTCTGATGGCGCGCCGTCTTTGCGAGTCCGGCGTTCGTTTCATTCAGGTGACCTACGGCGATAACTCCGCGAATCCGGCGTGGGATCAGCATTCGAATCTTCCCAAGCACGGCGACCACGCGCGCGCGGTGGACAAGCCGATGGCCGGTCTGCTCGCCGATCTCAAGCGGCGCGGCTTGCTGGAGGACACGATTGTCTGGTGGGGCGGCGAATTCGGCCGCACGCCGTACGCCGAGAAGAACGGCACCGGCCGCGATCATAATCCGAACGGCTTCACCACGTGGCTCGCGGGCGGCGGCTTGAAGAAGGGTTTTGCCCACGGCGCGACCGACGAGTTCGGGCACAAGGCCGTGCAGGATAAAGTCCACATGCACGACCTGCACGCCACGCTGCTTCACATGCTCGGGCTTGACCACGAGCGGCTTACTTATCGCTACGACGGTCGGCCATTCCGCCTCACCGACGTGCACGGGCACGTGGTGAAAGAGATTCTCGCCTAAACGGCGGCCAACTTGGCGGGATGCGGCGCGCAGCGAAACGATTTTGAATCCGCTTCAAAACAGCGACGGTCGGCGTCCGAGTCGGCGCGAGTTTCTGCGCGTCGGTGTGTTGGGCGCGGCCGGTTTGTCCCTGCCGCAACTGCTCGCAGCGCGACAGGTCGCTGGCGGCACGGAGGCGAAAGCCGATTCCTGCCTCATCATTTTCCTCAATGGCGGCCCGAGCCATCTCGACATGTGGGACATGAAGCCCGAGGCGCCGTCCGAGATCCGCGGCGAGTTCCGGCCGATTGATACCACGCTGCATGGCGTGCAGCTTTGCGAACATCTGCCACGGCTCGCGCGACAACTGCACCACTGCACGCTGGTCCGCTCAATGAACCACAGCGTGAACAATTCCCACGCGGCGGCCGTGTATGCCGCGCTCACGGGACACGACCGCGGCGAGCAAGGTGGCGGCGCGAAGCCGGGCGACCACCCGAACATGGGCTCGGTGCTCGCGAGATTGCGTCCAGCAGTCCCGTCCGCTCTGCCGTATGTCGCGCTCCCTTACAAAACGCAGGAAGGCGCGGGCGGACCGTTGCAGCCTGGTTTCCTCGCTGGATTCATCGGAGCGCACCATGATCCGTTTTGGGTGCTGGAAGATCCGAGTCGGCCTGATTTCCGCGTTCAAAATCTTACGCCTGCGGAGGGCATGACTCGCGTCCGCCTCGCGGGTCGCGATGAATTGCTGCGCTCGCTGGACCGCACTTTTTTGGAGAAGCAACCGGCTGGCCGTTCGACTTACGAATCGCTCGGTGAGTTTCAACGGCGGGCGTTTGATTTGCTTACGGCCGACACCACCCGCCGCGCGTTCGAGTTGGAGCGCGAAGCGTCTGCGTTGCGCGAGTCGTATGGGCAAAATATTTACGGGCAAAGCGTGCTGCTCGCTCGGCGGCTCATCGAGGCCGGCACGCGCGTGGTGACGATGAGCTGGGCGCCGGACGCAAACGCCACGTGGGACACGCATGGCGGCAATTTCCAGAAGCTGAAGAACACGCTGCTCCCGCAATTCGACGCCGCCTGCTCCAGTCTGCTCGAGGATCTGCGCCAGCGCGGCCTGCTCAAGCGCACGCTCGTCGCGGTGCTCGGCGATTTCGGTCGCACTCCGCGTATCAACAACGGCGGTGGGCGTGATCATTGGAACGCCTGTTACAGCGTCATGCTCGCCGGCGGCGGCATCAAGGCTGGCTACGTCCATGGCGCCAGTGACCGCACCGGTTCGCTGCCAGCCGAGCGGCCCACTTCCCCGGGAGACATCATCGCGACCATCTACCATTTGCTCGGCGTCGATCCGCGCACGGAATTGAATGACAATCTCAACCGTCCGCATATGCTCGTGCCTCACGGTCGCGTGATGGACGAATTGATTGCCTGATCCGCCGTTCGATTTTCATGAAAAAATCCCTCTCGATGTTCGTGCTGCTCGGCGTTGCCACGCAGCTTTTCGCCGCCGATCCGTTTGACCAATCCGCCGTGGCGCTCGAAGTGGACGCGCCGGACGCGAAGCTCGCCAAGATCGTTCTGCTCGCTGGCACGCCCAGCAGCAAGTCGGGTGCGCACGAGTATTTCGCTGGGTGCGCGTTGTTGCAGCAGTGGCTCAAACAGCAACCGGGCGTCTGGCCGGTGATGGTTCGTGAATGGCCCAAGAACGAGAAGGTGCTCGAAGGAGCGAAGGCCATCGTCTATTTCGGCGACGGCGGCGGCAAGCAGCCCTTCGTTGAGCCCGCGCGCTGGGCGAAGCTGAGCAAGATCATCGAGGGTGGCACCGGATTCGTGCTGCTGCATCAAGCCGTGGATTTCCCAAAAGGTCCGGACTCCGAGAAAGTGAAGAGCTGGCTCGGTGGCGTGTTCCACAGCGACATCGGTTGCCGTGGCCACTGGGACATGGATTTGAAGCCCGTCGGTGAGCATCCGGCGTTGCGCGGTGTGAAGCCGTTCGCCGCGCCCGGCGACGGCTGGCTCTACAATCTGCATTTTGCATCCGAGACGAAGCCGCTTCTCATCGGTGCCGTGCCCGACAAATCGCGCACTTCTGCCGACGCCAAGAAGCACCTCGGTCGCGACGAGGTGATCGCGTGGGCTGGCGAGCGTTCGGGTGTCGGCCGTGGCTTTGGATTCACTGGTGCTGATTTGCACAAGAGCTGGGGCTACGAGAGCCAGCGCAAGCTCGTCGTCAACGGCATCCTCTGGTCCGCGAAACTGACTGTGCCCGAAGGCGGCGCGAAGATGGATTTCACCGAGGCCGACCTGAATCGTAATCTCGACAAGAAGGTCGCGCCCGCGGCCAAGGCGCCCACCAAAACCGCGCCCAAGCCGGTGACGAAGTAGTTCGCCTTGAGCCGCGCGAATAGTTGCAGCGCCCGCACGTCCGATTTACCATCGGACGTACACAGATTCTATGCGGCGCTTTATTTCCAATAGCATCCTGATTTTGCTGGCCGCCGTCCCGCTTCGCGCGGCTGACACGGCGGGCGTGGAATTCTTTGAGAAGCGGATTCGCCCCGTGCTCGTCGAGCGCTGCTACGAATGCCACAGCGCGCAATCCGGCAAACGCAAAGGCGGCTTGATGCTGGATACACGCGAAGGACTTCTAAAAGGCGGTGACGCCGGTCTAGCGCTCGTACTTGGCGAGCCGGACAAGAGCCGTTTTATCGAGGCGATCCGGTACAAGAATCAGGATTTACAGATGCCGCCGAAAAGTCCGCTGCGGCCCGAGCAGGTGCGCGACTTGGAGCAATGGGTGAAGATGGGCGCGCCGGATCCGCGTGTGGTTGCCGTCGCGCGGCCGTCCAACAAACGCGAGATCAACATCGAGCAGGGCCGCCAGTTCTGGGCGTTCCAGTCCATCGCGAACCCGCCAGTACCGAAGGTTCAAAGCGCGAAGTTCAAAGCTCAAAGTCCGGTGGACAATTTCATCTTCGCCAAGCTCGACGAGAAAGGACTGCGTCCCGCGGCACCCGCCGAAAAACGGACACTGCTGCGCCGCGCGACGTTTGATCTCATTGGTCTGCCGCCGACGCCGTCGGAACTGGATGCCTTTCTCGCGGACAAATCACCGGATGCATTCGCGAAGGTTGTCGAGCGATTGCTCGCCTCGCCACAGTATGGCGAGCGCTGGGGACGGCACTGGCTCGATGTGGCGCGTTACGCGGACTCGAACGGGCTCGACGAGAATGTCGCTTTTGGCAACGCGTGGCGTTACCGCGATTACGTTGTGAACGCGTTCAATCGCGACAAGCCCTACGACCAATTTATCATCGAGCAAATCGCTGGAGATTTGTTGCCGACGGCGGAGAGCGTCGCCGTGAAGCACGAGCGATTGACCGCGCTCGGATTCCTTTCCATCGGCCCGAAACTTCTCGCCGAACCGGACAAGGTGAAGCTCGAGATGGACATGATTGACGAGCAGATCGACACGCTCGGCCGTGCGATGATGGGCATGACTCTCGGCTGCGCGCGGTGTCACGACCACAAGTTTGACCCCTTGCCGACGGATGATTACTACTCGCTCGTCGCCATCTTTAAGAGCACGCGCACGATGGACGATCTCAAGACCATCGCCAAATGGCACGAGCCGGAAGTCGCGTTGCCGGATGATCTCAAGGCGAAGGAAACGTTCGCCAAACAAGTGGCTGCATCGAAGCTCGCCATCACGAACTTCATCGCGTCAGCGAACACGGCTTTGCTCGCGGAGAAGAAAACCAATTCATTGCCGAAGAATCCCGAAAGTCTTTATCCGACGAACACCGTCGCTGAGTTGAAGAAGTTGCGCGAGGCATTGACGACGTTGGAGAAAGATCCTTACGAAATGCCCAGTACGATGGGCGTGACTGAATCCACGAATGTCGTGAAGGCGTTTCCGGTGCACATCCGCGGCAGCCATCTCGCGCTCGGTAAAGCAGTGGGTCGCGGCGTGCCGCAGGTGATGACGATTTCCGCTCAACCGAAGTTCGTGGAGCAGCAGAGCGGCCGGCTTGAACTCGCGCGTTGGCTGGCGAACGCGGAGCATCCACTCACGTCGCGCGTGATGGTGAACCGCATCTGGCGCTGGCATTTCGGGCAGGGACTTGTGGCGAGCACGGACAACTTCGGCGCGCTCGGCGAGCGGCCGTCGCATCCGGAACTGCTCGACTGGCTCGCGCGACAGTTCATCGCTTCTGGTTGGAGTGTGAAGGCGATGCACCGGCTCATCATGTCCAGCGCGACGTATCAGATGGATGCCTCGGCGAGCGATGTGAAGCCAGTCGCGTTATCAGGCAAAGACCGCGAGCGCGGTGCGTCGCGCAGTGCTGTTTCCCCAGAGATGGATTCCGAGAACCGTCTTTACACGCGCTTTCCACAACGTCGGCTCGAGGCGGAGGAAATCCGCGACGCGCTCCTGTTCGTCGGCGGCACGCTCGACCTCTCGATGGGGGGCAAGACGCTTCCGCTGAAGAACCGCGAGTTCGTTTTCAACCACACATCGAAAGACGCCACGACCTACGGCAGTCCGCGCCGCGCGCTTTATTTGCCGGTCATCCGCAACCATCTCTACGACCTTTTCGAGCAGTTCGATTTCCCTGATCCGACAGTGCCGACCGGCAGCCGCAATACGACCGTCGTCGCCCCGCAGGCGTTGCTGATGATGAACAGCGATCTCGTGCAACAGGCCGCAGAGAGGTTCGCCGCGCAACTGCTCGCGCGCACGGAGCTGTCCGATGCGAAGCGCGTGGAGCTGGCTTACGTGAAGGCTTACGGCCGTCCGCCGACTCCGCGCGAACTCGAGCGAGCGCGGAAGTTTCTCGACGGATTTGAGAAGGCGAAGGCCGCCGGAGCGGATGCGCAACCGCAGGCGTGGACTACGTTCTGCCAAGCCCTGCTTGCCGCGAACGAGTTTATCTACCTCAACTGATCGATGAATCCGTTCGACATTAATTTTCTCTCCCGTCGCGCTGCGTTGCAACGCGCTGCGGGCGGCTTCGGTTGGCTGGCAGCTTCTGCGTTGCTGGCGGAAGAGGTGCGCGGCGCGGCCGCGAGCAATCCGCTCGCGCCGAAGAAGCCGCATTTCCCCGCGCGTGCCAAGCGCGTCATCTTC
>Ga0208942_1000844_pt1 | contig 11691 bp, 10 predicted proteins | sample GreLakmeSU08MSRF_FD_187704 | JGI IMG/M metagenome (GOLD analysis project Ga0208942, IMG submission 187704) | Freshwater lentic microbial communities from great Laurentian Lakes, MI, USA - Great Lakes metaG SU08MSRF (SPAdes) | ecosystem: Environmental > Aquatic > Freshwater > Lake | place: Great...
AACTTCATTGTACAGCTGGCTGCTATTCCGATCCCCTATGGTATCAGTGGTGGTCTGCTTGCGTTTGTAGCTTCTCTGGTCTTGTTCATTGGTATCTCGTTGTGCACCAATGACCGTAAACTGGACAAGGACATAGACGCCCTGATGGATATCTGAAACTCGCTGCAGGCTCGGTAAATTATGCTCACTCTACAGGCGTTGTCCGGGTTGTTCGTGTTCACCGCGCTGGCTGTGCTCTTTAGTGAGAAGCGCCAGTTGCCCGGGTGGCGACTTATAGCAGCCGGTCTTGGGCTGCAATTCCTCTTTGCCTTCATAGTTTTCCGCGTTGATCTCATACAGCAAGCGCTCGCCGCCATTAATCGCGGTGTTTCTGCCGTGGTCTACGCCACTGAGGCAGGTACCCTGTTCGTATTTGGATATCTGGGTGGCGAGCCGGGTAATGTAGCTTATCCATTCGAAGTGGCTGACCCGACCGCAACCGTGGTGCTCGCCTTTCGCATCCTGCCATTGATCCTGATTTTCACCGTATTGTCTGCCGTACTGTGGCACTACCGGATATTACCCCTGATCGTACAGGGCTTCTCGAAAGTGCTCGCGCGCAGCATGGGAGTTAGCGGAGCGGTGGGTTTGAGCGCGGCAGCCAATATATTTATTGGAATGGTAGAGTCACCGGCGCTGATCCGGCCTTATCTGAGCCGGCTCACTCGCAGTGAAATGTTTATTGTCATGACCTGCGGCATGGCGACGGTGGCGGGTTCGGTGATGCTGCTCTATTCAGTGATACTGCAAGACGTGCTCGACAATGCGCTCGGTCATATTCTGACAGCATCGGTGATCAGTGCACCGGCCGCCATCATGGTCGCCTTGATCATGGTGCCGGCGCAAGCCGGTGCAGACGCGAATGCCAGTGAGGAGGTTCCAATCAGCCTGCACTATCACAGTCTGATGGATGCCATAACAAGAGGTACAGGTGATGGCCTCAAGTTGATGGCGAACGTAGGCGCAATGCTGCTCGTGCTGGTCGCTCTGGTCGCGTTGCTGAATAGTATGCTGTCGTTGCTGCCTGAGCTCGGCGGCGAAGCGGTAACCTTGCAGGGATTATTCGGCTATGCGTTTGCGCCTCTCACCTGGTTGATGGGAATTCCCTGGTCTGAGGCGATGACTGCTGGCAGTCTGATGGGTATCAAGACCGCTCTGAATGAGTTGCTGGCTTATCTGGCGCTGGTTGCACTGCCTGCGAATAGTCTCTCTGCGCATTCCACCATTATCATGACTTATGCGCTGTGCGGGTTCGCCAATTTTGGCAGTCTCGGCATCATGATTGCCGGCTTGACTGGCATGTGTCCCGAGCGTGCGCAGGAGATCGTGACATTGGCGCCAAAGTCGTTGATCTCCGGCACGCTGGCCACGTGTATGACTGGCGCGGTTGCCGGCTTATTGAGTTGAGCTGGAGCGGGTTAGTGCGAGTTGTTCATTGATGCTGTCGAGCAATTCATCTATCAGGTAGGGTTTGCGTACATAGGCGAGGTCGCCGGTGCGGATTCCCCGCAGAATCAATTCTTCTTCGATATATCCCGAACACACGACAATCTTGATCGCAGGATATTGCTTTTGCACATACTGAATTACCTCGGCACTGCTGGCGCCGGGAATAATGCCATAGATACACAACAAATCGATCGACCAATCCGCATCATTAATAATACTCAGGGCAGCATCGCCGTCCGTCGCCCGCAGAACCTTGAATCCGGCCTGGCTAAGCGTATCCGATGTAGTCTTGAGGACGTCTGGATTGTCTTCAACAACCAGAATGGTGTAGTTCATGTCCGCGCTGCTCACATAACTGACAGTTGGCTGTTGCTTAATGTGCTGAGAGTCAGCTGTGGCTACTGGCAGATAGAGAAAAATCTTGGTGCCAACGCCAGGCGCAGAGTCGATCTCGACTTTGCCTTTCGATTCCAGTGCGAAACTGTGCAGCAGCGCCATGCCCATGCCATGGCCTTCGGCTTTCGTGGTAAAGAACGGTTCGAAGATATGTTCGAGCACTGCTGCCGTCATGCCATGGCCATTATCCTTGACCGAAAACTGGATATAGGAACCTTCGGCTAAACCGTTTGCTTCACTCATCAACTTGACCTGGCGACAACCAATAGTGATTTCACCATTGGCGCCGACGGCGTCCTTGGCGTTGATTACCAAATTGAGGATGGCTCTTTCCAGCTGCACGCGATCCACCATAACCGGGGCCGACGTGGTTTCTACTATGGAGAATTTGATATCTTCGGGTAGCAGCCGCGTAATCGCTTCATACATGCCAGTGAGAACTGCCGCCGGAGAGATGCTCGTGAGGCGGGAAGGGTCTTTCCTGCCGAGTGCCAGCAGGCTTTTGGTCATGTCTGCCGCCTGCAGCGAGGCACGCTTGATAGAGGCCAGCAACTTCATCACCCCGGGTGACAGATCGGGATCGCGCTGTGCCATCTCCGTTGAGGTCAGGATCACGGTGAGCGAATTATTGAAATCATGGGCAACGCCGCTGGCCAATCGGCCTAACACCTTGACGCGCTGCGCAGCGGCAACGGCCTGCAAAGCTTCCTGTTTTTCTTTTTCGGCACGCGCAAGATGCTCCAGTTGTGCATGCTCCCGCGCCAGCAGTTCTCTCAGTTTGACCGTTTCCTTCTGCAGTTTTTCTATGGTGTAGACAACTCCCCAGGCAGAGCCGCCGCCAAAGAAAACCATGATTGCTGCACTGCGAAGCCAGACTGTAGTGGAGTTCGGATCGAAAAACAGGGCGGACGTATTCGGCACCAGCCCGTTAAGCAGCAGCACGGCAGCCAATGCAAACAGGCACAAATTGATGGCGAGAGTGATATAGACGCCGCGAATGCCATATATCAAACCCGAGAGCACCAGAGTCATCAGTTGCAGGGGTGCCTGCGATGTGTAAGGTCCAGATCGAATTTGAACCAGAAATGTCATGGTTACCAACAGGAACATCAATAATGAACCGGACAGTCGATAATGCCGGTTGCGTCCAGCTATCCACAGTAACGGAAATGTGATGGTGTAGGCGTACAGCACTATGGTTGTGGGCGTTATGGCGTCTATCCGAATTGCTTGTGCCAGGATGATCGCCGCCGCCAGCGGAGCGGCAATTGCGCCCACGGCCAATGCTCGACTCACAACCCTCGCGCCGAGTTCAGCCGAAACGTTTTGCGTATGATTGGCGCTCGGACTAGCCATGATGAATTGAGTTATTGATTGCGTGGACTTGGGGGAGAGCAAGTATAGTTGATTTCAATCACTCGCGTAAGCATGCGATGCCGTGCAGGAAAAAGTCGCACATTCAGGCTTGATGTGCGTTGTAACTTGCGGCTTCGCTGCATGCTTAATCGATGGTCTGGTAAAATCCAGCGACGTTAAGCATTACCGTGATGTCTTCATCGCTCTGGTTGTCGAGGTACCAGCCATGAATACCGTCGAAGGGTGCCACCAGAGCGCCGCGTTCTTCGCCGTCGGCATGAATCTTGTAGAACATTACTGTGCCAGGCTCAGTGCCAATCCGGTTGGTGTGGCCATGAAACTCTACGCTCAACAGTTCTGGTTGAGCCATGGCAACATTCCAGTTATAAATGATCGCATCACCTGCATTGACCCCCAACTTGTATTCCAGTGCGGACTTGCGCAGCACCAGAATTTCGTAATTGCCCTCTTTAAAGGCATTAGTGCTGCCAAAATAGGTGCGTTCTTGCAGGGGCACTTCGATCCAGTCGACCGGTTCGGTTTCCTTGCATGCCACGAGCACAACGCAGCACAGACCGCTGTACGCCATAATTCTGCACAAATTTAGATAAACTCTGTTTTTGGCCACTTTAATAGTCCTTGATGCCATCGTCGAATCCGGCGTTCGCGCCGGTTTTGAATTTATTTAATGCAAGGTCACGGCGCACGCGTCTGATAGCCATGTAACTGCCGGTGCCGCAGACCAGAGTTACTCCGCACAGGAATGCCAGCATGAACAAATCCCATACCGGTCGGCTGCGCAGGAACACGCTGAAATCACCCCGGTGCAAGCCATAGAACAACCATCGATACAGTCGCAGTTCACTGTCAACCTTGCGCAGTAGTTGTCCGCTGACCGGGCTCAGATAGTAATGGCGAAGTTGCTCATCATTAATGACAACGCGGTAGATCGGAAACTCCAGTGTGATGTGGTGATCGTAATAGTAAGCATCGCTCTCGGTCAGAAGTGTCTGGGACTGGATCTGATGGTCGAGCCGCAGCGTTGCGGCCAGTGCTGCCAGCTCGTTCATGGTCAGCGGAGCCGGGCTTAAGGATGTCGCATCCAGACGGGTTGCGGTGCCAGTAGCGGTATGGGCAATGACTTGTGCCTTGCCTTGCAATACATCGATTTCGAGGCGCGCGGTTGTTGTTGTCGGGTAGCTGTCAATGGTGCTGATAACTGCAGTGATGTCTGACCATGTTATGGGGCGTTGCGTGAGTCGTTGCACTTCAGCTCCTGCTCCTTCGCCCTCCAGGGTTCCCCATGGATTCATGGACAACAAGCCACTGCCTACCCAGCTCAAGGTCAGCACGCCAAAGATGAGTCCGGCATAGTGATGATAGAGCGCCATGCCACGATACGGAGACTTGCGTCCGTTATCGCGTTGGCGATATTGGCGAATGCCAATATACAAACCGGTAGCAGTAAGAAAGATTCCCAGAATCGTGAGCCAGATAACGACCTGAGTCCACAGCGCTGTGTGCTGGCGCAGGATAGTCGGATACAGCCAGTGAATTACGGCGCCCAGATAACCCCATACTCGCTGTGATGTTGTGGTTACCTGGATAATTTCGCCAGTCGTGCTGGAAATATAAAATTGGGTGCCTGCTGCGTCATCCACTGCAAACTTGAACAGGGGACGCAAGGGATTGTAGGCGCCGTATACGGTCCACTGATCGTTGTTGATGAGGCCGAGCAATTGCGGTGAACTGGTTGAGTAACGATCCCTGACAAAATGATCGGCAATGGTCTGCGCCAGGTTCTCACTGACAAGGTCAATGCGCTTGCCATCAGTCAGGTCGTAGAGCAGCAAGCCACGGTCATGTGAGCTCAGGCGCAGTACCGGATTATCCAGCAGCATTTCGATACGTGCGTCTGCAAACTGCTCAGTGCGCAGCAAGTTGGAATCTGGCAATACACAACACGTGGCAGTAGTCAGCGGGTTGAGCAGGGCCAGCTGCTGGTCGGGTGTGAGTTCCGGATATTCCTGATACATCATGATGATGCCGGACAGGGTCCAGATCAGCATGACCAGTCCTGCCACGATGCCGAGATAGCGATGAAGCAGGAACAAGAGTCGAATCATAGTGATTTAGAATCGATAGCTGTAGGCCAGATGCAGTGTGCGTTCCATGCCAAGGTGTGCATAGTTATAACCCGCGCCAGTAGTGTCTACGGTACCACGGTCGATGCGTGTGGCATATCCTTCATCCGTAATGTTTTCCAGGCGCAGCACGAGCTGATGTTGCGCGTCGTTGCCCAGATGGTAAAACGCCGACAAGTCAGTCACGACGTAGTCACCAGTGGCGACGCCGCGACGCCCATTGATGTCACCGACAAAGTTGCTGGTGATGGACAGGCCCAATGGCAGTTGTGCACTGCGATAACTCAGCCGCAGCTTGCTCTCGCGCTTTGGAATGCCGGTCAATTGCGGGCCGCTGCCATTGAATTGGGCCTGCGTGCGGGTGTGGCTGAAATTCGCTGACAAGGTGTCTGTCAGCGGCATCGATGCAACCAGTTCATAACCATCCATATTCACTTCATCATTGGTATTGATGAAGCTCTCGCCTTCAACTCCGCCGATTACAAGTGGCACGTAAGAGTCGATGTAATTGGTGATATCGCGACTGAACACGGTGAATTCATAATTGATACTGTGCAGGTTACCGCCCAGGGCCAGGTTGTAATTCTCACTCTGCTCTGGCTCGAGATTCGGATTGCCGATAGTGAAAGTTCCACCGTCAGGCACACCATCGTTATTGTCGTCATAGTATTCATTCACGAACAGGGCTTCGGCATCGGGCAGGCGAAAGGAGGTGCCAACGTTGCCCTGAAGATAAAAGTTCTCGGTGAAGTTATGTTTGCCAGTCAGGTTCCATACCGTGGAGTCGTCCATGTTGGAGGCCTGGTTGTTGCGCACGCCGAGTGCAAACGTGGTGTTTTCCAGCAGTTCATCTGTACTTCGAATCTGCACGAAAGGAGCGGTGACATGTTCCTTCTTGTTGCCGATGCGATACACCTCGTCCTCACCGGAGAAGCTCTGCCGATCGACACCAAGCACATATTCGAAATTGCCGCCGAAATTGAGCTTGCTCATGGCGTTGAAGCCGTAGTCGTCATAGCCCCAGAAATCACCATTGTTCAGGAAGCGGGTGCCGCCGTTGAGTTTGCCACTGGCATCGAGTGTGTTGTAGATACGCGTGTACTCAGTGTCCCAGTTGTGTTCGTAGGCCTTGATGAACAATTCGATATTGTCATTCACGCGCCAATCGTATTTCAGCGTGAGTATGTCTTCATCACGGGCATTCACCGTGCTGTTGTTCAGAAACGGGACCGCGAAATCTACTTCATTGTCGGTGTAGATGTATTGCAGCGACAGGCGCTGGTTGGCACTGATGTTCCAGGCGTATTTAAGCCCGACGGTGCTCACGTCATAACCACGTTCGCGGTCGGTGACGCTAGGTTGAATGTCAGCACTTGCCCATGGAGTATAGCCATCGGACTCGTCCTTCGAGGCAAACAACACAAACTGGTGAGCGCCGATGCTGCTACGATAATAGCCATTCACGTTGTAGCCGTCGTTGCTGTTGGCGCCAGCTCCGACCGCGCCATCGCTCTCATTCTGCAAACTCTTGGTAACAATATTGATAACGCCGCCAACAGATTGCGTACCGTAAAAAATGCCCTGACCACCCTTGAGCACTTCGATGCGCTCCACCATGTGGGCCGGGACCGTATCCAGCGGACTGGTGCCGTTATACAGACGATTGGTGATACGCACGCCATCTATCAACCACAGGATTTCCTGATTGCGCGATCCCTGCAGCGCAGCATCGAAATAATCGAAGGGCCCGTTCTTGGGCGAGATGTGCAGTCCTGGCACGAGCATCTGCAGGGTCTGGGTGATGTCCACAAAACCGTGTTCAGCAATCTCCGCCGCAGTGACGATTTCGACCCGGTTGCCATACCGACTCAGGTCCTGCGGGATGGATTCCTCGAGACGCTGGGAAGAAACCAGTATCTCTTCGATCTCCGCCGCAAGGGTGGATTGGACCAATGTCAGCTGCGACAACGAAGCCAGGCTAACCGCCAGGGCCAATTTGCCGGGAGGAGAAATTCGCATCAGGGATACCGCTCTCTATAGAAAAAAAATGAAGAGCGCAATTTTCGTGGCGTATTGCCTGAATTGACAGTAGTTATTGGCTTTTGTAACGGTTTTTAACGTTGCTTAACGGCAAGAGGTCCAGCATTAAACGCCAGCATGCACAAGACTCTCGCATAACCTGGCGAGTTTGGGGGAGCTCAGTATCATATCAAGCGCAATGTGCCCACTCACAAAATCGGCGCTGCGCAGGAGACTGCGGAGTCTGGCAGCCTATCTGGCCAACCCTGCCAATACTCACATGGTGGCGCAGATTATTCCGCTTGCTGGAGGATGGGTGTAGAGTTCAGAGAAAAGTAGTGTGCAAAGGAATATGGAATACAGCGGGAAATAATAGAGTGGAATGGAGTGTTCAACAAAAAGCGGAGTTCAAAAAAGAGAGAGGAGCCGACCATGCCTGACATTCATCATCAATTCCAGATCAAATCGGAACCTGGCAAAGTATTCCAGGCGCTCACCACCCCGGCAGGGCTGAATGCGTGGTGGACACTGGAGTCAAACGGCAGCCCGCAATTGGCTGCGTCATACCGATTCTACTTTGGACCGGAATACGATTGGCGGGCAGTGGTGTCACACATCGTCCCGGGCACGGAATTAACCTGGAGAATCACGCAGGCAATGGATGACTGGATGCCAACCAGCTTTGGCTTTCGACTGTCTCCATCCGCCCAGGGCACAACGGTCGATTTTTTCCACACGGACTGGGCGGAAACCAGCGACCATTTCAAGATTGCCTGTTTCTGCTGGGGACAGTTACTGCAGGGACTGAAAGGGTATGTCGAGAACGGGACAATCATCCCGTTTGAAAAGAGGAATTAACTTCGGGTGCAAATATCCCATCAGCGTGATGGAGGATATTGCCAGTTGACCATAATGAGCATTGAAAGCTTCGCGGACGGCCTCGGGTTTCATCTTCATCGTGTAGATGACGATGTCAGTATCGAGCATGTAAGTCAGCATTACAGACTTTCCCTGCTCTGCTCTTCCGGTTGCTCTCTATCGGTCATGAAGTCATCAGTGACTCCTTCTCCTGCGAACCAGCTATCCCAGGCCTCTCCTGCAGGGGTAATCAAGCGGGCACGCCCCAGCTTGACGATATCGACCTGTTTTACACTGTCAGGCAATGCCACAGCTTTCGGTAGCCTGACGGCCTGGCTTTTATTGCTTTTAAAGATACTTGCCCGCTCCATATCGCCTCCTCCTGCTGAACCCCAAGTTGGCATATACCACAGGGATATTCATGATAGTTGACGATAATCTTTTGTCAACTCGCCCCAGGAAACTAGCCCTGTTGAAGCACGGGAACTCCCGTTACTATCCGGACGAGTCACGACTAGAACAGACAGCGACATTAGTAATTTGTGGATGTCTGCTATCACCGATTCGGTTTCGGAATCCCCACATCCCTTAACCAGCGCTGTGCGGGGTTTTTGAACGCCAGATCATTCAATCTGAACTAACCTGTAGGCATCCACAAATCTGCATTGATGGAAAGGATGCCATCATGTCGCACCTCACCAGGGCTCCTGCGCCAGCTACCCACGTCCGGCACCGGCCCGAGCAAACCCTGCTATATCAACTGGTCGAACGGTATTACCCGGAATTCGTCGAACTCATGGCCCTGCAAGGTTCGCCCCTGCCACGCCATGTCGCCCGAGAGTTTGAGGACTACCTCAAATGCGGTCGTCTGGAATACGGGTTTCTGCGCGTACGCTGCGAGTCCTGTCATCACGAGAAGCTGGTCGCCTTCTCCTGTAAAAGGCGCGGCTTCTGTCCCAGCTGCGGCGCAAGACGTATGGTCGACAGCGCCGCGCTGCTGGTCGATGAAGTGCTGCCCAGGGTCCCGTTGCGGCAATGGGTACTCAGTGTGCCGTTCCAGCTACGCTTCCTGTTCGCCAGCTACCCGGATCTGATGGGCAAGGCACTGGGCATCGTCTACCGCTCCATCGCCAGCTGGCTGATTAAGCAGGCCGGCTTCACACACGACACGGCCCGCACCGGGGCAGTCACTTTCATCCAGCGCTTCGGCTCTGCCCTCAACCTGAACGTGCACTTTCACATGCTGTTCCTGGATGGGGTTTACTTCACTGGATTTGAAGGTGAGAAGCAGATATTCCGGCGGGTCAACGCCCCCGCCAAAACCGATCTTGAAGCAGTCCTGCAGCAGCTCAGCACTCGACTGGCCCGCATGCTGGTGAAGGCAGGGGTGCTGACACAGGACGCGGAGAACAGCAGCCTGACCCTGGATCATCTGGAAGCCAACCCGATGCAGCAGGTGCACGGGCACAGCATCACCTACCGCATCGCCATCGGGCCGCAGCAGGGCAGGAAGGTCTTTACCCTGCAAACCCTGCTACCTCAACAAGATGACGAGGATCGTTTCAGCCCGGTGGCCAAGGCCGGTGGCTTTTCACTACACGCCGGCGTGGCAGTGCGGGCGCATGACAGAAAGAAGCTGGAGCATCTGTGTCGTTATGTGGCCAGGCCAGCGGTTTCAGAACAGCGGCTGGCGCTGACTCGTGATGGCCGGGTGCGCTATGCACTCAAGACGCCGTACCGGGACGGCACCACCCATGTCATTTTTGAACCCCTGGACTTTATGTACAGGATGTACGGTATGCCGCGGGCGCAGGGATGCGCAGGAGCGGCCATTGCGAGATTGGCTGCATTGGTACCCAAGCCGAGAGTCAACCTCACGCGTTTCCATGGTGTGTTTGCGCCGAACAGCCACTACAGAATGACCATCACTCCGGCCAAGCGGGGTAAAGGCGCAAGAAATACCACGCACTCCCATACTGAGCCCGATGACCGTAACCCAATGGAACAGCGCGCTGCCATGACCTGGCCGCTCTCGCACATCCCTGTGCTTCGCGGCACCTGAACATCCTGTTCAATGGGCCAGGCGTCTCAAGCGGGTGTTTGGCATTGACATCAGCCAGTGTGAGAAGTGCAAAGGCCCGGTCAAGATCATCGCCTGCATCGAGGATCCAGTGATCATCGAGAAGATTCTCAATCACCTGAAAGCAAAGGAAGCCAACGACATTTCCCCAATAACTCAGCTACCACCGCGAGCACCGCCCTTGCTGCCAATATGGGAGCAGGGGCTGGCGGACTGACCAGCAAGACAACACATCAAGTACGATGCGGCCACAGGGATTGCAGGGCAGCGTTCGGTTTCAGACTGCGCAAGTTGAGATATTGCGATCTGTCGCGGAAGAATTCAGAGGTAAATCGGGAAATTCCGGCGCGTCTGGCTTCGAGAAATGCCGGAAGTGGCAAACCAAGGCACATCAACTTCAGGCTCGACAGCTCTGGAATACCCGTTTATTCTTCCTAACCTTTAATGTGCCGCATGTTTTTTACCCCTGAAGCCGTGCGAGTGACACCGCTTCCTGCCCGGTATTGTGGACCTCAGGCTTCAGTCAAGATTCCAACGTGTTTCAGATCAGGGAAGGTTTTCAAACTACCAGAAATCCTGCTTTAAAAACATTCCACCCGGCCACAAGAATTACGAAATTGGCGCGTTGCGGAGCTAGCCTGTGCCAGCAATCTCAATTTATAGCAATACTGCGATTCGGTATAAATTACAAACTGTGAACATGGCAATTCCAGGAGTGCACAGGCCTGTTGGGGTGCAAGGTCACTGCTGCACTGCTCATGCGGAAATTGTCCTGAGAGTATCACTATGAGTCCCTTGCTTGGTCAAGTATTCCTGAGGCTCGCGGGTTTGCCGGTTTTCATCGCGCTGATACTGCTGTGGCCAGCTGGCACACTGGATTTTTGGCAGGTTTATCTTTATTTCGGCGTCCTCCTGGTGCTCCTGCTCTTCACCCTCGTGTATTTCCTGCGCCATGACCCTGCACTTCTTGAGCGTCGCCTCAAGATGCGCGAAAAAGAAGGCACACAAAAGGTCGTGGTTACCCTGCTCTCACTATCCATAATTGCTTGCCTTCTCGTGGCAGGATTCGACCGGCGTTCTGGCTGGTCTGCAATTCCTGTCTGGCTGGTACTGGTAGCGGATTTCCTTGTTGTCTTAAGTTACTTATTTATTCTTGCTGTGTTCAAGGTGAACAGCTTTGCTGCTCGCACCGTCGAGGTGGTGAAGGAACAGCGTATAATCGAAACCGGGCCTTATGCCCATGTGCGTCACCCGATGTACTCGGGCATGCTACTGTTCTATTTCGCCACGCCCATTGCACTTGGCTCCTGGTGGGCGTTGTTGCCTCTGGTACTGTTCCCATTCGGTATC
>Ga0208942_1000847_pt1 | contig 11664 bp, 10 predicted proteins | sample GreLakmeSU08MSRF_FD_187704 | JGI IMG/M metagenome (GOLD analysis project Ga0208942, IMG submission 187704) | Freshwater lentic microbial communities from great Laurentian Lakes, MI, USA - Great Lakes metaG SU08MSRF (SPAdes) | ecosystem: Environmental > Aquatic > Freshwater > Lake | place: Great...
CGATCCAGCGACTACCCCTTTCAAACCAACACCTCAAACCAACACCTCAAACCAACACCTCAAACCAACACCTCAAATGAACACCACCGAATCAAAACCGACTCGCACCAGCAGCGCCGGCGAACGCGTCTTCGCGCGCGCGCTACTCCGCAGCAGTTATCGCGTGCGTCTCGCCACATCGCAGGCGGACGTCCACGCGGCGCAGACGCTCCGGTTTCTCGTTTTCAATGTGGAGCTGAATGAAGGGCTCGAGCAATCCTACGACACACTGCGCGATGCCGATCCGTTCGATGACGTGTGCGACCATATGCTGGTTGAAGACACGCGCACTGGGGAGATTGTCGGCACCTACCGACTGCAGACCGGCCGGACCGCGGCGGCGAATCTAGACTTTTACAGCGCGCAGGAATTCGATCTCACGCCATTCGAACCGATCCGAGATCAGGTCACCGAGTTGGGTCGCGCGTGCGTCCACAGCCAGCACCGCAACCTCGCCGTGCTCGGCTTGCTCTGGCAAGGCGTGACCCGTTACGCGCGCGAACGCGGCGGACGTTACCTGATCGGCTGCAGTTCGGTCAGTTCACTCGATGCCGCCGTGGGCGCCTCTATCTTCCGCGCTTTGCAGGAACAACATCTCGTTGAATCCGCGCTCCAAACCGTGCCGTTGCCGGCGTGGACCTGCCCGCTTGATGAACCGTCGTCTGAGGCTGCGAAGATTCCGAAGCTGCTCGCAGCTTACCTTTCGCTCGGCGCGAAAATCTGCGGTCCACCGGCGTTGGATCGTGAGTTCAAGACGATTGATTTCCTCACCGTGCTCGACCTCGAAACCCTCTCTCCTACCACGAAACGACTCCTCGACTCGTGAGACATCTGCTGCGACACCCGTTCCGCGTGGCGATACGCGGAACGACCTTCGCGTTGTCGATGCTGCTGGAGGTCGTGGGGTTTTATCTCCGCAACTCATCCCGTGAAAAGAATGGGCCGGATCATCTGCGCCGTGCCGCGTGGGGACAACGTTTGGTACGGCGACTCCTTCGCGCGGCCGCCATCCGTACCACCTTCCACGGTGCGCCGCCTAGTACGGGCGTGCTGGTTTGCAATCATCTCAGTTATCTCGACGTGTTGGTACTCGCGGACGCGCACCCGATGATTTTCATGTCCAAAAGCGAGGTCGGAAACTGGCCGTTAATCGGTGCGGCGGCGCGATGTGCTGGGACGCTTTTCATCAACCGCCGCAAACGCTCCGACGTGCTGTACCTCGCGTCCGCCATGGCCGATGTGGTCGAACGCTCCAGCGCGGTGTTGGCGTTCTTTCCCGAAGGCACCAGCAGCGGCGGCGCGGATGTGCTGCCGTTCCATTCGGGCCTGTTCGCGCCAGCGGTCGCACACGGTTGGCCGGTGACGCCCGCCGGCATCCGCTATGAATTAGCGGACGGTTCGGTGCCGGACGACGTCGCTTACTGGGGCGGAATGACCTTCGTGCCGCATTTTCTGAACCTGCTCACGAAGCGCCGCATCGAAGCGCACGTCTCATTTGGAACGCCATTGCCCGCGGGGCTTGACCGCAAAGCACTAGCTCACGCCGCGCAAGCCGAGGCGCTGCGGCTCTCGAGACCGAGGTGAGGTTCGAAGATGTAACAGTATTTTTCTGGAAGGAAGCGTCTGGTTTTTCTAGCGTACCGACGGTCGCAAAATCTGCGTCACAAAAAAATCATGGCTGCTGACAGTAATCATTTCATAGGCGTGGATTTCGGTGGTACGAAGATTCTCGCGGGCATCTTTAGCCCCTCTCTCAAACTGCTCAAGAGCGTCAAGCTCACCACCAAGTCCGAGCGCGGCGTGGAAGCAGTGATTGACCGCATCACCCGCGCTGTGCGCGATGTGGCCGACGAGGCTGACCTCGACTTGAAGCAGGTTCGTGCGATAGGCCTCGGCGCACCCGGCGCAGTCGAACCGGAGAGCGGCCGCGTGATTTATGCTATTAATGTCGGCTGGACAAACGTGCCGTTGAAGAAAGAGTTGGAGAAGCGATTGGGTCTGCCGGTCTTCGTCGAGAACGACTGCAAAGCCTCCACGCTCGGCGTCTATCACCTCGAGCTGAAAGGCAAGCCGCGGAGTATGGTCGGCGTTTTTCTCGGCACCGGCGTGGGTGGCGGGTTAATCTTCGACGGCGTGTTGCACCCGGGCGCAAACTTCGCCGCGGGCGAACTCGGCCACATGATCATCGATATGGATGGCGCGAAGGCTGGGCGCGCCGCGCGCGGCAGTTTTGAATCGTTGGCCAGCCGCACCGCCATCTTCTATCGCATCAAAGCGGCAGTGAAAGATGGTCACAAAACAATTCTCACCGACATGCTCGGAGCGGACCTCGAGGATATGCGCAGCGGCGATTTGCGGCGCGCGTTGCGGCGCGGCGACAAGCTCGTCGAAAAAGTCGTGGCCGAGGCGGCGAGTCACACGGGTGTGGCCGTGGCGAACTTGATCAATGTGCTCGGCCCAGAAGTCGTCGCGCTCGGCGGCGGCGTGATTGAGGCGCTCGGCGAAGAGATGATGCCCATCATCCAGAAACGCGCGGAGGAGCTCGTGCTGCCCGGCACATTCGATGCCGTGCGGATCATCGCGAGCCGGCTCGGGGACAACGCGGGAATCAGCGGCGCAGCAGTGCTCGCACAGGCGCGGTCGAAGTAAGCTCAGCGAAGCTCAGCGTTTCCGCACGGCCTGCTTCTTCGTCTTCAGCGTGCGCATGTGGCTTTTGCCCGCCGGTTTCGCCAGATCCACTCGGCTGTTTTTGGCGATCTCAATGAACCCGAACTGACTGCGAGTCGCCTTCTCATCTTCCGCACGCGGAGCGCGGATGTATGAGCCGTCGGGTTGGAGCAAGCGGGCTTTGACGTTGTCAGCGAGCTGAAGGCCAATAACCTCATCGAGCAGGCGCTTGCGAAGCGCAGGGTCCTCAATCGGAGCAGCGACCTCGATTCGATTGAGGAAGTTGCGATACATCCAATCGCCGCTACCGATCAGGAAATCGGATTGCCCATCATTCTCGAAGTAGAAAAGGCGGCTGTGTTCAAGGAAGCGATCCACGATGCTGCGCACGCGGATGTTCTCGCTCAACCCCGCGAGGCCGGGGCGCAAGCAGCAGATGCCGCGCACCACGAGATCCACCTTCACGCCGGCCTGCGACGCCTCGTAGAGCGCATCGATCACCTCGCCGTCCACGAGCGCGTTCATCTTGGCGACAATCCGCGCGGGCTTTTGTTTGCAGGCGTGTTCGGTCTCCCGACGGATGGCGGCGAGAATTCGCTCATGGAATTCAAACGGCGCGACGATGAACTTGTTCATCTTCTGAAACTGGCTGAAGCCCGTGAGCAGATTGAAGAGCGTGGCCGCATCCTCGCCGAAATCCGGACGTGAAGTGAGGAAACTGAGGTCGGTGTAGAGTCGCGCGGTGGAGGGATTGTAGTTGCCCGTGCCGGTGTGGAGATAGCGGCGGATGCCATCCTCCTCCTGTCGCACGACGAGACAGAGCTTGGCGTGGACCTTGTAGCCGACGATGCCGTAGGCCACGTGCACACCGGCTTCCTCCAACTCGCGCGCCCACTGGATGTTGTTGGCTTCATCGAAGCGGGCTTTGAGCTCAACGACTGCGGCGACCTGCTTGCCCTTCTCCGCCGCCCGCATCAGCGCGCCGATGATTCGGCGATCGCCGCCGGTGCGATAAAGGGTCTGCTTGATGGCGAGGACGTGCGGATCGTCGGCGGCTTGGTTGAGAAAATCCACCACCGTCTCGTAACTCTCGTAAGGATGGTGCAGCAACACGTCGCGCTCGCGAAGGACGGCGAAGATATCGTCGCGCCCACGAAGAGCCGGCGCGGTGCGGCCGAGGAAAGGCGGATCGCGCAGCTCGGGCGAATGATCACCAGCGACCAGATAGCTCACTTGGCTCGGGCTGATGGGGCCGTCAATCAAATAGAGATCGTCCTCGGTCAGATTGAGGATCTCCATCAGTTGCGCGCGCAAATCCGCCGGCGCGGTGTGATCGATCTCGAGGCGCACGGCATCGCCACGGCGACGGTTGCGCAACTCCTTCTCCACGGCGACGAGCAGGTTGTCCGTGTCGCCCTCGTCGATGTAGAGCTCGCCGTTTCGCGTCACGCGGAAGTGCCAGTAACCCTCGATGCGCGTGCCGGGAAAGATGTCCGCGAGGAAATGGCCGATGATCTGGCCGAGGAAAAGATAATCGTGCGCGCCTTCGGGACGCGGCAACGCGATGAGCCGCGGCAACGAACGCGGGACCTGCACGATGGCCAGCCGATGCTCGAGCTCCCCGCCGCGCTCGATCACGAGCCGGACGATGAGGTTGAGCGATTTGTTGAGCACCTGCGGGAATGGATGCGCTGGATCGATGGCCAGCGGCGTGAGCACAGGGCGGACTTTGGTGAGGTAGAACTTCTCGGCCCACGCCCGGTCTTCCGCGGAAAGCGTCTCCACGCGGTGAAAGCGGAAGCCCTCGGTGGCGAGCGACGGCGCCAGATGCTCGCGCCAGCAGCGGTAATGGTCGTCGACCATCCGGTGCGTGCGCTTGATGAGGCCCCGGAAAGTCTGGGTGGCGGTGCGGCCATCGAGGCTGCTCTCCAGGATGGAGCTCTCGATCTGCTGCTTGAGGCCGGCCACGCGCACTTCGAAAAACTCATCGAGATTCGAGCCGGTAATGCAGAAGAATTTCACGCGCTCGAGCAGCGGGTTGCTCTCATCGAACGCCTCGTCGAGCACGCGCTGGTTGAATTCAATCCAGCTCAACTCACGGTTGAGATAACGAGCGGAACGGCTGAAATCAGAAGGTTTCACACAGTCAAAACCGAACAGTACCAGAGTTGAAAAACCAAAGATAACTTACAGACAGCAAAGACACCAGACGCGATTCACTGGGCGCGGTCGGCATGGCGAATGTCATCTGCCTCGTGGAGATAGACGACATCCTCGGCGATATTCGTACCGTGATCGGCCACGCGCTCGAGACGCTTGATGATCACCATGAGATTCAGGCAGCGGCGGATGTTCGTTTTGTCGTGTTCCATCAACTCCGTCAGTTCGCGGTTGAGGTTCTTGTGCAACTGGTCCACCTCGTCATCGGTGGGGATGATGAGGCGCGCCTCATCGGGGCGCTGATGCACAAACGCATCGAGCGAGGCGCGAAGCAATGTGGTGGAGAGGCGGGCCAATCGCGGGATGTCCACATACTCCTTGAGCTGCGGTTCGCGGTTCAGTTCCAGCACGCGCTTAGCGATCGCCGTGGCTTCATCACCCACGCGCTCGAGGTCGTGCGAAATTTTCATCGCGACGGCAACGGTGCGCAGATCGGTGGCGAGCGGCGCCATAGCAAGAAGGTTGATTGCTTCCTCGTCCACCTTCATCTCGAGACGATCGAGAATATCATCGTCCGCTCTCACTTTCTTGGCGAGAGCGTCGTCGCGTTCGGCAAGCGCGCGGACGGCGTTTTGGACGGCGGTCTCGGCGGTGCCCGCCATCAGCAGGAGCGTTTCCTTGAGTTTGGCGATTTCTGTGTCGAATGGGCGTTGCATAAATAGGAGAAAAGGTTCAGCCGAAACGGCCGGTGACGTAATCCTCTGTCCGGCGCTGGCCGGGGTTGGTGAAGATTTTGTGCGTGGTGTCGAACTCGATCAATTCGCCGAGGTAGAAGAATGCCGTGCGGTCGGAGATGCGGGCGGCCTGCTGCATGTTGTGAGTGACGATGACGATGGTGAACTCGCGTTTCAATTCGAGAATCAACTCTTCAATCTTGCTGGTCGCGATAGGGTCGAGCGCGGAAGCCGGCTCATCCATCAGAATGATTTCGGGGCGGATAGCGATGGCGCGGGCGATACAGAGGCGCTGCTGTTGACCCCCGGAAAGGCTGAGAGCGCTGGCGTTCAGGCGATCTTTCACTTCGTCCCACAGCGCGGCACCGCGCAGGCTTCGCTCCACCACCGCGTCGAGTTCAGCTTTGTCGCGCAGGCCGTGCAGGCGCAGGCCATAGGCGATGTTCTCGTAGATGGATTTCGGAAACGGATTGGACTTCTGGAACACCATCCCGACACGTTTGCGCAGCTCGATCACATCCACGGCGGAGTCGTGGATATTCTCGCCGGCGATGCGGATTTCACCGGTGATGCGCACGCTATCAATCAAATCGTTCATCCGATTGAAGCAGCGGAGCAAAGTGGATTTGCCGCAACCGGACGGGCCGATAAACGCGGTGACTTCCTTCTCGCCCACCGTGAGCGAGATGTTATTCAAAGCACGGCTGGTGCCGTAGTAAAGGTCGAGCTTCTCAATCTCGATGAGCGGCGTAGCCAAAACAACGGGGGCGTCACGGCGCACCGCGATCGGCTTGAGCAGCGGCGACGTGGCGGGAAGAGGTTCAGTCATAAGCATCGTCATGTCGGTTCAACGGTTCAGTGTGCAGCGCGCATCGCCGCGCGCATCCGCGCACGGACCACGATAGCGACCAGATTCAATGCCAGCGTGAGCAGCAGCAGCACCAGCACCGTGGCGTAAAGGATGGGGCGCGTCTTCTCGATGTTCGGCGACTGCGTGGAGAGCACAAAGACATGGTAACCCAGATCCATGAACTGGTCCGTCGGCGACTTCGGCAAACTGGACATGTAATACGCTGCGCCCGTAAAAAGAATCGGCGCCACTTCACCCGCCGCGCGGCTTACGGCGAGAATGGCGCCGGTCAAGATTCCCGGCAGCGCGTTCGGCAAAACGATTTTCCAGATGGTCTCCAGCTTGGTCGCGCCGAGGGCGAGGCTCGCTTCGCGCAGACCGGGCTGAATGCTCTTGAGCGCTTCCTCGGTGGCGACGATGACAACCGGCAACGTCATCACCGCCAGCGTCATCGAAGCCCAGAGAATAGCGGGCTTGCCCCAGCGCGGCTCAGCGGAACCGAAAGCTGCGTCCAGCGAACCGCCGAGAAAGTTGATGAAGAATCCGAGGCCGAACAGGCCGAACACAATCGAAGGCACACCGGCGAGATTGTTCACCGCGCCGCGAATGATCCGCGTGGTGAGCGACGAGCCGCGCGCGTATTCGATGAGGTACACCGCGGTGATGACGCCGATAGGAATGACGAAGAGGGTCATCAGAATCACACGCGCCGCCGTGCCGATGAGCATCGGCAGCACGCCGGCCTTCTGCACATCGAACATATCTTTGTCCGCGCTACCGGTCACGAAACGCCACGACAGACCTTCCCATCCGTTCACCACGATGTTGCCGAGGATGATGAACAGAATCGCAAGGATGAGAGCGGTGCACAGCCCTGTCAGGCCCGTGAAGAAGAACGAGTCCCAACGGAAACGGCCTTCCTTGAGCGACGCGCGGCGCGAGGCGATATCGGGCGCGGGCGCGAGGGTGGTGTTCATCAGGATTTGCCCTCCAACTTTCGCTTCAAGGTATGAATCGCGGCATCGGCCAGCCAGTTTGTGCAGAACGTCACGATGAAGAGCAGTGTGCCGAGCATGAAAAGTATTCGGTAATGGTGTCCGCCAAAAACCGCCTCGGCCAATTCGGCCGCGATGGTGGCGGTGACGGTGCGCGTGGAATCGAACAGGCTGGCGGAAACGATACTGGCGTTACCGCTCGCCATCAGCACCACCATCGTCTCACCGATGGCGCGACCGAATCCGAGCACGACGGCGGCGAACACTCCCGGCAACGCGGCTGGCACCACGACCTGCCACGCCGTCTGCCAACGCGTGGCGCCGAGCGCGAGCGCGGCCTGCGAATAAGCGCGTGGCACGCTGGTGAAAGCATCCTCGGCGATGGAGAAGACGACAGGAATCACGGCGAGGCCGAGCGCGATGCCGGCGACGAAGGCGTTCAGACGCGATTGATATCCGAAAAACTTTTGCAACAACGTGGCCAACACGATGAGCGCGAAAAATCCGAGCACGACCGACGGAATGGCGGCGAGCAGTTCGATGCCGGGCTTGAGCCATTCCTTGAGAGTCGGCGGGCAAAGCTGCGAGACGAAGATTGCCGCACCGAGCGAGATGGGGACGGCGAAGAGTAGCGCGACCGCGGTGGCCTTCAGGCTGCCGATGAGCAGCGGCACGATGTTGTATTTGTGAATCTGCGAAATGGGCTGCCAGATATACTCGGGCTTGGTGTAGCCGCTCCACTGATACGCATCCACGAGGTAGCGCCAGTCGGTGGTGTTCACGCGCGCGTCCTTATCTTTGGGCGCTTCCTTGCCTTCCTCCTCCTTCACTTCCATCAGTATCTTGAGCGTCTCGTGGCCGGTCTCGACGCGCATCTTGGCGAACGGTTCCGGCTTCACATCGAGGTAACGGCGCAGACGTTCGGGGTTCTCCTTCAACAACCGCTGCAAGTCGGTGGCGGGAAGTGTCTCCTGCGCGGCGGCGCTGTTCGTCTGGCCGAGAAAAACCGGCAGCGCTTCGCGGGCGACGAAAATGAAAATGAGGAAGACGAGCACGATCGCCGAAAGCGACACGAGAAAGATGGCCTTCTCGGCCAGCCACTCGAAGGGCCGGGCACGGTATCCGCGTTTACGGCCCAACCAACCGGGCGGGCGCGTTGCGGAATCTGCGTAGCGATGCGGCATTCTAGTTCAAAATTTTTGGCGAGGAAGCCAGGCGTTCACTGGCTCCCCCGCCGGTCACATTCACACAGGAGAAAATTCGTGCTGAATGATGATTTATTCCAACCAGCCTGCTTGGCTAGTCGCGAAGGTTCTTGGGCAGCGGGAAGTAGCCGACGTCTTTCACGACCTTCTGGCCTTCATCACTGCGGATCCACGTGAGGTAAGCTTCAATCTCGCCCTTGTCCAAGCTGGGGTTCACATACACGTAGAGATAGCGCCAGATCGGATACGTGCCCTTGAGCACGTTCTCTTCCGTCGGGTCGACGGCCGCCGAGGCTTCGGTCGCCTTGATGTTCAGCGCGCGGGAGCCCTGACCGTAAGCCGCGCCGCCGTAGCCGATGCCATTGGCATCCTTGATGACAGCCTGCAGAACCGCCGCGGTGCCGGGCATCGTCTGCGCGCTGGCGACGAAATCTTTGCCCTTGAGCACGCTTTCCTTGAAGAACTCGTACGTGCCGGAGCTGTTCTCGCGGCTGTACACAGTGATCGGCGCGTCCTTGCCGCCGAGCTGCTTCCAGTTCTTGATCTCGCCGGTGAAGATGCCTTCGAGCTGATCGACGCTCAGTTCCTTCACAGGATTACCCTCGGCGACATAGACGGAGAGACCGTCGAGCGCGACCTTGTATTCCGTCGGGCGCTTGCCGAAAGCCTTCACGCACTCGGCGATTTCCTTGGCCTTAATCTTCCGCGAAGCGTTGGCGAGGTCGGTGGACTTGTTCTGCAGGGCAGCGAAGCCGATGCCCGAGCCGCCGCCCGTCACCTGGATTTTTGTGCCCGGGTTCTTGGCCATGTAGTTCTCGGCCCATTTCTGGGCGAGGATGACGAGGGTGTCGGAACCCTTCACGGTGATGTTGCCTGCCTGAGCGGCAGAGACGCCGGCGAGAACCGCCAGCACTGCGAATTTTTGGATCAATGATTTCATATTATTGGAGAGGGATTTGGCCGGGCGCCGATTTCAAGCCGACGCCCAGCCGGTTGTTGTTTTTAGTTTAGAACTTAAAGACAAGGTCCAACTGAACACGGTGCGTGTCCAGGGACTGAGCAGCAGCGGCGGCGGCGGTGTTCTCGGTCCAGAACCACTTCAGGCTGGCGTTGAACGCGTCAGTGAAGCTGTATTGGCCTTGGATTATGTGGCCACGAACACCCGTGCCGGCGGCGTAGGAGTGAGTGTTAGCTGTGGTGACAATGGCCGCACCGAAGTCGGAGTCGGAGATGTCTTCCCAGACGGCGTTCTTCTGGAGGTCCTTGTAGCGGTAGCTCAGGTCCCACAGGCCTTTCTTGCCGGACTTGCCGAAGGTGACACCGGCAGACCAACCAGTCCTCTCATTATCCGGCGATTGCGGGTTAATGATATACTCCCCCGCGACCGTGATTGGGAACGCCCCAGTGTAGAGCGGGAAGCTCTCCAGCAGGTAGGTGGCCGAGGCATCCGCAATCAGCGGAGAGAACGACTGACCGCTCGTGTTACTCGCGGTATTCGCGCCAGTACCGGCGGAGGGCACAAGACCGAGGTTATCCGCGACGTATCCACCGAAACCAACGGTCGTGATGAGGTTGCTGGACCACATGGAGTTCAGCTGCGCCTTGTAAACGAGCAGGGTAGCCTCATCTTGCGATGCCGAGGTTTCGCTCAACATGAACGCACCGAAACCGAGCGCGAGGTCGTGCTGAGGGTTGAACTTCCAGACCGCCTCGACGGCGACGCCTTCGGGAGTGTAGTCGCTATCGAAGACGGAGTCGGAGAACTTGAGGTTCTTACCCACGAAGATATTCTCCATCTTGCCGCCCGTGAACTCGAGCGACAGGTCGGCGTTGCTGATGGCCGTCCAGCGCGCATAGGCCGTATCCAACGTCAACGACTTCTTCGTGCCGTTGTCTGTGAAAGACTGGTTGGTGGAAATCGGGTCGCTCGTGCCGCCCGAAGCCATACGGAAACCGGTCGCGAAACCTTCCGTCAACGTAGCCTCGACACCGTAACGGAGACGGAAGCGATAACGGCCGCGGGACATGGCCCCCGCGTTGTCGGCCTCGACGTGATCATAACGCAAGCGCGTATCGCCCTTCCACGTCATGCTGGTGACCCACTCGGGCATGCCGTTCTTGGAGCTGTAGGCTTTCGTGAAATCCTTGTCGGACTCTTCGCGAAGGGTCTTGGCTTCCTTGTTGGTAAGAACGCCCTTCTCGACAAGCTTGTCGAGGAGAGTGTCCACGGACTGTGCCTCGACGCTCGTGACGCCGAGAACGGCTGCGGCCAGCAGGCCGGCCGCCATCATCTTGCTAGTTTTGTTTTTCTTCATAATCGATTTATGCGCTCGGTTCTTTGTTTCGAACACGGCTGCAAAGTAATCGGAGCGCGTTACGAACAAAGGGCAGCCTTGTGACAAAACGGTGACGTTCGATTTGGTCGGTGAACCGTGGGAAGCCGCAGAAAAAGCAAACGGCGGTGATCCGTTAGAACCACCGCCGCGCGAAAGTGGAGATGTCGCCGTTGCTAGAACTTCCAGATTAAATCGGCAATGGTACGGTGCGTATCGAGCCCGTTGTTGGCCGCGATGCGCGCGGTCCAGTAATGTTTCAAGCTCAGGTTAAACGCGTCGGAAATGTTGTACTGAAAATGGAAGAGGTGACCGCGGCTGTCAGTGCCCGTTGCGTAACTGCCGCCGGAATACGAGCCGTAGTCTGAGTCCGCCAAATCTTCCCACACGGCGTGTTTCTGCAGTTCTTTGTAGCGATAGCTGACGTCCCAAAGCCCTTTCTTGCCGGACTTGCCGAAAGTGATGCCGGCCGAATAACCCGTGTCCTCGCCCGACGGCGCCTGCGGATTGCGGATGAACTCGCCCGCGACTGTGATCGGGAACGCGCCGCTGTAGAACGGGAAACTCTCAAGCGTGTAGGTGAGCGAGGCGTCCGCGACGAGTGGCGTGTAGGTTTGGCCAGTTCCGTCGCTGCTTTGTCCACCGGCATTGTTCTTCAGCAGACCAAGCCCATCCGAGCTG
>Ga0208942_1000849_pt1 | contig 11646 bp, 13 predicted proteins | sample GreLakmeSU08MSRF_FD_187704 | JGI IMG/M metagenome (GOLD analysis project Ga0208942, IMG submission 187704) | Freshwater lentic microbial communities from great Laurentian Lakes, MI, USA - Great Lakes metaG SU08MSRF (SPAdes) | ecosystem: Environmental > Aquatic > Freshwater > Lake | place: Great...
AATTGCGCTAGCTGTATTGAGGTTCGTCGCCGTAGTAGCAGAGTTGCTAACTTTTGAGGCAGTGCTAATCGTGGCTAACTTTGTATCAACGATAGCAGCACTTGCATTGATGTCTGCATTGACAATTACTCCAGCAGTAATCGCGGTTGCATTGCCGGAGCTTGTGACATCGCCAGTTAGGTTCACGGCCACGGCGGCGGTAGTCATCGTTGTCGCATCGCCAAACATCAGCGTCGTGACTTTTGCCGTGCCAGCTACCTCTAGCTTTTGGGAGGGAGTAGGCGTTCCAATGCCGACGCTGTACAAAAATACCGCAGGATTTAAATTCTTTATATGAATCGCCATAATAAATTATACACTTTAAATAAACGGTTAAACTTGGTAATAAAGATACCCTTGGTCGCTCGTTATGATTTCCCCTGAATCATCCACAAGGTATTCTCTAAAGGTCTTAGCCTGACCGCTTATGAATATACCTTTAATTTTATTATCAAAATCAAGGTCGACAGAAAATTTTAAATCTGAAGTTTTGTTCTCTCCGATTGCTGAAGAGTAAGAAGCGGAATCAAATTTTGCCCCAGATAACCCATACCGAATGCCGACTGAGCCGTCCGAGGTTTTGCAAACGACCGTCAAGTTATACTCGTCATCTCTGTTTAAATTCGATAAAAACGAACCGCTAAAGGTCTCTCCTGCCAAAAGGCCTAGGTTGATATTGGATTTAATCGGAAGGGTAAGAGGCCTATCTGCATATAATTTGTGCCCGAAATAAGAAACATTCTCTCTATTCAGCGGGACTTCGAACCCAAAGCTTTGAATTTTATCCGTCTCGAAAGATATCGGCGCGTCAGTCGCCGACGCAGTTCTTTGTATATTAACCGTTATGTCTCCGGGTCTGAATGCCCTGGTGAAATTACTCAACTCATGTTTTGGGATTAAAATCTTAGTCCCATCGCTATAAACGGTTCCATTTCGCGTGTTTAGTCGGGGGACATGAACGCCGCTCCCAGAAGAGTAGAATATCGCATTGTCGGCCACAAGTGAAACATTGGCCTTTGGCAGACTTCCAATCGAAATATCTACGGAGTAGTTGGAGACGTAAGAGTTTTGAAACGCTAAAATCCCATACCCAAACGCCCTCTGATCCTCAATCAGCAAAGGGTCCGATGACGAAAAGATATAATCTATATTCTGTTCACGAACGTCTAGCTCGCTTAGATTAGTAACGAGATAAATATTTCGGGAATCCAAAGTCCGATTCTCATTGAAGTAATTATCAAAAAAAAAGGGAACAGCAGGGGTCGTTCCGTCGGAAGCAACGTTCAGCCCCATCCGCTTCTCGTTAGTGACGCCGTTAAGAAGATAAGAAAAATCGATGCTTATTGAAGGCGGCTCGATCACCTGCCTGGCCGCATTCTGAGACTTACCCAGAACCCCTATCTCTGCTCTGGTAATATTAAAATCGTAATTAACACTCTGAACTCCGTCTATCTGTTTTAATAAGTGATATCCTGCGATCTCGGAAATTTCGCCACTAGGCGGACCGAAGAACAGGTCTTGGACGTTGTAAGTTATTCTGTTCCGAGCCATACATATTACGCAGTTTTACTTGCGTGGAGGATGCTCGCCAGGTATTCGTCTACTTGATGGGTTACGGCGACTTCCCTTATCTCCTTTATTCTGTCGTGGTTCTGGTCGACTGGATTCTTTAAATAGTCTTCCACTTTAGAAGACCAACTCTCAGGCGATTCGTTAGCGATAACTAAAGACGTAATCTGTTCGGCGATTTTCTTCTGGTCTTCGTCGAGTTTTTTGAGCTTGTGAATCTTCTTAAGCCCTGCCTCTACTTCCTTTGAAATCTTGTCAGCCAGGATTAAGTTTTCAGTCACTTTCTTCAAGCTGAACTTCGTGGGATCGACTGAAGCCTTATTAAAGGGGCCACCTGGCGCGCTTGAGGTCGTCGGACGGCCGGCTTGCTCTTTATTCTTACCGCCAATCAGTGGGTCGTAAAGCCCCTCGTCTTTCATGGAGAGGAACTCCTTCTGTGATTGCATTGACTCGTCTTTATCCGGAAGCCTTCCCGTCTCGATGGCCTTAAGACCTTCTTCGGCAGTCAATACTCCAAGCTCTATCAACCTGTTGTAGATCTTAAGCATGTTGGTGTTGTCGCTCAGGCTGATCTTCTCGAAATACGGGGTAGGATAGTTCTTAAACCCTAAAGCGTTTGAAATCCGCTTAATTTCTTGGAGAAGGAATTCGTTGATGAAGGCCTCTCTCGCTTGGGTAAGTCTACCTAAGAAAACCTCCACCTTCATAGACTGATTGGAGAACTTTTCTCCGCCGGTCAAGACGTTATTCAAACCGGACTGAATGTCTCTTTCAACGATTTCGTATTTTCTCGGATCAAGGAGTCCAGCGATATCAGGGATAACGAATTTGGCTTGCGTAGTGTAATCGGCAATGAGAACTCTTCCTACGGACTGGTTCTCGAAGAGGGATTGCATCGCCTCTAAATTCTTTTGGTTGACGCCACCCTCTTCTGGCTTCGCGCCCATCGTTACGAGGAGAATCGCTTGCTGCATCGTTCTCGTGATAGCCATATCCATCTTCTTCATCTCCTGTTTCCAGTTGATGTCTTCGAGGACTGGGTATCCCATCGGGACGGCGAAAGGTTCGTAGTCTTGCTTCTTGTAAAATACCGCGTTGATTTTCTCTGGATCTAACGGTAAGAGTATTGAGTTGGATTTCCCGCTCAGAATAGCTTTTTTGGCAACCTCATTTAAGCTATCAAAAATCTCTTTATCTTCATCAGTCTTAGGAGTCCTTAATCTGGCTAATTCATAGTCAGAAATCAGCTTCATGTAGCTTCCGGTTATGAAAGAGGCAGAGCCTGAGATCTGGATGTCGCTAGGATTGAGGATGATATATCTCGACGGGAGTTTTATCTTTAAACCCAACTGAGCGCCATATGTTTGGGTTATCTTCAGGGCGTCCGAGGAGTGAACCTCCGTATCGAACCGGTAAATGAAAACGTTACCGGAGCGATAAAACTCTCTGAAGAATCTGTCTTGAAGACCCCAGATGTTAATCTTATTAAATAAAGCGCTGAAGAAGTCTCTTGACTTTTTGCTGCCACCTTTGAAGTAAATGTCACTAATCGAAAATTCGGTCATCAAGTCGATGACGTTTCTGAAAATAGCAAAATTGTAATAAGCCTTTTGGCAAAGAAGCACGGCGTCCTTGACGTCGATATTGGAGCTGTTACTGGTATTATTAGTGGAGTACTTGAAAGGGACAAGTCCATCATTGATGTTTTTGAATCTGTCCGTCCGCTCAATCACGGAGGAGGCGTTCCTTCTACTCTTTGTGTCAGAGCTGGCCTCCGAAACCCAAAGTGGTTTAACTTCCTCCAGAACCTTTTTTGTTTTGCCCTTTCCTTTCATAAAATGCTATATCGAGTTTACACCTTATTGAATCATTATGGGACTAAACGTGGCACTCGCTGTTTCCACGTTCGCCGTCATCATGTCATAATAGCACTTAATGCCCCAGTTAGCCAATAAAAGGGTAGTGTAATTGTCTTTTCTAGCTCTTGAGGCAGACGTGTTCCGTTTGAGGTGCTGGGGTAAGTCAAAGCTCTGGGAGCCTTTGGAGGTACTCCTCACTTCAATCAACGCGCATTGCTTCTTAACCTGATGGATCAAATCGTCTTGGTCTTCGATCAGGTCAAGGATAGACTTGGGCGTCTCCGTTTTCAGCTCTACTCTTTGAGCGGATATTCTATTGAACACTTCGGCGTTCGGGGATATCCTTGACCCAAACCAAATCTTCTTGTGATCTATGCGGGTCTGAAGTTCTTCGTTGGCCTTTCTGATGAACGATACTGAGAAGTGTTGTTTAAAACATACCTTCTTCGCTTGGGCGTTGTACTGTATTCTGGCCTTTTTAACCATCAACTCGTAGTCTACGCCCTCCAAGTCACTATCAAAATCAAAAAATCCATACTGTTTAGTTCTAAATAGATCTGATTCATTACAGCTATCTATAAATTGATATCCTGCATTATCAATAATTATCAATTCGGGATTAAAGGCTTCAGTCAGATAATCTAAATAAATGATATGGTCTTTTAAGTCGCCTCCGGCCAGTGCATAATTATGAACTAATGTGCCCGTCTTCGTTTCTTCGTCAAGCTCCACGACGGCTATTGCAAAAAAGTCAGAGCTTGGGCTGTTGCTGAAGCTGGGGTCAATAGAGATGATATACTTCTTGTCTCTGTCTCCGTTGAGCTTAAGGGAGGGCTCCTCCCCATCAGGCACCGTGCATTCGTGCATCTTCTTCGCGCTGAAATAGGAATCGCTACCATCCGTGAACTGGGCGCAATACTCTCTTTGGAATGTGGAGTTAGAAAGGCCTCCATTTTGAGCTTCCTCAATGATGACCTTATCAATCATGTCTGGCGGCAGAGCCTCGTAACCGATCTGGGAGACGAAGTAGGTTGCCTCTTCTCTATCCGGGCTATAAATTTTTTGAATCCAATCCTGATATGTCTTATATAAATTCTCGAAAGTATAAGAGGCGGATGTGAGAGCGATCATCTTCGCGTTGTTCTCGAAGACTACTCGGTCTTTTTCTTCCATGTGCCCTTCTCGTATAAGTCTATCTTCTATCTCTCTAATCTCTAACCGCTCCTTCATGTTCTGCGGGGCCACGAGGAATGGCATGAGTACGGTCTTAATTAAATCTTCGGGCAGGAGAAGGTACTCGTCCAGCAGCAGGACGTTGGCGCGGAAACCGCGAATCTTTTCGCCGTTAAGAGGAATAGCCGTGATCGAGCCGCCGTTTATCTGCCATTCGAATTGGTCGTTTCTTTTAGCCTTGGCTCCGAAGGCCTGACTTAAAAGCTCGGCGCCTTTGGAGTCTATAATTTTCTCCAGATAATTAAATATGAAGCGGGCCGTTCTGAATGTTGGCCCGGCGATCAAAATTTTAGTATTGGGCTCGAAGATGCATTGGAGGAAGCAATAAATAGAAGCAATAAAGCTCTTACCCCCGCCGCGACTCCAGACATTCATGCTGAAGTTTCTATTTAACATGCCCTTCAAAACTATCTCCTGATAAGGGGCAAGCTTAATTCCAGAAATCAACTCCGTAGTGAAACCTATATTCGTGCGTAGGAATTTAGCCAAAGAAATTTTAGCCTCTTTATCTTCGAGGTCGCCCTTTAAATCGTAGAACTGCGAGTTTAACGCAGATAGATCTTTTTTATATTTTTCTGGGCAGTACCACATTATGATTGAGCTTTAACAATAACTTCATGACCAAGCTCGACGAGCCTATCTACGATATGCCCACCAACGAACCCTTTTCCGCGTGTGACTAAGCTTTTCATAAGAATTTCAAATCGTACGCTAGCTGGAGATCAATTTTTTTGAAGACGCATTTAGAGGTGAAGATTTTTTCAATAACCCTAACTGACTCTTCTCTACTTTCGACGAACAGAAACTGCAAATTTTTGTAAGTTTGGAGAAGTTCTCTCACGTTGTGGAAGATGTATTCAGGGGTAGCTTTCATCTTCCCTATTTTTCGTTTAATCTCGGAAAGGTGGTTAAACGCTTTGCAGTCATCCAGCTTCCTTTCAACGACAACGACTAAATAACTTCCTTGCGCGTCAGCCCTCTCTATTTCGTTCTTGAATCTATCGAAGCCGCCGCTTAACGTCCCCAGGAAGTCGTTCAGGGACTTTCTTTCTACATGGCAACCGCAGCTAGCATTAATATCACTAAAGGAGTAGTCTCCATAACTCAGGGTCTTGATCTCTATCGGGTAATTAAACCGAAGCGGGGTCTGTTCCCGCGTATCCACGAATATAGAACGGTCTTTCCGGCCATCGATTTTTTCATCCGGGATGTAAGAGGTGGGGAACGAATCAAATCGGTTCTCTAGGCCTACTGAATCGCAGAAAGCGGCGTACCCATCAAAGATCTTATGGTAATACTGAACAGGCGGGGACATTACCGTCCTGAGCTCGACCTGGGTGGGGGAGAATTTCCAGCCTTTCTTCTCTTTTCTGAATAGGAAGAATTTTTTGAGATACTCTTTGATCTCATTCTCCGACTTGCTAGCCAACCACTTTCTTAAGTTGATTCTATCATTAAAGTCGTCAGTAAAATACTGATCCTTATTCTTAAAAAGGATTATACCACCAGTCAGTAAATCATAACGGGGGTAATGAGTCTGATAATACTCGACCATCCGCATCTTGTGAGCTTTAAGATGAGCGTGAAGGCTTCTATCGTTTTCAAACTCTACTTCGCAGACCTTACATTTAACCATCTAGAATTTCCTCCTCGGAAATCCCAAGGATTCTACATTTGATATCATCCATTGAGGAGAGTCTTTCGATCTCTTTTTTGACGGAGTTCTTCCTGAGTTCGGCCAGCTGTAAAATCTTCAGTCTGGAGTCCTCTTCTTTCCAAAGCTGTACTAAATTTAATATACTGGCGTTTTCTTTGATCTGATGCTTCAGTCGGTCGCTGCGCTTCTCCTTGAGGTCGCCCAGGAGCTTCTGCTGCCTGTTTACGCACTGGTTGTACTCGGTCTGCGCCGTGTTGATAGCGTCAACTAGAGACATCGAAATCCTTTTGCCCTCTGAGTCGTTAGCCGTATCTTCCAGAAGGTTCTGCAAGTGGTTGACTCTTTGCTGCACCGTAGAGGCAATAACTACTTCAGTTGATAAAATGATATACTGGTCTACCTCTTCTTGGGTCAGATCGGGTTTGTCGTACGTATATCGCAGAAAGCTAGACTCGAAAAGCGCTCTATCAGTAGTGGTGTCAAAAGTATTAATCTGATGTATGAATCTGTAGGTATTAACGTAATTAATCAGCGCTAATATATCTTTCTTCTGCCTGGAGCTTAATTTATCTTTGTCCGGGCCGTTTAATATATACCTATTGAGGCGGGAAAGCATCCGGTCCGTGGTTCTCGGGGGCTTAAACTCCGAAGAGGGCGACTCGGCTGGGTCTTCAAACGGAGTATTGCCCTCGAGTGTCTTTATATACTCGTTCACTGACCTGGTTTCTATGTTCAGGTTTGACAGCGACTCATTCTTAAATAAAATTTTAGCTATCTCATTGCCATTCATCATGGCAATGTTGTTTCTAATGAACTCCTTCTGCTCATCGGTGAGTATGGGTTTTTCCTTAGCTTGATACTCTTGCGCCCCCCTAGCCTTCAAGCTCCTAGTGGCTAAAAATTTTTTGACCTCCGCCGCTTCCTTCGACCGGCCATCAATGTTAGGCTTTTCAGGGAAGGCCAACTGAACCAACTCCATTAAAGAAGGAGGATTATCAGGCCGACCATTCCATTCAGATAAAATAACAGAAATCTTAGTCTGATTAAGATAAATAAACTCAATTTCTTGATTGTCTGTCATACAATATCAATTTCTCCCTTTTCAATCACCTTCCGAGCCTTGGAGATTATTGATTTTTTGATATTTTTGATTTGCTTATATCCGGGTTGTCTGTTTTTCTCGGAGGTTCTATAGCCCATCAGCTTCGCTACGGCCTCTTCCTCCATGTGTTCAATATAGAGATGTTTATAAATCACCCACTCATTTGGTTTTAATACTTTCTCCATTTTTTCGTGGAGCTTTTCAGTAGCCCGCTCGAGATCCACATGGTCTGAGATCATGTTGTAGACTTCGTTAGAGTGGTTCTCTAGGGTGACTGGCAGCTTAGTGTCGTGTGCTCTCTTTTTAGTTTTTTCCCAATGAGCGTAGAGGGGGCACTTGGAACACTGTTTCTCGTAGATGGAGCACAAGTCGGCGCCCTCTGAGGCAGCACACTTCAAGCACGGTCTGGCAAAATTTCCGTAATTATTACGTATTAAATTCTTTATCTGATTAGAAATGATTCTATTAACCCAAGGGACAAGGGGTTTTCGTACATCATACATCTTCCATTTGCGATAAATATGAATCCGTATGATTTGGGATACATCATCAAAATCAATCCAAGCAAGCGCGGTTAGATTCCACTTGCTTCTCCTCTTTATAATCTCCCCGTTAATCTGATGGAGACAATCCTCAAATTTCGGAGCAGGTCTTGGAGGGCTGGATCCCATTTACTTATTTTTTCTTGTTCTGCCGCTGGGTCGGAGAGCGCCCGCTTCTCTCTTGTACTCCTCTATCATATCTTTTTTAGATATCTTGGGGGAGCTGTCTGGTTCGACCTTCTCTCCTGATGAAGTTCCGACTACCGACCCCAATTTAATTCCCCTAATCGGGGTTGCGTCTGAATCAAACTCTAAGCCCTGGATATCCGGTACTTGGGAGTCATCATCCTCATCGTCGTCATCATCGTCATGCGCTACAGCCGCCGCTTTGGGGACTATTTTTTCTTTTGCCACCGCAGCCGCCGACATCTTACTTAAAGTATCTCCACAATTTTGGCAGAAGTTGGGCTTTTTTAATGTATACTCATGTGGTGAGCCACACTGTTGGCAATATAACTTCATACCTGATTGTATGGAAAAAGAGAAGAAACATCCATTATAAACAAATGAGCGAGGCCGATAATAATAAAAAAATATTAAAGAAAAAGCTCAAATCCATACTAGAAGAGAGCTTTCCTGAATGCGAGGGCGTAGACGAAAAAATAGCCTCCAAATTTATAAAAATAAACAAGGAGGCATTTGACTGCCTTAAAATGCTTGGCGGTTAAGGCATCGCCTTGAGTTTCTTAACCAAGAACTTCACAAGCTCGGAGCGCATGATGTCGTCTTCATCAAATTGAAATGATTGAATACCGTTAGCGCGGCTGTCATCATCAGAGAATAACTGAAACATCCTCTCAAACGCACCTCCCTTACCCGAAGGAAGGTCGGTTTGGTTCGGATCGGCGAGCACGAAGCATCTGCTGAACTGCCCCAAGCGAGTTAATACTGTAATTATTTCTTTTTGGGTTGAGTTTTGAGCTTCGTCGAAGATGATGCACTTAGCGTTCCAGCTCATGCCGCGAGAGTAGTTCACGGGGTACATTGATACCCGTTTTTCTTTTTCTAATTTGTCGACTTCGCAGCGCGGTAGAAGTTCGTCCAGTTTTTCGAGGAACGGTATGTTGTAAACGTGGAGCTTCTCGTCTGCGTCTCCTGGGAGATATCCGAGTTTACTGTCGCTACTTTCAACGGCAGAGCGAACGTAAACAATATCAGAAATTCTTTTCTCACTTAATAACTTCAGAGCACAATAAGTAGCAAGAATAGACTTAGAGCTACCAGCCGGCCCATTTACCATCATTATCTTCGTGTCTTTAGCTAAAGACAGGTCAATAAATTCTTTTTGTTTTGGGGTCCATTTTAATTCCTTGATTGTCAGGAATTCCTTTATCTTGTCGCGCTGATGAACCTTTGGGGATTTATCTTCGCGCGCGGGGCCTTTATTTTTTCCCATATTCGTTAGTATTTACACCGCTACTTTAAATATATGTGAGAATTCTTCTTTCCTGGGTTTCTGATTAAATAGTCTTTAATATCTGTGTATAGGGGCTGACGCGCGGATTGGTCTTTATTGACGTGAGTCTTAATGTTATGGCAGTTTGCGCACAATATCTGACATTTTCTTATTTCTTGGAAGATCGCCTTGCGAATCGGCGTTTTATATTTTTTTTGCCTTCTCTTCTTGTAGTCGTAGAGGTAGACTGATACGTCTTCACTCTTTTCGGACTGATCAATGTGATCGAAGCAAAGGGCTTTCGGGTGCTTGCAGTAGCCACAATCGGCGCAACCCTTTTTTAACTTGTATGAATTGATTCGTCGCTCTAATGAGTTTTCCCTCCCTACGTGAGCCCTTTGAGAAAGAATGCTGCTGTTGGCTGTCTCGATGTACGACTCCGGGGATGCAAAATTTGTTTTTTTAATACCTTTCTTCATAGAGTAGCCATTGAAGACGTCCCCATTTTTTCTGATGTCACCCTTTCGGTAGTATGGTTTTGGCATTTTTTCCTACATTAATATACCATTGATTGTATTTTAGGTCTATTTTTTTTAATAGGGGTGGGGGTATTTATTAATATGATGATAAATTTCGGGAGGTTAATTTACTGTAGGGGAGATTGATATAACCCCCCTCCCTACCGTTTTAGAAACTTATTTGCAAAATTTTTTTAACAAATGGGGGTGGGGTGGGCGGGGCTAGTCGCACGCCGCGACGTCGTTTGCGTGGTCTGCCGCTTCCGCCTTCGCGTCGTAGCCTTGCGAGATGCGCCCTTCGATGTAGTTGCCGAGAATCTGCTCAAAGTCTTTGGCGTTGATTCTTTGGCCGAGCGTGGGAAGACTATTCCCGCGCGTCACAGAGAGGTTGAGGTAAACGAATTGGCTTTCGTCGGAATAGGTTTCCGCATAGATAAGAACGGTGCGCCCGTTCTCTTTAACCTCCGCTTCGAGTGACTCGTTATCGTAATTGCAGAAAAGGATTTCGATGCAAGAGTTGCTGATTTCGTTTGCGATTTGATTTAGAACTTTCATCTGCCAACAGTATACATCAACGCAAGGGTCAACGGGACAAGTAAATCGTTATAAAGTTATGCGCAATTCGTTACGTTGGCACAGTAAATGTATAAACAAATGCCTTAACAATTCATAAGTGCTTGATAATCAGCCACTTACGCGGGGGGCCCCATTAAGTGCTTGGTAATCAACGACTTACAACAACGAGTTTCACGAAGCGTGCCAACGCAACACCGAAACGCAAGAAACATTCCCCGTGCCAACGCAACGCCTCCGCGCATAATAAACACACATTGTTTCCGTGTGTGCTGCTTTGCGCCGTGCGATAGTGTGGCAGATGAGAACGCAAATAGGAATGATAGTAGTAAGCAGGTTCGACAAGGTGAACGGTATCGTTCGCGGTGTCCGCAAAGACGAAGGAATCGAAATCATCCGCGTTGAATGGATGAATGAAGATGGCAACAAGTTCGGCGAATGCGACGAGAACCTTATCGTTCAACTAGGCAATGTCCTCACCGCCCCTAAATAATATGAACACACTCAAAACACAAGATTGTTACAGCGTTGAATCACTTAATCAACTCAAGCCTCGCTTTGCATTCCGCATCACAAGCAAGAGCCATTGCGCCTCTAGCGCAATCGTCCTCGCGCTCAATAAAGAATGCGAGAATACGTTTAACGCATCTATCCTTTGCCTTGCGTTGTTTGTTGGTTCTGCTAGCTTTGGTATGGTAATGAATGTCCTATCTAAATAATAATATGAAATCAATTAAAGTAACATTCAACAACGGTGACACCATCACAACGTCAATCAATGGTTCGCGAGAAGAAATCTTGGCCTACTATAAGGGACATACTTTCTACCTCGGCAAAGAAGAAAACGAAATTGCGTCAAAGGCGATTTTGATTGAGTGGCTCGACTACTGATTTACATAAGGCATATTCACTATGATTACGGAAAAAGAAATGAATGACGAAGCGAAAAATGGAACAAAGCGTTGGCCGAACGGGTCTGCCATCCGTCCTCCGAGCCTTATCGCGCAGATAACGGAGTGGGCACAACAATACGGCGTTACGGTAAAGAGGGTCGGCGACTCGTATGTGTGCTGGCACGAATATCGGCCTACTCTGATG
>Ga0208942_1000851_pt1 | contig 11640 bp, 3 predicted proteins | sample GreLakmeSU08MSRF_FD_187704 | JGI IMG/M metagenome (GOLD analysis project Ga0208942, IMG submission 187704) | Freshwater lentic microbial communities from great Laurentian Lakes, MI, USA - Great Lakes metaG SU08MSRF (SPAdes) | ecosystem: Environmental > Aquatic > Freshwater > Lake | place: Great...
CTTGCCAAAAGTAAAGGTTACGAGGAGGTGAGGGTTTATAATGTTGGCGGGTGTGGGTGCTGTTGTTGTTGCACCAGTCCCACCAGTCCCACCAGTCCCACTAGTCCCACCAGTCCCACTAGTCCCACTAGTCCCACCAGCAGCAGCAGCAACAAAGACTTGTGGGGCTCCCGCAGTAACCCTAGGAACAATCATTAATTGCAATCGTGGACATTGCGATTCGGTAAACCCGTAAGTACCAGCCCCAGTCGATTTTGTTTTGTTTACTTTTAGCAATTTACCCAATAATCCCGCAACTACAGAACTATTCAGAAGGACCGCTTTTAGCTCCTTGAAAGTATCGTCCTCGAACATATCATCTGGTAAATCCTCAAACCTCGGTTGAAAATCTTCAGCAGAAAAACTATCCGGCTGTTTATCATAACCATCAGGATCCAACGCACTTGGATTATTTGGGTCTTGAAGAAGCCTCGGCTGAGCAAAATTGTTGCAACCGGCCTGAATAGGCACTTTCATCTCGTTATCGAATATTTCCGGAACTGTGCCCCAATCGTTATCTAAAGAAGCAAAGGGTAAATTCATCACGATAGTCTTAAGAAATTCCGCAGGGTTTTGGAAGATGTCCTTGAAAGGAAGATCATCGAAAAACCTATGCCTTTCAAATTGCGGGGTCGAAGAGCTAGTGAGTTTAAGCAGGTTTACTACGCCTTGCAAGACCGCCGGGGGCGTTCCAACAGAAGTAGAAGAATTGAGTTGCTCGGCAAAATCTTCAGGAACAAAAGGCTGAGGGCAATTAACCGCCCCAGCAGCTCCACTTGATCCACTTGTTCCACTTGTTCCGCATGTTGCACCTGCACCAGTTGTGTAATTTTTCACAGCATCGTGATACCCTTTGGGACCCTTTACAAGAACACCATACTTATACATATTCTCAGCAATAGACTTTTCCCATTTAATTATGTCATCAAAATCCTGATCATTTCTCATTCCTACGAATACGTCGAATGCACGATGATCTACTATATATTTCTGTTTGTCCCCAGTAGATTGTTTAAAAACTTTTTCAATTAACGTCAGCTTAGCCTGCTCATCTTGATTTAGACCCAATTTGTACAAAGGAATAAAGGCTAATGAATTAAAGCCGTCTGCTTGCCGGGTCGTCGTTAGTGCGGTTTTTCCCAAATCGCCATCTACGACACCGTGCAATAGACTGCCAGCGTATATGTTCCTATATACTGATGAGTACTTGCCGATTGCTGAACACCGATCTATGGTTTCGAAACTTCGATTGGTATAAAAGTGCTTTTTTGGGTTTGACCATATTACATTAGACAATATAGGTCTTTTATGTATTTTTTCGTACATATTCCTAAAATCTGCCTCAGCCGTATTCACATTCAGAATATCAAGAGGATGCATTGTTTGAAAACCGCAATGATTTTTCTTTTCTTTAGATCTTTGTTCGCTTGATCTAGGTTTTGTACGGAAAGTGACAAGCCTTTGTTCGTGCGTGTCTGATATATCTGCTGATTCGGTAAAGCTTCCTAAAGCAAGAGGTGTATTAGAGTTAAATCCCGCCCCTAGAGTGGATGAAGTTTTAGTCACGTCCACTATCTTATCCATGTCAGCCTCTATCGGCTGCGTCGTTTTGCTAGATAAATCTACAAAATGAATTCTAGTTCCATCTACATAAAAGTCTAAGCCAAAATCAGCGCACCAATTGCCCAAAACCTCTCTTAATGTTCCATTGTAATTTTTTCTATAAATAGGGTTTTTATCTATATTCGGTGCTATTTGACTTGCGGCGTTCAATAGGTCTAGGCTGTTTACTTTAGAAAAATTCAAGCCTGCCTTCGCTAAGACAGTTATTAATTCTGTAAAATTATAAGAAACTTCTGCGGCAGAACCACACAGGGACTGGTTAAACTCTTCGGTTCCCAGAACAACCGTGCCTCCATTTATGTCTATAAAAGGAAAATCGTTAGTAGGATAACTCGTATTGGGGCTACCGATAGAGTAGTGATTCCAGAGGCTAAAGGTTTGAGTCTTTATTTTATTGTCGTAAAATGTTTTATACAATTGCGGAGGAGTAGAAACCGTCAAGCCCATATTCCCATAAATGTTATAACCATCAGCCTTTTTGTGATTAAAAAAGTAAGCGGCAGACTCGATTTTAGAGACGAAAGTAGGGATACCATTGATGACCCCATTGACTTCCACTTCATAAAACCGCGAGTCTTCAATGCTACATCCGGGGCAAAGAGCCGATAACTTAGGCCTGGCGGAAAAAGTCCTTATAAATCCGGGATGTGTATCGTAAGCTTGCTTTTTAAAAATGGCGATATAAATTTTATCTAAGACAATAGAATAATCGACAAATTTAACTTTTAAAGTTTTTGAATCCGCAGAAGCTGAAACTTCATAAGAAATAAGAAACATCGGTCTATATATCTTCGGAGCAGCAACTCCTTCAGCGCCAAAAGAGATACTATAATAGCCAGTTGGATCCCCACCCACCTTTAGGTCATCCTTAGTTATATTGAAATCCGCATTATTATTTACATATTGCGCGTCTTGAGTGTCTAATGATATATCCAGCGTTATTGTCGTCGGCTGTTGCGAAAAACCCATTTCAACACTAGCATTATAGATCCAACCTCCGAAAGCTTTACTTGGTACATTAAAAAGGGTCTGCTGTAGCGCAACGTACCTATTGGCTGCTCCTCCTAACGGCGTTACTGTTACGCCATGTAATATTTGATATCCCATACTTTTCCTTAATTTATGTTAAAAAAAGCGTCACTTTCATTACAGAAAATATAGGGCAAATCTTTGATGTGAAAATTATAAGAATAACTACTGCATGGGGATACTCTAGAATAGTCTATCTTATTAATCAATTTAATCCCATTAAGCCAAATCTCTTCGTTCGCGCCAGAAATTACATAAGAGGGGGTTGCTGACGAAAGGAATGTCTCTTTTTTGATTATATTGCCAGTTTGTATAGGGCAAAACGCCAGTATAGACTCAGTCTGCTCATCGATACTCAGCAACCCACCCGACAACCCAGTCGTTATTGCGAGTTTTGCATCATTGAAAACTTGAGCATTAATAATCAAACTTTCCTTACCCCCGTAAACCCCAGTGCTGTAATTAATCCCAGTATACAGTTTTTGACCATTCATAAACAAATCATAATCGAGTAAAGAAAAACCTCCATAAAATAAACCCTCTAATCCAGTAATGGTGATATTGCCATCCCCAGATTCTAAATATTGAGAATTGCTAGGATAATACCCTGTAAACGATCCGGTTCCAGTAACTTGTTTATAGGAGTCATGAAGGCCGCTGTATATCAAATAATCTATTTTCTTATCAATATAATTAAATCTAACCTCATCGCTTTCATCAAAATAATTTTTTATTACACCATCAGTTATGGAATAATCCAAACCACTTATCAGAAGCATTCCATTTGAAAATAAAGCTATGTGCTTATCGACTCCAGGATCACCATTAACATTTACGTGGCTATTTTCTCCTGAGTAATCGTACACATCTAATAAGTCGCCAGATTCAAGCGGGTTTAGAAAATTGATAGTCAACACATCTGAGTAGTCTATTATTTTCTGATTGTCGAAACGGACAATAGAATATTCCTCATCCATATAGGTAGAGGTAATTGTAAGATCGCCAGTTATGTTCGAACCAACCTCAACCACGCCAGATAGATCGTAAGAGCTAGAAACAGACACCTTAGAAATAGTATCTGAATAGGAAGAGCTCTCCGATCCAGTGATTTGCATTCCGGAAACTGGATCAGCATAAATAGAAAGAGGACTAAATCCAGTCGATAGAAACTCATATGTATTTATACCAGTTTCTATTCCAGAGCAGAATGAACATTCATAGTTATAAACGCTATCAAACGAGTTCGCAGTATTGGAAATAAATATTTGATTTACCTTTCCAGAAAACCCACTATACGAATTGAAAGACTTAAAGAAGAACAATTTGTCCGACGGGGAGTAGGACTCAATAGGAAAAGAATTATTAGATAAAGTCTTCCTTAGCGGATCATATTTATTTATAGAGAAATGAGAGTCGCTGATTGATAATCCGACAATGTTATTCTTAGATAGATTAAAGTCGCAAGTATGGATTTTCTTGTTTTGATCTAATCCATATTCAAGAAAAAGTCGATTCACTGAATTCACACCAAGGATAGCTCCAGAAACCAAAGAATTTCCAGAGGCGCTAGAGAATAAAACTTGATTAAAGTTTGCACTACAGCTATCGAAATTGAAATCGAGTAAAGCACTAAAATTAGTCAAGTTTTGGCTTGTAAGAACGAAAGCGTACTCTTGACCAGAAAAATAGCCGGTAAATGGTGAAGAAAAACTAGAACCCGTTTTTAGAATGGCCAAATTATGCTTGTCTAAGTTAAAAATTTTATTTTCCCCACTTATGGAATAACATTCTCCAGTAGTATATAAATCATTCAAGATTACCGACTGAACTTGGTTTTTGAAATTGTAAGAGGCAATTAAAGACCCCGTTTCTAGAAAGAAGCTTTTTTCACAAAGAATATAATCTTGAGTATTCATTATTTTCCAAAACGTTTAGAGCGGGAAATACCAGGGGTTTGATTATCTTTTTTCATAAGTTGGGATAGGTTATAATCTTCCCCTTTGACTATGGCGGAGAAAGACATATCAAAACTATTCTCCCCCTTTGATTCAGTAGCAGAAATTGCCTCTGGGACTGCCGCTACCCAGCTCTGCGAATTAGGTAATTTATGTTTTTCATAAACATGCTGAATAATGCCATTTCCAAGAAGCGTTGCGGCTTTCATACTTGAATCTTTACTGTCAGAAACCTTGCCATTTACGGAAATATTTATAGTTTCTAAAGTGCTGCATTTAAAATCTTGTATAATGAAATGACCCTCTACGTTTGCTGAAGGCGAAAACTTGTAAACAGGAATACCAACTTTAGTATCAACATTAAAAGATAATTCTTCCATATCTTTGAGCCTTTGCTTATTGTCTAAAGATGCAGATATTTTTAATGAGGCTTTATTGAAATCGTGATCAATATTAATTTTATTTACATCAAAAACGTCGGCTACATCTATTATTGAAACCTCTTTTAGCGTGCGAATAAATTTAGGAAAGTCAGCGCTGCTATTTTTTTGAGGCATAACTTGGCGAGTTTCTGAGGATGGAGTATAAGAGCCTTTCATCCATTTTTGCAGCCATTCCCTTCTGTTGGATATATCTCCTTTGGAAACAAACTGACCATCTATGCTTACGGATTTTTCTTCTAGAGCAAGATCATCATCAGTAGAAACTGAATAATTAAAATAGCCTTTAAAATCATCCGCAGGGCAGTCTACCAAGGTAAACTTCAACGTCATCTCGTTAGCGCTCTCATTTTTCGAGAAAGATATCTTTTCTATGTTGTCTGGAGACTGAACCGCTATGTGATGCTGAGTCAAATAATGATCGACTATTTTCTGTACGTAAGAGTTGCTAGTCTGAATACTGGTTTCTATTTCAGTCCATTCCCGCGTATTATTGTTAACATTTACTCCATCTGGCCCGCACAAAATTTTTAAATTAACGTTAAAATCATAAGACTTAAATCCTTGAGAGGCGGGGGATAAGGATTGAGAAATATCTACGGTTTCAGAAAATTTAAAATTTAAGTCTGTTATTCCTCCCGGATTACGTTTAAAATTTCTCTCAATTAAGTATGTAAATTTTGTTCTATCTATTGACTTTTTTGTAGAAACCAAAGCCCAGTTTGTTGCTACATGCGGGACTCTCGAAGGGATTGTTGTGCCGCCCCCATAGGTACTCGGCATGTTTAGTATTATTGATTTTGCATTTTCGGTATTAGGTCTAAAATCATCCACTAAAGAATCCACGAACACCCTAGCATCTTCAACCGACGTTATACCCTGAGCCGACGCTTTTATAGATAAAGAAATTACCCTGTTTTGCTCTTCTGAATACGAACATTCAAGAGTGGGGCTTTTTATTTTTTGGGGCAAATCTTTGTAAGATTTAAATTTTACCGAATATGGTACAAAAACGTCTTGGGTTGATGAATATAAATCAAAAGCTGTATCTGATATCGCAAAAGAACTCACGAATACTTTTATGTCGGGTTCTGAATCTATTTTTAATACCGCTGGACTTACGGAGAATACAGCAAGAGCACTGAGGTCGTCTTTGCTCTTAACTTTAAAAAATCCATTAAGATTGTACTCCTGTATAAAGCCCAGCTTTAAAGCTCCAGCTTCTATAGGCTGCATTGATCTAGACACGAAAGGAGTCGGCGTTAACTCTATATTGTTATATTTAATTACTACTGACATATTGATATTATAGGAAGGAGTTATCCTTGTAATAAAAGACGGCACCAGGAGCCGTCTTCTTTATGTAAAACTCCAGGTCTACAGTCATTTCAAAATCTAAATTAGAATTATATTTATAAGAAACATTAGTTGGGATCCAATTAACCCCGCCAGCAGTAACTCCGGCTTTAATAATTCCACTAGTCTCCCCAGCAGGGCCCACTTTCAGATATCTTTCAATAATTCCTCGAATTATAACTTTTAAAGAAGCCAATTGTAGGGTAAGGACTTTGCTTTTTACGTTATCGACTATTTTTTTAAGATTAGCCAGAACCGTAGCATTTACGATCTCGTTCCCCAAAACTCCATTATCTGTCCGAGCAAAACCAAAAATTGACCTTTTTAACTTCCCAGAAAAATTTATAGAAAAAGTTCCAATTGATGTAGAAAAACTTGGCTCTATTGTGGTGTTGGTTTTTTGGACTATGACCTTTTGCGTAAATTTCTCTACAGGCAGTTTACTTGACACCTTCACATCAAAAGTGCAAAAGTTATCTTTCAAGAAAACATGAGCGCTCGTCGGTATGCCAAGATTCGTAAACATTACAGCGACGGGAGGGGTGGTTTGAGAATATAAAAGTGGTCCGTATTTATTGTTGCTATTGTAAGTTAATGTTAAAGAAAAACTCTTACCTCTTTCTGAAACGTTTGAGCTTTTCTTTATTAAGGCTAGCTTAGTGGTGTCTGGGTCCTTCGCTAATCCCCTGAACATTCCTACAAGAAATGGAATTGGCAAATATGGCGAAGAAGGAGACGGCTGTGTCGTTGAAATAATAGTGTTCATCTTTAATCTTGAACTTGTAATTTTTGCGTCTCTAAAAGCAGCATAAGTGGCTCCATTGGAATTAGATCCTAAAGCAGTATCAAACCCAGATATTCTTGCATCTTTGAACTTAAACGTCTTCACATTCATGGAATGGACCACATTAATAATGCCGTTTGATGCGTCTGCTTTTATAGATTCATCACATTCATATCCAAAATTAACATTTGGATTGTTCGTATACTTAACGGAGTAAACAGCGCTAGGTGATCCCGGAATATAAGTAAGGTTTTTTTCCATAGCTATTGGCCGAAGAGAGTCTACTCCAGTCTTACTTGAGTAACCGCTTGGGCCAATTGAAGCGTTCGCAGTATTGTACCTCAATAATCTTTTATAATTTTGCAGAAATAATTGACACCTTGTATAAGATTCCTTTACCCCCAAGTAAGTGTTGTTGGTATCGCCGTAACCGGCAACGTTCGCGGCCGCTTTATCAATATGATTCGATATAAAATTTTTTATGTCTAAGATATTTTTTGTTTTTCCTTCTATTTTGGTTTCTTCAATTACATCTATTATCCCCTCTTCATTAACTACCAAGTTATACGAATGAGAGAAAGACGCTGCGGTTTGAGAATTGTCTTTATTAAAGCTTTTGGTTCTGGTTAAAGAATAGGTAAAATTAAACAAATCAAAAGTCTCAGAGTGAGTGAATGTGTTATTTTGTGTGAAAAAATTAATAGGAAACTTCGATAGACTTTGTTTTGACACTACCGTTGGGCTAGTAAAAATTTCAGTTAAGGTTTGGAATGTGACATATGATGTAAGCGACGCTACTAAAGCTTGCGCTCTTTCCCGAAAATAAGCCGCAATATTTAAGCCAGGACCCGTGCCTTGGGCGCTGCGGGCAGGTGGAACAGCGGGCGGAGGCAAAATAACATCAACATTGGGAAACGGCATTAATGTAAAATTTATAGAATGATTAAATGTACATTTTCCATCATTTGAGTCGTCAATATTAAAACTTTCTGAAATGTCTTTTATTGAGGCTCCGAAGTCATTTATTGTATTTGGCGGAAGAAGTTTGTTGAATTTTACTTTGTCTACTGTGGGCATCGCATTTGCTCCCACGAAATTTGTGTGGGCGAGCGGGTCCTTCTCTCTTATTTCAAAAGATATTGCAAATTTAGCTGTTTTAGATAAGTCTGCTGTATTTCCACTATCAGATGGAAACGTCAAGGATTTGACCCTATAATCAAATTTCGAGTCATCAAATAACTTTTGAATTCTGGTTTTTATGCTTGCAGATATTATTTCAGATCTAGCTGCTGGCAGATCAGTAATCAATCCTTGAAAATTTAAAGTGTATGTATTTGAAATAGAATAAGTTTCGCTTATAAAATTTCTAGCAACATCCATGCTAAAGTTAGTTACAAAATAATTAGTGTCCGCAGCGCCTGTAAATAAATCCAGATTAGTTTTAGGACGGAGCGGCGGCTGAGTCTCTTGAGTGCCTACTTGTGAGTCAGTATTAATCATTATGCTGCCATTCCCTTGTTTCCTTCTAACATTGCTATTTTATGTTGTAGTTGTTTAACCAACTCTGGGAGATCGCTTTTATTAACATCAATTTTTTGGTCACCAGCGCTACCACCCGAAATAATGACTTCTATTGATCCTCCAGGTTTTTGAGCGGAGGAAAGAGCAGTGCTTAAATTTCCAATCTGGGTTACTAATCCACTTATATCTAAGGAATCTCTTCCATCAGGTGCATTTGGCGCGCTTGATTTAGAATCACCATTTACTGGATTGTTTGTGGGACTTACATTTTGGCCAACTCCCCTTAATGAGGCCTGCAATAGTTGTTGTATTATATCAGAGATTGATCCTGCGCTGGACACTTTTGAAACTGAGTCTGAACCGAGCAGTTTATTCGCAGGAGGATTATCCGTTGTTCTCTCGTCAGGCTGCGTTCCATTCAGCGTCTCATCCGTTTCCCCAGCCGAAGAAATACCTCTTGTATCCCTAGTAACAGGGCTGCCATCATCGTTAATGTCTTTATTGATTAGCTCTTTGTTAAATGGGTCTAAGTTAAGTATAGAATGGGTTGGCTTAAAGTTGGCAATTTTCTTTTCCCTTTCTTCTTTATTAAAAGCTTCTTTTTTATCAAAAGCTTCCACTTGAGCGCTTGTTGCCCCAAAGAGAGGATCCGGTCTGACAGGTGTCCCTTCGCTGTCGTCGGTGGAGTTTACGTAAGTTTCGGGAGGTACGGGGGGTCTGTTTTTTTGATCAGAATAAAAGGCTATCAAATTTGCTTTTGTCTCTGGATCAATATCTGTTGCGCTTTGGATAGCTTTTATTCTTTGATCAGTAGTTCTTTCTTTTTGTTTGGCTTTGTCCCCTATAGACATGGACATGTCTTGCAACTTTGAACCTTCGTCGGTGGAGTTTACGTAAGTTTCGGGAGGTACGGGGGGTACGGAGTTATTTGTCCGATTAGCATTAAATGCGGCGATGCGCCCAGCAAGTTCAGCGCCGCCGTTCTCCAGAGGTTTCTCCTTGGGGGCATCCGACGTGCTCGAAGTGTCGGTTGGCAAAGTGGGGGGGCTATTTTCGGCAGTATAAGGTATACCTTTCACATTCGGCCCTGTTAGGAACTCCCTGGTGCCTTGTACCATCAATGCTGCTCGCGAGGGCGTTTTCGGGGCTGTTCCTGCTGCGGTCAATGCTTCTGGCGAAGGCGGGTTCGGCGCGACGCTGCTCGGCGGAAGGAATGAGTCAGTCGAAAAGGTTTCATTTTCCTTATTGGCAAGGCCTGGGGCGGGAGTACCCTCCGCGCTCTTCATCGTCGCTGCACCTATCAACGCTTTCGTTAACTCCAATAAAGCTGAAGTATTTTTAGAAATAATCTCCGCTAGGGTTTCTGGTTTTTTATTTTCTATCGTTTTTCCATCCGGACCTGTTTTGGTAGCACCAGTTTTTCCAGCCGTTCCAGCCGTTCCAGCCGCCACACTAGATAAGCCCTGGTCAGGCATGTTGCCATCTTTATCAAGTCGCCCTCCCCTACTCAAATATTGTCGTAACTTTTGGGCATCTTCGAATTTTGTGCGCTCCTCACTGCCTATTTCTTTTTTGTCGAAACCGGCAGCCCTAAAATCCTGTATTTGTTGAATATTTTTATATTTATCTGATTGATTCTGTAGAATATCAGCTCCGATCTCCATGCGCGTTAATTTTTCTTTTTCGCCTCTTTCTTCAACTGCCCGCTGTCTTTCGCCGCCTTGTCTTGCGGTCCCTCTCTCTTCATCATATTTCTTTTCTGCTTCTTCTGGAGTATATCCATATTGTTTTCTTTTTTCCAAAATGGCATCGGATCGATCTTTGGCAAGTATTGCTTCCTGTTTTTCCCTTGTGTCGGCTTCTTTTTGCTTTGCTTCGGCTTTTTTTGTCGCTGGGTCTGCGGCTTCTGCGGTTGCTGCGGCTTTTTCGTTTTTTGCTTTAGTTAATTGTGCAGCTTTAAGGGCTTCTTCTATACCCTGAAACATCTTAGATAAGGCTATGGCGTTTCCTTCTACTACCTCCTTATTTTGTGTAGTGCTTTTATTTGCGTCTCTATTTAGTAAATCTGCAAGATCAAACCCATTCTCGCCGCCAGTAAGTCTTTTAGACTCGCTCATAGCCTTGTCTTGGCCCATGCCGGCGGCAACTAATTTTTCGAAAATTTCATTTTTTATCGAGTCAGCTTTATCTACTGTTCCTTTTTTTGATTCTGCTCGTTTTGCGTAAGAGGCATCTTCAGATGCAATTCTGGCTTTTTCCTGATCATTCATCCCGACAGACCATTCACCCAAACTAGCAGCCATACGCGCCACCGCACCACCTATTTTGTCAGCGATAATTCCACCAACAACTCCTCCTAAAATAGTTCCTACGGGACCAAGCGCGGATCCAAATGCAGCCCCTATAAGAGAGCCCGCCGTAGTTAATCCTCCCACGCCTATCGCGGAACTTACAGCTTGACCAGTACTAGCCCCTTCGTTTTTCATTTTACTATATTCTAGTCCTCCTGCCAAAACGCCGCCCACCGCAGACAGAGTGCCACCCAATGCTCCTCCGACACTTTTCGGAAGAAGCGACGTAAACTTTCCTGCTTTTAACTTACTAAAAGAGGATTTTACTCCTGCTTGAGCTTTTTTCAAAGAATTTACTGCTTTTGTCTTCGCTGCGTCAATAATAGGCCTTGTTTTTGCAAAAAAACCTCTAGCCTTTGTTCCAGCCCTTGTTACAGCGACTTTAATTCCCTTTGCTTTATTTGTAAAAAAGTCTTTTATTTTTGCAATTTTTCCTCCTTTTCCTCTTCCTTTTTTTCCTCCACCAAACATATCCATAACGCCACTAATGCCCGCGCCCCCTAACAAAATAGCTGCGGTTAGACCTGCTAAGGCAAATGTAT
>Ga0208942_1000852_pt1 | contig 11625 bp, 7 predicted proteins | sample GreLakmeSU08MSRF_FD_187704 | JGI IMG/M metagenome (GOLD analysis project Ga0208942, IMG submission 187704) | Freshwater lentic microbial communities from great Laurentian Lakes, MI, USA - Great Lakes metaG SU08MSRF (SPAdes) | ecosystem: Environmental > Aquatic > Freshwater > Lake | place: Great...
GAAGTAGGAAGTCCACCAGCGACGTTCTGCGACCAAACTGAAACGTGATTGTCGGCCTGACCATAATAGAGGTCGAGGGGATAGGAGGGGCTATCATCTTCGTCGTATTCCGCATCAGTATAAACCTGAGAAGCGGTTCCGGCAGACATTAGAACCTTCTGGATGACCGGCCCGAGGAACGCAGCGAAACTTTCAGAAGCTTCTCTGGAAACGGCGGGGTTTCTGGAACCAATGGCTTTGATAAGCTCGATCTGTTCCGGTGTATTTTTGAGTTTAAGTTTCATATAATTAAGTCCTTTTATTTTAAAATTAGAGGTCGAGTTTTAGGGTTACAAAACCATCAGCATCAGCAGCTCCCAAGAACTTGCCGACAGTAACAGTCGTTGCGTTAGCCGTAATAACACCGGCAGTCGTGCCGTAAGCAACGCCGCCACCAGCAGGAGTCCCTAGCGCACCAGAATAACGGAAAGTGCCGCGAGTTACAACGGGAACAACTTGGCCGCTAACAACGCAACCCATTTCGGCAGCCTTGCGGGGGTTGAACTTAAGCTGCTCGCCATTCTCGTCAGTCTCTTTAACGTCAAAAAGCATCATGCCGAGAGGAGTCTCTCCGCTCGCAGCGATAGAAACCTTAGCAGCAGCGCCATAACGCTGAGAAACGGTGTTGCCGAAAGCAGCGCCTACGTCGCCAAGCATGCTGATCTCGTCAGTAGCTTTAAAGCCGCTGCCTTGGACTTTAACAAGCGTTCCCTTAGTAGCGGGAAGCGTGCCTGAGAACGCGAAAAGATTGATTACGTCTTTCTCGTCGTAATCTCTAAAAGGTAGAAGTGTAGCCATAATATTTATTCTTTCTTATTTTATTTGTTTTTTTATTTTGTGAATACGAACTGATCTACTTCAAAAGCCTTCTTGTATTTTTCATACAAAGAAGAATTTGAGGCGGAAATTGTGTTGGGAACCTCGACGTGAGCTTTCTTACTATCGAGAATATCCTCTACGACCTGCTTGACTTCTGAAGCAACAGTCTCATCGCTGCTCTTTAAAATCTTCTCCTTGATGAAATCAGGAAGTTTTTCCTGCTTTTCAGTGAGGTCCTTACCAGCGGCCTTCTTTTTCTTTTCCTTCATTAGAACGGCCATCTTCTTCTTGAACGCTGCAAACATATCTTCATTCATCTCGCCCATGTCATTTGCGAGAACTTCGCGATCTTCAGCGGAAAGGTCGTACTCCGCATCAAATTCCGACATTCTCGCGCTAAAAGCCTCTTGCTTCTGGCGGGCCACCTCAACTTGCTTCATAGCGTCTAGTTCAGCTTGAATAGTCTTAAGCTGCGCTTGAAGGCCGCTGTGCTCCGCAGCCAAACCATCGAATTTGACTTGGGCATTTTTTAGACCATTCTCTTTCTCGGTCTTAAGCTTGACATACTCCTCAGAAGCCTTGTTGACTTCGCTCTGGATAAAATCACGAATTTCAGACGCAGCGATTTCTTTCATTGCTTCGTCTTTAATATCTTCTAAGGTATTAATTTTCATAGTCGTTTTGTTATTTATAGTTACATCTGTTTTTGCAGAAAGAGAAATATTTTTTTCTTGATCAACCGCTACACCGATAACGTCTGCTGCCGGATTCTCAGTTAAACCAATACCAAGAGGCACTACATCAGTCTTCACCTTACGATAAACGAACTCATTTTCTGAAATTTTTCCAGAACCTCCGAATGAGCGTAAATACTTACTAAGATCCTTTTTATTTTCTTCGGCTACCGTAGTACTACCTTCAAGATTTTTTCCGCTGCCTTTAATTAGTATTAAATCGTAATCAGAAAAACCTAATTCCCAGCTAGCAGATACTTTTAAGTAATTCTCCGAAGTTTGATCATTAGATTCTTCTACTAAATCAGTAAGTTGTTCGTTTACTACTCTCCAGAGAACGCCACCAAGAGTAATGTTGAACGGGTCTTTTCTTTCTTTAGCTTGCTCTTCGGTAAGAGGCATGTCTGTTCCAAACTCACTAAAACCAGCTGTTAAAATAACTCCAATCAAATTTTTTCTATTATGCTCGACATTAATCGGCTTATTAACGAAGTTCTTATAGATATCTATAGCCGTGGCTGTATCAATAACATCTCCATTCTTATTTACTCTATTGACAACACAGGCATTAAAAGCGATAGGAAGAAGGTCTATATTCTTCTCCATGTCTAAATCGGGAATGAAATTAGCCACATCAAGAAGACTGGCTAAGGCCAAGTACTTATCTTTCTCTTCTGATACTAAAGGCTTAATTACGCAGCTAAAGGATGTCTCAAATAGAAATTTATTTTGCATGCTCGTATATTACACTTAAACCATGTTTAAATTAATTTTTTTAACTCCTCTATTTTTTCGATAGGCTTGCCTAATCTCCCTACGGCTGTAAAAATATTCAATTCTAGCATCTTCTTTTGGACGCCATCTTCAGTCTTTGTCCTAGCGTTTGAAGAATAAACACCTTTATGTAATGTAGAATTATCCCCCAATAGTCTATTTAATTGGTCGAAAGCCTGATCTAAGGTAGATTCTGGTAGATTAGAAAGCACTTCTTCATCTGCCACCGCCACAGCCGCAGCTACGTTGGAAGTTCTCATATCAAAACCCCCACAAATAAGATTATTTTTTAGGTTTTCTCTTATAGAACGAGCAACGCTAACTGGATCTTTCCAATCCTGGACTCTACTCGTTCCAAAAACAATAGCGCCACTTTCCAAAATGGTTTCGTAATCTTTTTTGTCAAAAGAGCTATAACTTGATGGCTTTGCTGCAATCAAATTGAAAAGGTGAAAATTACCAGCCACAACAGAGTTTGCCGTTTGCCAGAAAGTAGTAACGCTTAGGTTAGAAAACATTTTCGTAATCTTCTCATTATCAATAATGATTAACGGAGAAACGACCCCTTCCTCTACGAGCTTGTATGCTGTTTCCAGACTTTCTATGGCATTGTAGCAAACTTTTTTTCCTTCAGAATACTTTGGCAAAGCTAAAATTAAACCAACTTTGTCCGATTTGCTTTTAGAATTTTGCTGTATTTCTCTAGCGGAATGGATAAGAGGCTTCATCATTCCTGCCCCGCTGCCTCCACCAGCACCAACGCAAACAAATATTTTATCAATTTTATTTGTAAAAGAATATTTTAGAAAATCCACAACATCATCAGCGTTCTCATTAAAAAGCTTTTCCGCTATGCTGGGGTTTTTGCCAGCGCCACCATCGCCAATACATTTCTTATTCTCTATCTTTATAGAAGCCAAATCTTGTTGAGCCGTATTAATAACGGCAATCTTTCTATAACCAAGATTATAAAAAGACTCAGCTATGCGACTACCACCTTGTCCAGCCCCGACAAAAGCGAAGTTAAAAGCAACATCAACGACATCTTTAACTTCTCTCGAAGCTTCTACCAACGCTGGAGCTTGATCGGGGATTAAGTTATCTGGCAATTCTAGATCTGGCATATTTTGATTTATGTTTATAGACTATACAATTAATTACACCTCGAACCAGTACTTTGCGACACCTTCTTTTATATATAGTTCATCTACGCTAGAAAAACCATACTGAAGATCATTGGATTCTATATCTTTTTGAGCAGAAACAAAATCCTCCTCGGACGGTTGCCAGTTGCTAGTTGCATCAATACCCGCTTTAGAAGAAGAATTTTTGGATGTAAATTTTACTGACTTTTCGCTAAGAATTCTTAGAAAACCGTTGACTCTAGCCAAACACCACTGATTCATGCTCTTTGATTGATCTTCTCTTCCTTCGAAATTTTCAACAGCGGAGCAAAAGACATTGGAAATTTGCTGCGATGTTATTTTCTTATTGTTGGACTCCTTGGCTTTGGATTTAAAAAGACCTAGCAGTTTCTTGGAGAAAGCGACGCACACCTGAGAGGAGTCGGCGCTATTGTTATTTTCGGTAAAAAATTCAAGTCCTTCAAAAGAAAATTTCTCCATATAGTAGATAATTATACACCTTTCAGCCTATAATATAGAACTTAATTAATAAAAATCATCTCATTGCTCATCATAAGGGCGTGAGCGTATCTTTCCCACGCGCCCAACTCTCTATCTATCTTTCTAATTGGTCCTCTAAAATCCGACGCTGAATTCCACGTTATCGGGGTAAGAGAATTCTCATCCTTGCTCTCTTGAATTATCGTATTCATTGAGTAATCAAGGGCTTTCCCAGTTAAGCTTACCACCGAGAATTCAAACTTATCAGACAAATTATTTTTGATAGTAGGGATCTTAATAACTGCCTCAACTGAATTAGTAATAGACCTAGAGAAAATCAACTTGTCATTTTTATAAACATAAATAGCCAAATTAATTGGATCTTTTGTTTGTTTAGCTTTTATAGTTGCAGAGATGTCGAACTGACCTTCTCTTGGGGAAATCCACTGCCTAACACCATGAATGTTATAGCTAGAAGCTTTGCCGCCGTTTCTATTTATCGTCAAATTCAAATAGGAGTTGGTGCTGGAGTATTCGTCCTTATCAAAAGAAGTAAACTCAGTAAATTTTCCGAGAGATTTAGTTTTGGCGTCAACTATTCTGAATCCGTATTTCCAATTATATTCTTTCTTGATGTCTGACATATCATCCATAAAGGCTGACTTAACATAATAAGTTGCTATCTTAGTTTCCAAAGGGGTAGGCGAGCGTTGGTAGAAAATTTGATAAAGCATGTCTACTTTATCTCTCTCGTCGATCTTACTAAGGAACTCTGGCCTGTTTACAACATTCCTTACCTGCTCTACGACTAAAGAATTGTTCATTAAGAATAGAGCCTGCTTCGGCACGGTTGTCTTGAATCTTTTTCCAGTAGTCATTTCTGGGGTTGCAAAATCAAAGGTCGTTAAAGCCTCAGGCAGGCGATTTCTATCAACTAATCCATAAACAGAACGTATATTAGAATAACTTTCGCCGTTTAAACTAAATAAGTCTTTGGGTTGTCTAATGGGCTCTTGAGAGAGCTTCCCACCAACATAAAGAATCGTATCTCTTAAAGCTTCAAAGTCTAATCTTACTATGTTCATTCTCCAATAGTACTTGTTATAAGGGTCAATGTTTGACTTTCTCGGATCATCGAGTGATGACTGCTTAAAAATGGCAGAGGTAAGAATCAATTTGTGCAGCTTCTTAATTGACCAGCCATCTTCGATAAATCTTGCCGCTAGATAATTTAGCAACTCCAATTGAGTTGGCTGTTCACATTGCGTTCCAAAGTCGTCAGGAGTTTTAACGAACCCCTCGCCAAAATGATGCGACCAGACCCTGTTTACAATAACCCTTGCGGTCAGTGGGTTTTTCGGGTCAGCAATAGCCTTAGCTACTTCCAAGCGTCCGCTACCATTGGTGAAATTATTAGGGCTTAGATAGCTAAAAAACTCGAAGAAGCGTCTCTCAACGACCGGCCCTCTTGAACTAGGCTCGCCTTTAATAAAGACATAAGAATTAGCGGGCTTTTCTTTATCTGCGATAGCCATCGCTCTTTGAGGAGTAGCTGGGTGAGAGATCTCGTGAGTAACTAGCTTGGCAGTCTCCGCTCTTAATTGATTATCGTAGCGCATCGTCTTCTGATTATCGGAGTAATATCTCTGGAAATCATTCCTACTTATATCAAGCGGTCCACCATTTTTGTAGACAGCTTCATAGAAGTCTTTAGCCCCGAGAACGTTAGTATTGGATTGCATTCTCGCGCTGTCGACAACTGCACGTCCATAGGCGGCGGCTAGATCAGACATCTTAAGTATCGAAGAGGTTTTTAGTTTAGAAAGCAAGAAAGGATTAATGTCTTCACTGTGTTCGGCAAGTAAATCTCTAAAGCTTTTGGGAAAATCCGCATCATTAACGGAAAACATTTTGGCATAGGGCAAGAAGGCTGGATGTTCCACTTTCGAAGCGCCCTTAGCTTTATCTTTTATATCGGCACGTTTACTAACTGACACTGTCACTTTAATAGCTTGAGTCCAACGCTGTATCATTTTGGGATTAAGCTTATTATCTCTTACATAATCATTGCGATTAGATTGGACTATAGAGTTCAATAAATAACCTCCATATAGCCACTTAGTTGTATTCGTAGAGAAGTCCAAGAAAGCTTCTACGTAAGTCTTATCTATAAAAGCTTGAGTATCTTTTTCAATTTGGGCTTTTTTAGCTAGATAATCTCTATATTCAGGCGTGTCATTGATAACGTGTAGAACAGGCTTACCATCATCAACTGGGACATAAGAGCTATTGAATACTCCATGTAAAGCATAATAATCTTTTGTAGAAATAGGATCAAATTTATGATCGTGGCATCGGGCGCAGACTACCGTTGTAGCCATGAAGCCTTTAGCGATAACATCTATTCTATCGTCAATCGTGTCATTGACATTACCAGAGTCTTTCCCCAAGGTTATAAATCCTAACGCAGCTAGGTTTTCCTTTGGCAAATTGGGCAGCTTGTCAGCGGCGATCTGTTCGAGAATAAATTGATTGAAAGGCTTATCTTCGTTCAGCGCTTTAATAACATAGTTTCTATAAGTATAAGCGTAAGTATATCTGCTTTCTCTATTGCCATTTACTGAGCCGGAGGTGTCTGAATATCTTGATGTATCAAGCCAATACCTAGCCCAGCGCTCTCCATATTGCGGCATGGCTAGAAGTTTATCTACAAGCTTATCGTAAGAGCTTATGGATTTATCATTTACAAATTTCTCTACCTCTTCTATGGTGGGTGGGATTCCAATTAAATCATAATACAGGCGGCGAATTAAAATCTTCTTATCAGCTTCTAGAGATGGAATCAATTTGTTGGCCGAAAGCTTTTCTAAAATAAATTTGTCAATTTCATTATGCCCCCACCTAGAATTAGGATTGGGTACAGGAGGTTTTACTAACGGTTGATAAGACCAGTGCGTTTTCAATGCTTCGTCTAATTTGCCAACAGCTACTTTAGCTTGCCCCTCGCGCGGGTCAGGCGCGCCCATCTGAATCCATGTTTGAAAATCTTTAATTACACTCTCAGGGAGACGTCCAGAAGGCGGCATCTTTAGTTCCGAATCTTTGTAAGTAATAGATTTAAAAAGAAGACTTTTCTCCAAGTCGCCGGGGAAGATAGCCGGACCAGTCTCTCCGCCCTTTAAGGACCCAGCTTTATTATCTAGGAGTAATTTTCCTTTAACCTTTTCGCTCGTGGAGCTATGACATTTATAGCAATTCTGAGCTAGTATCGGGCGAATTTTTGTCTCAAAGAATTCCGTCTCCGCCTTTGAAATAGCAAAACAACTCGGAAGGAGACACAGGTAAATGAAGAGACTAATTTTTTTGAGCATAATTTTGAGCTTTAAATAATAACTTTCTTTCGTACAACTTTATAAGAACTTCCTGTTCCTCTATTATCTCCTCTTGTAAGACGTTAATAGTATAGATAGCCTTAAAAGATTCCTTTAATTCGGTATTTTCTGTTTTGACTTCAAAAAGATAAAAAGCCAAGTAGATGTTAATAACGAGAGACAGAAAGAAGGAAAAGAAGAATTTAACTTCTTGAGAGGATTCGGCTTCCCCTTCTGTTTTCATTGTATTTACGCAAATAACTTTTTAACAGGCTCCTTGTCAGAGACATCTGTAAGTCTGAAATTTCTGCCGTTATAATTATACTCTAGTTTTCTATGATCAAAGCCAAGAGAGTAAAGGATAGAGCCGTGAAGATCGTGAATATCCATCTTGTCTTCTACTACGTTATATCCGAATTCATCACTCTTACCATAAACCGTTCCTCCCTTTACTCCTCCACCAATGAGTACTGCACTCATCGCTCTTGAGTGATGGGACCGGCCATAACCAGCCATACCACCTTCGCCGTCGCGCGAGGGCGTGCGCCCGAACTCACCCACGCAAACAATTAGAGTTTCGTCAAGCATATTCCTATTTTTCAAGTCTTGAATCAGCGCAGCTAGAGGGCCATCAATTTGATTGGCGGCACCTCTTACAGAAGTGGAAAGCGCGTTATGCGTGTCCCAGCCTCCTGTCCAGACCTGAATAAACCTAACTCCTTTTTCAGCTAATCTACGCGCAATAAGCATTTGTTTGCCTTGGGCAGTTGAACCATAAGTATCTCTTACGTTCTGTGGCTCTTTGCTAATGTCGAAGGCATCGGTGGCTTCTGTTTGCATTCTGAAAGCAAGTTCAAAAGATTTAATACGAGAATCAAGAGCTTCGTCTTTCTTTAGGTTTTGCTTGTGAATCTCGTTAATCTTAGTTAGCAACTCCATCTGCTTCTGCTGCTCATCCTTTGAGGAATATTTATTACTAATATTCTGAATCATTCTGTCTACAGAGCCAAGGCTCGTATCGATTGGGGTTCCTTGGTACATGCCGGGTAGAAAAGCAGAGCCGAAATTCTGCGTGCCACCGAGAGGCATTCCGCCGCTTCTTAAAGATATGAAAGATGGAAGGTTATCATTAGCAGAACCAAGTCCGTAAACAACCCAAGAGCCGATACTCGGTCTAACAAATCTTAAAGAGCCGGTATTCATCATGACCGTAGCGATCTCATGCGCGGGCGCGGGGGCTGTTAAGCTATTGATGATTACCATGTCATCCGCATGCTTAGCTACCTTATCGAATACCTCGCTAATTTCCAATCCAGACTTACCATACTTATTAAATTTAAAAGGTGAACCGCAAGCTAACCCGCCAGTGGGTAAAGCTTGACCATCCATTTCGACCAACTTGCTCTTAGGATCCCAAGTATCAATGTGAGACTGTCCTCCAGAAAAGAATACGTGAATTACTCTTTTAACTTTTGATTTAAAATGAGTCTGCTGAACTTGAGCAGAAGCGCCGTTAGGAAGAAGAGAAGCTAAGCTAAGCGTGCCCATCCCCATACCGAATCTTTTCAAATACTCTCGGCGAGTCATAATGAGATCGGTGGGTTTGATAGAGTCTTGATTGCAGTATTCTTTATTCATATGAGGCCTTGCTATTAGACTACACCGCTTTAAAAAAATGAGTAAGATTTTATCTTAATGCTCTGGAGTTAAGACGTTCAAACTGGGATTGAAAATCGATATTTATGCCTTACCCATTGTAGGGCACTACTGTTTTTCCCAAAAGGTTATTTTTTCCAACCGTTCCAGAAATTATTATTCGCAATCATTTGTTCTTTAGTTCTTCCTTGGAATCTTATATTCGCGCATCCTTTTCTGATGCCGCTCAGTTTCACCAAAATATATTCTGGAATTTCAACGTTAGGTTCAAACTCTATATTTAATATATCTTTTTTAACTATTAAGCCGCAGCATATTGGGTAAGATGTAACATAACTAATTGCCTCTATTGAATTTGGCTCGCATACGTGAGAGTATAGAGGATCAATGACGACAGCGATGTTTCTTCTATTACGGGCTTTTATCTTGATTATATCGTCAAATCTAACTTCAGGCATTTCGGTACAATATAAAGAAACATAATCTCCTTTTTCTGTAGATTCAACGATAGCTTCTTTTCCTGGGCCCGTCTGGCCTTGAGGGCCTTGAGGGCCTTGAGGGCCAGTCGGGCCAACCGTACTAGCGCCAGTCGCACCAGCGCCAGTTGGACCAATCGCGCCAGTTGGACCAATCGCGCCAGTTCCACCAATCGCGGCAGTTGCACCAGTTACACCAATCGCGCCAGTTTCACCAATCGCGCCAGTTGGACCAATCGCGCCAGTTGGACCAATCGCGCCAGTTGGACCAATCGCGCCAGTTGGACCCGTGCTTCCATCTGTTGCTCCACTCGGACCAGTCGCGCCAGTTTCACCAGACGGACCAGTCGGGCCAGTTTCACCAGACGGACCAGTCGGGCCAGTTTCACCAGACGGACCAGTCTCACCACTCGGACCACTCGGACCACTCGGACCACTCGGACCACTCGGACCACTCGGACCACTCGGACCACTCGCGCCAGTCGCACCATCATCACCATCATCACCATCATTACCAGCCGGTCCAGCCGGTCCAGCCGGTCCAGCCTCGCCAGCCGGTCCAGCCGGTCCAGCCGGTCCAGCCGGTCCAGCCGGTCCACCCGTTCCAGCCGGTCCAGACGTTCCACTCCCACCAGGAGCACCAGGATCACCAGGATCACCCTTATCACCCTGAATACCCTGAATACCCTGAATACCCTGATCACCCTGAATACCCTGAATACCCTGAATACCCTGATCACCAGACGGACCAGCATCGCCAGACGGACCACTCGGACCACTCGGACCACTCGGACCAGTCGCGCCAGTCGCACCCGTGCTTCCATTTGTTGCTCCACTCGCGCCAGTCGCGCCAGTCGCACCCGTGCTTCCATTTGTTGCTCCACTCGGACCAACCGGACCAACCGGACCAACCGGACCAATCGGACCAATCGGACCAGTTGGACCCGTGCTTCCATTTGTTGCTCCACTCGGACCAGTCGGACCAGTTGAACCCGTGCTTCCATTTGTTGCTCCACTCGGACCAGTTGGACCAATATCGCCAGTCCCACCAGTCCCACCAGTCGCGCCAGTCTCACCAGCGCCAGTTGCACCAGTCCCGCCCTGATTACCCTGAGGACCCTGAATACCCTGAGGACCCGGATCACCCTGAGGACCATCATCACCAGACGGACCACTCGGACCACTCGGACCACTCGGACCAGTCGCGCCCTGATTACCCTGAGGACCCATAGAACCCTGAGGACCCTGAGGACCCTGAGGACCCGGACCACCCTGATTACCCTGAATACCACTCGGACCCTGATCACCCGGATTACCATTATTACCCTGAGGACCACTCGGACCACTCGGACCACTCGGACCAGTCGCGCCCTGATCACCCTGAGGACCCTCATTACCAGACGGACCACTCGGACCACTCGGACCAGTCGCACCAGTCGCGCCCTGATCACCCTGAGGACCCTGACCACCCGGATCACCCTGAGGACCACTCGCACCAGTCGCACCAGTCGCGCCCTGATCACCCTGAGGACCCTGACCACCCGGATTACCCTGAGGACCCTGACCACCCGGACCACCCGGATCACCCTGAGGACCACTCGGACCACTCGGACCACTCGGACCAGTCTCGCCCTGATCACCCTGAGGACCCTCATCACCAGACGGACCACTCGGACCACTCGGACCAGTCTCGCCCTGATCACCCTGAGGACCCTCATCACCAGACGGACCACTCGGACCACTCGGACCAGTCGCACCAGTCGCGCCCTGATCACCCTGAGGACCCTGACCACCCGGATTACCCTGAGGACCACTCGGACCACTCGGACCAGTCGCGCCCTGATTACCCTGAGGACCCTGACCACCCGGACCACCCGGATCACCCGGATCACCCTTAGGACCACTCGCGCCACTCGCGCCACTCGCGCCAGTCGCGCCAGTCGCACCAGTCTCACCAGCGCCAGTCGCGCCAGTCGCGCCAGTCGCGCCAGTCGCGCCAGTCGCGCCAGTCCCACCAGTCGCGCTTCCAGTCGCACCAGTCGCACCAGTTGCTCCCGTGTTCCCCCCACCTGGACCAGTCGCGCCAGTCGCACCAGTCACGCCAATGCCAGTCACACCAGCGCCACCAGTC
>Ga0208942_1000853_pt1 | contig 11621 bp, 12 predicted proteins | sample GreLakmeSU08MSRF_FD_187704 | JGI IMG/M metagenome (GOLD analysis project Ga0208942, IMG submission 187704) | Freshwater lentic microbial communities from great Laurentian Lakes, MI, USA - Great Lakes metaG SU08MSRF (SPAdes) | ecosystem: Environmental > Aquatic > Freshwater > Lake | place: Great...
ATTGAGCTGTCCATGATCCATTAGTCGGATAATACCTGGTAACTCCTGGGCTTCCCAAGTTCGGAATCTCGACCATGAATCTATCCGTGAGATTAATGGGAGGAAAATATCCGGGAGCGTAAGGATCGAAGCTAAACGGATTTAATGGACCGTCTCTTCCCATTTGGGCAGATACTGCTATCGCAGATATCGAAGAACAAGAACTAGACGAAGAATCAGATGATGAAGAATTAGATGACGAAGAACTTGAGCTACTGCTCGCTGCGACGCATACCGACGAATTGGAAACGGTATTTAATGAGGTGCTGTTCGCTAACGCCCACGCGTTCTTCTGGGCCAGAGCTTCATCTTGGGCGTCTTGCGCTGTGACTCCAAGTCCATAAAAAACGGGGCCAGGTTCAGTTTCCGAAGAGGAAGAGAGAAACGTGGAAGTCACAGTTCCATAGCCCGCTTGGTAATAAATAAATCTTTCTCCGCTAAAAGCGCTTATCGAAAGTTTGCGCTCAGATATTAAAGCCGTCGAGTCGTCCCCACTGACTATATAGCTTTTAGTATAAAGATTTCCGATAAAAGAGTTAGAAGGGGAATTAACTGTGGCGTCGTAGCTTTTACTAATAAACTCATCCCGGTATCCACTACCTACATACTCCGCCTCTCTGCCGGTTATCAAAAAGTTGCGCCTAGTTTCGGCTTGATCTTTTGTATCGCCGAAGGTATTTACGTTAAGTCTGCTTATCTCGGAGGTGCCTGCCCTCTCACTTGTAATAATACAGTTGCCTTCAAACTCATTTGAAGCCAAGCCCCTTATTTTAAGGCTTTCGATTTGCTCTGTTAATATTTTATTTTTATATATAGTAAGCTGATTATTAGTATACTCACCCAAGGCGAAATTGTATGTGGACAAACGGTCGTTGGCTCCATAACGACTCGCTGCCTCATTGAACGGATAAACTCTCGCTGCGCGATACTGTTGTTCGATTGGCCAGAGGGTTTTTGCATCATCTGTATACGTCACCAATGACAACAAGTCACTACCGTCAGGGCTAGCATGGCGCGGTTGCGGCGCTGGGAAAAATTCCACCTGGTACTCGACTGATATGCAGGTATTTTTCGGAGGCTTGGGAAGGGCAACTTCTATTCTTAATGCGCCGCATGTCCCCTCCGCACAGCCAACATCTCTTACCTTATTGAGCTGTATAAGTTTTTTCAAGGCCGATGGGTCAAGTATCCCGAGAAGGGCGTCGTCAATATTTTTAGTCGCGCCCTGCTCACAGAAGCTACTGGGTATGAGCAACTTGACGAGTGTCTGTTCCTTTTTTTTCTTGCGCTCGTCCAGCTCCTTTATGAGGTCATGCTTCGATGAAAGAAGAGTGCTAAAAGTAACGAAATATCTACCGTTCTTTAACGCCACCGAGCACTTAGAGTCTCTTAAGAATTGAATAGCGTCATTTTCACTTTCTATTCCCTGCTGATCTAATCCAGAACTATTTAGGATGTCGGTATCAAAAACATTTGCATTGAAACTAAATCCTGGTTGTTTATCGGCGTCTTTCCCTTCCAGCGCTATATTAGCGTCTACGTTTTTCTGAACCAGAGCAGAAAACAAAGCTGACGTTTTTTGGCGCTGCGTTTGTAGTGCGGTCGCCGTGTCATAGTCCGCAGTGCTGAGGCCTGATGGATTTATCTGCACCGTCATCTCTTTAGAGAGGTTACCTAGGAAGTCTACAAAACTGACGCCTAAAAATTCTCTTGTAAACTTTTCCTTTTCACCGTCTGAGAACAGGTCAGTGACGGGCTTAAAAAAATCTCCAAGCAAATCTACCATCTTATAAAACCTAGAAACTGGATCGTAAAAATTCATGCTCGCGTAAATGAACTTTACGAAAACCCCATCTCCATTCTTCGCTGTTATAAGCTTTTTATCGGCGTCGTTATCTAAAATCGTGGCGGTGTGGGCCCTATTCAAAACATTATGCTCGTTATTATGCGCATGATATAGTCTATAGATGATCGCCGCCGCCATCGAGATGCAAGCGTGCCATCGAAGAACGTTCGAAACAAACTTGAGCACCTTCAATAACGCGCTTGGTTTCGGTTGTACGGCAGTAGCCGTGCTTGTACTATTAGTAGGTGGTTGGATAACTACCGGGTTGATAGTGTCTGAGGGGTCTTCGACATTAACTACTTGAGTTACGATGTCTCCTAGCCCGCCGGTGACCACTTGGACTGCGCCGCCATTAGCAATCAAAGTGGGGTTGGCGATTAGCTCTACAGCCGTAGTCTGAATGGTCTGGTGCAGAGTCGTCACGGCTTCTGTACTCGCCGTTAAAACTGGATCTATAAGATTAACTGTTGGAGTTGTTAGTACGGTAGTAAGCGTGTTGTCTATAACGATCTGGCTAAGCTGTACAACGCTCGGGTTAAGCACGGTAGTGGTAGCCGTAGCCGCTAATTGTGACGCCCCAGCCGCGCTCGCGATGGCTGCGACCGGATTTGCATTTTCGGTAATTACCGTAATCTCAGATCCGGTAAGAGAAAGATTCTCGATCTCGCCTTGCGCAAGCGAGACCACGGAGACGACGCTGCTGTCGACGGTATTTAGTATTGAAGTTACCTCCTCTATATCTATATTGATAAATGATACTTCGCTTAGAGAATCGCCTCCCACTATCCATGAAACTGTATCGCCAAAGTCCATATTATTTTACTAGATTTAAATTCTTTTTTGATGGAAATTCTTTTTCTTTGAAGAATTCCAATGGAGTTATTAAAAAATCTATGATTTTTATTTTAGACTCACCATTCTCTGCTATAGGAATTACACCGGTCCTTAATGACGCTGCGTATAATTTTTCTAGTCTCGACTGATACGCCTCGTCGAAAACGGCGGTCGCGTATTTTATGTAGTCATTTTCGCCCTCAAATCCGAACGGAGGAGAGTTGCTTATATACTGAAATTCCACCAGAGCCTCCATTTCAGACATTTCTACATTTTTAAAATAAAGATTTTCTCTCGCATCTTTCTTATAGCCAAAGTCTACGCTCTTTCTTCTTTTAGAAACTGACAAAAGCTCTAAAAGCTTCGTAGGCAGGACTCTATATCTGGGCAGGAAATCTATACCAATTAAATTTTTAGATTCCGGATTAAATACCAAGAACCCTTCATATTTAAAATATCTAAGCGCCCGTCTTTTAATAGCTATTATCATAAAATATCGTTTTCTATTGGGGGAAACTCTACTTGAATTGCGCTCTGCTCCGGAGTCGTGTTGTTCGACCCCTGGATGAAGGCGGTATATTTTCTGATTTTAGAATTCTCTTGGAGTATCCCCTTGTCTACCAAGGCTGTTTCGATAGCGTTCTGAGCTTTGTGGTTCGAGTCTCGGAGAGCAAACTTAAACGCTTCGACATTATTAAGGGCGGAGGTGCCTTCTCCCACCGTGATGATAGACGCTTGTATCGTCTTCGCGGCCGTGACGGGCATGACTTGCATTTCGCCATTGAAGCCTCTTACCACCCCGTTGAAGCCCCATATCTCTATCTTGAAAGGGACTCCCGAAGGGATTACGCCGTTCCATCTGGCTCCGGTATTGAAAATCCCCCTATGCCCAGAGTACACTTGATATAAAAGAGTGCCTGTTAAATCCGGGGTGTTGTGGATCGACTGGACGAAGCCTGCCAATCCGTTCGTCTTCAAGTAATCCATCCCGCCAGAAATTATGGATCCTGACGGTATAGAGTACGCGATAGAGGAAATGAAATTTATACCAGTTAATTTTAAATAGGGCTCCATTCCGGAAGCTCCGCTGAAAGTAGCGTTTCCGCCCGTAGCGTTAAGTCTCTGAAAATTTCTTACTCCCGTTATATAACCAGTAGCGAGAATCTCATCGTGAGGCGATACGTATACGATCTTCTCTTCTCTTATCCCGCTTCTTACTTTTGGGAGTCCAGGGCCAGTGCCGGTGATATTTACGTAATTGAAGCATCCAGTTTTAATTACTAAAATATCCGAAATCCCATCGAGGCCATTTGGTACGGCTATTTTAACCGGAGTCTCGTAAGCCTTATTCCAAAAACCTCTTATGATTGGGCGAGTGTAAAGTTTGTTCCCGACTTTCTGCTCTAAATAGAAAGGATAATTAGAAGAAGTCGATAGAATTTTTTTCTTTAAAGCCTTAGGTAAGAAACGAATAAACGGAGCAGCCTGATAAAGAGACGGGACAACCATGCCTATAATCTTCTTAAAGACATTAATAAATACATGATAAAGTGGGGCTTTAGCTACAAATCTCTGGTTCTTTTCCGAATTAAGAATCGTCTCTACGTGTGTGAATTTATTTAGTTTATGCGTTGCTACTACGTCGGCTCCGCGCGCTTGCAATTCTAAGTCATCATTAGTGTCGATGAACCCCTTGGCTTTAACCTTACCGTCCTCCGTAATATAAACAGGAGTTCCATTGTCCGTGCCAATGCTTAATTCATTCACACCCTTTTGATTGTACGCCGGTGGAAAGTTTTTTCTAAATGGGTGAGCCATATAACATTGTATGTTACACAGAAACTATCTTCAAATAAATAAATAAAAAACCCCACCGGATTTCTCCGATGGGGTCTCTGAATTACTTAGGCGATTATACGACGATACCCGCTACTGCGCGAGCGTCTACGCAAACACGGCCCTCTTCGAGGTATCCGTAGAAGCCGAGCTTCTCAGCGCGCGCGACGAACTGGTCGTCAGGCATCGCAGTGAACGTGCCACCACTCTCCGACTGGCGAGCGACGGGGCGGATGAACGCCTCGCGAGAGAGGTCCAAGCCAACCAAGATCTCATCGTTAGATGAGTTGAAGGCTGAATTGCCAGCGTCAACGTGGCCGAGGCCAGAGGCGAGCTCACCGAAGAGCACGTTGTACTTCTTGGATACGCCGAGCTCGAGCAACTCGTGCATGGTTACGCCGTAGATCTCGCTGGTACCAGCCGAGCGATAGATCTCCTCGCGAACGCCTTCGGGGAGGCCCATTCCTGAGAATGAAGAGTTACCCTTGTCGTTGATGGGGTTGTAAGCGAAACCACGAATCTCCTGCATGATCTCAGGGCTTATAAAGAGGTCAGTGAGACCCTTTGAGTCAGCCGTGCTACCATTGGCGAAGGACGAGTTGATTCTCTTGATGCGAGTCATCAACCTATTGAGATCCCCGACCACGAACGCGTCTGCCGTTCCTGAAGCAACGATGTGCTTGAGGGACTGGGTCGACGCTTCGGCGAGAGCCTTGAGCACTACGGCCCAAGCGTTACGCTCCTGCTTCACGAGAACTTCCTGGGCCATACGCTCTGCGGCCTTGCTTACTACGTCCAAGCGGGCGCGGCGAGCATATCTCTTGAGGAAGCTAACCGCGCTGTCGAGGCGATAGGTAGCGATCTTGAGCTCCGATAAACCGGTGAGCTCTGAGGTGGGGAAGCCACCGGCTACGTTCTGCGACCATACAGAAACGTGACCCACTCCTTCATTGTGATAAAGATCGAGCGGGATTGACGGATTGTCATCCTCGTCGAATTCGTTATCCGTGTAGATCAAGCTTGCTGTGCCGAGCTGTCCGAGAACCTTCTGAACTACGGGTCCGATGAAGGCAGCGAAGGCTTCAGAAGCGGCGCGAGCAACAGCGGGGTCTTTTGAACCCATCGCCTTGATCAATTCGACTTGTTCTGGTGTATTTTTAAGTTTTAATTTCATATTGATTTTTTCCTTAATTTAATTATTAGTATCAGAGCTCGAGCTTGATGAGAACGAAGTTGTTCGAGTCCTTAATGCCAAGGGCCTGTCCAACGGCGACCTTGGTGCCGCCAGCGACAGAGGTGACTTCACCATTATCGGCTCCATAAAGAACGCCGCCAGCAGTGGGTGTTTCAGCAGCCAAAGTCGCGCCACTGTAGAGGAGGATGCCACGGGAAAGAACGGGAACGCTCTGTCCGCTTACGACTACGCCCATCTCTGCGGCCTTACCGGGCTTGTAAAGAAGCTTCTCGCCATTCTCGTCGGTTTCGGCTACGCTCATGAGGAGCATGCCGATAGTCTGATCACCAGAACCGGCGAGCGTTAACTTGGCTTTAGTTGAATAACGGGAAGAAACGGTGTTCGCGTAAGAAGCACCAGCAGCAGCACTCATATCTGCGGGATCGTCAGTGCTAACCCATCCGTTGCCGTGAACCTTAACGAGCAATCCCTTGCTCGCTGATGGGCCGTCATAAGCGAACATGTTGATTACGTCGCTTTCGTTGTATTGTCTTAATGGTTTGATTGTCATAATTTATTTGTCTCCTAAAGTTGTATGGTTATTAGTTTCTAATTTCAAAATTTTCTAGGCTAAATGCTTTTTTATACTTCTCGAACAGGGTCGGCTCTGCCGCCGCCATCGAAACAGGTACGGTTGTTTTTTCTTCCTTGCCGTTTTCAATAGCCTTCTCTACGATGTTCTCTACTAAATCGGCGGAAGCCTTAGCGCCCTTCTCGCCTTCTTTCTTTTCGAGCCACGGGGGGAGATTCTTATCTTCGGTCTTCTCTTCGGTCTTCTTAGCAGACTTCTTCTTGCTCTTCATGATCTTCGACATCTTACCGTGATATGCCGAGAAGGCCTCTTCGTTTAAGTCTTTAATATCCGAGGCAATGACTTCGCGGTCTTCACTGTCAAGCTCGAACTCTGAGTCAAAAAGAGCCATTCTCTGATTAAACTTCTCTTCGGATTCGTGAGCGGCCTTAGCAGCTTCGAGCTCGCGAAGACTCTTGGTGATGTTTTCGAGTTCCGCTTTCACGGCATTGTACTCGGCGCTGAGAACGTCAAACTTCTTCCCAGCCTCTTCGATCGCGCTTTCTTTCTCGGTCTTTTCGGCGACGAAATGCTCAGAAGCACTCTTGAGCTGTTCCTGGATAAAATCAGCGATAGCAGAGGCTTCTACGGTCTTGAGAAGCTCGCTCGTGATGTCTTCAATTTTATTAATTTTCATAGGTGCCGAAATTTTTTCGATAATTATGTTACTATTTACATCATCATAGCCAGAAAGGGAATTTTTTTCTGAAGAATCTACTTGTATTTTCATTTCAGGCTTTATGATGGATACTCCTTTAACGTCTGCGGCGGGGTTAGCCGTAAGACCAATCCCGAGTGGGACGACTTGTCCGACTACTTTTCTATAAACAAATCCACCACCATCAATTTTTCCAGAACCACCCTCTGCTCTTAAATTAGCCTTCAAATCATCAACCATTTCGCGGTCATCAATAAGTAAAGAATTTTCAATGTTCTTATCTTCAGTGCTGGAGATGATTAAATGATAATCGCTAAAACCTAATTCCCAAGAAGCCGAAATCGCTTGATACTCGTCGCCAGTCGGGTCATTAGAGTTCTCGATGGTTTCCGCAAGGGCTGGGCTAACGACTTTCCAAACTACACCACCCAATGTAATGTTAAACGGCTTCTTGGAATCCTTAACTTGCTCTTCTGTGAGGGGAAGATCTGTTCCGAACTCGCTGAATCCAGCAGTAAGAATAACTCCAACTACGCTTTGTCTATTATGCTCAATGTTAATAGGCTTATTGGCAAACGACTTATAAATCTCAACAGCGGTTGAAGCATCGATTACGTCTCCGTTTTTGTTGACTCTATTAACAACGCAAGCATTGAAAGCAACGGGGAGAAGGTCGACGTTAATCTCGGTGTCGATGTCGGGTATGAAATTTCCTACGTCAATCAAGCTCGCCATTGCCAAATACTTGTCTTTCTCTGCGGAAACGAGAGGCCTGACAATCGAACTAAAGCTTGCCGAGTATTTAAAATTCATAGTACCTTATATAATTACACTTCAAAAGAAAATCTTGCTGGATTTTCGTTCAGGTAGAGTTCTTCGACGTCTTTAAAGTCATATTCTAATTTGAATTCAGCTATATCAACAGAAGCTTGGGTGAAGTCTTCTTCCGACGGGCTCCAGTTTTCAGTAACGTCAATCTCGAGATTGGATATTGAAATGCCCCGATTCTTATTGGCGAGCGCGTCCTTGAACGTGTTGCTAGAAATAAGCCGGAGGAACATATTAACACGAGCCATAGCCCACTCGCCGTTAGTTCTTGCGTCATCCGAGCGGCAGTGCGCGCCCTTAGTATAGACCTTCTTGAGTTGGGAGATGGAAATCTTCTTGCCGAATTTAGAGTTGTAACCCTTAGCTTTTAAGCCGAGGGCGTCAACCACTTTGATAGAAAAATCGATAGAGGCTTGAGTTTGCGTCGCTAACTCAGGGTTGGCTTGTGCCTTTTTCGAAAAACTGATATCGAATTCTCCGTGCATCATATCGATTGCTTTATAATATAAATACACGGAATTATAATCGTTTTGGAGTAGATTTTACAAAATAAAAAACCCCGAGCTTTTTAGGGCACGGGGTTTAGGGTTTAAGTTATTGACTTATTACTTCTTAGCGGGAGCCTTGACGGAAGCTTTCGCTTCATCCTTCTTGAGGTCAATGGTCGGGAGCGGGATGTTGAGAGAAACGAACGGGAGGGTGATTCCCAGTCCGTGGTTCAGTCGGATATCGAACCAACTAGTCTTGTTGGCTCCGGTTCCGACCTGAGCGCTGGGGAGCGCTTGGCCTACCGTGAGTGGACCAACAGTAACTGAGTTCTGATTGCCCGCTTTGACGTTAAGACCTGCTGGGCCGACCGAAACAGTGCCGAGCGTGGCGCTTGCGGCGACGCCTGGGAGATTGACGCCAACGCCATTGCTGACGCTCACATTCAAGACTCCATTATCTTTATTCGCGTCTGCACCGACCTTAAGAGTCGGAAGAGCTTGGTTGATAACAACAAGTGGAGCTAAATCCAGTTTGTTGTTCTGGCCGACCGCTAATGTTTCAGCGAAAGCTGAAGCGGAGGCCAATACGGTGAGTGCAACGATTATGTTGGTTTTGTTCATGCACTGATAATATACCCACCCTCGGGGCATACGTCAAGAAAAAGATTTGCATGAATTGAGATCCAGTCTCAGAAGAATCCGCCGTACCCAAAACCGAAGCCACCCATTCCATTTTGATTCATTCCCATCCCGCCCATCATCTGTCCGCCGGGATTCATTTGTTGGGCGTTGTTATAATTACCACCATTATTAAGCATAGGGCGATAGCCCCCCATGCTAGCATTTGGATTTCCATAATTTCCTCCTGATTGTTGTTGCTGTTGTCCGAATCCTCCATTAAATTGACTACCCATCTGGTTGCCCATCATTCCCATCCCGCCCATCTGATCTCCGAATGGGGATTGATTTTGTCCGAATTGTCTTTGAGCCATGCCCGCAAGACGAGCATCTTTCAGAAGGCTCTCGTAAGGGTTTGCGACTTTCCAGCCCGAACCTCTCCAAACGGTATTGTTTAGATTCTCTATGGCTATAGCTGATTGAAGCGCGGAGCCTTGAGGATTAGCTAGTCCATTTGTCTGCGGCTGTGGAGCAAGAGGAGCAGGGGGAAGCAGAGGAGGAATTACTTGATTGGTCTGAGCGGCTTGGATAGGAGCGCCCTGAGTCTGTTGGGCGACTGGATTCGCATTGGTCCTCACTGTGACATTAGTCCCCCACCGAGCGGACCACCACGTTTGCCACATCGAAGCGTTACTCGCTCTTTGATTGGAGAAGAAGGACGCCCAAGCGGTTTTGTCCCTCAGGTTTAGGCGCGTATATTGAGTCTGCCTAACCGCATTTGTTGACACCGCGTTCGTTGTCGTGCCCACCTGTGCGCACGCGTAGGAGACAAAAAACAAAGACATTAATAAGTATTTCATGCTAGTAATTTAGTCCCCCACGTCGTTGTTGTCAACTAAGAAGTCTTTTCTGTTGTAGTTAAAGTTTAGCATAGATTTTTGATTTTTTATCTTCTTCTAGCTGTATTAAAAGGTCAATTAAGAATCTCTGTTTCTTTATCGTGTCTTTTTGGTTTTCGTTTTCTTTTTCTAAGCTACCGACTTCTCTCTCTAAGAAGTACCTCTCTATTTTCATCTTGTTATACTTATCCTGATAGGAGGCGTCAAGTAGGCCCACTACGATAATCATTGTTACGCCGATGAGCAAGACGAAAAAAGATCCGTCCGAAACTAGATCATTAAAGAAGTCTTTAATCTTTTTCATCACCCAGCCGTGGGAAAAAAAATCTCCCTCGCGTAGAGTTTACACGAGGGAGAAGTCCCAAGGGATTAAGTTTAAATCTGCTTTACTTTTTGGCTACTGGAGCAGGAGCTACGGGCTCTTCCTTTTTCTTGAGGGCCTCTAAAACAGTATTAACCGCGCTCTCAACGGTCAGATGTTCTTGATATGTTAATTTGGTCTGTCTGGCGAGATTGACCAAAACGTTGAATGCGTTCTCTACGGTTATTTTATCCATATTAGTATTGACGAAGATGAGGGGATTTTATTCTAATTATTTTGCAATAGCCGAAAGACGCGAATTCTTTTTTTACCGATTAAAAAAGAACCAGTGCGCCACCCACAATCGTCCACAGCGCGTCTGCTTTCTCGCCGTGACCAGTCTTGCTGTACACGTCATAGATTTCCTTGCCAATGGCAACGACTGCGACAACCAGTAGCGCGTAGGGGCCAATAGCCCAGTTCAACGAAGCGCAGATGAGTGCGCCGTAGAGGGCGTGGTTGGCTTTGTCTTGTGGTAGTTGTGGTAAGTTCATGATTGTAGTTTCTTTATGTCTGAATATGAAATCTCATTGCTCCCATCTACGTCTCCGACCGTTAAAACCGATGCTTCTGCGGGGATGATTCCAGCAATCTGAAGCTGCTTGAACGTGTACGGATTGCTCATGGCGTTCCTGAGTTTAGCTGGAGACGGTCTCCCATTGGCAATAATCTCGGATTGAATCTCGCGCCCAATCCAGACCGTGAACTCAAGAGCCGCATTCGCCTCAAACATCTGCTCGTCACTGTAACCCTCGATGCGAGTGATCTCGGCAATAACGTAAAGTTCCTCAAGTAGCCGCTTGAGCGTTTTAATCTCCTCGCGGTTTAACTCAAACGCTTCAGCCTGCGATTCCCGAACCGACTCAAACTCCAACTGCTCCGCCTGCAACCGGAGAACAATGTGCGGTGGTTCACCTATTCCAATGCAGTAATCAATCTCCGCGCTCAATGCCTGACGCTTAAGGTCTGCCACCTGCTCGAGGGCGGCGGCGCGAGTCCGCCCTTCCAGAAATCCTTTGAGCGTCTTGATTTTTTCCCACGGAGTCTCGCCGACCACTTGATAGCGGTAGTTGAACTCTGAATTTAATTTAGAGGGCATATATTGTTTTTAAGAAAAAGAATTAGCGGCCAAGAGACTCCTAATTGACCCTACCCCAGTCGTATCCGACGCTACAACTCCAGTGTCCGACACTAGGTTAGACATTGACAAATTATACGGGCTTGTGCCGTTGGTTCCGTAACCAAATATGGCTCTATTAAGCCCGTAAGCTGATGACGCAAGCCCCTGTCGCCCGGTTCCGACTCCCGCCGTATCAGTAGCTACAACCCCAGTATTCGACACTAGATTAGTTACAGAGTCATAAAACGTACTGTATCCGTAACCGAATATAGCCCTATCCCCGCCGAAC
>Ga0208942_1000854_pt1 | contig 11620 bp, 21 predicted proteins | sample GreLakmeSU08MSRF_FD_187704 | JGI IMG/M metagenome (GOLD analysis project Ga0208942, IMG submission 187704) | Freshwater lentic microbial communities from great Laurentian Lakes, MI, USA - Great Lakes metaG SU08MSRF (SPAdes) | ecosystem: Environmental > Aquatic > Freshwater > Lake | place: Great...
TTAAGACTACCAGCTTTTCCCTGAGAAGGGGTTTAAGTTCCTAGCATTTCCATTTCTGGACTTGGTTTATGAAGCCGCTTTTTCCCGAAATAACTCCAGATTTATTAAATCTGTTTAACCAAGGTCTTTTTACGGGCCTGTTGTATCTACTGTTTCGCTGAGATAACCCCAGCAAGCTATTGCACTGCTACAAACATTATAGTTGAGTATTTTCTTTTGTCAATTTTTTTCGTAAGATTCACTCGCATCATCTGGAAACGATGAAGATTCAAGGGTCTTCTTGGAAAAATGATCTGCGATTAAAGTGAGATTTAATATGTCTTTTTCGCAAATACTCACCGGATCGCAGAGGTCCGAGTCGTCTTTTATTCTTTCGCAAAAAGAGTTAATGCAGGAAGCGACCTTAGAGGCCAACCCTCCATTTAAAGTAACGCTTTGATTAAAGTTCTGCATATTCTTTTCTAAGATGTAGATTTTTGAGTTCTTATCCGATTTGGGCTCTACACCTTTAACTATTTCAATTTTTTCGAGACGGTCGAGAGCGATTGAAAGCGCAGCGAAATCCTCATTTGTTTCTGCACCCAAGCCTTCTAGGTCCGATTTATTGCTCAACGAAAAAGAATCGTGATCTTTAAACCAATTAAAAAGATTAATCGACGCTTGCAAAATAGTCATATTTTTTAAAACCTTTCAGCTATAATATTGTATGGATATTAATCAATTTCAAATAACTTTTTTAAGTTGCGTGATCGTTTATCTCTGGACGAGAACTGATGCTTTTTATGATTATTTTAAGCATTTTGGGTTTACAATCCTGAAAGAATACGGAGATTTTAAATCGAGAACCCCAGTTCCCATGAACTTTGCCGACTTTTTAGTTGCAAAGAAGCCCGGTTTTATAACGAAGCTTATTTCGTGCCCGATATGTCTGGGGGTTTATTTAAACTTGATTTTTTATATTTCGTTTTGCCTATGCGGATTAAAGCCGGTTAATTTGTTTTGCTCCATTTACTTGAGTTGGATTTCGTTCTTCATTCTTGAAAAACTGAACACCAAATGAACATATCCGATCTAACAATAGAGAGACTAAAAAATAGAGGCCAAAAAAAGATGCAAGAAATAAAACAGGAAGATAGTGAACTTTTGCCCGAACCAGTTTCCGATGTTAAAGATTTTTTTAAAGAAAGCATGGAAAAAGGCGGCGGAGTCCTTTTTACCAGCAACGAGAGATACGCGAACTTCCTTTTAGAAAACAATATAATAGACGAAAGTTTCTCGCCCGAGATTTATGAAATTTATGGAACAGTTGCTCTTTCGGATTTGTTTAGATCGGTAAAACACAAACTCAACGAGGAGCAAGCTTCGGCGTTTTCCGGCATAGAGAATGTAAGAGCATATCTCGATGCAGCCAACTGCAATTGCCCATCAAAAAAAGCACAGCTAGAGCAGTATTATAGGGATTTCGTTCTTGCAAACTCAACCTCGGACCTTTTTACTGCAATGAAAAAAGACTCGCCCGTAAAGAAAATAATATTTTACCATGAAAATGAAATCATTCACGAAGCTTAAAAAGACATACTGCCTAAAGGTGACAAACGCGAGTAATAAGTTTCTTGAGGGAGTTTTTCCTTTTTCTAAAGAAGGCAAGATTCAGGCGCGAAGATTTATCGAAACTAAAACTGGAAAATACAAAATAACAAAATCTAAAGTCTAATGATTACAGAAGGCCTTATTAGAGAAGTTTACCACATCTCAAATTATTTTAATACCCAAGTAAATCTCTCGATAGAGTATTTGGGCAAAAAGCTTGATCTAGAAGTCCGATCTAGGTACGTTAAGATGTTTTATAAAGGACACAAGATTTGGCAGGAGTGCCTGGATGAGGAGATCGGAAATTTCGGGGTAGAATCAGTGCAGCACATATTTTTCATTATAGAAAAGATAGATAAGGGGGAAGGGTGGGAGGATTTAGCTTTCAGCGAGGACGAGCAGGACTTAAATAAGCTTTATAAAGACGAAGCGCTGAAATTTAAAAAAGAATTACTGGAATCAGCTTTAAGTGATGATAGTTAAAATAACATCAATAGATCCAGCAAGCAAAAAGCCCAATCAGAAAATCAAATGTCGGGATTGCGGAATGTCCTACTCTTTTAAAGATTACGCAACCCTTTATCCATTAAAGAAACTTATTTATTTAAAAATTCACGACCAAGAAGACAAGGCGTATTGCCACGATTGCTGCGTGAAAAGGATGGCGTCAATGAGGGGCCAATTCCAAGAATTGATCTTCATCATGGTCGTCGGAGAAGAGCAAAGAGTTATTGACTTAAGATAAAAACCAAGTACAATATTGGTAATGTCAGTTTTAGAAAAAGACTCCGGCGCAAGACCTAGACTTTCTTGGCAGCAATCCGCACTTAAATTAGCTTTTGATATTGCAAAATACAGAAGCGAAGACCCTTACGTTCAGGTTGGAGCTGTTGCTATAAAAAAAGATAAAAGCGTCATTCTAGGATACAATGGCGCGCCAGCGGGAATTCAGATTGATTGGACAGACAGAGGCGAGAGAAGGAAGAGAGTTTTACACGCGGAAGCAAATGTCTTAAATTTTGTTAAGCCTGAAGAGGTGGAGTTCATGGCCGTGACTCATATGCCCTGCTGTGAGTGTATCAAGCTGATCGCTCAGAAAAAAATCTCAACTGTTTATTTTTATTTAACTTTAGACAATTACCAAATGGAAGATTCCGTCTCCCTAGCGAAAGAATTTAAAGTTCAACTAATTAATGCTTATACACTTTTTCCCGACCTTTTAAAATAAAAATCCCCAGTCGGTATTAAGATAGACCTTTGCAAAATAAAAATTATAATATCACCATGGAAAAGATCGACACACTGACGGAAATGTCCAATTTCGTTTTTGCCTCTAAGTACGCAAGATATAACGAGAAAGCAAAAAGAAGAGAGACTTGGACCGAAGCGGTCACGCGAGTAGAATCAATGCACTTAAAAAAATACTCTTTCCTTTCTAAAGAGGATAAGGCTGAGATTGTGAGGGCTTTCGATTCTGTTAGAGAAAAGAAGACTATACCATCAATGAGATCAATGCAGTACGGAGGGGCTCCCATCGAGGCAAAAAACCCAAGAGTTTTCAACTGTTCAGTTCGTCATGTCGATTCTCTCAGGGCTTTCTCTGAGATCTTTTTCTTAGCCCTGTGCGGGTGCGGGGTTGGGATTGGCTTGCAGAAGCAATTTCTAGACAGGCTACCAGACCTCGTAGATTCATCAGACAAGACGGGGACAGTTATAACCTACGTTGTTGAGGATACTATTGAGGGTTGGAGCGACTCTATCGAGGCTTTACTTAATTGCTTTTTTAAAAACACCGCCTACAGCGGAAGGAAGCTCGTTTTCGACTTCTCTCGCATCCGGAAGAAGGGTTCCAAAATCAAAACTGGAGGAGGCAAGGCTCCGGGATATAAGCCATTAAAAAATGCTCTTTCTAAAATTAAAAAGATGCTTGACGGGCTAATCGAGGAGAGCGGTATCAATCGGCTTCGATCCATAGACATTTGCGATATACTTTGTCATTGCGCCGACGCCGTTCTTTCTGGCGGCGTCAGGCGTTCGGCTCTATCTTTTATCTTCGACAAGGGAGACTCGCTAATGATGAACGCCAAGACAGGGGACTGGTTTAAAGACAACCCTCAGAGGGCCAGGGGAAACAATAGCGTTCTACTCTTGAGGGATGAGACAACTCTTGAAGACTTTAAGGGCGTTATTGACAAGAGTCGTGAGTTTGGAGAGCCCGGATTTGTATTTGCGAATGACAGCAGACAGGTATTGAATCCATGCTTCGAAATTAACTTTATTCCAGAAACGGAGGATGAAGTTTGCGGAGTCCAGTTTTGTAATCTTACCTCCATAAACGGAGCAATGACAGACAGCAAGGATAAGTTTATCGAGAGCGCAAGATTTGCTTCATTGATTGGAACCCTTCAGGCTGGCTATTTGGAGTTCCCCTACTTAAGCCGTGCAGCGAAAAAGATAACGGAGCAAGAAGCCCTACTTGGAGTTTCTATAACCGGAATGATGGACAATCCGAACGTTCTGCTTGATAAGAACAACCAAAAAGAAGCCGCTTTAGCCGCAGTTGAAATTAACGAGATTTGGGCCAAAAAGCTAGGGATAAATCCAGCCGCCAGAATTACTTGCGTTAAACCAGAAGGAACCTCAAGCATTATCCTTGGTGCGGCTTCAGGAATACACCCGCATCACTCCAGAAAGTATTTTAGGAGGATTCAATGCAATAAACTAGATAATGTATATAACTTTTTTAAGATATACAATCCAGACCTCTGCGAAGAGAGCGTTTGGAGCGCCAACAAAACAGACGACGTATTGACGTTCCCCGTTGAGATTCCGGAAGGAGCTATGGTTAAAGAGGATCTAACTGCAATCAAACATCTTGGAATTATTAAAAACGCTCAGGAAAACTGGGTAAATTACGGAACGTCCAAACACAACAAAAAGAATATTAAACATTCGGTTTCTTGCACGGTTCTAGTCGAAGAAGATGAGTGGGATAAAGTGGTTAAATATTTATTTGAAAATAGAGAGAATTTCACCGCAGTATCGCTACTTCCTAAGACTGGGGATAAAATATATAAACAAGCCCCGATGGAAGCCGTCATAAGTAAGGAAGATGAAAAGAGATTTGAAAAGCTTTCCAAAGAGATAGAGAAAGTGGACTACACTAAGCTGGAAGAAGCCCACGACGAAACCAAACCTCAAGACGAAGTAGCGTGCGGAGGAAACGGTTGCGAAATAAAATGAGCGATATAGAACAAGAAGCGAAAATGATTTCCGCCACGATTGAATGGTGGCAGGGTGAAGTCTCCGCCGTAGTCGAGAGGCTAGCCATCTTAAATGAGCAAGAATTTAGGGACGAGGAGGAAATAAAGAAGCTAGAGAAAAAACTCCAATTTCTATACTGCAAGGGAGTTAGCGAGGTAAAAAATGTTGATAAATTTTTTAGAAAATGGGATCTTGACGAATAGAAAATAAGGAATACAATAAGTCATGTCTAATAATAAACATCTAGTAGACGAGCTAACGAAGCTCTACACCGATGATAAAACCGGCAAAATTGCAGGAATTTCATCTAAGTTTAGGATTTCTTTTCAGGAAGCTGAAGACACATATCAAAAAGCTTTCATAAAAGCATTTAATAACTTAGATAAGTTTAAGGGAGAAAGCACTCTTAAGACTTGGATGTTTAGGATAGTTCAAAATACCTTTCTTGACCACGCTAGAAAATTGAGCACTAAACGAGAGAGAAACCAGACAAGCTTAGCTTTTGGTGATGGTGATGGTGATGGTTTAGATGATTTCTTTAGGAAGGTTAAAGATGAAAACGCTATCACGCCTTCTGAGTCTTGCGAGAATGCCGACAGCAATGTAACTATAGGCGCAGATATAGATGAAACTCTAGAGAAACTAAGCAGCCAGCATCAAAGAGTTATCAACTTGGTTTTTAAAAATGGGTTCTCATACGAGAAAACAGCCAAGACTATGAAATGCTCAATCGGCACTGTTATGAGCCGAGTGTTCTACGCAAGAAAGAATTTCATCCTCAATTACAATAGGATAAATAAGATTGAAAAGAAGAGAAAAGCCATCACTATCGAACCTTCTTGACCTTTTTAGTTTTCACGTTCTTCTTAGTTAAAACCTCTTTTTTAAAGGGGTTTTTTATTTTTTGAAGAAGACCCTTCTTATGGATAATGTATGCCGCCATAAATAGATGAGCGACGAGAGCGTAGTATATGATTAATTTAGCCCAATCCGTTTTAGGCTTAACTGCTGTCTCTGTCTTTTTCTCCGAAGAATTAGGCACAACAAATAAGACCGAGCTTTCTTCCTGCGTCTTTTTAACGTCCAAATCTTTACTATAAACCGCTGGCTTATTTAAAATCGCTCCGCCCTTTTCTAATATGACTTCAGACCTGACAGCCGTTTTAGCAGGGGCCGGGATGCCGCTCGATATTTTATCGGAAGAATTAGAAGTCTTCAGAATATAAACCCCAGTAACAGGATTTCTTTCTAAATTTTTAGAGTTCAGACTGCTTGAGGCTTTAGGTTTAAGTAGGCTCGCACTACCGCAGCCAGCTAGCACCAGAACAACATAGAGTAGAATTATTTTTTTCATAATTAAGACTTGCAAGCGGCCGTAGCACTTCCGAAGTAATATCCGATTATAGCCATCAAGCTCTCTCGGACTTCTGGAATCAAAAGATAACTAGGCATTTCAACAAATGATGTTTCCGTTCCTCCACCGAATAACCCAAAAAAATAAGAGGGCTTCTCTATATCAATCTCAACTATAGAAGATTTGCCAAGTAAAGCCAGTATAAATGGAGCTAAAACAACTCCAAATAAGATAGACATAACGATTACCCTTCTAATGAACTTTCCAGAGTCGTTATTCTCCCTTTCGCTAGCTGCCTTTCGACTATCCTCGTCAGCCTTTTTAACCTTCATCATCATCTCAAACTGAGCCTGCCTATCCTTAGCTCTCTCAGCCATAAACCTGAAAGCAAAGCCAGCCAAACTCCCAGCGGCCATAGTAATAAGCTCCATCGGTATCATACCCGAAGATACACTAAATTTAAGAAAAGGACGCTCGTCCACAAGGCATGAACGAAAAAGCCCTTCAATTATTGGATCAAATCATCGAAAAAGAGCAAGAAAAAGACAAAATCAACGCTTTAAAAGACATGAAAGAGAACAGAGCGTCACAAACAGTAGGGGAAAGCTGGACTCTTTGGCATTTAAAAGCCTTAAAACAGCTCTTGACATCTGGTAAATAAAGACTATTATTAGGCATGATCAAAATAGAACGAGACGAAAATGGGTTAATCAAAAACCCTCCCGTAAATTACGTGTTCAATGACGGGGGCTTCGTTGATTGGCGTAAAATGATCAAGCCAGAATTTCTTGTCCCAAATAAAGATAGAACTCAAGAAACCGACGTAACCAAGATACAAGACAGCCACTTGATTATCCTACTGGGAGGAATCAAGGAGCTTGCTCAAATCAGGGGCTTCACTGATGTTAGCTATGAAGTGACCAGTCCATGTCAAGATTACGTCATAGCTGTCTGTAAAATTAACTGGATTCCCAATTTTGAAACCGAGAACAGAAACGTCTCATTCTCCGCCGTCGGAGACGCAAGCCCTTACAACACTAAGGAATTCGCTAAGAATTTCTTGGGGCCAATCGCTGAGAACAGGTCGTTCGTTCGGTGCGTTCGTAACTTTCTAAAAATCAACATCGTTGCTCAAGAGGAACTGCCTCCGTCCAAAAAGGAGCAGGAGACTCAGGAAACCTCTCTTTCTCCATATAAGATGCTAAGTGACCTAATGAAGCAGAAAAATATAGACTTTGACAAGCTAAAAGCTAAATTACAAAAGGAAGGCTTCGACGGCATTGACTCTGTCAACGAGATCATAGACTTCCCCAAGAGCAAAGTGTTTGTTTTGATTGAAAGACTCAATAACCTTAAGAAGTAATATGTTTATTTACGTTAAAAAATTGGTAGGGTCAGCGATGATTCCGGCAAGGGCTAATAAGACTGACGCAGGTTACGACCTCTTTTCGGTAGAGTCTTACACGCTTAAGCCGCTGGAAAGAAAGCTGTTCAAGACTGGCATTGCGATAGAGATTCCATCAGGGCATTACGGAAGAGTCGCTCCTAGAAGCGGCCTAGCTTTCAAGAACGGCCTTGACGTTATGGCTGGTGTGATTGATTCGGGATTTCGAGGCGAAGTGGGAGTCATACTTATTAATTTAAGTAATGAGGAGGTATATCTAACTCACGGAGACAGGATAGCTCAGTTAATTATAGAAACCTGCCACCAGCCAACCATGATATGGGTTGAAGAGCTTAATGATTCATCTCGCGCCGAAAAAGGCTTAGGCAGTTCTGGAAAATAATCTATATGAAAAATAACAAATTCTTTATCTGCTCATGCCACTCTCACGCTCTTAATCTAGTTAAGTTTAATGGAGAAGAAGAGTGTTATATTTCTATTTGGATTAGCGGACACCAAAATCCTAATTGGAAGTATAAGCTGAGACAAATCTGGCATATTATTAAGACTGGAACGCCTTATGAGGACGAGGTAGTTCTTCCCAAAGAAGAAGCTCTGAATTTATCTAAATATATTAATAAATTATATGCAGAGCCACGAACAGCAAGTCGAAATAAATAAAGCCATACTGGTTCTCGACAACCTCCTAAATATAGTCGACAACCAAGAGGCTAGGAAGTCTATCGTTGAGTCTATAGATTTTCTTATTGATGCAGAAGTTGAGATCGCTACGTCTCATAAGGTGTATGAAATACAAAGTAACAGCTAAAAAGAAAGTCGGCACTCGCTATATAAACGATTGGTTCAAAGGAGAGCTATCTCACATGGGATATTTCACCGACTCAATTCAGGAGGCCAAAAAAATAATTCAAGACAGAAAAAATAAGAAGCAATACTATTCTGAAGACTGCGTGCCTCAAATCTTGTTTACTAACAGCGGAAAAGAAGTAGCTATTTAATTCATATGTTTAAAGCTAGAGAAAACCAAGCCAAACTAATTGCCGAGAAACCTTTCATTTTTCAAGAGTCTAAATCAGACATCTCCAAAGACTCTTATGTTGAATGGTCTGCTCAGAGCATGAAGAAATCGGGCGAGGAGGTTCATATATTCGACATTCCTTGCGCTTATAAATTCGACCTAGTGGATAAGTACAAGAAGAATATAGTCACCACAGGATACAACCCCGCCCCAAACGGAGGCACTTATCTTTTTTCTATTTTTCAGCTAAATCGCAAAAGCCACGCAGTAGGGACTTATCACTTTGACGTGGAAGATTTAGGTAAGGATTTTATGTCAATAGTCTTAATCTCCTCCAAATCAACAGGCATGATTGATTTTATGGCCGAAAACAAAGATATTGAGGAGTCTTTTGTCACTGCTAGAACAGCGGGCTTCGGAAGCAGATGAAGACCAAGCCGTGCGTCGCTTGCCGGGAAAAAATGCTTGAGAGATATAGCGTTTGCCCAAGGTGCGGCTGTTGGCCCCAATCAGAGCAGGGGGCTAAAGCCATGCGTGAAATCGCAGAGAATATGAAGGCTCGCAGGTCGAAAACGATATGTCGCTGTCCGCATTGTAAGGATTAAGCCTTGACTTTCGGCAAACACACAGTAATATTGCCCTATGTCTAAACTCAGAACAGAATTTAAGAAAAACTCCATCTCCCTAGTCCTTGAAAAAGAGTGGTATGATTATTGGAAGATTAGCCTTTTCGGGCCTAAAGTGTTCCTTGGCTCTCCCAGTGATTTCGAGGAGGATTGCCGTAAATACGGGGCCGATTTTAGCACAGGAATAGTTTTTACTAAAGCTTTTGGATTCAACAACTTAGAAATTTCAGTTCTAGGCTTTGGCATTGGCGTAAGCAGACAATATTCTTACTAATTTGGAAATACTTAAACGAATAATATGAACAAGCCTTACTACTTATTTTTAGATGACGAGCGTTATCCAAAACAAGTGACTTGGGCCAATTTACCCCTAGTAGAGTGGGTAATCGTCAGAAACTATAATGAGTTTGTTCAGAAGATAGAGGAAGAAGGAATGCCCGTTTTTATCTCTTTCGATCACGACCTCGCTGACGAGCATTACAATAAGGCTATGTATGACAATAGAGAATACAATAAGCTTTACAAATCCTTTAAAGAAAAAACTGGAATGGATTGCGCTAGGTGGTTGGTCAATTACTGTCTTGACAACGGCTTAAAGATGTGCAACTATCAAGCTCACACGATGAATCCCGTAGGCAAACAGAATATCGAGAGCCTACTGAACAATTTCAACAACAGATAATATGCCTAAAAAAGAATTAAAGGTTGGCGACCAGTCATGCGCCACCAAATGAATATACAACCTTTTATTTTCAATTGGAATGGGCAGTTTGAAAAGACTTGCAAAACCGAAGATTCTTTATCTCAAATTTTTGATAAAGTTACCGTAATTAATAGTGACGATAATAATAGTAAAAAAGGTTGGGTTGATATAGGTGATATTTCTTATTTTACCGCCCAGTTCTCTAAGGCATTGGAAATGTTTGACGGGGATGTGCTGATGCACGTTCAGGGCGATGTGTCTTACGATAATTGGAATAAGCTTGTAGAGGATGCGAGACGCTACATGGACTATTACAATGCTGGAATATACGCACCGAATATAGATTATACTTGGTATACTTCTGAAAATGTAGATATTGATTCCTTAAATTCTGACCATAATAATATAAAAATGGTGTGCAACACCGATGAAACAGTATGGTTTATTCATAAAGATATTATTCGAGAAATGACTGAACGAAAAGTTGATTTTTCTCAAAATACAATTGGATGGGGGTGGGATTTGGTTCTTGCTGCAATTTCAATCGCAAACTCAAGACCAATAATTCGTGATTATAATCACACAATCGACCATCCAAGCCTAAGAAATTACAATGGATCACACGCGTCAAGACAAATGATAGACTTTATGGATTCCTTAGACTCAGATTTAAAACAAATCATTTCTTTAATTAGAGGATCCAAATCAGATAGAGAAACAATTTCAAAATATTTTCACGCAAATCCATTTACAAAAAAACAAGTTTCCACTTAACAACAAATAATATGCCTAAAAAAGAATCAAAAGTCGGAGACGTTGTAGAACACTGGGGCTTTGACTTCTCGCCGCTAAAATGGTACGAGAAGATTTATTTGCTTCCTAAGTTTTGGGCCAGAGACTTCTCTTATTGGAGCAAGTGTAAATATCAAAAGATTAGATACGGATTCGCCCACGAAGAGTCTTGGGATTTCTATAGTCATTGTGCTACTTGGTCGCTTCCAAGATTAAAGAACCTTAGAAATAATTTAAACAGCCATCCGGCTTTTCTGTTGCAAGAAGCAGACGAACTAAATTCTACTAGGCAAGAATACTTTCCCTTCATTAAAGATGTCACCCTAAATAAGGACGCACACAAGAAATGGGAAGAGATTCTTGATAAGATTATCTGGTCAATGGAAAATCACGACAAGGAACCAGACCCAATTTACCCTCCCAATTATAGTCACAAGCAAATAATTACAAACTTGAGCGACACAGGGACGACTTATAAAAACTTAGATAATCGACCGATTGATTTCACCCCTCAATACAACCACCACAAAAGAACTCAAGAGGGGTTTGAGCTATTCGGTAAGCACTTTAGAAGTTTGTGGGATTGACAAATAAAAAGAATAGACTAATATATCGATATGAAATTAAGCCTAGATGAAATACAAGCCGTCCTCTCCGAAAAGGTTAAGGATAAGAATATTATCAACTCCATTATTGAAGATTTAGAGAAGATTGTGGAGGAGAAGAAGGAAGACAAGGAAGACTCCGCGACCCCAAAGCGGAAGAATGATTTTGCCATCGTTGTAATTGACGAAGCTGGCGAACTTAAAGACAAGTCACTAACTGGCTATGTAGTTAAATATAAGGAGGGCGACGATTCCGGCGCAAT
>Ga0208942_1000856_pt1 | contig 11610 bp, 8 predicted proteins | sample GreLakmeSU08MSRF_FD_187704 | JGI IMG/M metagenome (GOLD analysis project Ga0208942, IMG submission 187704) | Freshwater lentic microbial communities from great Laurentian Lakes, MI, USA - Great Lakes metaG SU08MSRF (SPAdes) | ecosystem: Environmental > Aquatic > Freshwater > Lake | place: Great...
GATAGCGCTCGCTCGAGGCACCTTCTCCCCACCGCTCCCACGCGGTCCCGAAGGCACTCAGCAGCGCCGCATAGAGATCGTCTGCCTCGGCTGTGATTAGTCGCCGCGACCAGCGTCGACGCTCGCGCGCTCGATCGGCAAACCGCTCGTCACCGATCGTGTCTGCCATCGACGCTCCTGCCGTGGCGCGCGCCTCGATCGCACGACGAATCCGAGCTGCCTCCGCCGGCGCGCGCTCGAGGCGTCGCAGGTCGATCAGACAGTCGGGACACGGTCGAACCGAAGGGTTGTCAACCGCCGGCCCCGCACACGCCCCACAGGTAGGACACGAGAACGCGGCGAGCCGGACCCGATCGGACTTGACCGTCTGGGGCTGGTGCAGCAGTTCGACCCACGTCGTCCGGTCCCGCTGATCAAACTCGGTGCCGACGACCGTCAGCACCTCACCGTCAAACGGCCAGACGCGCACATGATCGCCTCGCCGCAGGCCCGTCACCTGGCAGACCGCCGCGACCGCCGGTTCGGGATCGCGCTCGGGCCACGGGTCGGGCGTGTCGAAACGCACGTCGCCCGCCGCACCAACCGTCGGTGGCCAATCGCGCTCTTCGTCAATCCACCAATCGAGCGTCTCGCGCGCCTCGTTGAGCGCGCGCGTCAACGTCGCTGCCGCCTGCTCCCGTGCGGCATCGCCAATGTGGCGATCGGGGTGCGTCTGCGCGACGCGCTTCCGCCAAGCCTTCAGCACACCGGCATGATCGACGGGAGCCACCACACCAAGCAACCACAGCGCGCGTCGACATTCGGCCACACTGGGAGTTCGCCTACGCGCCATCGCCGCAGGGTATCGGAGCGCTGAGCGTTATTCGCCGGAGTAGAACGGACTCGTCAACTCGTCGCGACGCTCGACGAGGCGCTTCGCGGCCTCGGGATCACGTCCCTTGACCGCCATCTCGATCGCCTTGCGGATCGACTGACGGTTGGCTTTGCGAATCGCCGTCTCGTCGGTCGCCCCAGGATTGACCCAGACAGCAACGAAGACGATGTACTCGTCGGTCGCCTCGATGATGCCATCAGCGACAGCGTCGAGCGTGCCCTGGGCAAGCCCCAGCTGAGCCGCGCCCCACGTCATCGTCTGATGCGTGTCGGTGACTGCCGTCGACTTGTTCATCATCACCAGCGGCGGCCAGACAGGCTCGTACTTCGTCTCGTGCTCGCCGACGCAGACCAGGATGGGCGTGTGCCCAGGCCGCGGCGTGGCAAACGCCGTCATCAGCCCGGCTGCTGTCGCGCTGCCGCGACGAGCGATGATCACGTTGACATGACTCCCAACGAGCTGGGCTTCGCCGCCCCAACCCTCACCAAGTGCTCCGTCGAGATCACGCGCCATCATCGCCTCCTGTTGCCTACCCCGAGAGCCTAACGTGTGAGCATCCTGGTGCACCGACGTGCGGTCACAGTAATTTGGTCAGCCGGCACACGCACTGGCGACCACTAACCGCCCCCCTCACCGGTAGGATTGGAGACCGTGGATGACGAGCGACCACCCCGGCCTCGGCCCGCGCGCAGCAGACGAGCTGCGCCGCGCCCTCGAGCCGCGCAGCGGCCGCGTGTCGACGATACGAGCGACCGCCCGTACCGCACGCATACGCGCCGTCCTCGACGAGAACGTTCGACTGTGCGCCCACTGCACGTGCTGCTCCTAACCATCCTCGTGATCGGACTGATCGGCTTTACCACGAAGGTGTTGACGGGCGGCGGAGAGGCCGGTGGCAGTTCGGCGACCACGGCCGTTGGAAGCAACACTGTGGTGGCGTCGACAGGCACGCAAACGCCCACGGCAACCACTGTCGCTGCGGCCTCGACAGAACCGAAGACCACACGCGACAACATCGAGTTGCCGCTCGCGCCGCTCGTCGTCCGCCGCCCAGCGCCAACCTACATGGCCGGGGCAGAAAGTCCCGCAAATCAGCCAAGGCTCGCCGCCGGATCGTACGTCGCGCTCGATGTCGAAAAGAATCAGATCGTGTTGGCCTACGACGACACACAGCGACGACCAGTCGCCTCGCTGACAAAAATGATGACCGGACTGCTCGTCTCTGAGGCTGGGAATCTCGCCCACATGGTCACGGTCTCGGAGACCGCTGCTGGTGTTGAGCCAAACAAAGATGGTCTGATCATCGGCAATCGATACCCGCGTGGTGTCTTGCTCTATTCGGCACTCCTCGGCTCGAATAACGACGCCGCAGCCGCCCTTGGCGAGGACCTCGGTGAGGGCAACTATGGGCGCTATTACCGGCAGATGAATCGGCGTGGCAAGCAGCTCGGATTGACAGGCACACAGTACGCAAGCTCGTCGGGTCTAAACGATGCGACCAACTTGTCAACGGCTCGTGACCAGGCAATCTTGCTCGCTCGCGCACTCGAGAATCCAACCTTCGCACGCGCCGTCCGCACGTGGCGTCACACGGTGCGATGGAACGACACGGGCGGCAAGCGCACGTACGAGAACCACAACAAGATGCTTCAGACCTTTGCCGGCACGATCGGTGGCAAGACGGGCTTTACGACGCTCGCCGGAGGCTGTCTCGCTGTCGCGGTTCGTCGCGGTGATCGGACGATCATTGGCGTGGTGCTGGGCACGAAAGACATCTGGGGCGATATGCCTCGATTGATCAACGCAGCCTTCAAGCGCACCTCGTAGCACCACCCGACCCGCACACAACGCAACCTTCAGCGCACAACCCCTCAGGGGTGAGGCGTCAGTGGTCGGGGCCGAAGCTGAGCCGCGTCATCGCGAGAGCCGCAACGGCGAGCACTAATGCGATGGCAACACCAAGCCACTCGTGAGGAACAGCCGTGATGCCCTTCGCCAGCAACACGACACCCACACACACAACAAGCGTAATCGCGAGGATGTACATGACGATGTGGGATACCTTCTGATCCATGGCTAAAAATTAGCAGGAGCTACCGCTGAGCGGTACCCAGTAGACCGGACTAATCGCCCGCGACGAGGTCGCTAAGCGGCGGGCAGACACAGAAGAGGTTGCGGTCGCCATAGGCCTGGTCGATGCGCCGAACCGGCGGCCAGTACTTCTCGGAGCCAATCGTGGCCAAGGGATAGACCGCCTCGTCTCGCGAGTACGGGTGCGGCCATTCTCCCGTCAACATGTGTGCCGTGTGCGGCGCATTGACGAGTGGGTTGTCGTCGGCCGGCCAGACACCCGCCGCAACCTGGTTGATCTCCTCGCGAATTGCCGCCATCGCGGTGCAGAAGCGATCGATCTCGCCGCGATCCTCCGACTCGGTCGGCTCGACCATCAACGTGCCAGCCACGGGAAACGACATCGTCGGCGCATGGAAGCCGTAATCGATCAGCCGTTTGGCAACGTCTTCGACGGTCACGCCCGTGTCGTTCGTGATGCCGCGCAGGTCGAGGATGCACTCGTGCGCAACGAGGCCGTCGTGTCCGGTGTAGAGAATCGGATAGTGCAGTGCTAGGCGCTTGGCAATGTAGTTCGCATTGAGCACGGCCACCTGCGTGGCCTGCTTGAGACCATCCGGTCCCATCAGACGGATGTACGCCCACGAGATCGGCAGAACGCTCGCCGAGCCCCATGGCGCTCCGGAGATCGGACCCGGCCCAGTCTCGGGGCCGGCAGCCGGCTGCAGGGGATGGTTAGGCAAGAACGGTCGGAGGTGCGCACGCACCGCCACGGGACCGACGCCTGGACCACCACCGCCATGCGGAATGCAGAAGGTCTTGTGCAAGTTGAGGTGCGAGACGTCGGCACCAAACTTGCCGGGCTGCGCGACGCCAACGAGCGCGTTCATGTTCGCGCCGTCCACGTAGACCTGGCCACCCGCGTCATGCACGAGTTCGCAGATCTCGCTGACGGTCTCTTCGTAGACGCCATGCGTCGACGGGTACGTGATCATCAGGCCCGCGAGGTTGTCGCCGTGCTCGACTATTTTGGCGCGCAGGTCATCTAGGTCGACATCGCCACGATCGTCGCAGGCAATCACGACGACGCGCATGCCCGCCATCACAGCGCTGGCGGCATTCGTGCCGTGGGCCGAGACGGGGATCAGGCAGATGTCGCGATGGTGATCGCCACGACTCTGGTGATAGCCGCGGATCGCCAAGAGGCCTGCAAACTCACCTTGCGAGCCAGCGTTTGGCTGCAGCGAGACGGCGTCGTAGCCGGTGATCGCAACAAGCCAGCGCTGCAGCTCGTTGATCAGGAGCAGGTAGCCGTCGGCCTGATCGAGCGGGGCGAACGGATGAATCGTCGCGAACTCGGGCCAGGTGACAGCCTGCATCTCGGTCGTCGCGTTGAGCTTCATCGTGCACGAGCCGAGCGGGATCATCGAGCGGTTGAGCGCAATGTCCTTGCCCGAGAGGCGGCGCAGGTAGCGCAGCATCTGCGTCTCGGAGCGATGCTCGTGGAAGACCGGGTGCGTCAGGATCTCCTCGGTGCGCAGCAGATCTGCTGGCAGCGCATCCGGCGTCTCGGCATCGAGTTCGTCGATATCGGCCGTCACACGGAAGGTCTCCCAGAGCGCCTCAATGTGGTGGCGCTCGGTCACCTCATCGCAGGAGATACCAACGGTGTCGCGGTCGACGCGGCGCAGGTTGATCCCGAACTGGCGGGCCTGGGCAATCACGATGTCGGCGTGGTGCGGCACGCGTACCTGCACGGTGTCAAAGAAGCTGTCGTGCAAGACATTGAGTCCACCGCGACGCAACCCCTCCGCGAAAATCGCGGACAGGCGATGGATGCGTTGAGCGATCGAACGAAGGCCATCGGCACCGTGATAGACCGCGTACATGCTGGCGATCACGGCGAGCAGTACCTGAGCCGTGCAGATATTCGAGGTCGCCTTGTCGCGACGAATATGCTGCTCGCGCGTCTGCAAGGCCAGGCGCAATGCGGGGGCGCCATCGGCGTCAACCGAGACACCAACAAGCCGCCCGGGCATCATCCGCTGAAGCCCATCGCGGACCGCCATGTACGCGGCATGCGGGCCACCAAAGCCAATCGGCACGCCGTACCGCTGCATCGAGCCAACGGCGATATCCGCACCCATCGAGGCGGGCGAGGCAAGCAAAACGAGCGCCAACGGATCGGCGGCCAACACGGCCAGCGCATCGCGCTCGTGCAGTGCAGCGATCGTCGGGCGCCAGTCGCGAATCCGACCATCGGCACCAGGGTGTTGCAGGAGCGCGCCGACGATTTCGCCGTCGGGCAGACCCTCTTCGAGGTTCGCCACCACAACGGTGATCCCCAGCGGCGTAGCGCGCGTCTGGATGACGGCGATGGTCTGGGGCAGCGCGTCCTCGTCGACGAGAAACAGGCCCGTGTCCTTCTTAGAGTGGCGGAAGCAGAGCGTCATCGCCTCGGCCGCTGCCGTCGACTCGTCGAGCAGCGACGCATTCGCCATCGGCAGCCCCGTCAGGTCGGCGACGACCGTCTGATAGTTGAGCAGCGCCTCAAGGCGACCCTGGGCAATCTCAGGCTGATACGGCGTGTAGGCCGTGTACCAGGCGGGGTTCTCGAAGACCTTTCGCAAGACGACCTGCGGCGTATGGGTGTCGTAGTAGCCCAGCCCGATCATCTGCGTCATCACGCGATTGCGCTCACCGATCTCGCGCAACTCAGCGAGCACCTCGATCTCGGTCGCGGCGGGCGGAACATCGATCGCCTCGCGCATCCGAATCGCGCTGGGGACGGCCGCCTCTTCGAGGGCGTCCAGCGAAGCGAAGCCGAGCTCGGCCAGCATCGCTGCCTGCTCGTCGGCGCCCGGCCCGATGTGGCGACGACTAAACGGTACGGCGTGCTCCAGTTCGACGAGCGACGGGCGCGACCCCGGAGACTGCTGCTGCTTGCTCATGCACTTCACCTTTCGCACACGCGACCGCACTGGTCGCATACACCCTGAGTTGTCCCCGAACGTCCCGGCTGAACCCTACCGCGCATTCCGCCGGAATTGCGCGCGCCATCTCCAACCCGCGACGTTTGGCGTGTCCCTCACGAAGAATCGGCTATGCTGCGCCCTCGATTGGGGACGTAGTTCAGTTGGTTAGAACGCCGGCCTGTCACGCCGGAGGCCGCGGGTTCAAGTCCCGTCGTTCCCGTCATTCGAAGGGACCCGCAAGGGTCCCTTCGTCATTTCTGGGGCAGGCAATCCAAGGCGGCTGGTGTGTGGGGGAGGACATCACATCCGCGCGGTTGTGGTGTCCTCCCCCAATCGCATTGACACCCCAGCACGCCGTTATGGGAGGACACCACAACCGCGCGGATGTGATGTCCTCCCCACTTCCACAAAAATCGCCGCGTCACCGCGCGCGGCTTGACGTTGCGAACTAATTCCCCGTACCCTCAACGCAGCGAGAGGAGCGGTATGAGTGATCAGCCCACAGTGGTCTTTTTCCCCGAGGGAGCCTACGGGCCCACCAATAACTGCATCGGTATCGGCCAGGTCCTGCAGGAGCGCGGCATCCGCGTCGTGTTCATCCTCGAGGAGTCCTTTGCCGGCACGCTCGAAGCACGCGGGTTTGAGGAGCGCCTGATGCGCCTCGGCCCAGCACCCGAGGTCGAGGAGGCACCCGGCCAGTTCTGGAAGGACTTCATTGCCGCCACCTCCCCTGAGTTCCGCAAGCCGACGATCGAGCAACTCGCGACGTTTATCGAGCCGACCATGCGCGCGCTGGTGGAGGGCGCGATGTACGTCGACGATCGTCTCCGCGAGATCATCGAAGAGCTCGACCCCGATCTTGTCGTCGAGGACAACGTCTGCACGTTCCCGGCATTGCTGAGCCACGCCCGCAAGTGGGCGCGAATCGTCTCGTGCAACCCAGCCGAGCTACCCGACCTGCTCGTGCCACCCGCATTCTCTGGCTATTCGTCGCACGATCAGACGCCCTGGAGCGATTTTCGCGCCGAGGCAGACCGACTGCTCGGGCCGCTGTGGCAGGAGGCCAACGCATTTAGCGAGGCCCGCGGTGCCGGGCCACTGCCTGCCGGGCAATTCATCCACACCTCGCCCGACCTCAACCTCTACATCTACCCCGACGAGGTCGACTACCAGCGTGCGCAACCGCTCGACCCAACCTGGCACCGCATCGAAACGTGCATCCGCGAGGAGCGTGGCGAGGTCGACGCGCCGACACAGATCCTGTCGGGCGACGGCAAACTGATCTATCTGAGCCTCGGCTCACTCGGCTCGGCCGACACCGCGCTGATGCAGCGCCTCTGCGACGCTCTCGCCAACACGCCGCATCGCTACATCGTCTCGATGGGTCCACAGCACGACGAGATCGAGTTGCGCCATAACCAGTGGGGCGCCGAGTATCTGCCACAGCCGATCCTGATGCCGCTCTGCGATCTTGTCATTACCCACGGTGGCAACAACACCACGACCGAATGCCTGCACCACGGCAAGCCGATGGTGCTGCTCCCACTATTTTGGGACCAGTACGACAATGCACAGCGCATGCACGACGTTGGCCTCGGCCGGCGCCTGCCGACCTACGGTTGGACGCCAGCCGATCTGCACAACGCGATCGAGGAGATGCTCAACGACACCGATGCGCAGACGCGACTCGCGGCAATCTCTAAGCGCGTGCAGGCGAACCCGGGGCGCGTGCTTGCGGCCGACCTGATCGAGCGCGCGGCGCGCGCATGACGGCTGCCGAGGCGCTCGTCGCCGACTTCGATCTGTCGGCAGCGCGGTGGTACGCGGGCAAAGCGCGAACGGAGACGCAACGACGTGTCGTCGACAGTTGGCCGCTGGGCCCTGGCGCGTTGATCATCTTCGCCATCGACTATGCGGATGGAGGCTCGGACCTCTACCTCCTCCCTGCTATCGAGGATGCTGGACTACGCGAGGCCGGCCCGGGCGACGGCGTCTACGCGGCGCTGGCCGGCGGTGGCGAAGAACGCGCCCTCGGCATGGATCAGACAAACACGTCGGTGATCGTTGGTGACCGGATCGTCAAGGTCTACCGCCGCCTCGAACGGGGTACACATCCGGAGGTCGAGATTCTCGAGGCGCTCACAGCCCGTGGCTACGCCGGCATCCCGACCGTTCGTGGCTCGCTGCGACGGACGCTGCCCGACGGGTCGAGCGTCGATCTTGCGGTTGTTCAGGATCTCATCGAAGGCGTCCCCGATGGCTGGGAGTCGCTGATCGATCCACTCGCAGCACTGATCGACGACGAGGGCGAACTCACCGACCTCGGCCCCGAGCTCTCCCACGTCGGTCACACGATGGGTCGTCTCCATGCCGAGCTGGCCGCGGCCTTTGGCGTTCTCGCCGCCTCGGAGGCACAGCGCGAGAGTTGGCGCGATGGCGCCCGGGCGCAGCTCGACGAGGCGTTGCGCATCCTCCCTCACCCGTTGGCTGCCGAGCTGTACGACGACAACACACGCATTCGCTTCGAGCTCGAAGGGTTTGCCGAAGGCGACGCACCGCTCGTGACGCGCGTCCACGGCGACCTGCATATCGCGCAATTCTTGCGGGCGCCGACCGGTATCTTCGTTGTTGACTTCGAGGGCGAGCCGACGCGCTCTGTCGAGGAGCGCAGCCAACCGACCTCGCCCATGCGCGACGTCGCCTGCCTCGTGCGATCGCTCGACCACGTGGCACGCAGTGCTCAGGTGCGGGTCGGGTTGGGCGAGCCGATCATGGACGCGTGGATCCGTTTTGCTCAGGAGGCCGTACTCGCGGGGTACGAGGATGGTCTCGGCGACTCACCCATCCAACTCGATCGCGGTCTGCTGCGCCTGTTCTGCCTCGAGAAGGAGCTCTATGAGTTCGTCTACGCGGCGCGGATCCTGCCCGAGTGGCTGTACGCGCCGCAGCTCGGCATGCAGTGGCTGATGCGCGATGATGCAGCCCTGTGAACCAGCCCGCCTTCCACGCTGACATCCTCGCCGAGCCCGCGGCGTTGACTGCCCTCCTCGACGCCTACGCCGCTGAGCCGCCGCATGCGGGCATCGATCTACTCGGAGCGCGCCGCGTTGTCTTGCTCGGGATGGGTTCGTCGTATTTCGCCGCACACGCCGCGGCCGTCGCCCTCCGCGCCCGCGGCGTCGACGCGCATGTCGAACTCGCCTCGGCCGCCACACCGATGCCACCAAGTGCCGACACGATCACGATCGGCATCAGTGCTTCCGGCGGCAGTGAGGAGACGATCGAGGCGCTACGTCGCCACCGTGGCACGAGCCGCACGATCGCCATCACGAACGTTCCCGAGTCGGCGATCGCGGAAGGCGTCGACACCGTGCTCCCGCTGCTCTGCGGTGAAGAGGGCGGCGGCATCGCCTGTCGCTCGTACCTGCTCACCCTCGCTGTCCTGCAATTGCTCTGCGGTACCGATCCCGCCGCGATCCGTACCGCCGTCCCAGCGCTCGAGGGAATCATCGGTACCACCGACGCCTGGCTCGATCCGCTCGTGACGCTGCTCGACGACGGCGCTGCATATGTGATCGCGCCGTGGGAGCGCCTCTCCTCCGCGCTGCAAGGCGCACTGATGCTGCGCGAGGCTCCGCGCATCCCCGCCGACGGCTGCGAGACGGGTGACTGGCTCCACGTCGACGTCTACCTCTCGAAGCATCCGAACTACCGGGCCGTCCTGCTGCGCGGCAGCCGCTACGACGAGGGAGTGCTCGACTGGGCGCGCCAACGCGCGTCGTCGATCGTCGCCATCGGTGCACCGATCGACGATGCCGTGCAGGCGATCCGGTATCCCGGTGACGACGATCCTCTCGTGCAGCTGCTCGCCGAGAACACGATCCTCGAGCTCGCCGCCTGCGAGTTGTGGGCACGGCGCATCAGCACCGACCGCATGCCGTAGTGAGAGTCAACTTTGCGTAGGGGTCTGACCCCAAAGCAAAGTTGATCGCGACTAGGTCGTCGTGAGGCCGGCGTCGGCAATCAGCCGTTGCCAGTGCCCGAGCGCACGCTGGTAGGAGAGCTCCTCCAGTTCGATCACGCGTGCCGGATCGCGTTCGACCTCGGCCATCACGTCGGGCAGGAAGAAGGCAGGATCGTTGGGGTCCTCGTGCACCCGAAACAGCGGGCTCTCCGCCGTCTCCTCAGGCAGCCCATCCTCGCGAGGATGGAACGGGCAGGTGTAGGACCAGACGTTTTCGAAGCCAATGCGGGTGATGCCCGCCTCGAGCAGACGTTTGGTGATCGGGATGATCGGTACGACGCCCTCTCCGACCGGTGCGCCGCAGATCATCCCGTGCATCACGACATGGTCTTTGAGGTGCGCCTTACGCGTCCACGGCAGCATCGCCTCGAGCGCCTCGAGCGGATCTTCGCGCAGCATCATCGAGTTGCCGTAGTCGTAGAGCGCGCCCACGAACGGGTGGCCAACGCGCTCGAGAATGCGACCGACCTCAACACCCGTGAACTCCTCATGATTCTCGAGGAGAATTGGCACGCCACGATCCTCCGCGATCGGTCCCGCTTCGATCAGATCCCGCGTCGTCACATCCAGCACCTGCGCCCGCGGGCCCTCGTGGCGCGTGTAGGTGCGGAGGTGTTTCGCACCGAGGGCGACCGCCAGGTCGAGCAACGTCGTCAGATGCTTCGGATCCGTCGAACTGGTCTCCACATCGACGTCGAGGCCACGCTCGCGGATCGCCTCCGCAACGAGCTTGACGTGTGCCGGGCTATCGCCGCCAAGAAAGCGGTAGTGCGGACCATTGACGTTGAGTCCAATCCCAACGTTGCCATCCGCGACCGCACGATCAAGCAGATCGATGATCCCAAAGTTCGGGTCGTGCATCAGACGAAAGCGAAACGAATAGGTGTGGATGAAGAGGTCGATCGCGGGAAGTGTCATCAAGATCCTTCGGTCAGCTCGGCGATTGAGAGCTCGACGGCACGAGCGTAGCGCGCAGCAGACGGAGGATCAGATTCGGCGAGTTCGAGACGCCGCATCGCGCAATAGGCACCCATCCGAAAGGTCAGTGCAGGCTCGAGCGCAGCCAGCCGCGCAAGCACCGTCGTCTCCTCGTAGGCGTCGAGAAACTCGGCGCGCTCGAGCACCGTCAACGGCTCGTGGCCGTAGAGCACCTGGAAGGCCGGCGAGAGAAACGTAAAGAGATCCTCGGCTGCATCGCCGAGCGCCGGGCACTGCCAGTCGATCAAGCGAATGCCCTGCGGACCGACGATCAAGTTGCCCGTGCCCGCGTCGGTGTGGATCAGTGCGCGGCGTGGTGTCGGCTGGACGCGCGCGGTCGGACAGACCTTGCGGAGCGTTGCGGCCTCGTGCGAATCGGCCGATTGCAGCAGACGCTCGCCCTGCTCGACGATGCCAATCGACCCCGTTGGCACCTCGCGGAATCCATCCACGACCACTGCGTGCTGGCGACGAAAGAGCCGCGCAACCTCCGCCGTGCCCGTCGTCCACATCGTGCCCTCAACCCACTGGTACACCAACACCGCCGGCAGCTCGCCGACGCGCGGGTGGTACTCCACGAACTCGGGCGCGACAGCGTGCCCCTTCAAAAGCAGCAACGCTCGCGCCTCATCGTCCGGCAAAATCGGAAACAGGCGCCAACCATCCTGCGCCGCAAACACCTTGACGAC
>Ga0208942_1000860_pt1 | contig 11597 bp, 9 predicted proteins | sample GreLakmeSU08MSRF_FD_187704 | JGI IMG/M metagenome (GOLD analysis project Ga0208942, IMG submission 187704) | Freshwater lentic microbial communities from great Laurentian Lakes, MI, USA - Great Lakes metaG SU08MSRF (SPAdes) | ecosystem: Environmental > Aquatic > Freshwater > Lake | place: Great...
CATGGAGGGTAATGACTAGTCACCCATGGAATAAATCATTTGTATGGCAAAACCACACGGCCACGAGTGGTGCACTCACCCAAACCCAGATTGATCATTTTGATAGCGACGGCTATGTAATAGTCAATGATATTTTCACACCAGGTGAGCTGCAAGAACTAGTCGCAATCACTGACTCGGCGCAAGCAGATGCTGTTGCATTTTTAGCGGCGCAACCGAACGAACGAATTGCAATCTCAGAAATTGGGGCAATAACTTTTGCTGCCCAACTTGCCAGCCGCAAACCAGAAATCCACAAGTTTGTAAAAAACACAAAAATCATGGGAGCGTGCCGTGATCTTGTTGGCCCCGATGTGCGGATGTACCACGATCAAGCGGTCTACAAACAGATCGAAAAACCACGGAGGTTTCCGTGGCATCAAGACAACGGCTATCTATTCGTAGAGCCACAACACTATTTGACATGCTGGATCGCACTCAACGATGCAACAATCGAAAATGGCTGTCCGCAAATAATCCCAGGGATTCACAAAAATGGAACTCTCTCGCACTACATGGTGTCAACTCTTGGATACGAATGTTTCGAAAATCCGCCGTCCACGCCAGTTGTTGCCGAGATCAAAGCCGGTGGTGCAGTTTTCTTTTCGTCGCTAACTCCGCATCTCACTGGGCCAAATTGTTCAAAAAATGTGCGCAAGGCATACATCGTGCAATATGCACGACACGATGCAATAGTTTTAGAAGGCAACGCTGCCGATGGTGCACCAACTGGCAGCCACACAATTGCGAGCGAGCCTCGGGGCATCGCCGTGCTCGAATCTAGTGAAATTTGTTAATACACCAACATGGCTTTGTCGACAGACAGACTGGTCAAACACAGTTGATCCAACTATTGGCGATGTCGAAATCTTGATCGAACAAAAAAGTTGAGATGAACAAAGTGAACGCGACCAACTCAGCGAACGGGTTAAACAAGATCGACGACGCTCTTTCGCGTCGGATCATTGCAGCACTAAATAGATTGCCAGATTGGTCGAACAGCCAGATTTCGTTGCGCGTGCTCGAAGGAGGTATTACTAATCGCAATTTTGTGGCCGAGATCAACGGCGGTACATATGTTGTGCGGGTACCTGGCGAACGCACTGAAGTTTTAGGGATCAATCGAATTCACGAAGCCAACGCTGCCAAACACGCCGCAACACTCGGGCTTGCACCACCGATTGTCGGCGAACTGCCTGGTTTCAACACGCTCGTCACAAAATTTGTTGATGGTCAACACCTTGCTGGCAAGCAGTTCACTGATCGACTACCTGAAGTTGTCGAACTCATCAAACGATTTCATCAAAGTGGAGCAATTGATGGCTCGTTTCCAATACATCGAATTGTTGAAGCTCATGTGCGTGATGCACAGATTAATGGTGTCGATCCGCCAAGACTTTGGCTCTCGTTACATCAAGTCTCACTTCGCATTGAATCGGCATTTGCAAAGTCGCCAGAAAATACGGTTGCCTGCCATAACGATCTCTTGCCGACGAATGTTTTGTTTGACTTAGATCGAACTTGGTTGCTTGACTTCGAATACGCAGGAATGAACAATCTGTATTTCGATCTCGGCAACTTGTCAGTAAATACCGAACTAGACGAGGCCGGCGACGAAACGATACTTACTTGCTACTTTGGCAAGGTCACATCACGGCGTTGGGCAAAATTGCAACTGATGAAAATAATGAGCGAACTTCGCGAAGGACTATGGGCTGTTGTGCAGCAGGCAATCAGCACATTAGATACTGACTTCGTCGCATACGCCGATTCGCGACTAATAAACTGCGAGCGACTTGCAACTGCGCGAAGTTTTGAGCGATATTTAAGTGATGCAGCAAGTTAGCAAGCACGCAAGCGAACTAACAGCGAACGCGAGTCATCGCCGGGTCGTAAAATGCACTGAGCGAAACTATTGCAGGCACTCGCTCATTGGCAACTTCGAGTTCGTAACTACCTTGTAACACATAATCACGAGTCACCCCTTGAGAGTTGCGAACATAGCCATATCCCAGTGACGCCTTAACGGTGTACCCATACCCGCCACTAGTTAGCCAACCCACACGCTCACCGTTGCGATAAATAGTTTCGCGTCCGAGCAGAACAACATCGGGATGATCAACACGAAACCCGGCAAGAATCTTCTTTACTCCAGTTTCGCGTTGTTCATTAAGAGCGACACGACCGAGAAAATCTATATCAGAGCTAAGTTTCGTTGCCCAACCTAAGCCAGCCTCAAGAGGTGTGTGATCAGGGCCAATCTCAGCACCCCAACTTCGATATCCCTTTTCAAGACGCAAACTTTCGATCGCCCGGTAGCCAGCATTCTTAAGACCGAGTGAAGCGCCATGCATAAATAATTCATCGTAAACGCGTGGCGCGTCAGCAACTGCCATGTGCAACTCGAAACCGAGTTCTCCGACATAGGTGATTCTGATTGCCATCACATCACAACCTGAGATTTGAATGTTTTGCATCGTTGCAAATTGAAACGCCAGATTAGTGACATCAGTGTTCGTAGCGCGCGAAAGAATCTCACGCGATGCTGGTCCCATTAGCGAAAGCACAGATCTCGTGTCGGTTACATCTGTGAGCCGAACATCAGCGCCCACACCAGAACCAGCGCCAGCAGCAATATTTCGCTTTATCCAATCAAAGTCATGGGTCGCAAAACCAGTACCGGTGACGACATAAAACGAATCTTCACCGACGCGAGTAATTGTGAGGTCACACTGAATGCCACCACGAGCATCAAGTAACTGTGTGTATATAACTGAACCGACAGGTTTGTCAATGTTGTTGGCGGCAATCCACTGCAACGCAGCAAGTGAATCACGCCCAGATACGAGAAACTTTGCAAAAGATGTTTGATCAAATAGCACGGCAGCATTTCGAGCAGCCAAATGTTCGCGACCAACTGCATCAAACCAATTTTGTCGCCCGTATGTATAAACATCACTTGAGGTTTCGCCAATACTTTTAGCTGCAAACCAATTCGGGCGCTCCCAACCAAGTTTTTCGCCAAAGCATGCACCTTGCTCAAGTAGTCGTGCATACAACGGCGACTGGCGACAGTTACGAACACTTTGATGTTCTTCGTGAGGCCAGGCCATTGTGTAATGCTTCGAATAAGCCTCAAGCGTTCGTGCACGCACCCAATCGATATCGCGATGCGGATATCCAAATCGCCGAATATCGACTATCCACAAGTCATACGGCGCAACACCGCGATGCACCCACTCGGCAAGTGCCATACCAGCACCACCCCCAGCGGCAATGCCAAACGCATTAAATCCAGCGCCAACGAAAAAGTTCTTTAATTCTGGTGCTTCGCCGAGAATAAAGTTTCCGTCTGGAGTAAAACTCTCGGGTCCATTTGTCAGTTGGTTCACACCAATATCTCGAAGTGCGGGTACTCGACCAATAGCCAACTGCATTGTCGGAGCGAAATGTTCATAATCAGAATCGAGCAATTTGAAATTGAAATCCTTCGGCACACCATTCACAGCCCACAAAATCGGGTTCGGCTCGTACCCGCCCATCACCAACGCGCCAACTTCTTCTTTGTAATAAGTCAGCCGATCAGGGTCTCGCAAAGTCGGCAATGTCGAAGTCACACCGCTCATCTGATCAGTCAAAATATATTGATGCTGAACAGATACGAGTGGCACATTGACACCGACTGTCGCGGCCAGTGTTCTCGTCCATTGACCAGCACAGCAAACCACCATCTCGCAATCGATGCGACCGTTGTTGGTGATTACGCCTTTAATTACACCATCTTGCACATCTATCTGCAAAACTTCTGTGTCTTCGCAAATTGTTGCGCCTGCTTGTCGTGCGCCGCGTGCAAGCGCCTGAGTAATGTCAGACGGGTTCGCCTGACCGTCGGTCGGCAAGAATGCGGCACCAACTAAATCTTCAACTTGCATCAGTGGCCAAAGTTCTTGAGCCTCACGAGGTGACAATAGATGCACTTCTAATCCAAACGATTTTGCAGTTGTTGCTTGGCGCTTTACTTCGCTCCATCGCTCGTTGTTGCATGCCAAACGCAATCCACCGTTCATCTTCCAGCCAGTTGCTAAACCAGTCTGTGCTTCAAGTGTGCGATACAACTCAACCGAGTATCCCAACAACTGTGTAATGTTGGCGCTCGTGCGCAATTGTCCGACGAGACCAGCCGCGTGAAATGTTGAACCAGATGTAAGTTTATGTTTTTCGAGCAACACCGTATCTGTCCAACCAAGACGTGCGAGGTGATACGCCGTCGAGCATCCGACAATGCCACCACCAATGATTACTGCACGCGCTACTGAAGGTTGTTCAACCATATTTACGAGCGCTCGAAATACCTCGTGAGCTCCCAGTCGGTCACTGTGTTACCAAAAGCTGCCCATTCGGCGCGAGCCATGTTGCCGATGTGATGATGAACTTCGTCGCCGAAGCATTCTTTAGCAATCGCACTCTTCTCCCAATATCCGATTGCATCGCCAAGGGATGTTGGAATGCGCGTAATATTTGTGGCTTCATATCCGTTGCCAACAAACGCCGGCTCAAGTTTTAATTCGTGGCGAATTCCGTAGAGACCACCGGCGATTGTGCCAGCAAACGCAAAATAACTATTCGCATCTGATCCAGGTATTCGACATTCAACTCGTGCACCAGCACCGTGACCGACAACTCGGTAGCCGAGTGTGCGATTGTCGCCGCCCCACGCAATTGCCGTCGGCGCCCAAGAGCCAGGTTGAAACCGGCGGTAACTGTTTACAGTTGGCGCCCACAACAAACTAAAGTCGCGCGCAGTTGCCAGCAACCCAGCAAGATATTGTTCAAAAACTTTTGGCATGTGATGACTATCTTTTGGCGAAGATGCAAACGCCGCAGAGTTATCCGCCAAGTTCCACAGACTTGAGTGCACATGGCATGATGAACCAGTCTCGTTCATATTATATTTGGCCATAAACGAAACTGAACGTCCGTGCGATGCCGCAATTTCTTTTGCCGCGCTTTTATAAATCAAATTACGATCTGCCATCTCAACAGCTTCGGTGTATCGCAAATTTACTTCGTGTTGTCCGCGACCGGCTTCGCCTTTTGAACATTCAATTGGTATTCCGGCTGCATCAAGGTTTCGGCGAATATCACCGATCACGTATTCGTCCATTGTGGTTTGAACTATTTGGTAGTCCTCCATCCACGGCGAATGTGGACTTAGCCCGAGATAATTTTTAGCGTGTGCTTCGCGATATGAGTCGTGAAATAAATAAAATTCAATTTCGCTTCCGAGGCGAGGCTCAAACCCTAGAGCATGTGCCGCATCAACTTGGTCTCGCAAGACTTGTCGCGGCGAAACACTTATCAATTTTTTCGTGCTGGGCTCGCTCATATCACAAAGCACTAACGCAGTTTTTGGAATCCACGGCAACACGCGAACGGTATTCCAGTCGGGCATCGCAACCATGTCGCCATAACCCTGGTCGTAACTTGCGAATCGATAACCCGGCACAGGATTATCATCCATATCTGTAGCGATTAAATAGTTGCAGTTTTCTGTGCCATGGTCGGCCACATCTTCAAGAAAAAACCAGCCGGTAACTCTTTTACCGACCAGTCTTCCTTGAAGATCTGGAAACCCAACTATGACCGTGTCAATTTCGCGTTTTTCAATGAGCGAAGTTAACTCTTGGCGTGTCAGTGTTCTACCCGCCACGTATTTAACTACTTAAGTTCGAGTTCGCGCTCGATAGCCATGAGTTCTTCTTTGGTCCCCTGAATTTTTGGACCAGTGAACCACTTCTTGGCCGAGAGACTCCAGTACAACCACACGCAGACTCCAAAGATCACGATCAATGGGCCAGTGAAATTCATGTTGTTCTGGTGGAAGACCGTATATGCGCCCTCTCCTTCACCGAATGTAGTGCTACCAAACACCGGCCAAAATGGCCAGAACAATGGCGCGAAGAACAACACGGTAATGAATGCCACCCATGCCAACGAAGTCCATCCGACTATTTTTGAGCGACCTTTCAAGTGCCATGGTCCTTCAACAAAATCTGGATTTGTTAGTCGCAAATAAATTGGAATTGCGTAGGCGATATATAAACCGACAACACAAATACCAGTGAGTGCGAAGAACGCAGTTGAGTATCCACCCTTTTGGTAGAGCGACAACATGCCAACAATCGCCGAAAGAACAACGCCAAGCCAAACAGCATTTGTCGGTGTTCGTGTCTTCTTGTTGATTTTGTGCCAAGTCTTCGAACCAGGAAGTGCGTTATCGCGACTGAAGGCATAAATCATTCGACTGTTTGCCGTTACTGAAGCCATACCGCAAAAGAACTGAGCGACGATACATATCAACACCAATAACTTGGCTGTCAAATCGCCCACTGCCATGCTGATAAGTCGGTTCGCAGCGTTGACGAGAAAGAAGTCGCCCTCGCTACCGAACGCAATTACCGCATACTTATCTGGATCTTTTGGAATCGCCTGAGTCATTGCCAAGTTCAAAAAGAAACCAGCAATTGCCGAAACATAAATTGCTCTAACGATTGCCTTTGGTGCTTCTGTTCTGGCGCCGACTGTTTCTTCACTGACGTGTGCTGATGCATCAAAGCCAGTGATCGTGTATTGCGCAAGTAAAAGTCCGAGACCAAACAAGTAGATCAAGACGAAAGTTCCACCTGTCCAACCAGTTAGACCTTCTGGCGCTTGATTGAACACTGTTCCTAGACCACTTCGATCGTCAGGAACGATGAACAATACACCGACAATAATTACCACTCCGATGACATGCCACCACACGCTGATGTCACCAAGAATTTTGATGACTCCAACACCGAATGTGTTGATCAGACCGTGCGCAACAAGCACCAATAAAAAGATCATGTAAATGTTTGTCGTTGTGAGGTTGAAACTGTCATTGAACATGCGGATGAAATAGCCGATGAAGATTGCAAGCGCATAGTCAACACTGGCGATAACGCCAATCTGTCCCATCAAGTTGAACCAACCTGTAAACCACGCCCACTTCGCATTGTTGCGACGAGCGAGTTTTGCAGACCAGTAGTAAAGACCACCAGCAGTTGGATAGGCCGAACAAATTTCGCCCATCGACATGCCGACAAGCAAAGCAAAAAAACCAACAACGATCCAACCAAGTGTGATAATGATTGGACCACCAGTGACCATGCCGAGCCAAAACGAAGTCATTCCACCAGCGAGGATGGAAATGATTGAAAAACTAATTGCGAAGTTACTAAACCAACCAAGACCTCGATGCAGTTCTTGGGCATACCCAAGACTGTGCAGATCTTCGCGGTCGCTTTCGGCAACCGATTTTTGCTGTGACATTTTCCCCCCTAGAAGTAATGATTGTGACGAGCGTCATAGCTCGTAGACAAAAATCTAGCCTGAGTGGTGTCGCCGAACTAAATCGTCAAAACCCTTATATATATATGTATATACGCGTCACTCAGGAGTGACGCAACATGACGTCACTCTGGAGTGACGTATGCGGCTGTGATTCCGCCGTCGATTATTAGCGATTGGCCAGTCATCCACGAAGATTCATCAGAGGATAAAAATAATGCCCCGTTCGCAATTTCTTCTGGCTCACCAAACCGTCCCATCGGTATGTGCACGAGTCGCCGTTGACGCTTTGCCTCATTATCCAAAAACGCTGCCAACAACGGCGTCATCACGGGGCCAGGGCAAAGAGCATTGGCACGAATACCTTTGCGCGCATAAATCACTGCAATCTCACGAGTCATCGCCAAGACTGCACCTTTCGAAGCGGTGTAAGCAATTTGTGGTGTTGCCGCACCCATGTGGGCGACGAACGATGCAACATTGACGATCGTGCCTTTGCCCTGTTTGAGCATCACAGGGATCGCATACTTGCAACCAAGCAAAACTCCTTTGACATTAATATCCATCGTTCGCTCGTAAGTCGCAACTGACGTCGTCACTGGGTCGTCATCATCACCGAGCATCACACCCGCATTGTTGTACAGCACATCCACGCTGCCGAAAGTTTTAGTTGCAAAATTAATGACGTCACTCCATGAATCTTCGCTTGTCACATCGGCTTTGATATATGCGGCCTTACCGCCGAACGACTTAATTTCTTCTACCGTGCTTGCCCCGTCGGTGATATCAGAGATCACAATGCTTGCACCCTCGCCCGCAAACTTAATTGCCGCGACCCGACCTAATCCGCTGGCTGAACCTGAAATAATCGTAACTTTGCCTGCTAACCGAGTGCCAATATTTGTTGTCATAACTATTAGATCATAGTGTTATCGCATGTCTATTGATAAAACCGCTCAACAAATAATCTCACCAATTGACGGCTCGGTCGTTGCTCAACGCGAAGTTGCAACAGATTCTCAGATCGAACAAATTTTAGCCCGCAGTCAGGCAGCGCGCCGCAACTGGTCTGCAACGCCAGTCGCTCAACGTGCAGAAATCATTGAGCGGATGGTGCAATATTTCGAAGCCAACGTCACAGAAATAGCCACCGAACTAACTTGGCAAATGGGTCGACCGGTTCGCTATACGCCAAACGAAATTTTGCGCGGGTTTCAAGAACGATCGCGACATTTAGCATCAATCGCCGCAACGAGTCTGAGCGAAATTGCTGTGCCGCAAACTGCTGGGTTTCGAAAATTTATCAGGCGTGAACCTGTTGGCACTGTGCTGGTTATCGCCCCATGGAACTACCCGTATTTAACAGCGATCAACTCAATCGTGCCGGCGCTGCTTGCAGGCAACACAGTGATATTAAAACACGCTTCGCAAACTTTGCTTTGTGCCGAACGTCTTTTCGTGGCATTCGCGGCAGCAGGGCTACCAACTGATGTTTTTCAATTTGTACATGCGACACATGGTGCAGTTGCAAAAATGATTAGCGACTCGCGAATTAACTTTGTTGTGTTCACCGGTTCAGTCGACGGCGGTCGTCAAATTGAGCGTGCTGCGGCTGGCCGATTTATTGGCGTCGGCACAGAACTCGGTGGCAAAGACCCGTCATATGTTCGCGCCGATGCCGATCTGGCGTATTCAATTGCAGAAAATGTTGACGGAGTATTCTTTAACAGCGGTCAATCGTGTTGTGCAATTGAACGAATTTATGTGCACACAGATGTCTACGACGAGTTCGTTGATGGTTTTGTTACCGCGACGCAGTCTTATGTTTTAGGTAATCCACTCGAGCCAAACACGACGATTGGGCCAATGGTTAATTCTGCTGCGGCAAGTTTTGTTCGCAAACAAATTGCCGACGCAATAGCCCAAGGTGCGCGAGCTTTAGTCAGCGAAGACCATTTCGCTGCTTCGCAAAAGAGTACGCCATACCTTGGGCCAACGGTGCTCGTAGATGTCAATCACTCGATGAGTGTGATGCGCGACGAATCTTTTGGTCCGGTTGTTGGCATCATGCGCGTTGCTTCAGACAATGAGGCGATTTCGCTAATGAACGATTCGCCATATGGCTTAACCGCATCTGTGTGGACGCGTGATGAATCTGCGGCCATAGAAATCGGCAGTCAGATCGAAACCGGCACTATATATATGAATCGATGTGACTATGTCGACCCAATGCTCGTTTGGACAGGCGTCAAAGACACAGGCCGCGGTATCGCTTTATCGCACCTCGGTTTCGACCCATATACGCGACTCAAGTCGTACCATCTGAAAAATTAGCTTTTTAGGCAAGACACTCTTTAACCATCGCCTGCAGTAATTTGGCGTCGACTTTCCAATCGCGCGGCACGCGAATTGTTTTTTTATTCACTTCAAAGCTTTTAAGTTTCGGCGCAAACTTTTTAATCACATTCGGGCTCCATGGCGCGATCAGAATATGATTTTTGCCTGCCATCACACCAAATATATATTTGTCATCCATCTTTAACATTGGCTGGTTCCACGCAATTACTAGTTTCATATTTGGGTTCGCATCTGTGATCGCCCTCAAAATTGCCCGAACCGTCTTTTTCGTTATGGCATCGTGCGGTGCTAAATAGTCAGTGAGATTATTGAACCGTTTCGATGTTTTTGATCCTCTCGAATACATCACCAAGGCATTGGCATGAGCCTGACTAAACCCGTGGTTCTCTTTGAGAAATGCAATCTGCGCAGGGTATTTTTGGTCGGCAAGTTCAGCCATCACTCCATGCCAATAGCGCATCGGCTGGCCATACTTCTTTTCGATTGCCGGAAAGAATACCGATCGATCACCACTCTTTTCAGACATACTTCGCTAATTTACTCCTTTGGCTAGTGACCGTCGCTTAAACATTTCATTCACGCTCGAAACGGCTCCGTCGGTGAAGTCCAAAATTTGTGGCTCAGGGGTTCGTCGTGCCGTCGGGCATTATTGCGCCCGAGAAATCTGCTGACGTACGATTCGAGCGCGAAAAGTCGACACCGCGCAAGTTGGCGCCACGAAAATTCGTACTGAGCATTAGCGCACCCGACAAATCGGCTTCAGTTAAATCAGCATTCGACAGATCGGCATCAACTAAATCGGCGCGATGCAAGTTCGCAACAGTCAAGTTCGCGCCACTCAGGTTGGCTTGATACAAATTTGCATCAAGCAAGTTCGCGCCACTCAAATTGGCGCCCGAAAAATTGGTGCCAGTTAATTCAGCCCCAGCCAAGTTGATGCCAACCAGATATGCCCCAGAAAGATCAGCGCCAGCCAGGTCGGCCCCCGCCAATTCGGCGCCTGCCTCAACGACATAGCCGTTAATAGTTTTCGAAGTCTCGTTACTTGCGCCACCACTAGCACCGTCACTTGCGCCGCACGCGCCGACCACAACGACCGCACTCGCCAACACCACAATCCCAAAAAATTTCTTGATCACCGCTCGAAACGGCTCCACCGGTGAATGCCAAAGTTCGTGTCTTCATGCCATGCTTCGACCAGTTTCACGGGGTGCGTGAACCGCGCATCAAACTCTGATTGCAGTCGCTGCTGAATTTCTTTCGCGCCGACGCGCATCCATGCTTCAAGCGACTCCCACACAAAAACAACGCTCACTCGCCCTGGTCGCGAATCGTCGAGCCAAACTTCTTTCGACAAAAACGGTATTCGCTCGAAGCCCGGCAGTGTCGCCTCGCCGAGTGTCCAGATTTCATGATCAATCGCTAAATATTCTTTGACGTGAGCAGGATCCATCTCAAACACCAACACTTCAATCGGCAACTTCTCGCCGGCGCTATATCGATACTCAGTCACCCACTTAACTTACCTTTATTTCATACTTACAAATAGATGCGATCGCGATGAGCCACTTTTTAAGCTTCAATTACATCAACCGCTCTGCGACACGGCGACGAGATGCCGCGCAAACTACGCTCGACTCAGGCATAAAACATAGGCATAAAACACAGACGCAAATCACGGGGGCAAAATATGACCGACAAGCCAAATCTCAAACACAACTACGGCACCATCGACAAGCAATACGGCATCTTTCTCGCCACTCGCCCCGAATCCGAAGATGGTCCTATATATATGGTCAACCTGATGAAGTATCACGAGGTCGCCCAAT
>Ga0208942_1000861_pt1 | contig 11594 bp, 10 predicted proteins | sample GreLakmeSU08MSRF_FD_187704 | JGI IMG/M metagenome (GOLD analysis project Ga0208942, IMG submission 187704) | Freshwater lentic microbial communities from great Laurentian Lakes, MI, USA - Great Lakes metaG SU08MSRF (SPAdes) | ecosystem: Environmental > Aquatic > Freshwater > Lake | place: Great...
TCATTCCATCAAATGAGTACTTTCCATCTGAAATTTTTTTAATATTACAATAATCATTGTCGCTGCCATCTTGTGTTTTTGATTTAAATTCTATCAATTCTTCATTTTTATAAGTCTCAACCCCGTAAGATTTATACGTATGGACCTTTATTCCAAGGATTTTAACCTCAATTAATATATCTGTAATTATCTCTTTTGTATTATCGCCTTTTTTTTTAACATTTACTTTGTGATGTCCAACAAGATCATTATTTCTATAAATATCAAATTCAATCCGCTGTAGATTTTTGTAATGCTGAACATGCGTGTTAGCAATTGTTGGAAATAAAATATAACTTACTAAAAAGATAAGAAGACGTAGCATTTTATTTATCGAAGAATCTGACTTAAAAAAAGTTTTGTTCTATCACTTTGTGGTCTCTCAAAAAAATCTTTGGTTTTTTGCATCTCAATAATCTTTCCTTCGTCCATAAATATTACTTTATCTGCAACAGTTTTGGCAAAACCCATCTCATGTGAAACTACAACCATAGTCATCCCACCTCTTGCAAGATCAATCATAATTTCTAGTACTTCTTTTATCATTTCCGCATCTAGAGCAGAAGTTGGCTCATCGAATAACATAATTTTTGGTTGCATGCATAATGCTCTTGCTATTGCTGCTCTTTGTTGTTGACCACCAGATAATTGTCCTGGATATTTTTTGGCTTGTTCTGAAATTTTAACTTTTGTTAAATATTCCATTGCAATTTCGTCTGCTTTTTTTTTTGGTATTTTTTTAACCCAAGCAGGAGCTAATGCGCAGTTATCTAAAATTGATAAATGTGGAAATAAATTAAACTGTTGAAAAACCATTCCAACTTCGCCACGAACCTTTTCGATATTTTTTAATGTTTTATCTAATTCAGTGCCCTGTACGAAAACATTGCCTTCCTGATGTTGTTCTAAACCGTTAATACATCTGATTAAAGTTGATTTTCCCGAGCCTGAGGGGCCACAAATTATTATTTTTTCACTTTTATTTACATGAAAATTTATCTCCTTAAGAACTTGAAATTTCCCATACCACTTATTGACATTTTTAAATTCTATTACTTTTTCAGTCATTAGTGTTTTTCTGTATTATATTTTTTTTCTAAGCTTTGAGTGTATTTACTTAATGAAAACGAAAAAACAAAGAATATAATCGCAACAAAGACATAACCTTCAGTGGCCAAGCCAAGCCAATAAGAGTTAGATTTTGCTAAATTAATCATGCCTAATATTTCAAGCAATCCAACCAAAATAATCAATGGGGTATCTTTGAATAAAGCGATGAAAGTATTTGTAATTCCAGGTATTACTGTCTTAATAGCCTGTGGTAAAATAATTAAAAAATTCATTTTCCAATAACCCATTCCAAGAGACTTAGCAGCTTCATATTGCCCCTTTGGTAAAGATTGTAAACCTCCTCTGACTACTTCTGCAACATAAGTCGCTTCGAAAATACTTATACCTATTGCAACTCTTAACAGCTTATCTACATTAGAATTTGCCGGTAAAAATATCGGAAACATTATCGCGGCAGCGAAGATAACTGTAAGCAAAGGAATTCCCCTCCAAAATTCAATAAATAAAATAGAAAAAAACCTAAAAATCGGGAGTTCAGATTGTCTTCCTAATGCTAACAAAACTCCAAGAGGAAAAGCGACAATAATGCCGAAAAAGGTAAGTATAAAAGTTAAAGTTAAACCTCCCCATACTCTGGTTTCAACACGCTCTAAACCAAATCCACCATTTATTAAAGTAAAACCTATTAATGGAAAAATAAAGATCAAAAAAAATAAAATGTAAATTTTAAATTTAGATTTAACAAAAAAAGCTAAAGTCACAGTAGAAATTAAAATTAAAAAAGCTAAATTTACCCTCCAAATTTCTTTTTCAGGATAAAATCCATAAATTAATTTTTCAAACCAAACTTTGATGAAGACCCAACAAGCTCCTCCCGGTTGACAATCAGTTTTTGAATTTCCGATAAAAGTAGCTTTTATTAAAGCCCAATCTAAGAAAGGAGGCAAAGTAATTAAAAGTAAATAAAAAATGAATAATGTAATTAAAGAATAATACCAATTAGAAAAAAGATTGTTTTTTAACCAATTTTTTATATCACTAATATTCATTTATTATCTTTCAACTATTGCAATTTTTTTATTATACCAATTTAAAATACCAGAAATTATTAAACTGATAGTTAAATAAGTCATCATTACCATAAAAATTATTTCTATAGCTTTCCCAGTTTGCGAAAGAGCTGTTCCTGCAAAAACTCCTGCAAGATCCGGATATCCTATGGCAGCTGCCAAGGAAGAATTTTTGGTTAAATTTAAATATTGATTAGTTGTTGGAGGAATTATTACACGAAGTGCTTGCGGTATAACTATCAGTTTTAAAGTTTGAGGATTATTAAAACCTAGAGATTTTGAAGCCTCTTTTTGACCTTTGCTTATTGCTAAAATTCCAGCTCTAACGTTTTCAGCTATAAAAGCAGAAGTATATAAAGATAATGAAAATAACAGTGCTAAAAATTCAGGAACTAATTTTACACCGCCAACATAATTAAATATTCCAAAATTTTTTACGAGTTTTGGGTATTCAATTAAAAGACTTACATCTCCAATAAGAGAAAATATAATCGGGAAAATAATAATTAATAATAAAAATATCTTAAATACAGGTATAATCTTTCCGCTTTCATAAAAAACTTTAGTAGCATAATATTTTACTGCAAAAGTTGCTAATAAAGCTAAAAACAAGCCATAAAATATATATATAAAATTACTAAAAATAAATTTTGGGATGTAAAAACCTTGTAGGTTTATTATTAAAAAATCTAGTATAACCATACTTTTTTCAGTACTTGGCAATGATCTAATAACAACAAAGTACCAAAAAAAAATTTGTAGCAGTAATGGTAAATTTCTAAATAATTCAACATAAATTAATGATAATTTGTTAACTATCCAATTTGGAGAAAGTCTAGATATACCAACGATAAAACCTAAAATTGTTGCAAAAATTATTCCAAAAAAAGAAACTAATAAAGTATTTAGAAGTCCTACAAGGTAAGATCTAAAATAACTAGAAGATCCATCGTATTGAATTAGACTAAATTGAACATCAAAACCTGAATTTGTATTTAAAAAGTCAAATCCAAAATTTAAATTTCTCGCAGCTAAGTTTATTTGAGTATTTTTTGTAAAGAAATAAACAATATAACAAAATAAAATTATAAGAAGAAGTTGCGGTAATAATTTTGAAAGTTGTAAATTTTTTCTTAAACTTGTTTTAAACTGAGAAGTTAAAAACATAAATTTATGAGAAAGGGCCGATAAAATCGGCCCTTAATAATTGAGATATTAAATTATCTTACTGGTGGAGAGTATAAAAGTCCGCCATTTCTCCAAGAAGCGTTTTGACCTCTAGCTAGTCCTACTGGAGTTTTTGGTCCAACGTTAGCATTATAACTTTCAGCATAATTACCAACTTGTTTGATAATATTATAGCTCCAAGTATTTGCTAAACTTAGATTTTTTCCAGTTTCGCCCTCTAGACCAAGTAGTCTTTTGATAGCAGGATCTTCTGTAGATTTAAGACTGTCAATATTTGCTTGAGTAATTCCATACTCTTCAGCCTCTATCATTACATTTAAAGACCATCTTACAATATTTGCCCAGTTTTCGTCATTACCTCTTACAACAGGTCCTAACGGTTCTTTAGATATTGTTTCTGGTAAAATTAAATGATCAGCTGGATTTTTTAATTTAGTTCTATTTGCAGCTAATCCTGATTTGTCTGTAGTGTAGACATCACATCTTCCTGCGTCATACGCAGCTACAGCTTCATCTGCTTTTGTGAAAGCTACCGGTTCATATTTAAGTTTTTGTTGTTTAAAGTAGTCTCTTAAATTTAGCTCAGTAGTAGTTCCTGTTTCTACACAGACTTTTACGTTATTAAGTTTTTTTGCTGAATTGATATTTGCAGCTTTTCTAATCATGAAACCTTGTCCATCATAGAAATTTGTTCCAACAAAATCTACTGCAAGTCCACCATCTCTAGATAATGTCCAAGTTGTATTTCTTGCTAAAACATCTATGTCACCAGCCTTAAGAACTTCAAATCTGTCTTTAGCGCTTAATGGTGAATACTTTACTTTGTTTGCATCACCTAAAACTGCTGCAGCAACTGCTCGACATAAGTCAACATCAATACCTGCCCATTTTCCTGATGCATCAGCATTAGAAAACCCCGGCACACCTTGAGAAACACCACAATTAAGCGATCCACGCTTAATTACATTTTCCCTAGTTTGATTTGCATTAGCATTAAAAGTTGTAAATATAAAAGTTACAACAAAAGCTAAAACTGCAAATGAATTTATTTTAATTTTTTTCATTTTTTTTTTAGTTAAGTTTAATTGCAGTTTTATACTTAATTAAAAAATCACTTTAAAGAATATTTTAACATAAACAATTTGGGGTTGTACTAATAAACTTATTTATTATGTCTTTTCGTAACTTTCGGTCTTTTTTTAATTTATATTCAAATTGCATAGCACTTTTTTTTGAAAGCATTTTTTTTTTAAAAATTAAGATCCATTTTCTACCTCTAGTAAATTTAGCTCCCTTACCGCTGTTATGTAGTTGAAGTCTTTTTTTTAAATTATTTGTCCAGCCAACGTAAGTAATAATTTTTCTATTTCTAGAATTTGCAATCATATAAACAAAAAACTTTTCTAACACTTATGCAAAAAGTTTTTTATCGATTTTAAATTTAGTGTTATTTAGTAGAGCTTTTATAAAAGTAGTCATTAAAGGAAGTTCTTTAACTTTAAAATCTTTAATAATTTTATTTCCAATGTCAAAAATTAAATCGGCACCCTCAACTGTTTCTTTTGGCATTTTATTTTTTTTTGCATTTTTATATGTCATTCCCATTCCAATAAATTTACCCATTTTTGAGTTTCTGCCTCCTGTGCAACTGACATATAAGTCACCAACGCCCGCTAAATTCATTACAGTAGATTCTTGACCACCTATTTTTTTAATAAAATAACACATTTCTTTTACTGACTGATTAAATAAAGCAGCTGCGGTGTTAAGATTTTTATTATCTTTTTCATTTTTCGCATTAATCCCCATGGACGTTCCAATTATCATTGCATAAATATTTTTAATACCTCCGCAAGCAGCAACACCTTTTACATCGTTTGAATATTTAATCTTATAATATGATGTAGATAAAATTTTAGATAAATTTCTAACCACAGAAATATCCTTGTTTGCAAAAATAACATTTGTAAGAACTCTGTTAGATAAATCTGATGCTAAACACGGTCCTGCAGCAACTGAAATTTTTAAATTTTTTATTTCTTTTTTTAATAAAAAATTTTTAATAGTATCTGGATAAACTTCGTATCGTTTTTTTTTATTTACATGCAATCCTTTTGTTAAAATTAAAATTTGCTGATTATTTCTAATGCCTGTTAATTGCTCAGAAGCCCAATTAATTCCTTTTGAGCTAATGCCTAAGACTATTAAATCCGCATCTTTTAATAAATTATGGAAACTACTAAATTTGTAAATTTTAACGTTAATTGGAATTTTAGATTTTAATACTGGATGAATTTTTTGATTAGCTTTAATAATATCAATAAAATTATCTTCCAAATGAGTGCCTACAATTGAAACTTGATGATTATTATCGCTACAAGGAAAAGCAAAAGCAGCGCTCATTGAGCCTGCGCCTAAAATTAAAATTTTAGCCATAATTTATAAAATTGGCGCGCCCTAAAGGATTCGAACCTCTGACCCTCGGTTTAGAAAACCGATGCTCTATCCAGCTGAGCTAAGGGCGCAACTAAATTTTAAGTAGTTTTAACAATTATTTTTTTTTAATCAATTTGTTAATGATTTACGCATTCATTAAAGCAATTGAAGTATCTAGCATTCGATTTGAAAAACCCCATTCATTATCATACCACGCTAATACTTTAGCTAGTTTACCGTCACTTGATACTCTTGTTTGAGTTGAGTCAAAAATACAAGAATATGGGTTGTGATTAAAATCTATGGATACTAATTGTTCAGTATTGTATTGAATAATATTTGCATAACTACTCTTTGCTGCGGTTTTAATAATTTCATTAATATCTTTAGCTGATGTTTTTTTCTTTGCTACAAAAGTTAGATCTACTAAAGAAACATTATTAGTTGGAACTCTTACTGATAATCCGTCTAATTTACCTTCTAATTCAGGTATAACCAATCCAATAGAAGTTGCGGCACCAGTCTTTGTTGGTATCATAGATAAAGCTGCAGCTCGTGCTCTTCGTAAATCGTTATGATAAGCGTCATTTAATACTTGATCATTAGTATAAGCATGAATGGTATTCATGATACCAGATTCAATTCCTAAACTATCATTTAATACTTTTGCAATTGGAGCCAAACAATTAGTAGTGCAAGAAGCATTGGATACAATTGTATGATTTTTTTTTAATATTTTATGATTAACCCCATATACAATTGTTGCGTCGACTTCTTTTCCTGTTCCCGGTGAATATCCAGGTCCAGAAATTAGAACCTTTTTTGCACCTGCTTTAATATGTAATTGAGCATCATCTCTTGAAGTAAAGCGACCTGTACATTCTAAAACTAAATCAACACCTAAGTCTTTCCAAGAGGGTAAATTTTTTAGATCTTTCTTATTTAAAATTTCAATTTTATCTTTATTAATAAAAATACAATTTGCTTTTGAAGAAACATCTTCATCAAACTTTCCATGTGTAGAATCATATTTTAATAAATGAGCATTATCCTCTGCATTACCCGACCCATTTATTGCGACAATTTCTAAGTCATGTTTTTTTTTATTTTCATAATGAGCTCTTAAAATTGTCCTTCCAATTCTACCAAAGCCATTAATTGCAACTTTAAATGTCATGATTAATTAATACCTAAAGATTTTAGTTTTCTATGTAAAGCACTTCTTTCCATGCCAATATAATCTGCAGTTTTTGAAACATTTCCATTGTGTCTATTGAGTTGAATTTCAAGATAATTTTTTTCAAATTTTTCTCTGGCCTCTTTTAATGGAAATTGAAATGCATCTTCATTATTATTTTCTTTAACTGATGAAATTTTTAAAGATTCTGACAAGATTTTATCTACATCCTCATCTTTGCCTGAAGCTAATATAACAACTCTTTCAATTAAATTTCTTAATTCTCTTACATTTCCTGGCCAATCATAATCATAAAAAACTGTATTTTTTGAATTTATAAAAATTGGTTTTAAACCGTTGCTGTCTGAAATTCTTTTAACAAAATATTCAATTAAAAAAGGGATATCTTCTTTTACGTCTTTCAAATAAGGGGTTTCTGTTGGAATGACATTTATTCTATGAAAAAGATCTTCTCTAAAATTGCCATGCGCAATCTCTTCTTTTAAATTTTTGCTAGTTGAACAAATGACCCTGATGTTCACGCTAATTTCATTAGCTCCATTTACTCTATGAAATTTTTGATCAGATAAAACTCTTAAAATTTTACCTTGAGTTTCTAATGGAACATCAGAAATATTATCAATTAGCAATGTTCCATTGTTAGATTTTTCAAAAACTCCTGTGACAATTTTGTCATTATTTTCTGAACCAAATAATTCAAAATCAAAATGATTTGGGTCTAAAATAGCTCCATTAATTACTTTAAATGAATTATTGGATCTTAATGAGCCTTCATGAATAAGTCTGCAAACCAATTCTTTTCCAGACCCAGCAGGTCCAGAGATTAAAATACGACTGTCTGTTTTTGAAAATTTATCTATAGCATTTCTTAATTTTACTATTGTAGAAGATTTTCCAATTAGTTCATTAGATGAATATAGATTTTTTTTTAAAGACTTGTTTTCTTTTTTTAAAGAAGAAGTTTCAATAGCTCTATTAACAAAGTTTAATAATCTATCTTTATTGAAAGGCTTTTCTAAAAATTCAAAAGCCCCAAGTTTTATTGAATCAACTGCAATTTTAATATTTGCATGACCTGAAATCATAATAACAGGAACATCAGCATCAATTGATTTTATAAATTTTAATATGTCTATTCCGTCTCTATTTTTTTCATCTAACAAAACATCCAATATTACTAAATCTGGTAATTTTTTTTTTATCTCCGATAATGCTTTTTCAACAGTGTCAGCTTCTCGAACGAAAAAATTATTTTCTTTTAAGATTTCATGAACTGCAAATCTTATATCTTTTTCATCGTCTATTAATAAAATTTCACTTCTCATTAATTAATCTTAATGCTTAATTTAATTTTAGCTCCATTACTTTTTTCTATAAAATTTAAATCACCACCATGCTCATGTAATATTTTAGATACTATTGATAATCCCAGTCCTGATCCACGTTGTTTTGTTGTGGTTAAAGGGACTATTAAATCTTTTGGTGTTGTTTTAAAACCAACGCCATTGTCTTCAATTATAATATAAATAAAATCATTATTATTTTCGATCAATATATTTATTTTTCCTTGTAAATTTTTATCTAATTCTTGTTTTTCATAAATAGATTCTAATGAATTTTTGATAATATTAATCAAAACCCTAGAAATCTGATTTAGATCGAATTTAAATACATCTTGGGTGCTACTATAAACTAAATTAAAAATTACTTTTTTTTCAGATAATTTATATAAACTTATACTATCTTCTATAAGTTTTTTTAAATTATTAGATTTTTTAATGGGATTTGGCATTCTTGCAAAATCTGAAAACTCATTTGCTAACTTTCCTATGTCCTCAACTTGCCTAGATATTATATTTAAATAATTTTCAAAGTCAGCCTTATCAACATTAATTTGCTTTGAATACCTATCTTTAATTCTCTCCAATGAGAGTGTAATTGGTGTTAAAGGATTCTTAATTTCATGCGCAAGTTTTTTTGCTACCATTTCCCATGCCTGATATCTTTCTGATAAAGCAATTTTATTTTTTTGCGCCTGTATTTCTTGAGTCATTATATTAAATGTTTGATATAATTTTTTAAAATCATCGTCTTCTTCTTCATATTTTAATTTAACTTCTAAATTTCCAACGGAAACTTCTTTTGCGGCAAAAATTAATTTAATAATTGGTCTTGAAATTTTATTAGCTATGTTAATTGCATACATACTTGATAACAAAATTAGCGAGCTAACTATTACAATATAAACAGCAGCAAAAGTAATTTGGAGACCAAGACTGTTTGATTTTAATTTATAGTAGAATGTAGAGGCTTCTCCAGTATTTTTTAAAAAATTAACAGTCTCAGGATCAACATATCTAATTGTATATAAAAAAATATTCTCATTACTGCTTAATTTTACTAAAGCATTTGTTTGATTCTTATTTGCATCAGAGATTAATATAGTTTGTCCATTTTGAGCCATATCAATAAAAGTTTTTAACGGAGCAATAAAATTATTCTTATTACTGAAGGATGTTGAAAATAAAAGAAGACCATCTTTATTTATTAAATAAGATTCTTCAATTTTTCTAAATCTAGATTGTTGATCAAAATAATTTTGAAATATTTGTTTGTTTTCAGAATATAGATTAAAATTACGATTTAGATCATTTGCCATTGCTAAAATTTCTCCTTTTATAGAGCTCTGATTCTCTTCAAGATAATTTCTAGCAACTTCAACTGAATTATTTACAACATCATTAACTTTTTTATCAAACCACTTTTCAATACCAAGGTTAAAAAGCATTAAAGAAAATACAGCTACAAAAATTGATGGTACAGCTGTTACAAAAATAAAATATTTAATAAAATTTAAATTTGTACTCAATCCTGAGATTACTTTAGACTTATAAAAAAAAACTATAAGTTTTCTAATAATTAAGAAAAGCAAAACACATATGATGGATATGTTTATTATTAATAGAACCTGAATGTTATTTTCATTTAACTGAATAAAACTTGTGCCAGAAAATGTATAAAGGGTAAAAATTCCAAAAATGATTGAAAGAAAAGTACTAATGTATAAAAGTAAATTGGAACTTAATATTTTTTTAATCATTTTTTTATGAGTTACTGCGCTATAATTCTAGCTGCTGGCAAAGGTCATAGATATTCAAAAACTATACCAAAGCAATATACAGTATTTGATAATGAATTAATAATAAATTACTCTATTAAAATACTTTCTGAAATAAACTCAATAAAAAAGATAATTTTAGTAATTAACAAGCCTCAGTTTATAAAATTTAAAGATCAGGTTTATAAAAATAAAAAAGTTAAAATAATTCAGGGTGGCAAGGAAAGGAAGGATTCAGTATTTCTTGCTCTTTCAAAATTAAAAAGAACTAATTGTAATAAAGTTTTAATACATGATGCTGCAAGACCATTTTTAAAAAAGAAATTAGTAAACAAAATTATTAAGCTTTCTAAAAAAAATGAAGCTGTAATTCCTTATATAACAAATACTGATACAATAGTTTTTAAAGATAAAATTCTAGACAGAAAAAAAGTTTTTTCGATTCAAACCCCACAATGTTTTTCTTTTAAAAAAATATTTTCTTTACATAAAGAATATAAAGGCAAAAAATTTACTGACGAATCTTCTTTATTTTTTTATAAAAACTTAACTGTTAAAAAAATACTAGGCGACATTAATAATGTTAAAATTACTCTTAAGAATGATTTAAATAATAATAAAAAAAATTCATACGGAATTGGCTATGATATTCATAAATTGGAAAAAAATTATAAATTATACTTAGGGGGAATACATATACCCTATTCAATGGGTACAGTAGGTCATTCTGATGGGGATCCTGTAATTCATGCCTTAGTAGATTCTCTCTTAGGGTCTAAAAAATTAGGTGATATAGGAACTTTCTTTCCAAATAATAAAAAATTTAAAAATAAAAGATCAACATTTTTTTTGAAAAAAATTATTAATCTTCTTGAAACTAAGAATATTAAAATTAATAATATTGATATTAACATTATTGCTCAACAACCAAATCTTAAAAAATATAAAAAAATTATATCTAATAATCTTTCTAAAATTTGTAACATTAGTGAAAAACAAATAAGCGTAAAAGGCAAGACAACTGATAGACTTGGAAATATTGGAAAAAATAAAGCAATCGCATGCGAGGTAATAACATCTGTATCAAATAATTAATTTTAATAAAAAAATTTTTACTTTGTTTGGAATTGGTTATTTACCTATTCCAGGAACAATGGCGTCGCTTATTACTGTAATTATTTATTATTTATTTTATAATTATCTTAATATTTTTTTTTTTATATTTTTTCTTATTCTTATTTTATTTTATTCATTCTACTTTTTAAATAAAACAATAAAGAAATCTTTTCCATCATCTGATCCAAAAGAAATTGTAATTGATGAATTTATCGGACAATCAATACCCCTGCTTATATGTGAAAATAATTTTTTTTTGATAATACTATCTTTTTTATTATTTAGACTTTTTGATATCACCAAACCATGGCCAGCAAGTTATTTTGACTTTAAAATAAAAAATGCAACTGGAGTAATA
>Ga0208942_1000863_pt1 | contig 11557 bp, 7 predicted proteins | sample GreLakmeSU08MSRF_FD_187704 | JGI IMG/M metagenome (GOLD analysis project Ga0208942, IMG submission 187704) | Freshwater lentic microbial communities from great Laurentian Lakes, MI, USA - Great Lakes metaG SU08MSRF (SPAdes) | ecosystem: Environmental > Aquatic > Freshwater > Lake | place: Great...
AAAAATCTACGGCATGCGTGACGAGGAAAAGATAATCTTCGTAATCCTCAATTTTAGGTAAACTGCTCGGGGTCACGCAGTCTTCGATGGCGAGGGGGTGAAATTGAAACACGCCTTCGAGAATCGTTTTAATTTCTTCATCGGTGGGATTATCGAGATCGACCCATAAAATGAGTCCTTTGTCGCCGCGCACCAAGCGCAAGGCCTCGAGCTCGAGGTCGCGGCCAATCAATTTGCCGTCACTAAATACGAAGGAATAAATCATAGCTACAGACTCAGATTGGCTCGGGCCGAGGCTGAGGCAAGCCCAGGGTGATGTAACCGTCGGGCGATTTCGCTGGCTTAGTCCGCCTGGTCAAGCGGCCCCAAGATTTTATTTTCCAGCTCCTGCACGGTGGCGATAAAGGCGGCGGGCGTGGTGGCGGCAAAGAGGGCTTCGCGATGGGGCGCATCTTTGACGAGGCGGCAGAGTGAGCCCACGAGCATGAGATAGTCGCCCGGATTTGATTTAGGGGTGCCGAGGATAAACAGCAGCCGCACATTCTGGTTACTGTTTTCAAAGTGCACGCCGGCGGTGCTGCGGCCGACGGCGATAACGATCTGCTTGACGTGTTCGGTGCGGGCGTGGGGGATGGCGATTTCATTACCGAGGCAGGTGGTGTCGAGACGCTCGCGCGCCAGCAGCTCCTGGTAGAAGCTGGAGAAATTTGCCACATCGGGATGCGGTTCTAAGAGGGCGGCGATTTCATGGAGCGCGGCCGTTCGTTTGGTGCTCTGGACATCGAGCAAGATGCGGGTGGGATCGAGTAAACTGGAGAGGCGAACAGGCATCAGAATAGCGTTAAGGAATTCCGCGGACCATTGCTTGGCAAGGCCGGAGTGTAAAATTTTGGCCACAAAAAAGCGCGCGGGCGGGCGCGCTTTTTGGGCGGAGTAGCGGATTTTACGGCGCCGCGGGCGGCAGTTCGCCGGGCGGCTCGCTGGCCGCGACAGCATTGGCCGCTTGCTCCTCGTCGGTCTCGACGATGCGGGCGATGCTCAGAAGTTTATCGCCGTCGGCGAGGGTGACGAGGCGGACGCCCTTGCCGCCACGATTCACTTCGCGGATCGTGTTGACCGGACAGCGGACGCTTTGCCCCTTGGCGGTGAGCAGCATAATTTCATCGGTATCTTTAATGCTCAACGCTCCGGCGAGTTTGATCGACCCATCCTCCGGTAGGTCGATCGCCCAGACCCCGGTGCCGCCGCGATTAATGAGGCGATAATCCTCAAAGCGCGTGCGCACGCCGAGACCGGCTTCGCTGGCGACAAGGAATTTGGCGGAATGGTCGACCACTTCGATGACATCGAGGTAGTCACTGTCGAGTTTGAAGCGCATGCCAGTGACGCCCCCCGTGGCTCGGCCGGTCGCGCGGAAGAGTTCTTCATTGGTTTCTGCATCCCGTTCGCGGAAGCGAACAGCGAGCCCTTCGTGGGAGACGAGGATCAACTCGTTTTCACCGGTGGTGAGTACGGTGCCGATAACGGTGTCGCCTTGCGCTAAATTAATCCCGATCAGGCCGCCTTCGCGGGTGCAGTTAGCGTAATCAGCAAGGGAGCTCTTTTTGATAACCCCGCTCTTAGTGGCCATCACGAGGTAGCGATCCTCCGCGAAATCCTTCACGCAAACCATCGCCGCGATCTTTTCGCCCTCGGCCAGACGCAGGAAGCTGGAGATGGATTTGCCTTTGGCGGTGCGGGTGCCCTCGGGGGTATCATAAACCTTTTTCGCATGGCATTGGCCGATGCTAGTCAGGAAAAGGATATAGTCGTGGGTGCTGGCGGTAAAAAGATGTTCGGCAAAATCTTCCTCGTAGGTTTCGGCGCCGATAACACCCTTGCCGCCGCGCTTCTGGGAGCGATATTCAGCGACGGGGGTGCGTTTAATAAAACCAAGGTGCGAAACGGTGATGACGCAGCCCTCGTTGGGGATGACGTCTTCCATGCGCAGTTCACCGGCATCATCGATAATTTGAGTGCGGCGCGGAGAGGCGTATTTATCGCGCAGCTCGAGTAATTCTTTTTTGATTAAAGCGAGCAAGCGGGCCTCGGAGCCGAGGATGCCGCGAAGTTCCTCGATCAGTTTCATCAACTCGAGATATTCTGCCTCAATCTTGCCGCGCTCGAGACCCGTGAGTTGGTAGAGGCGCAACTCAAGGATGGCGTTGGTCTGGCGTTCGGAGAGGGGGTACTTTGCCATCAAGCGCACTTTCGCATCGTCGCGATTGGTGGAGGCGCGGATAATTTTTACAAAATCGTCAAGGTTATCGAGGGCGATGATGTAGCCTTCGAGGATATGAGCGCGGTCCTCGGCTTGGCGCAGGCGAAACTGGGTGCGGCGCGTGATAACATCCCGGCGATGGTCGATGTAGCACTCGATGAGCTCCTTGATGTTCATCTGTTTCGGCCGCTTCTTGTCGAGGGCGAGCAAGATAACGCCGAAGGAAGATTCGAGAGAGGTCTTCTGGTAAAGCTGATTGATCACAATCTGGGCCTGCTCGCCCCGCTTGAGTTCAATTACGATGCGCGTGTTTTCATCCGATTCATCGCGAAGATCGCGAATGCCATCGATTTCCTTATCGCGCACGAGATCGGCGATCCGCAGCACGAGGGTCGCGCGGTTTACGTTATAAGGAATTTCCGTGATAACGATTTGCTCCATCCCGCCCTTCATCTCTTCGGTGTGGGCTTTACCGCGGGTGCGGACAATGCCACGACCGGTAGTCAGGTAGGATTTGATCCCTTCGCGGCCGTTGATGAAACCCCCAGTCGGAAAATCCGGGCCGGGAATATAGCGAATGAGGTCGATCACCGAAATGCTGGGCTGATCAATGACGGCGCAGGTCGCATCGATGATTTCGCCGAGATTATGCGGCGGAATATTGGTGGTCATGCCGACGGCGATGCCCGTCGAGCCATTCATCAATAAATTAGGCAGAGCCGCGGGCAGCACGGTCGGTTCCGTGGTGGACTCTTTATAATTAGGCGCGAAATCGACGGTGTCTTCCTCGATGTCTTTCAGGAGTTCCTCGGCAATCGCGTTGAGGCGAGCTTCGGTGTAGCGGTAAGCCGCTGGCGGATCACCATCGACCGAGCCAAAGTTGCCTTGGGGGTCGATCAGCGCATAACGCATCACCCAAGGTTGGGCTAGACGCACGAGCGTGTCGTAAACGGAGGAATCTCCGTGGGGATGGTAATTCTTGAGCACTTCTCCCACGACGCCGGCGCACTTATCAAATGGCCGATTGTGCACGAGGCCTTCCCGCAACATCGCGTACAGAATACGCCGCTGCACCGGTTTGAGGCCATCACGAGCATCGGGCAGGGCGCGCGAGACGATGACCGACATCGAGTACTCGATGTAAGCCGTCTGCATGATGTCGGTAATGTTAGCGGAGGAGAGTTTTTCGTTAGCGGTATACACAGGGAAAAGTGAGGGGTGATGGGTAAGTGACGGGTTTCGGTCGCTGGGCTAAACCGATAGCCTATGACCTCTCGCCCGGGACCATTTTAGACGTCCAGGAATTGCACGTTGAGCGCATTGTCCTCGATGAACTGGCGGCGCGGGGGAACTTCATCACCCATCAACAAGGTGAACAGCGCATCGGCCTTGGCGGCATCGTTGATGCTCACTTTTAGCAGGCGGCGCTTCTCGGGATCCATGGTGGTTTCGTAGAGTTGCTTCGGATTCATTTCCCCGAGGCCTTTGTAACGTTGAATCGAGAGACCTTTGCGGCCGTTGGCGCGAATTTGGGCGACGATATCGAGTGAGGAGGAAAGATTGGTTTTGTTCTCAGTTTTTTGACCGGCATTTTCGGTCATGGTATACCGCGGTTCGGCGGCCGGCGCGAAAGAGACGGTCTCAAGACCAGCTTGCTCGATCGCTTTCAGGAGCTTCGTCATTTCATTGGATTCAAAAATCTCGTGAATGGTCACGCGGCGCTGCGGTTGCCCTTCGCGCGCGGTGCTGGCCTCGGCCAGATCGGCATTCATGCCAAATTCGATGCTGAAGGCGGCGCGCGCTTTGTCATCAGAAAGAAACCGGTGCGACTCTTTGTTGCCTTCGCGGATGCGTGCAATGTAGCGGGGCAATTCATGAGAACCTAGGCTGCGTTGGTCGAGATACTCGGCCAGCGTGGCGCCGTAGCGGGTGATGCCGGCGCCGAGTTTATCGAGGGTGGAGAGAAGCTCCACAAATTGATCGATAGCGGCAGGGGCAAAAATATGACCGTCGCGGGTGCGGGCGAGAATGATGTCTTCGGAGCCAAGCTCGAGGAGGATGCGATTGAGTTGCTCGTCGTTGTCGACGTATTGCTCGCGCTTCTTGCGCTTGATTTTGTAGAGCGGCGGTTGGGCGATGTAGACGTAGCCGCGATCGACCAGTCCGCGCATCTGGCGGTAAAGAAAGGTGAGCAGCAAAGTCCTGATATGTGAGCCGTCGACATCGGCATCGGTCATAATGATGACCTTATGGTACCGCGCCTTATCGACATTGAAGGCGTGTTCATCCTCGCCCGTGCCGATCCCGGTGCCGATCGCGGTGATGAGGGTTCGAATTTCCTCATTATTGAGTACTTTATCGAGTTGGGCTTTCTCTGAGTTGATTAGCTTACCGCGGAGAGGGAGGATGGCTTGAAAGAGTCGATCACGGCCTTGTTTGGCCGAGCCACCAGCGGAGTCGCCCTCGACGATATAGAGTTCGGTGAGGGCGGGATCGCGCTCAGAGCAATCAGCCAATTTGCCGGGGAGGCCGCCGCTGGAAAGGGCGCCCTTGCGAATGGTTTCACGAGCCTTGCGGGCCGCCTCCCGCGCCCGCGCGGCCGTGAGGGATTTCTCCACGATGCGCTTGGCAATAGTCGGGTTGGCGTCGAAGAAGAACATGAGCCCCTCGTAGGAGACAGAACTCACGATGCCCTCGACCTCGGGGGACAGCAGCTTGACCTTGGTTTGTGATTCAAACTTAGGATCGCTGTGCTTAATCGAGATTACCGCCGCGAGGCCCTCGCGCACGTCGTCGCCGGTGATCTGCGGATCTTTGTCCTTGAGTAGATTGTTGGCCTTCGAGTGCTGATTGATCGCCCGAGTGAGGGCACCGCGAAAGCCGGAGAGATGCGTGCCCCCGTCGGGATTATGAATGGTGTTCGTGTAGCAGAGCACGAGGTCGTTATAGCTGTCGTTGTATTGCAGCACGACTTCGACGTGAATTTCGACGGCCTTATCGTCGAGGGTGCTGCTCGTTTCCTTGACGATGCGAATCGGTTTCGGGTGCAGCGCGACTTTGCCCGTGTTGATCTGCTTAACAAATTCCTCGACCCCGTCTTTGTAGAAATAAGTTTCCTTCTTCGGCACGGTGGGGCGTTCGTCGGTGAAGACAATTTCCAGACCGGAATTCAGGAAGGCTAATTCGCGCAGGCGCTGGGCGATGCGGTCGAATTGAAAGACCGTTGTTTCGCGAAAAATCTCGGCGTCTGGTTTGAAGGTAATATAGGTGCCGGTGCTGGTGGCCTTTCCGATCACTTCTAGTGGCTGCACAGTTTTGCCCCGCGCAAATTTCATGTGGTGCACGTGGCCACCGCGCGAGACTTCGACCTCGAACCATTCGGAGACGGCGTTCACGCATTTCGCACCCACGCCGTGGGTGCCGCCGGAGAATTTATAGCCACCCTGACCATATTTACCGCCGGAGTGTAGGGTGGTGAGCACCATTTCAACGCCCGGAATTTTATACTGCGGATGAATATCAACCGGAATGCCGCGGCCGTTGTCGCGAATGCTGATGGAGCCATCCACGTGAATGGCGACTTCGATTCGCGTGCAGAAATTAGCGAGATGTTCGTCGACTGAATTGTCCAGCACCTCCGAAACACAGTGGTGCAACGCGCGCTCGTCGGTGCCGCCAATGTACATGCCCGGCTTTTTTCGAACGGCCTCGAGGCCCTCTAATTTGCCGAGCTTGGAAGCATCATAGGCATCGGCACCTGCTTGATTTTTGGCTTGGCGGAGGGCTTCTTCAGAGTTGGACATTAAAGATGATAAAGTTACGTAAAAACATCACGCAAGCCGTGCTACACGACAACGTTTTTCTATGCAAAAATCAGGGTATTTTGATGGCAAATAACGATATTTTAACTCATTGGAGTGCAGTGATTAAAAACATGATCAAAATAGGTCATTTTTCAGTGCTCTGGGTCGGTCAATTTTTCATCGAATAAAGAGTGCCTTTGGTGCGGGGTTTTTATTTTGTCACGGCGTCGGGACAGATTCATTTGACCGGACCGAGCGCCCCCGCACAGTGACCACAACATGGCCGTATTTAGTCTGGAAAAATTGTTGGTGCTCCAGGAACGCGACAGCCAGCGATTGGCTTTCGAGCAACAGCTCAACGGGGTCCCGCGCGAGATCACGGCGGTGGAGTCCAAAATTGCGGCTGAGCGAACTGCCATTGAGGCCGCTAAGGCTGAGTGGCACGGGCTAGAGTCAAAAAAGAAGCTGCTCGAAATTGAAATCAAGATTGCCGAGGAAAAGATCGCCAAATATAAGACGCAGCAAAGTCAGGTGAGGAAAAATGATGAGTATCAGGCTTTGACGCACGAAATTGAGACCACCGAACAAAGTATCGGTGGGTTAGAAGAGCAGGAAATTGGGGTGATGCTGCTCAGTGATGAGGCCAAGCAACGATTCGCGGCGGCGGAGACTGAGTTGAAGCAAAATATTTCCGGCCATGAGGGGAGGATCCGCACGCTACAAGAGCGCGCGAAACAATTGTTGGTCGATGTCCAATCAGCCCAAGTGGCGGTGGACGCCGCGCGGCCGCTTGTGCCTGAGCCCAGCTTGAGAATCTATGACCGGGTCGCCCGTAAGCCCGGTCACCCCGTCTGCGTAACGGTAAATGGCGACCGCTGCGGCGGTTGTCATCTTAAGGTGCCGACCCATATCGTGGTCCAAGCGCGCGCAGGACTGGAAATTACCACTTGCGACCAATGCGGGCGTATAGTGTATTGGCAGTCTTAGTTTTGGGGCCAGGTCTTCGCTCCGAAGTTCTTTGATCCCAAGGCGCGGGTAATGCCGCGCCCGCTAAAGATAGTTCGGAGAGGAAAGTCCGGACACCACAGGGCAGGATTCCCCGCGAAAGAGGGGGCGCGGCGCTTCAAGGCGTCGTGACGGATAGTGTCACAGAGAATATACCGCCTGAGGCGATGCACCGCAAGGTGAGGCGCTGCAGGTAAGGGTGAAAAGGTGGGGTAAGAGCCCACCGCGCCGAAAGTAATGACGGCGGCACGAAAAACCCAATCCGGTGCAAGACTAAATAGGGGACTCGGTGGCCCGTCGAATAGTCCCGGGTTAGTCGCACCCCAGCGTGTTTGGCGCAAGCCAAGCAACGGTGGGGCAGGTCACTTTCGGGTGGCCTGAGAGAAATGAAGATCACGCCGCATTAATACCGCGGCGGACAGAATTCGGCTTATCGGCCCCAAAACTAAGTTCTTTTGAGTAACGCGCCACCCCTGCCCAGGTGGCGCGTTTTGCTGATAGCCCAGTCGCGGGTGGCAGCGGGGGAAGAATTCTCCCTTGACTCACTGGCCTGCCTCTGAGTTTTAGCCCCTTCCAACCTATTTAAGACCTATGGCCAACACTAATTCCGCGATCAAAGCCGCCCGCAAATCCATCCGCAACGCGGCCCGTAACCAAGCCACCAAGACTCGGCTCAAGACCCTCGCTAAAGCCGTCCAGAAGGCGGCCGCCGGCACTGATGCCGAGGTAACCCGGACGACCGCCATTGCCTACTGCTCCGCGCTCGACCGAGCCGTCAAGGCCGACGTCATTCATCGAAACTCAGCTTCCAATCATAAGGCGCAATGCGCTAAGTATATTTTTGTCGCCAAAAAGTAAGCCGACTTCATCGAATTACTCTGCCCCGTGCGCCTAACCGCCACGGGGTTTTTTGTGCCGAGCAGGCGACGGGGCCGAAAATTGCGAAAACAAGTTGAGCCCGGCGTGATATTTCGTGTTCATCGCGAACACTTGGAATGAAGGCTCGTCTGCATCTTTTGCCCTGGGATCGTCCGTTGCTGGGACAAGCGGTGGCCTGGCTCGCCGCGGACTGGGTGGGTGCTGGGCCGCTTGATCTCGCGCATCTTTTGGTCGTTGTGCCCACCCGGCAGTCGGGGCGCCGGCTCCGGGAGGCTTTGGCGGCGCATGCGGGCGCGCGCGGGCAGGCCGTTTTTTCTCCGCGCGTGGTCTTGCCGGAAACGCTCGCGACACTGAGCGCATCACCTGTCGGGGTGGCGACGCGACTGGCCAGCCAATTGGCTTGGATTCGAGTGTTACGCGGAGTGCCGCTCGCAGAATTCCGCGCCGTATTTCCGATCGATCCTCCGGTGCGTGATTTTGCTTGGGCGCGCCGCTTGGCCGACCAGCTATTGCATCTGCAGTCGACGCTCGCTGAAGTTGGTTTGCCGATTGGCGGGGTTGCGTCGCAGGCGGGCCCGGATTTTCCTGAGGCAGAACGCTGGCGGCAATTAGCAGATTTGGAGCAGCAGTATGCGGCGGTGCTGGCTGCCCAGCAATTACGGGATGCGCAGGCCGCCAAATTAGATTGCGCGCTTCAGCCAATTTTACCCCCTGGGATTAAGAAAATTATTATGCTCGGAACGCCTGACCCGCTACCACTGGCGAGTCGCATGCTTACTTTATTGGCCGCACAATTGCCGGTTGAAATTGGAGTGTTTGGTCCCGCGGATGAGTCAGTAACGGCGCTTTTTGATGAATGGGGCCGGCCGCGGGTCGAGGTTTGGACCCAGCGGGAGCTGGGCGGGGCTGATTTTGAACAGCGGGTGCGACTCTGCCTAGATCCCGCCGCCCAAGCCGGCCAGCTCGTGGCGCTGGCGCAGCGTTATGTGATCTCTGACGGGGGGCTCGCTCTGGGCATCGCCGATGCGGAGATTTTAGCACCGCTGGCGCATGGTCTCAGCTGTGCCGGCGTGGCGGCGTTCAATCCCGAGGGTCGCCCGCGCCGGCAAGATGGCCTCTATGCGTTATTGAGCCTCTTGGCGGAATTCGCGCGCAGTGATACCTGCGCGACGAGCGCCGCACTGCTGCGTTGCCCCGCGCTGCTCGATTGGCTGGCGGCCCAGAGCGGGGCAGGTTTCTCCGGCGCCACCTTACTGCGCGAATGGGATGCCCTCCAAGCTGAGCATTTGCCCCCGACGCTCGCCGCCGCGCGGAGCTATGCGAAAAAATCTTCGCTGGCCGCGGAGGCGTTAGCGCAGCTGGCCGGATTGCAGCGCGAGTTGCAACAAGGAGTGTTTCCGCAAAATTGCCTGCAGTTATTAGAAAAATTATTTGCGGTCCGTGCCGTTCAATCCGCTGAACCGCTAGTAGCGTCGGCCGCGGCGTGGGTGGAAGTGGCTGAGGAAGTTGCCGGCGCCTTGAGAATTTTTCCTGATTTAACGCCCGCGGAGAGCTGGGAATTTGCTTTGGCCCACTTCGCGGAAAGCGTGGGCTTTACTGACAAATTAGCCGGCGCTCTCGAATTAAACGGCTGGCTTGAATTATTGTGGGAGGATGCCCCGCATTTGGTCGTCGCCGGGCTTAACGATGGTCGCGTCCCTGATGTTGTTCCTGGCGATGCTTTTTTGCCGGAAGCCTTGCGCGAGCGGCTGGGGTTAAAAACTAATGGGCGCCGTTTCGCGCGGGATGCTTATCTATTGGCCGCCTTGGGGGCTGCGCGCGCCCCGGCCGGACGATTGGAAATCTTGCTGGGCAAAGTTTCGTTGGCCGGGGATCCGTTGCGGCCGTCGCGGCTCTTGCTGCGCTGCGCGGATGCTGACCTCCCGGCGCGCATAGAATTTCTTTTTGATAAAGTGGTGGCGACGCAGGCGAGTTTACCGTGGACGCGCGCTTGGCCATTGCAGCCGACGGTGGCGCCGCCGCTGAAAAAAATATCTGTCACCGCTTTCCGCGATTACCTCCAGTGTCCGTTTCGTTTTTATTTACGACGGGTGCGCCGGATGGCGGCCTTGGATCTGGAAAAGGCTGAACTTGATGCCCGTGATTTTGGCAACCTCCTGCATGAAGCCCTCCGCGTGTGGGGTGATGATGAAAAATTGCGTACCTGCGGGGAAGAAGCAGTTCTGCGTGAAGCGCTGCTCGCGACTTTAGAAGGGAAAATTCGCGTTCATTATGGTCGTGAATTGACGCTCCCTTTGGTGATTCAATTTGAGTCGGCTCGTCAGCGTTTGCGTCAGGCGGCCGCAGTGCAGGCGGCGGAGTTTGCCGCCGGCTGGCGAATTGAGGCAGTCGAGCAGCCCTTTAATTTGTCGCTTAGTGGACTCATGGTCGGAGGGAAAATCGACCGCCTTGACCGGCATATCGACGGCCGCGTGCGGGTCTTGGACTACAAGACCTCCGACACTCCCCTTACCCCTGCACAGGCGCATTGGGGGCCGGTGAACGCGACGAGTCCGCAGTGGGCCCGCCTTAGTATTAACGGTAAAGAGCGGGCGTGGCTCGATCTGCAACTGCCGCTCTATCGGTTAAATTTGGCGCCAGCCTTTGGGCCAGCCGTGGCCTGTGGCTATTTTAATTTACCTAAAGGGGTTGGCGCCACGGCGATTAGTGCCTGGACGGATTATACGCCGGATGTACAGCGGTCGGCCGAGGCCTGCGCCATGCACCTTGTGGCCGCCGTGGCGGCTGGGCAATTTTGGCCGCCGGCAGAATTAAAAGCAGGGGCGGATCGTGATTGGGGTACCCTATTTCATCATGGAACGGCCGCGAGTGTCGCCGCGGATGCGTTAGCGGGAGGGGGGCGATGAAGACCCCCGGTCATGTTATGATTCTTGCCTCGGCGGGCTCGGGGAAAACTTATGCACTCACCAATCGATTTGTGCAGCTCTTAGCCAACGGCGCCGCTCCGGAGCGCATCGTGGCGCTGACTTTTACCCGCAAGGCGGCGGGAGAATTTTTTGATGAAATCCTCCGGAAGCTCGCGCAGGCCGCTGCTGATGAAGCGACGGCGCGCAGATTGGCCATCGCCATCGAGGCGCCGAGCTTAGGCTCGGCTGATTTTCGGCGGATGCTGCGGTCGGTGGTGGAGGCGATGCCGCGGTTAAATTTAGGGACCCTCGACGGATTTTTTGCCCGCATTGTGCGATCGTTCCCTCTGGAATTGGGTTTGGGGGGGGATTTCACTCTGCTGCAAGCTTCAGCTGTTCGCCGTGAGCAGCGGCGCGTGCAGCAGCAATTATTCGCGGCGAACGGCGCGCTCAGTGCGGCCCAGCGGGCATTTATCGAGGCTTATAAACGCGCTACTTTTGGGGCGGACGAAAAGCAGCTGACGCGTCAGCTCGATGGTTGGTTGCAGCAATACGCCGAGGTGTTTCTCGAAGTTCCTGTCGCGGCTCAGTGGGGCGGGGTGGCGCAAATTTGGCCTCAAGGCTCGGAATGGTTAGCGCCGCTCGGCGAGCAAGGAGCGGTCGCGAGCCAGTTGCGCGCCGTCTTGCCGTGGTCTGCGCTTGAA
>Ga0208942_1000866_pt1 | contig 11530 bp, 10 predicted proteins | sample GreLakmeSU08MSRF_FD_187704 | JGI IMG/M metagenome (GOLD analysis project Ga0208942, IMG submission 187704) | Freshwater lentic microbial communities from great Laurentian Lakes, MI, USA - Great Lakes metaG SU08MSRF (SPAdes) | ecosystem: Environmental > Aquatic > Freshwater > Lake | place: Great...
CAGGCAATCGCAGCCACGGCAGGCGGTGCTGCCGCGTCAACGATTGCGTCCGCCGCCGTCGCGTAGAGGCCTTCGCGTTGATGCTGCAGATCGGAGAAGCGGTGGTGGTTGACGGCGAGCGGTCGATTCTTCGCGCCACCGTCTGCTTCGACGCGTGCCCACAGCACCTCGGAGGGCGCGTCGAGCCACAGCACGCGTGCGTGCTCGGCCAGCAGTCGCCGCGTGCCCGGTCGGGTGAGTGCGCCGCCACCCGGCGCGATCACGCCGGCTGCACCGCTCGTGATCAGCTCGCTGAGGACGGACTCTTCAAGCTCGCGAAAGGCCTCTTCACCCTCGGCGAAAAGGTCGGGAATCGAGCGCGCTGAGCGCCGTTCGATCTCGCGATCGACGTCGATAAAGTCAGCGCCCTTGAGCGCAGCTAGTTCGGTCCCGACCGTCGTCTTGCCCGCGCCCATGAAGCCGACAAGGACGTCGGGGCGCGCGCTCACGGGGCCGCCGGCGACCAGGGGATGCGCGACAGGTAATGCTGGTGGGCGGCCACGAGATCGCCGATCGCGTCGCCACCAAACTTCTCTTTGGCGGCCCGCGCCAGTTCGAAGGCGATGACGGCCTCCGCGACCACTGCAGCAGCCCAGATCGCCGTCGTATCCGACCGCTCGACCAATGCTTCGGCTGGCTCGTGCGTATCGAGCGTCGCGGTCTTGAGTGGCTTCATCAACGTCGGCAGCGGCTTCATTGCGATGCGCACGATGACGGGCTCACCATTCGTCATACCACCCTCAAGCCCACCGGCTCGATTGGTCTCGCGGCGATAGCCATTGTCGTAGTGCAATTCGTCGTGGACCTTGCTGCCTCGCAAGGTCGCGTTCTCCCAGCCCTCACCAATCTCGACGGCCTTCATGGCCTGGATCGAGAGGGCAGCGCCCGCAATGCGAGCATCGAGCCGAAGCTCTTCGGAGGCGTACGAGCCGAGCCCTGGGGGGCAGCCAAAGGCGCGCACTTCGATAATCCCGCCGAGCGTGTCCTGATCCTTCTTGGCCTGCTCGATCTCGGCCACCATCTTGGCGTCGGTGTCCGCATCGATGCAGCCGACTTGGCGATCGCTGAGGACGTCGAAATCTTTGGCGGTCAGTGCCGCGTTGGGCGCCGTCGCGACAGAGCCCACGCGCACCACATGACCGTGGACGCTAATCCCGATCGCGTCGAGCAGGTCTTTGCACATCGCGCCGACGGCCACGCGCGCAGACGTCTCGCGGGCCGAGGCGCGCTCGAGCACGTCACGCACATCGGGGAGCTCGTACTTCATGACGCCCGACAGGTCGGCGTGGCCAGGGCGCGGCACAACGACGGTGCGTGTGCGGCGGGCCGCAACCTCGGCGAGTTCCTCTTCCGTCACGGCCCAAGCGCTTTGGGCTGCTCCCCAGTTGGCGTGATCTCGGTTCTCGACGATCAGGCTGACGGGACCACCGATCGTGCGACCGTGTCGCATACCACCAAGAATTGTGGCCTCATCCGTTTCGATCGACTGGCGCGGCGAACGTCCATAGCCGGCCTGGCGACGAGCCAGATCGCGCTGCAGGCGGTCACGGTCGACGTGGATGCCCGCGGGCAGGCCACTGAGGATCGCAACGATGCCGGGACCATGCGACTGGCCAGAGGTGACGAAGGAGAGCGTCATTTGTTCCCACAGGGTATCGCGGCAGGCGGCCTTCGGTTCCGCTTGCGAACGTGCGCGCATCGGTGCGTGGTCAGATTTGACGAATTGATTAGGTTGCCCTAATGTGGCTCCGAGCGTCCCCTTAGGGCGCCCTTAGGTAGATCCTTTTTAGTCAGAAACGGAACGATTACGCCATGACCCGACGACACCTCCCCTTGCTGATCGCGCTCTTCAGCCTCACCGCGCTGATTGTCGGCGCCTGCGGCGGGTCAAACGAAAACAGCAAACTCGTCGTCTACTCTGGACGCGAACAAGAGCTCGTCGAGCCTCTCTACGCGCAGTTTACGAAGGACACAGGCATCGAGCTTGACGTTCGGTGGGGCGAATCGCCCGAACTGGCCGCCACCATTCGCGAAGAGGGCGACGCCTCCCCCGCCGACGTTTTCTACGCCCAAGATGCTGGCTCGATTGGGATCATTGATCCCCAGCTAGCCACGCTCCCACAAGCAGATCTCGAGCTCGTCCCTGCCCGCTACCGCGACACCGCCGGTCGGTGGGTCGGCGTGACCGGACGAGTTCGCGTGCTTACCTACAACACCGACCGCGTCCAAGGCGACGCGCTGCCAGCCTCCGTACTCGACCTCGCCAGCCCGGACTGGAAGCTCGGAGACGTCGGAGTCGCACCGACCAACGCCTCGTTCGTGGGCTTCGTCAGCGCCCTGCGCGAGACGATCGGCGACGAGCAGACGCAGGCATTTCTTGATGGTCTCGCCCAGCACGCCAAGACGTTTCAGAAAAACGGCCAGATCGTCGATGCCGTCGCCACCGGCGAAATCGATACCGGTCTCGTCAACCACTACTACCTGTACGAGAAGCTCGGTAGCGACCCGAACGCTCCGCTCGGGAACCACTACTTCGACCCAACCGACCCCGGCTCGCTCGTCAACGTCTCGGCCGTCGGCATCCTCTCAACGAGCAAGCACAAGCAGGACGCAGAGACGTTCGTGAACTGGCTGCTCACCGAGGGCCAGGTCTTCTTCGCCAACGACGCGGCAGAGCGCGAGTATCCACTCAATAGCGCTCAACCGGGTCTCGAGCGCTCCGCCGAACTGCCACCGCTCGCAGAGCACCTTGGTCCCGATGTTGATCTCGCCAAGCTCGCCGACGACCTCGAAAACACGATCGCAATGATTCGCAAGGCTGGGCTCGTCAACTGAGCCAATCGCCCGCAGGCGCAGGCCGCCGGAAGTTGCTGCTGCTTGCAGCACTTCCGGCGCTGCTCATTGCGATCGCTCCGATCGTGTACCTCGTCGCGCGCGCGACTGCGGGTGGCGGTCTGCAATCACTTGAGGTCAGCACGATTGGTCCCGCCACCATTCGCACCTTTGTGCTGGCCATCCTCGTCGCCGTCGGCGCTGTTGGTATTGGCGTCCCACTCGCGGTGCTGACAATCCGAACGGACCTTCCGCTGCGTCGAGTAGCCCTCGTTTTGGGTGCACTCCCGCTGGTGATTCCCAGCTATGTCGGCGCACTCGCGCTGCTCGGCGCACTTGGACCACGCGGACTGCTCGCCCAGGCCCTCGAACCGCTCGGCGTGTTTCGCCTCCCCACCATCGACGGCCTGCTCGGCTCGACAATCGTGCTCGTGCTGTTTACCTATCCCTACGTCTTGCTGTTGACAGCGGCGGCGCTCCGCCGCGTCGACCCGGCGCTCGAACAGGCAGCTCGCGGCATGGGGCGTGGGTCGCTCGACACGTTCGTACGCGTCACGCTCCCCCAAATCCGCTCGGCCGTGATCGCCGGCGCGCTGCTCGCCGCCCTCTACGCCATGAGCGACTTCGGTGTTGTCAGCCTGCTGCGTTGCACGACCCTCACCCGCGAGGCCTTCCTACGCTACGACGCGCTCTACGATCCGGCCGGTGCCGCCGCCGTCGGGCTGGTCTTGGCAGCGCTTGCCCTGTTGATGGTCGGCGCAGAGCAGTGGACCGTTCGCGGCTCGACGATTGCTGCTCGACGTCGTGTGCGCGCACGCGACGCGACCACTCCCCTCGAACTCGGACGGACTGCCCGGCTGGGCGCGAGCGCCTTCGTCATCATGATCATCAGCCTGGCGCTGATTCTCCCGCTCGCGATTCTGATCTGGTGGGCGCTCACGTTGATCGGCGACGCGAGCCTGCTCACTCAACTCGTGGACGCGCTGCCCGCTGCCGCCAACGCAATCGGCGTCTCCACCGCTGCAGCAATCGTCTGCCTCGTCTTAGCTCTGCCGGTCGCAGCGCTCGTCACGCGCTCTTCGGGAAGGCTGCCGCGCTGGATCGAGAGCGTCTCCTACGTTGGCTACGCGCTACCAGGGATCGTGGTTGGCCTCGGCCTCGTGTTCTTTGCAATTCGCACCGCACCGTTTCTGTATCAGACAGTCGCGCTGGTCGTCCTCGCCTACGTCGTCCGTCTCTTACCCCAGGCGATCAGCGGTGCACGAAGTGGCTGGGAGCGCGTCGATCCCCGCTTCGAACAGGCCGCGCGCGGCATGGGTCGCTCGGCATCCGGGACGCTCTTTCGGGTGACGCTGCCGCTCGCGGCTCCCGGAGTTCTAACCGGGGCGGCACTCGTAGTATTGACAGCGATCAAAGAGTTGCCGGCCACGCTCCTGCTGCGTCCCAACGGGTTCGAGACTCCCGCCACGATCATCTGGCAGAAGACCAACGTCGCCGAGTACTCGTCGGCGGCGATACCGGCGTTGCTGCTGATCGCGATCTCGGCGATCCCCGTCTACTTCCTGCTGATTCGCCCAGAGGCGCGGCCGCACCCCTAGGTGGGAGGCGTGTCCCAGGCAACGGGCACGAGCGCGGCGTGGCCGGGTTGGGGATCGATCCGCACACGATCACCAACGTCCACCATGTCGATGCTTGGACGATGAGCCCAGGTGAGCGAACCGTCGGACAGCCGCAACCCGTAGACGACGTCGTGACCGCGGAAGTCGCGCGATTCGACCACGGCCGACCCGGTTTGGTCTCGCGCCACCCCGACCAGCTCGGGGCGAATAAAGACGCGGACGGGGCCAACGACGCTACCGAGCAGCGCAAACGCGCCGAGCGCAGTGTCCACATGATCGCCGCGACCAACCCCCTCGACGACGTTGGCGCGACCCATAAAATCGGCCACCTCGCTACAGAAGGGCTTGCGGTAGAGCACTTCGGGCTCGTCGACCTGCAGGATCTGTCCTGCGTGCATGACGGCGACACGATCGGAGATCGACAGCGCCTCCTCTTGGTCATGCGTAACGAAAATGCAGGTGAGACCCGTCTCGCGCAGTCGCCCGATGATCTCGGTGCGCACCTCATCGCGCGTCGTCTGATCGAGGCTCGCAAACGGTTCGTCAAGCAACACGAGCTCGGGCTCTTGGGCGAGGGCGCGAGCGAGGGCGACGCGCTGCTGCTGCCCTCCGGACAGTTCGGTTGGTCGACGCTCAGCGAGCTCCTCGACGTCGAGCACTGCGAGCAACTGGCGGCCACGCGCAGCAGCATCTTTGCGCTGGGCCTTTGGCAATGCGAAGCAGACGTTCTCGACGGCTGTCAGATGAGGAAAGAGCGCGTAGTCCTGAAACACCATCGCCACGCGACGATCCTGTGGAGTGACCCACGTATCGCCACTGGCGACGACGCGTCCCTCGATGGTGACGGAGCCCAGATCCGGGCGAATGTGGCCGGCAATCAGGTTGAGCAGCGTCGTCTTGCCACAGCCAGAGGGACCGAGAATGCCAAGGATCTCACCGCTGTAGACCTCAAGCGAGACGCTCTCGAGCGCCACCACGGCGCCAAACCGACGCGTCACCGATTCGAGCTGGAGGCTGAGTGCTCTAGTCACACATCGAAGGGTACCCTAAATATGCCGCTGAGGCCCCGTCTACGGCATGCTGTGACCCATGAGCGCATGGCAAAACGACGGTGGCACCGAATTTACGCCTCGCCTGATCGCAGTCGTCTCGATCGTCGCGATCCTCGCGATTTCGATGGGCTTCGCCTCGGGAATGTACTTCGGCCGCTCCTCGTCCCCGAACCTGCAGACGTTGACCGACCAGGCACGCTCGACTGCCAAGGCAGTCACCGTCGAACTTGCTCCAGCCAAGCCGCTCTACGACAAGGCCGTGCCGGCTGGGACGATCGAGGATGTGACGGCCTATGCCGATGCGCAGGCGCGCATCATCCGGGCTCGCGCCAACCTGACCAACAGCCGCACCTCCCTGACAGCGCTGGCGCCCGGTACGTATGGGCGGACGGTGGCCGCCTTCGACGCGCTGATCTCGGCAGCCGGTAAACCCGTGGCCGCTGCCGCCTTCGCTCGCCTCTTCCAGGCGACCCTCGACGAACTCGCGATCCTCAGCGGCTCCTAGCTGCGCGGTCGCGATCCAAGGCGGACATGACAAGTGCGCACTTGTCATGTCCGCCTTGGATCCACGCTACGCAGCTGATTGCGTTTTGAGGTCCGACGCTAGAAGAGGCGGTTCGACTCGTCGCTTGCCGGGGTGGCAGCGCCACCGTTTCGCCCCGCCCAGATCGTCGCGGCGAAGCTGCGGAGTGCTGCGCTGTCCTCGCCGGCCGTGACGGCGGCGGCGCGCAACTGTGCGATCACGCCACGGAGAATTCGATCGACGGCCTCATCGCCCGCCACGGCTCGTGCTCGTTTGACCGAGGCCCGTTTGCCCGCCACACGCCACGCGGCGTGCTGCGAAGCAGCGTCAACCTCGAACTCAACGTTCCCACCGGGGGCGACTTGGCGAATTGGAGCCATACCGGGGATCGTAGGGCTCTCCAAACCTCTGAGCGCCGCGCCCGCTAGGGGCGCGACGCTCGAGGTGGGAGGATCCGCCTTACGACGGTTGAGACCAGACGGCCCAGTGGGCTCGTCGGGCAACGATAATGAGGGAGGGACCGTTGCTTGTTCTCAAGAGTACGCGCAAAGTGTGGCGATCTTCTCAACAGAAGGTCACGGTTGTGTCACAGTCTCATCGTGCAGTTACAGCAGTGCTGGACCGGCGAACTGGCCGGTCACGGCCACCAGCGCGCCGATCGCCAAGAATGGCACCAGCGGCACCGTCGCGCCGCGACCACGCACCACCAGCACTGGCACGGCAACGAGCGCGGCCAACGCGAAAGCAATGCCAACGGCGAACGGTACCGCCGCGCCAACCGCCACCCCAAACATCGCGACCAGCTTGACATCGCCAAGACCAAAACCGCCGCGCGATACCAGTGCCACGAGCAGTGCCACGCCGCCGACGACAAGCGCCATCACCAGATTGCTCACGAGTGCATCGGGGCGAGCGAGCGCCAGCACTCCAAGCGCACCAATGGTGCCCACGACGACCAACGTGTCGGGCACGACGCGCCAGGCAATATCGATCGCCACGGCCGGCAGCAGCACTGCCAGAAGCACCAGCCCCAGCGCAAGCTCTACCCCACTCGGCGCGAGCAGGCCAAGCGCCGCACCGAGTGCCGCCCCAACCCCCACCAGTAGCACCGGTCGCGTCGCCTGCCGCGTCCAGGCCGGCTGCTCGAGGCGCTCGTCAATCCCGTTTGGCAGCCAGACCACCAGCCAAACCGCCACCACTCCCAACACGGCACCAATCGCTGTCGCGAGTGCGACCACGTACTCAGTCCCCGCGGGCTGCGGCCAGCATGACCTCAAGCGGCGCCGATTCGCCCGTCCAAATCTCCAGTGCCTTCGCACCCTGACGGGCCAGCACCTCAAGACCGTCGACCACAGCACAACCCGCCTCCGCAGCGGCCGTAATCAGTGGCGTCGGTGTCGCGTCGGCCCGATAGGCGAGATCAACGACGACCCGCACATCGAGCAGGCGCGAGGCCGGCAGCGGCATGCCATCTGGATCGACGAGCGCACCAACCGGCGTGCAGTTGACGACGACACCACCAGCCGGATCCGGGAGTTCGGCGACGGCCACGACGTTGCCGCTGCCCGCAAGATCGCGAGCAAGCACCTCCGCTGCCTCGAAGCGACGGGCATGAATCTGGACGACACAACCATCTTGCGCGAGGGCGGCCGCAGCAGCACGCGCAGAGCCGCCGGCGCCAAGCACGAGCACGCTACCCCGATAGGTCTCCTCAATCTCGGAGGCGATCGCGACGGCGATTGCCGGCCCATCGGTCGAATCGCCAATCAATCGGCCATCCTCAGCAAAGATCACCGTGTTGACGGAGCCACTCGCCTGCGCCGTTGGTCGCAGCTCGTCGACCAGTTGGGCGACTGCCTCTTTGTGCGGAACCGTCACGTTGACACCGACAAAGCCGACGGCCTGCAGCCCCCGCAACACGCTCTCGAGGTTGGCGGCCTTGACCGGCAGCGGCACGTACGCCCAGTTGAGCCCAAGCGCGTGCAGTGCCGCATTCTGCATCCGTGGCGAGCGCGAGTGCGCGACGGGATCGCCAATCACGCCGAGTAGTCGAGTGGTGCCGCTAATCACGAGTAAGGATGCTCCTTCTGGTACCGCAGAAAATCTTCGTAGTTATTAGTGAAATAGTGGCGCCCCTTGGCGTCACCTTTGATTGCGTACATGTAGAGATAGTCGACCTTAGCCGGATTTGCAGCCGCCTTGATCGACGCGAGGCCGGGATTACAGATCGGTGTCGGCGGAAGCCCGCGCTTGACCCAGAGGTTGTAGGGGGAGTCGAGCTTGAGATCACTGGCCGTCAAGATGCCCCAGGCGCCCGTGGCGTATTGGATGCCAGATTCCATACCGGTCGGCATGTTGGCCTTGAGCCGGTTGTAGATGATCGCACTCACCTTGCGCCGATCTTCGGGCGCTCGCGCCTCGCGCTCAATCAACGAGGCGATCTTGAGGACGTCGTAGTGCGTCAGTTGGCGGGACTCCGCATAGGAGAAATCAACGGCAGCCACGTTGGCTTCGAACGCGCCGAGTTGATCCTCGACGAGTTGGTCGGCGTCGGCTGGGACACCAACGTCGTAGGTAGCGGGAAACAGGAACCCTTCAAGCGTTGCCGCAGCTTCGCCGGCATCCAGAAACCCCTCGGGAGGACTGTGGTTCGCCAAGGCCTCCTGATACTGCTTCGGCGTAATGCCGACCTTCGCAGCAGCGGCCTTGACATCCCAGATCGCATAGCCCTCGGGGATCACCAGCTGGCTCGCCGACGCCTCCGCTGGCCCGGCGTTGAGCTGGTCGACGATTCGCCGATACAGCTCGTTCGTGCGCAAGGTGTACGTGCCCGGACGGAAGGCCGCCCCAAGCCCATCGGCGACGACCTGCTCAACGAACGCGCCAGCATCGCGGACGACGCCTGCCGCGGCGAGAAGCTCTGCGATCTGCGTCGCGCTCGATCCCTGTGGAATCGTGACCGCGACTGGCGTCCCAGGCGTCGGTGCTGGATCACTCACGAGGCTCGTGATACCCCACCAGGCCACTGCCAGCACGGCGATCACGGCAAGCGTGACCACAGCGAGCGCGAGCAGACGGCGACGATTTACTGGTTGGGGTGGGTATCCAGCCATCCCTGTAGGAGCACAGCAGCGGCGCGATCGTCGAGGCTGCTGGCTCCTCCTTTCGTCTCTGCAATTCGACTCGTAAAGCGCTCGTCCTCAAATTCAACTGGCACTGCGCAGACCGCCCGCAACCGACCGACAAACGCCAGCGTGGCGTTGGCCTGTGCTCCCCGCGTGCCATCGGCCAAGACGGGCAACCCCACCAGCAACAACTCTGGCTGCTCTTCGGCAATCACAGACAACAATTGATCAAGGCCCGCGGGCGTCCCAATGCGTTCAACAAACGTCAGTGGCCGAGCCAGCGCACCCGAGGCATCGCTGATCGCGAGTCCCGTGCGTGCCGAGCCGTAGTCGAGGGCCAAGACCTTCATAGGCGCACCCTAGCCGCCCGCACCGCGCGCAACACGCGCGAACGCGTCATCACCGCGCGCGAACTAGGCCGAGAGTTGCTCGGTGAGGACACCGCGAGCCGCTTCGAGCGCCGCTTCGATGCCGCTCGCATCCTTGCCACCAGCGCGCGCGAGGTTCGGCTTGCCACCACCGCCACCACCAACGTGCGGCGCCGCGACCTTCAAGACGGCCCCCGCATCGGCCCCTGCCGCCACAGCCTCGGGTGTTGCGGCGCAGATCAGCTGCAGCTTGCCTCCACTCTCGCCGATCAGCATCACGATGCTCGAGCCGAGCTTGCCGCGCAAGAGATCTGCCAATTCCATCAGGGCGTCAGCACCGATCTCGCCCACACTCGCGACAACGACCTGCACGTCACCGTGCGCAACCGCACCCGCAGCAAGCGCCTCAACCTGCGCGTCGGCTGCCGTGCCGCCGCCGCCAGCCTTCAGTTGCTTCTCGAGCTCGCGCACCTTGGCCTGTAGCCCGCGTACTGCCGTGGGCAGCAGTTCGGGCGCAACCTTGAGGGCGCGGGCTGCCTCGTCGGCTGCCCGTTCGCTGGCTCGCAACTGCTCGATCGCCACGCCGCTCGTAATCGCCTCGATGCGCCGCACGCCTTGGCCAACGCTCGACTCGGATGTCACCCGCATGGGGCCGATCTCCGCCGTCGTCGAGACGTGCGTGCCGCCACACAACTCGCGTGAGAAACCCTCGATCTCGACGACGCGAACGACGTCGCCGTACTTCTCGCCGAACAGCATCATCGCGCCGAGCTCGCGCGCCTTGTCCTGGCTCGTCTCGAACGTAAACACGCGATGCCCTTCGACGACAACGCGATTGACGATGTCCTCGACCCGCGCCAATTCATCGGCGGTGACAGCACTGTCGTGCGAAAAATCGAAGCGCAACTTGTCGGGTCGAACGGAGGAGCCCTTCTGGCGCACGTGGTCGCCAAGCACCTCCTGCAACGCCCGATGCAGGACGTGCGTGCCCGTGTGGTTCGCGGTCGTTGGGCGGCGGCGGTTCGGATCGACCAGCGCGCGCACCTCCTGCCCATCCGTCAACGTGCCGCGTTCGACCACCACGATCAACGTCTGATCACCATCGAAACGAATCACCTCGGCGATCGCTGCACGACCAGTGTCGGATTCAATCGAACCGGCATCCGAGACCTGTCCGCCACCCTCAGGGTAGAACGGCGACTCACGCAGCTTGACTGCCAAGCGCCCCTCACCGAGGTCGTCAAGCGCACCGATGCGCGTGCGGATATCAAGTTCGTCGTAGCCCACAAAGGCTGTCACGAAGCCGGCTGCGCGTGCGAATGCCGCCACGCGATCAAGGTCGACGCCGCCACCCTTGCCGGCAGCGCTCCGAGCGCGCTGGCGCTGGTTCTCCATCAGCTCTGCGAAGCCTGCCTCATCGACCGAGAGATCCTGCTCGGCCGCTAGCTCTTGGGTCAGCTCGAAGGGAAAGCCAAAGGTGTCGTGGAGCTGGAAGGCCTCAGCCGCGGGAATCGCAACGCCACCCTCGCTGCGGACGCGTGCGATGCACTCGTCGAGCAGCGCCGTGCCGGTTTCGAGCGTGCGTAGGAAGCGCTCTTCCTCACCGTTGAGGATGCGGAAAATGTCGTCGCGATGTTGCACGAGCTCGGGATAGACGTCGCCGAGCTGGGCGATCACAAGGTCGGCGAGGCGCGTCAGAAACGCACCCTCGATCCCCAGACGATGGCCATGCGAGACGGCGCGGCGAATGACACGCCGCAGGATGTAGCCACGCGATTCGTTGGCGGGTAACACACCATCGGCGGCGAGAAACGTCATCGCGCGACCGTGGTCGGCGAGCACGCGCAGCGCCTTCGTCTGGACGCCGCCCGCCTCGTACGACGTACCCGTCCACTCTTCGATTGCCGCGATCATCGACTGGAAGCCGTCGGTCTCGTAGACGGAGTGCACGTCCTGCAGCAAGGCCGCAACG